>Ga0247822_10003473_pt1 | contig 10287 bp, 9 predicted proteins | sample 13C_Cellulose_Da_FD_192423 | JGI IMG/M metagenome (GOLD analysis project Ga0247822, IMG submission 192423) | Soil microbial communities from agricultural site in Penn Yan, New York, United States - 13C_Cellulose_Day30 | ecosystem: Environmental > Terrestrial > Soil > Agricultural land | place... | reverse complement strand
GCATTGAGCCAGGCATTTCGATTTGACTCCGACGCGACTCCAAGAACTTCAAATCCGCTTGCGTTAAATTCATGATAGACCTTCACGAGTTCCGGATTGGACTTCCGGCATGGACCGCACCACGATCCCCAAAACTCCAGAAGCACAACCTTCCCCCGGAAATCTGAAAGGCTCACAGGTTTGCCATTCACATCCGGCTGAGCAAAGTCCGTGAATCGGTCACCGATTTTTGGATCGGCATTCAGCGACAGGAATGTTGAAACTGTTTTACCATATGATGTTTCCTTTACGTCAGATGATAACGCATCATAAAGAACTCTTGTTTGATCCCTGCCAAATCCTGATGCATGCACAGCCAGTGATTGCCCGCTTACAATTGAGTTGGGATGTGCAGCAATGAACCTGGCGTATTGATCAAGTCTCCTGGATTCGCTCACAGTTTCAAGTAAGGAATCCAGTGTTCGTCTCTCATCTTCCGATTTTGAGCCAGTGAGAATGGCATCCCTGAAAGATCCTTTCTCGCCTTTGAACCTCATAGCTGTGTTCTCAAGCCAGACAAATTTATAATCGGTCAATGGTTGCGTTCGGATCAAAGCATACTCCGCGGGTGCAACCAGTCTTCCGGCAAACCTGAAACGTTCGTTAAGTACATAGGTTGAATCAATGGAACCACCGGTGTCGCGGGCTATTCTAAGGTATAATAACGTGCCGTCGGGCATTCCTTTAGCGATGCCGTCGATCTCGAAACCGTTGTTAATGACCTGGGCATTGCCCAACACCGGAGCGCATAGTATAGTCAACGTTAAAGCGATGGCTTGAAGAAGGGGACGGCGCCTGGCAATTGGAGTCATCATATCTCGCTGCAATATCTCTAATGACGGCCAAACGTTTAGCTATCATAACGGCAGTAATCGACGACAGCGATTTATAAGATGTCAATCGTCTGCACCGTCGGCCAGCATCCTGCTGAATCTCCTGAGATCAGAATATTAGTCTTCGCGACTCTTCGGATAGTCGAAGAAAAGCATTTTACCCGTACCCCAGGTCACCTGCTCCCAATGTTCGGCCTGGAACTGAAAGGCCACCACGCCGCATGTAGGTACGTTGTCAATGTCCAGTTCTTCAGACATGATCGAATTAACAAAATCAGTTAACCCAGGATTGTGACCAAATATGAGTACGACGTTGTGTTTATCCTTCAGTTTGTTCAACACTTCAAGTATCACATCCTCGTCGGCGTGGTACAATTTATCAACCACTTTAATGGCATCCTTTGGATACTTAAGGACCTTGGCGATCTTCTTTGCCGTGGACGTACAACGCCTGGCAGGACTTGTTATGAGGAGGTTGGGGTGGATATCCTTTTCCTTAAGACGCTTTGCCATTCGCGGCGCGTCACGCTTTCCACGCTCGTTCAACGGTCGCTCTATATCGTCCAGCGTTTTGACGTCCCAGCTGGATTTGGCGTGGCGAATGACATACAGTGTTTTCACAGCACTAAATTTAATTCCAAGATCCTAAATCTTATCTTTGCCGCCGATGTCGGGCTACAAAAAAAGTTTCTTTAAGCGGGTAAGATACTACCTGCTATATCAGGTGGTTCGTTTTCTGATAGCCATTTCGAATAGGGTACCACGTATAGCCTGGCTGAAATTCTGTGGTCGCCTCACGAAACTGGGCTTCCCATTCGCGACGCAGACCCGGAACCTGATGATCAAAAATATCGGAATCGCCTTCGGCAACGAACTCAATGCCGAACAGATCCGTGACCTTGCGCGGAGAACCTTCGTAATGATGGGACGAAATGCCGGTGATATCCTCCGCGCCACGAAAGTCAAATCGTTAGAGGATGTCGACAAATTTATGGTCACCCATGGCCTTGATATTTACGAACGCGCCCTCGCCAAAAAGAAAGGGATCGTATTCATAACGGGACACCTGGGCGCATTTGACCTGCAGGTCACCAATATGGCGCTCCGCGGACTTAACCCCAATATCATCGGAACACCCATCAAGGACGAAAGACTTAACAAATTGCTTTGGGAATACCGGAACAAGTATGGTGCGACGGCAATCGAGCGCGGCAAGGAAACTTTTCGCCTGATCAAGGTGCTGAAGTCGGGAGGAAGCGTGGCCCTGCTGATCGATCAGGATACGAAGGTAAAGAGTCGCTTTGTTGACTTCTTTGGCAAGCCGGCATCTACTCCGGTCGGTGCCACCATACTGGCGATGAAAACAGGCGCTGTTGTCTTACCCACTTCGATCTACCTGGGCGACGACTGGATGCAACACATGTCTATCTTTCCGGAAGTTCCCATGCGCGATTCTGGCGACGAAGAAGCAGACATTGTGTACAACACTCAGGTGCTCACCACCATTCTCGAGAACATGATCCGTGCACACCCTGATCAATGGGTCTGGCTGCACGATCGGTGGAAAACCAAACCCGGACAGGAAATCCGTTAACGTAATGCTTAATGCTGCATCGGTTTAGAAAGAAGTGCTAAAAATTGTACCCCTTACGATTACGACACCGGCCATCGCATAGCGACCGAAGTGAGAAAGAAAAGTGCAAATGCATGGCACCTTAACTCAAATGCTACGATAAGTCCCTGCAATAAAAAATACTATTTCTTAAACATAAAAAACACGGCGAGGATGAGGAAGACCATGCCGATCAAATGATTCCAGCGGATGTTCTCCTCGCGGAAGAAGATCAGCGTGAAGATGACAAATACCACGAGCGTAATAGCTTCCTGAATCACCTTCAACTGCAACAGAGAAAAGGGGCCACCGTATGCTTTTGAGCCCAGCCTGTTCGCAGGAACCTGGAGTATATACTCAAACAACGCTATTCCCCAGCTGATCAGTATAACGGCCACGAGCCCCAGGTTGGCACTCCACTTCATGTCCTTGAACTTCAAATGGCCGTACCAAGCGAACGTCATGAACGTGTTGGAAAGCAACAACAGGATGATTGTATATAGTCCCCGCATGACTTAAAAGCCCCGGAAGGGGCCCTAATTATTTTACCAGCTTCTTATACTTGATCCGGTGTGGCTGATCATCACCCAGTCGCTTGCGTTTGTTCTCCTCGTATTCGGAGAAGCTACCCTCGAACCAGAACACCTGCGAGTCGCCTTCGAAGGCGAGGATATGAGTACACACACGATCCAGGAACCAGCGATCGTGAGAGATGATCACCGCGCAGCCTCCAAAGTTTTCCAATGCCTCTTCCAATGCGCGAAGCGTGTTCACATCAAGGTCGTTGGTAGGTTCATCAAGCAACAACAGGTTGCCGCCCTGACGCAACGCAATGGCTAGGTGTACGCGGTTGCGCATCCCGCCCGACAACTCCTTCACTTTTTTCTGCTGATCGGTACCATTGAAGTTGAACTTGCCCACGTAGGCGCGGGAGTTCTGCTGCTTGCCTCCGAGTTCTATCAATTCATTGCCACCCGTAATGGCCTGCCATACCGAGTCGTCTGGTTTCAGATCATCATGTTCCTGATCTACATAAGCGATCTTAACTGTTTCACCAACTTCAAAATTTCCGGCGTCGGGCTGTTCCTTTCCGATGATCATTTTAAACAGCGTGGTCTTACCTGCGCCGTTGGGACCAATGATTCCAACGATGCCGGCTGGCGGCAGCGAGAAGGTGAGGTTCTCATACAGGAGCTTGTCACCATAACCTTTAGCCACACCCTTCGCTTCAATTACTTTATTGCCCAAACGTGGCCCCGGTGGAATAAATAATTCGAGCTTCTCTTCTTTCTCACGCGTCTCCTGGCTTAACAGTTTTTCGTATGCGCTCAATCGCGCTTTGCCTTTTGCGTGGCGTCCTTTGGGGTTCATCTTTACCCACTCCAGTTCGCGCTCCAGTGCCTTCTGGCGCTTCGATTCGGATTTCTCCTCCTGGGCCAGGCGTTTCTGTTTCTGATCAAGCCACGACGAGTAATTGCCCTTCCAGGGAATGCCCTCGCCGCGATCCAGTTCAAGGATCCAGCCAGCGACGTTATCGAGGAAGTATCTATCGTGGGTTACGGCAATAACGGTACCCTTATACTGCTTCAAATGTTGCTCGAGCCAGTACACCGATTCGGCATCCAGGTGGTTCGTTGGTTCGTCAAGCAAAAGAACATCCGGCTCCTTAAGCAACAGACGGCACAAGGCTACTCTGCGCTTCTCACCACCGGAAAGATGTTCGACCTTTGCATCAGGTGGAGGGCAGCGCAGCGCATCCATAGCGCGCTCCAGCTTGTTATCCAGTTCCCAGGCATTGGTGGCATCCAGCTTTTCCTGGATCTGTCCTTGCTTGGTAATGAGCTTGTCCATCGCGTCCGGATCTTCCATAACTGCCGGATCGGCAAACTTTTCGTTGATGGCTTCGAATTCTTTGAGAAGATTCACCACGTCCTGTACGCCTTCCTCAACAATCTCCTTAACGGTTTTCGTCTTGTCGAGCTGCGGTTCCTGCTCGAGAAGACCCGTCGAGAAACTCAGGTCTGAAACCACTTCGCCCTGGAATTCTTTGTCTACACCGGCAATGATGCGCAAAAGACTGGATTTACCGGAGCCGTTCAAACCAAGCACGCCGATCTTGGCTCCATAAAAGAAGGAGAGGTAGATATTCTTTAAAACTTGCTTGCTGGGCGGGTAAATCTTGTTCACCCCGGCCATCGAGAAAATGATCTTTTCGTCTGCCATTGCTGATGATTAAATGAATTCCCGACATCAGATCGGACTGTGCCGGGCGTTGTAAGTCGAGGCGCAAATATGGTAAAAAAACTCTGCCGTCATGAAGCGGCAACGTGCCCAAGTTTAGCGACTATCAAAAAAGGTGAGGAGAATGAACGACGAAAGCATTGGCGCCGTTCTTGTAGCCAACCGACGATGGCAAGTTTGACCAGCCGGTCACTGCCAACAATGTGCGCCGGGAATTGTGGATATTGTGACAAGACAGGCTGCAATCGATGAAAGTACCGGAACGCTGTTCGTACCTGGAAAAATAAAATTTGTTTTGATCCGCAAAATTTTATTTTTGCGGAAAATTAGGAGGGTAAAAATATGTATTGGACACTTGAACTCGCCTCGTATCTGGAAGACGCGCCTTGGCCGGCCACAAAAGATGAACTCATTGATTACTCTATCCGATCTGGTGCTCCCCTGGAAGTTGTAGAGAACCTTCAGGAACTCGAGGACGACGGTCAGCCATACGAGAGCATTGAGGAGATTTGGCCCGACTACCCCACTAAAGAGGACTTCTTCTTCAACGAAGACGAATACTAAAAACGAAAAAAGAATTGTTTAAAGGCTGTCTTTGAAGGCGGCCTTCTTTTTTTTTTGACGTCTCCCGTTCTGAGATGGTTAAACACTGAATCAACCATTTCAGCCCTAAACATCATTTCTTTCTCCGCGCACGGAGGATCGCTTCGGCTATGATAAGATCTTCAGGCGTAGTGATCTTCAGATTTTCATAGCTGCCATCAAACAAGACCACGGCGTGTCCCGCCTGTTCAATCACACTGGCATCGTCGGTAAAAGAATCGCCCCGGGCAGAATCGTATGCAGACTTAAGTAACGCAATATCGAATGTTTGGGGAGTCTGCATCAATCTGAACTTCGTCCGGTCGAGTGCGACGGATCGCTGACTGCTTAGATCACCTGATGAACCGTGAGCCGCAGGGCCTTCTTTTGAAACGTCTTCTGGTGAAGCGGCTGTTGTTGGAATGCCAGCTGCTGATCCTTCCAGCCCGCGGATAGACTCTTTCAAAGGAACCGACGCAACGGCAGACCTACACTTCCTGGCGAGGGCAAAAGACGCTCTTATGATCCCGGGAGTGATCAATGGACGTACACCATCGTGCACGGCAACCACTCCGGGGTCAGTGATATGCCTCAGGCCGTTCTGTACGGAATGAAACCTCGAGCGACCTCCCTGAACTACGGTAATCCTGTGATTAAACTGGTGCTTCCGGCATAGCTCATTCCACAGACTTATGTCGGCCTGGGGAAGAACGAGAATGATCTCCATTGACGCATCATAGTCGCGGAACGCGTTAAGCGTGTGCATCAGCACGGGGAGGCCATCAATTTCTATAAACTGCTTGGGTAGGTCGCCCGGTAAGCGAAGTCCCTTCCCGCCGGCAACAATGATGGCTACTTCTTTAGAATGCATGAATGGTGAATTAGTCCTTGGCTCTGGCTTGAATCCCAGGCCTCAAGCTACTATTAAGTTAGTCTTAAGTCCTGAGTGGCTCTGGAGCATTTCTTAACAAACTCTCTAAGCATGACCCGCAGAATATTCAGTATAAACTTGACTTGCTCAAGTATGTTAGAGAATCCTGATTATACCAAAGAACCTCGGCCCGAATTTGATGACGCATTCATTCCCGATGCACTTCTTGTGTACTAATAAAACTCAGGACTAAAGGCTAACTCAGGACTAGACAATCAGCATGGCATCGCCATACGTTAGGAACTTGTACTTCTCCTTCCTGGCCACTTTATATGCCTCCATGGCAAGATCATATCCGGCGAATGCCGAAGCCATCATCAGAAGAGTGGATTCGGGCATGTGGAAATTCGTGATCATCGCATTACAGATCTTGAACTCATAAGGAGGGAAAATAAATTTATCTGTCCAGCCTTCACGTGCCTTGAGGCGGTTGGTGGCAGAAACCGCAGATTCAAGTGCGCGCATCGTGGTAGTACCGATGGCACACACACGATGTTTATTGTCAAGCGCGCGGTTCACGGCGTCTACGCATTCAGGACCAACGATAAAGTTCTCGGAGTCCATCTTATGCTTCGTGAGATCTTCAACGTCTACGGGACGAAACGTCCCCAGACCGATATGAAGCGTGATGTACGCCATATCAACACCTTTGATTTGAAGGCGCTTTAACAGTTGACGCGTGAAGTGCATCCCGGCAGTAGGAGCAGATACGGCGCCTTTGTTCTTGGCAAATATGGTTTGAAAGCGTTCTTTATCCTCAGGCTTGATCTTGCGCTTGATGTACTTGGGAAGGGGAGTTTCACCGAGTGTTTCAACCACCTTGTCAAAGGCAGCAGAATCACCGTCGAACAGAAAGCGGATTGTACGTCCGCGTGAGGTTGTGTTGTCGATAACCTCCGCTACCAGGTCGCCGTTGCCAAAGTACAGCTTGTTGCCAACCCTGATCTTACGCGCAGGATCCACCAGCACATCCCACAAATGCATTTCCGCATTGAGTTCGCGAAGGAGGAACACTTCGATCTTGGCGCCCGTCTTTTCCTTGCGCCCATAAAGTCGTGCAGGGAACACCATAGTGTCGTTCCCTACCAGAACATCTCCTTCACCGAAATATTCAACGACGTCCTTAAATATCCGGTGTTCGATCTTACCGCTGTCTTTGTGAACGACCATTAAACGCGATTCGTCGCGATTCTCGGCCGGATCAAGTGCGATAAGGTTGTTGGGGAGCTCAAATTTGAATTCTGATAACTTCATGTTGGTTTACGCAAGAGATGCCCAATCAAGGGTAAATTTTTTAAGAGGTTGCAAAAATAAGGCAATATTTGGCTTTTGCGACAAAGCATCAGAGGTTTTTCCGGCCTGTAACAAAATGCTGTTTTTTGAGTCTATCACGGTAATTTTGGTGCCCAAGCTCCGACAAACTAAAAAATTCGCATTGCGTAAAGGTTGCTCATGAAGACCCTCGGACAGATATACGAAAGCTTCCGTTTTGCATGGAAAGCGCTCAAATCCAATGTACTGCGTACAATCCTTTCCCTGCTGGGGGTGACTGTCGGCATCTTTGCCATCATATCCGTTCTTACCCTGGTAGACTCACTGGAAAAGAATATCCGCGACAGCCTCGACTTCCTCGGAACAGGGGTGATCTATATCGAAAAATGGCCGTTCACGGCCGACAACAACGGCGAATACCGCTGGTGGGACTTCTGGCAGCGGCCCAATGCATCCTATAATGAGTTTAAGTTTCTGCAGTCAAATCTCCGTAACGAAAACGGTATCGCAATTTTCTCGCGTCGAGGCAACATGACGATTCGAAGAGAAAGCAACAGTATCGGTCAGGTCGGACTCGTAGGAGCAAGTCAGGGATACGACAACATCTTTGAAGTTAACGTAGAGCGTGGAAGATTTTTTACATCCGAGGAGATAGAGTCAGGCCGCAACGTTGCCGTGATTGGCTTCGAGGTTGCCCAGGGGCTATTTCCGAACAACCGGGATCCGGTGGGGCAAACGATCAAGGTCAAGAACCTCAAGTACGTAGTGGCAGGGGTGATCAAGAAGGAAGGGCAAAGCTTCCTGGGTACGCCCAGCAACGACTACGTTGTCATCGTTCCTTATCAATCTTTCCGGCGCCTGTATCAGACGGGCACGGGAAAACCTTTCGAGCTAACGTCGCGAATAGGAGTGAAGGGTAATGAGTCGGATGTAGGACTCGTGGAACTGGAGAACGAAGTACGCGGCATTCTGCGTGTAAGGCGGGGGTTACGTCCTGCCGAAAAAGACAACTTCGTATTGAACCGGCCTGAGGCTATTGCCAACGTAATCAGTGGTGTATTCGATGTCTTTGGAACCGCAGGTTGGATCATTGGTGGATTCTCAATTCTCGTCGGTGGATTCGGAATAGCTAACATCATGTTTGTGTCAGTGAAAGAACGCACACCCATCATTGGCTTACAGAAATCACTCGGTGCCAAGAACTATTTCATTCTGTTCCAATTCCTTTTCGAGGCAATCTTCCTGAGTCTCATCGGTGGACTGGCTGGTTTGTTCCTGGTATGGTTGATCACATTTATTCCGATGGGAAGCCTCATCGTGACGCTCACGATCAAGAACATCGTGCTTGGTCTTACCGTTGCGTCAGTGATTGGTCTGGTCTCTGGTATTGTACCCGCAGCGATGGCTGCGCGACTGGACCCTGTGAACGCGATCCGCGCATAAGGTCATCGGGCGACATCGACAAGGTGATCCCCTGGAGCCTGGAAAACGGACATTGATTTCTCCCCGGGAGAAAGAAAAATTTGTAGGAGACTTGAAAGCCGTGAATCCAAAAATATAGAGGGCGGCGTAGGTTATGCCTAAACAAAAAATGCAGGTGTTCATCGCACCTGCATTTTTTGTTTCTTCACTGATGATCTTTCTTATCTCGCCTTTTCGAGAACAGGTTTTTCTTTTTCTTTTTCCTTCGTCTCTTCGGTGAGTGAACCAGCAATTTTGTCCTTGATCTTCTTTTCCAGTTCTTCCATCAGTTCCGGATTGTCTTCGATCAGTTGCTTAACGGCATCGCGGCCCTGTCCCAGTTTGTTGCCGCCATAGGAGAACCATGAACCTGACTTCTGGATCGTGTTCAGCTCTACACCAAGATCGACAATCTCACCTGACTTGGAGATACCACGACCGTACATGATATCGAATTCAACTACCTTGAACGGAGGCGCTACTTTGTTCTTCACAACTTTCACTTTAACACGGTTACCCGTGATGTCATCGGCCGACTCCTTGATCTGACCTATACGACGAATATCGAGACGAACCGAAGCATAAAACTTCAATGCATTACCGCCAGTGGTTGTTTCGGGATTACCGAACATCACACCAATCTTTTCACGCAACTGGTTGATGAAAATACAGGAGCATCCGGTTTTGCTGATCGTACCCGTGAGCTTGCGCAAAGCCTGCGACATCAGGCGTGCGTGGAGACCCATCTTACTGTCACCCATTTCACCCTCCAATTCGCTCTTTGGAACGAGAGCTGCAACGGAGTCGATAACGATGATGTCAATGGCACCGGAGCGGATCAGGTGATCGGCAATTTCAAGAGCCTGTTCACCATTGTCCGGCTGCGAGATGAGAAGGTTTTCAGTGTCGATACCCAGCTTCTCTGCATAAGCCCTGTCAAAGGCGTGTTCAGCATCAATGAAAGCAGCAAGTCCTCCCTTGCGTTGTGCTTCTGCTATACAATGTAAAGTGAGCGTCGTCTTACCCGAAGATTCAGGACCATAGATCTCGGTTATTCTGCCGCGCGGAATGCCACCTATACCCAAGGCGATGTCGAGGCCAAGGGATCCGGTAGAGATAGCGGGCACGTCCACTACTCGCTCATCACTCAACTTCATTACGGTACCCTTTCCGTATGTCTTTTCCAGCTTGTCGAGGGTTAGCTGGAGGGCCTTCAACTTTTCTTTCGCGTCGCTCATAAGGTATTTTTAATATTTTATGTTACTTATTTGTTTGGCAGCCGGTATCGAAGAATAATATCTCTTCGTTTATGCTGT
>Ga0247822_10003470_pt1 | contig 10293 bp, 10 predicted proteins | sample 13C_Cellulose_Da_FD_192423 | JGI IMG/M metagenome (GOLD analysis project Ga0247822, IMG submission 192423) | Soil microbial communities from agricultural site in Penn Yan, New York, United States - 13C_Cellulose_Day30 | ecosystem: Environmental > Terrestrial > Soil > Agricultural land | place... | reverse complement strand
AGGCTAATCCCGAGCGAGTAGATGTCGCTGCGGGCGTCGGCGTTCTTTGTGCTGAGCGCCTGCTCGGGCGCCATGTAGTCCACGGTCCCCATGACGGCGCCGGTACTCGTCAGCTCGGCCTGCGAACCGGTCTCCCCCTCGATCCGGGCCAGCCCCATGTCGAGGATCTTGACGGTGCCGAGGTTGTCGAGCAGCAGGTTCGCCGGCTTGATGTCGCGGTGGATGACACCGTGTCGATGGGAAAACTCCAGCCCGCGGGCCGCCTGCAGAATGCACTGGAGCGCCTGATCGACCGGGAGCGGACCCTTCTTCTTGACGAGCGCGGAGAGGTCGGTCCCCTCGACGTACTCCATCACCAGGAAGTGCTGGCCATTGACTTCGTCGGCATCATGGGCGGTGACGATGTTGGGATGATGCAGCTTGGCAGCCGCCTCCACCTCGCGCTGGAACCGCTTGAGTGCGTCCGGGGTCTTCGTGACGGACGGCGAGAGCACTTTGAGCGCCACGATCCGGTTCATCCGGCGATGCCGCGCCTTTAGGACCATCCCCATTCCGCCCTGGCCGAGCTTGTCGAGGAGGACGTAGTTGCCCAGCACCAGCCCCCGGGACTTGCCGGCGTACGCCTGCTGAGCTTGGTAGGCGGTCAGGATCTTCTGCCGGACGAGCAGGCGGGCCAGGGCCTCGCGGTCGACCGGCTGATGTTGATCGCGAAGGGCGGAAAGTTCGGCCCGACTGATCAGGCCTGAGTCGACGAGTTGTGCCGCAAATTCGTCCAACGAGACAGCCACGCCCGACACGCTCCTCATCCAGCCCGAATGGCGGCCTCGACGAGGCCCGGTCCAACTGGGGGAGAATAGCACGCATCGTGGAAATCCGACAGATGCACAGTGTCGCCGGGATTACGGCTGGACATGTCCTCTTGCAGCTTGCTGTCCCAAGCCGGTCGCACGGGACACAATTGACGAGGTTCGGTGCTTCGCGCCTCGGTGAAAGAGAATGAACCCTTGAGACCAGTTTGGTTGCACGGCCCGCGACAACAGCAGCAGGCCGCACCACGGATGCTACAACGGTGATCGAAACCGAGTCGAGTTCGCAGTTTGCCGAGACGCTGCCGGATGCTGACCGGCTCGAATTCCTTGTCTCGGCTGCTCTTCTCTTCCAATGTCTAAAGAGAGGGGTCCCTTGGCTGGACCGAACTGGTCCAGCCAAGGGGAAAAGTGGAAGCGAACGAATCTGGCGCCTGAGAACGGCCCGCTTGTTGGGCTCATCGTGTTCAAAATGACCTGATGCGATCAACCCGAGTGCTCACGGACTCCATGCGAATGGCGAACCCTTAACGAGATTGGTTCTGCGTACTTCGACGACGGTCCAGTTGTTCCCCGATGAGGTAGAGTCCCACGCCGGCGAGGATTCCCATCCGGAAGTCCTTCACTCGCTTCACGACCAAGTTGTCCTGCGAAAGCGTGGCCAGCGACGTCACGATGAAGAGGGCGACAACGAAATATCCACTCCACCGGCGAGGTTCCTCGCTCGGGAGCTGGGGAGTGACCTCCGCAGTCCACAGCCCGGGGAGTTCAGCCGCGGGGAACCACAAATCGGTTCCCTCAATCTGCAGCTCGTGATGAAGTGTCAGATTTCCGTCTCGGCAGAGCTGCCGCAGGTCGCCGAGGTCGAGACGAGATTGCTCATGTCCATGGTGGCGGGTTCGAAAGGTCAAAGGCATTGAGACTCCTCAGAAAGAGATTGGCAAACGGTCGAACCAATGGTTCGCTCAGCGGGAACGCAGAAACGGCAAGAACGACATCGCGGCGAAGAGCATCAGCCCGGTCTGTCGGGGCGGCTGCCGCCGCTGATCAAGCGGAACGGTTTGGGAACAGGGCGACATTCCGTTCCGCGTCGACGACGTCCCAGTCGAGGTACGCATCGAGGTCGGAGTCGTCCTCGGCGAACGATTCGACGAGGAAGAAGCCCCGAGCGGCGATGATGGAGATGTCGTCTCCGGTGGAGCGGGCCACGGCGCGGTGGAGATCGGATTGAGTCATGGACGAGTTCCTTTGAGAATCGGGAAAGCGAAAACAGCCGCGGCCCCAATCAAGGAGCCACGGCTGAGAGGACGTTCGAACAAAAGGGGAACTACAGGGCGGGCATAAGCCGATGGGCCACAAGCCAGTCGAGCTCGGCGGCGATCGCCTCGGATCGCTGCTCAAACGGGCCCAGGACCGGCCCGTCGATGATCTGGGCGAACCAGCGGCCGGAAGCATCCGGTTCGACGTGGCTGGCCCGCTGGATCCGCTGAGCGCCGAGAGTCGCCAGATTCAGGACTTCGTTGTAGATCGTCGCGATCTCGCCAGACGGGCTGACGACCAACTCCATCACGGTGTCTCCGGACGCGGTCCCCGGAGGATCGACCGCCGCGGGCGGTCGACCATCAGGCCATCGAGCGAGGCTTGGACGTTCGAGAGCTGGGTGGCCATTCGGCCCCGCAGCTGGGCGTTGTCCCGCAGCTCCTGGGGCTGAATGCCCTGGAGGAGGTTCCGGGCCCGTTCCACGACGCCATCGAGCTGCTCGTTCGAGCGGACGTTGAGCCGCCGAAAGCGTTCGAAGAACTCGCCCAAGTTATCGACGGCCGAGTCCCGAAAGATCTTCGGCTTCCCGTCGTCGGCTCCAGAGAGCCGCTCAGCCAAGTGCTCAACCAGCTTCGAAAGCTCCTCCAGGAACGCCTGCTCGGCGAGCTGGACCGCTTCGTCGAACCGGGCCTGGACCCGCTGACACTGCTGCTCATAGAGCGCAGGGTTGAGTTGCTGGAGGTAGTTCGGCGGTTCCACCGCCGGAAAGTCCCACGAGACCGTGAACTCGTCCCGTAGCGAAACGGGGTAATCGGACGGATTGAACAGCCGTCCCAGTCGATCTCGTGCCGCCTCCCGCAGCTCGGCGTAGGTTGCGTCGAGAGCCGATACCGCCTGGTCGAGCTCCCGCCGGTACGCCTGGAGCGTCCGGTCGAACCGATCGATCTCGTGTTGGTGGATCAGCCGCAGCCCGGGCTCGGGGTAGGGAAGCGTCTGATCCTTCCAGTGCTGAAGGATCTTGCCCCGGACCGCCGTAACGGCCCGGAACTGGGGGTGCTGGGTATCGAGCAGCTTCTTACTGGCCGAGACGAACTTCGCCTCGGCATCGAATCGGTCCGCCGCCTGAGCCTTCTGTTCCGGACTGAGGGTCTTGTGGACTCCCAGCCACGTGAAGCTGACCCGGGTGGCGGCCATTGTGGTCCGGAGCCGCTGGGCGGCCTCAACCGCTTGGAACGAAGCCGTCTCCGGCACTTCGAGAATCGTCGAAGACATCTGGAAAACACTCCTGTGTCAAATGAAAAAGGAGCGGCCAAGCCGCTCCTATGGAGATGGGAAACAGATCAACACATCAGTTCGTCGACGGCGTGATCTTGCGCCGTGACGTCTTCGGGATGGGACCGACGGTGTAGATCCCTGGCAGATCCGCCGAGAGACACCGGCCGCTGGCCCAGTTCCGAAGCCGATCGACGGACTCGGCCGCCGTGACAGCGACCGGAACGACGTTCTGGGCGGCTTGAACGAGCGGGAGATCGAGCAGGGCCGCCAAGCGGCAGCACGCCCGAATCTCCGCTCCCGTCCACTGCTCATCCGCCGGCCGCTTCTGCTCGGGATCGAGTGCGAACTGCTCGACGTAGAGCCGCCAGATCGCCTCCCGCTCACTTTGCCCTGGCAGGTTGAGGAAGAAGATTCCGTCGAACCGTTCCGCCCGGGAGAACTCCGGGGGAAGCCGCGAGATGTCGTTACAGGTGGCGATGAGGTAGACGTCCGAAGTGTGGTCGTTCATCCAGGTCAGGAGGGAGCCGAAGAGTCGGGAGGAAACTCCCGAGTCCCCGAATCCCGACACTCCGCCAAGGGCCTTCTCGACCTCGTCGATGAACAGGACGCAGGGCGCCATCGCGTCGGCGATACGGAGCGCCTGCCGGATGTTCTGCTCGGTCTGGCCGACGAGCGAGCCCATCAGGGCCCCAATGTCGAGACAGAGGGTGGGCCGTCCCGTCTCCCGGCCGAGGGCCTTGGCGAAGGCGCTCTTGCCGGTCCCCGGGACACCCAGCAGGAGCACCCCCTTGGGCTTCGTCTGCCCGCGGGGGTGTAGCAGGGACCGCCGGCAGAAGGCCTTGAGGGCGGCAAGTCCTCCCAGCGTGTCGAAGGAGTCTTCGCCCCGGTAGAGCGACAGAAGGCCGCTCTTGCGGAGCGTCTGCGTCTTCAGCTCCCAGACGGCATCCGGGGTGATTCGACCATGCCGGACGAGGGACAGGCTGAATGCCCCCTCCGCCTCGTACCGAGTCAATCCCGAAGCGGCGTCGAGGAGAGTGTCCAACTCGCTGCCGGTTGGAAGGTCTCCCTCCTCGGTTCCGATCGCGCGGGCGATCTCGGCCAGCTGATCTCGGCCGGGAAGCTCATGCTCCAGGACCAGGAACAGTTTTTCGAGCTCAACCGGGATGGTGACGACCGGCGCCAGGACGACGACGAAGGTTCGGTTCTGTTTCCCTGCCAAGATCTGGCGGGAGATCGTCTGGACTATCTCGGCGGACTGCAGGAACCGGTGGAAGTTCTGCAGCATCAGGAGCGTCGTGCCTTCCGGTTGAGCGACGGCTCCCAGCGCCCGGATCGCCGAGAGCGGATCCGTCGCCGAACCCGCTGCGGCCCCAGGGCCGACAAGCCCCTGGTCGATGTCCCAGGTGGCGAGCTGCCAGCCTTCCTGGCTACAGAGCTGCTGGATCTCCAGCAGGGCGTCGTGATGTTCGTGAGATTCGATCCACAGCCCGGTAAAGCAGGCGCGGACCGCCTCCCGCAAACGCTCGGTAAGCGTCATAGAAAGCTCCTTTTAATTGGAAGGTAAGATTGTCAGAGAGATGGCTCACGACGTGAGCCACCACGGGAAGGCAGAGAGCGGCGAGAGGGATGCGGAATCCACGCTTCTGGACACGGTCCTCAGAACGTGGTCTCGGTCTGTTGTTCCTCGGATTGCGCGGCATAGAAGTCCGACTTCAGCTGCTCGTGGGTTCGTGGGCCGAGGGCTCCCTGGACCGGCTGAGGAAGAGAGAGCCGCGTGCACGCGCTGGAGACCGCGACCGGATCGCGGACCTCCGTCTGGATATGGACGATGTGGGACATGCTTCAGTGAGACTCCTTTGACGAGGGAAGATGGGGATTGACCTGAAGTCGCGCTGCGGCCGGCGGAGGCTGCAGCGCGGGTAGGAGGACGGACTTGCCGCCGGAGGCGAGATCGGTGATCAGTGCGTCGGTGATCAGCTCCGCGTCGAGCTCCTGGTTGCCGCGGCTCAGCACGACCCAGGCCAGAAGGATCGGCGCCAGACAGGCCAGTAGAGTGCCGATGGCCGTGATCGATTCGGCGATTACGGGATCACGAAGACGCTTCGCTGCCAACTCGCGGCGCTCCTCCTCCAGGGCATCCCGTTGTTGGTTGAGCGTGGTCTGCTGCGATTGCAGCTGGGAATGCAGTTCCGCCAGCCGCCGGTTCTGGTCGGCCTGAATCGCCACGAATTCCCGGGTCGACTGGGCCTCCGACGGTTCGGACTGACATCCGCTCGCTGTCACGAGGGTGGTAAGCATCACGATCAGAAGCCGAAGCATGATTCTTTCTTTCGGAGAGGATGCGATGCAGAAGACGCTGCCAGCCCCGGCGGAGGCGGCGTTCGCGCAGGATGACGAGGCAAGCCAGCAACAGGACAAACGAGACGAGGCTGAGAGCCATCGACATGGAGAGCTCGCAAAACGGAATTGATAGTGCGGTAGGCGGTAGAGAATTCGGCCGCATCCGCGTCTGTCAGGAGATCGCGCCCGGGTCACGAGGCTGGTGCTACAGACGTTTCGTCGGAGTCCATGGCCACAGGCGCGGACGAGGGAGCGGAGGTAGGGGGGCGTTTTCGCCAATCGGGAAGGCAATCACCCAGAACTGAATGCTGCTGGGCTGGGAATAGGATGGATCGGTTTACATGCTCTCTCCATAAATGAGTAAAGGCCCCGTCGACGGATCGACGGAGCCTGAGGGGTGTTGGATTCAGCAAGGCGTCGAGTCACGCCGCGTCAGATGACGGTCATTCCTTGATACATTCGTAAATGCGGTTAGGCCGCTGAACCGCCGCATTCGGGAGGTGAGCAGTCATCGCGAATCCGTTCCTCCGACTCGGCCTCCGATTTGGAAGGTGAAGGATCGGCAGAGCCAAGGGAAAGAGTCGGCTTCGACGACCGCCTCAGGAGCAAGGTCTTTCTCCGCGTTCGTCCGTCGACTTTGGGAAGCCCCTGCTGCTTCAGCCACCGAGCTAGGCAGCGATCGACCGTGGGACGGCTCGCGCCGACTGCCTTGGCGATCTCGTCCAACAGCGCACCAGCCTCGTATCGAGCGACGACCTCGGGTTCGATCTGCTTTTGAACTTCGCTCAACGGTCGACGGCCCCGAGTGTCAGGCTTTGGAAGGCCAAGCTCCTTTGCCGCATGGTCGAACAAGGCCGTGACCCGACTCCGTGAGACCGTCAAGGCTTGAGCGATCTCATCACAACTGGCACCTTCCCCCCACATGGAATGTGCCAGTCGAGCCTGGTCATCGGACCTGCGCTTGGGGCGAATGTCGAGCTCCACAACCTCTCGCACTGACTCGCTGGGGGAAGCCTCGGAGGTCCCCATCAAGAGACCGGAGAGCTGCTCTGAGTCGAAGCAGAGCGTCACACGGAGATAACATCTGCGGCGATTGAGACGTTCGCATTCGCGGACCACGATCGGCTCGGCGAACAGTGCCTGAAACGCTTCGATGTGGCTTGGTACTCCGCTGGCTAGGTCCCCCAGGAATCTGTCCCGGATCTGATTCGCAATCCACTCACGGGTCGGTTCCGGCTGAGGAGTGGATGACTGCTTTCGAAGGCTCTCGATCTGACGCGTCAGGTCTTGCAGCTCGTTGTTTCGCTCCTTTAGAAGCCTCAAGAGGTTTGGTGGAGGATCGTCGTCGTTCTCGATCTGCCTTTCGATCCGAGCAATCTTCTGCTCAATTGACACCTTCTGAGTTTCGGCTTCAAAGAGAGCGTCCGGTTGATCGGCGACGGACTTCCGCCACTGTTCGAGGGTGGCCGCGAAGACCGCGTCGAGAAACGCGGGGTTCTTCAGAAGACGGGTTTCGGCGGCATCTCGAATCAATGTCGTTGCCAAGTCTCTTCGTAAGGCGGCCCGGACAACGCATTGATTGCGAAGGCTTCCAGAACATCGAAGGTAGGCTTTCCGCTGACCCGCCCGGATGAAGGGGCGGTTACACTTAGCGCATCGAATCAGATTCTGCAGAGCATGGGCTACCGGACGCAGGGTGTTGGACCCGGCGAGCGTTCCGTCCGAATTTCGATGTTCGGCGAACTGTGCGGCGGCCAATTCCAGGCGAGCGTTTGCTTTCTGAAGAAGCTCGTCGTCGATCAGACGGAGATGTGGATGCTCGCGAAGCCAGTCTTCCGAGATTTCTTCGACGGGACGCGACTCCTGCTTGCACTTGCCTGTAATAGGATTGCGAGTACGTTTGGTCCGGCCCCATGGCCACTTTCCAATGTACTTCTCGTTGCGGAGAACTGCATCGACGTTCTGGGGGCTCCACTGTGCCACGGTTGCTCGATGGTCCTTCGGAACCTTCAAGCGTGTGAGCTGACGGGCAATCCAGGACTTCGACCTTCCCTCAATGGCAAACCAGACAAAGATCAAAACGACCCATTTCGAATTGGCCGGCTCGATCGCATAAATGCGGCGCGGTACGGGAATCCCACCCCGCCGGCGTGTAGCGCCATCTGGGCTTGGAACTGACGTGTAGCCGAAGACATAGTCGCCACAGCTGTAGGGGGAAACGACTGTCCCCACCAACCCTCTTCGCGTGTTGGCGGCTAGCTCCTTCAGATATCGCTCATTCTGAAGACTGGAGATCATCGCCATTTCGTACCAAAGCGGCTGATCGCTATCGATCCCCTCGCTTACGCTGATGATGCGAACCCCATTGACTACATTGAGTTCTTTGAGGAGAGGCAGGCCGAAAGTAGTCTCACGGCTGAGGCGGCTCAGCGAGTGGACGAACAGGATCTGAATGCGGCCATGGCGCGCTGCTTCGCGAAGGTCATCAAGTCCATCACGCACTACGGTCGCCCCGGATACGGCCGCATCAGAGAAGTGGAGCGAGTCTGGAATGGCGTAGGAGTTCCGAGCTGCGGCCTCGCGACATTCGCGAAGCTGATCTTCGATCGATTTTTCGTCCTGGTTGTCGGAGCTGTAGCGCGTGTAACAGGCCGCGGCCCCGTCCAGGACAGCCGCTGTACCTGCCCGGGACCTACGGGCGGCAACTGCGGCCCGAAGATCCTCGAACCGACTCGCCAGCAGCAGTTGTGCTGGAACTGTGCTGAACCTGTTGCAAACCGGCCGGAAACAACCGGAAATAGCCGGAATGACCCGGTGAAGCGCAAACCTAAGCCCTGGAAGGGCATGTGCTACAAACTGAAGTCCCAAAATGACTTCCAGAAACAACCGGCGGAGTTTCCCTGTCTCTCCGCTTTCTTTCTTCCCCCGGTCGGCTGGGACCGGGTGGGGGATGACAGCCAACGCCGCGCGGGCTTCGGTGGGCTGCGATCATTCGGGCTCGGACAGCCGCCGGAGGGCGGTTTCTAGGGGGCCGCGGCGGGCGATCCGGTTCCAGCGGGTGGCGACGAGCACCGCGATTGCGAAGAACGCGACTCCGAGCGCCGCGGCGGCGGGCAGCGAGTGGGCTCCGACCTGATTCAAGGCGACCAGGCCCCCGAGGCCGAGCAGGATGTGGGCCATGTACCACGTGAGCGCCATCTGGCCGGTGGCGACGAGCGGCTTCCAGCCCCGTCCCGGCCAGCGGTTCGTGGCGAGGCAACCGAGGGCGATGACCGAGACCGCGGTCCCGCCCGCGGCCAGCAGGAACAGCGGGAGGGCGGGCATGGAGTCGGTGCCGAAGAGGGCCCGGGCTTCGTCCGCGGGAAGGGACAGGGGAGCGAGTTCGGGAACGTCGGAGGGGGACTGGCCCGCCGTGGGAGCGAGCCATCGCAGGAGGCTCCACGAGAGGCCCTCGGCCGCGGCGGCGGTTGCGGCGCCGAGGAGGAGGAGTCGGTGGCAGATGGTCTGTCGGGTCAGGTCGAGCCGGCCGAGCCACATGCCGAAGATCAGCAGGCCGGTCCAGGGGAAGACGCTGCGGAAGCCGTCGTAGAACAGGTTCCGGAGTTGGCCGGAGGGGGTCCAGAGTCGCTGGTACGTCATCGTCTCCCAGTCCCAGTTCTGGCTGAAGTCGAAGGCGGCGAAGAGACCGATGAAGGCGAGCGCGAACGCCGCGGCCCAGACGAGCAGCGCTCGACTGGACCGATCGAAGAGGCACGAGGCGACGATCAGCGAGACGCCGTAGATCCGGAGGATGTCGCCCGACCAAATTGTCAGATTGAGCAGTCCCAGGACGAGCAGCGCGATGCCCCGTCGGATCAGCATGACCTGCAGCTCATTCCGCCGCGCGATGTCCTGGCGCTGGACCGCCCCGCGGGTCATGAGCGTGACGCCGATTCCGGCCAGCAGGATGAACACGGCGCTCGCCCGCCCGTCGAGGGCTCGCAGGATCGCGGCCATCCAGGGGGGCGTCGTCTGGTCGGCGGCGGCGACGAGACAGAAGTGGACGACGATCATCCCGAGGATCGCCAGGGCCCGGGCGACGTCGAGACCGATCAGCCGCGACGCCGGTGCGGGGGTCGGGGATGGTGCGTCGGGCGCGGCGGCAGGGTCGGGTGTCGGTGCGTCCATTCCGCCGGGCGAGTCAGAGGACAGAGAGGAAACCGAAGACGTGTCGGTTCGGTTCGCGGTCAGGGGGTCCCGAGGACCCGTTCGATGTCCTGGAGCATCGAGAGGTCTTCGCGGGCGGTGATGACGAGGGTCCGCGCGCGGGAGCCGGGAGCGGAGAGGTCGGCGTCCGGACCTCCGTTCGCATTTCGGACGGGATCGAGCGCGAGGCCGAAACACGTGAGGTTCGCGCAGACCGATTCGCGGATGTCGGCGGAGTGCTCCCCGACCCCGCCCGTGAACACGATCGCGTCGAGCCCGCCCATCGTGGCCGTGAAGGCGCCGATCGCGTGCCGGATCCGGTGGCTGTAGATTTCGAGTGCGAGCCGGGCCGGCTCGTTCCCGCCGTGGGCCGCTTCGAGGACCCGCCGCATGTCGGACGAGAGTTCGCTGACGCCGAGGAGGCCCG
>Ga0247822_10003468_pt1 | contig 10297 bp, 12 predicted proteins | sample 13C_Cellulose_Da_FD_192423 | JGI IMG/M metagenome (GOLD analysis project Ga0247822, IMG submission 192423) | Soil microbial communities from agricultural site in Penn Yan, New York, United States - 13C_Cellulose_Day30 | ecosystem: Environmental > Terrestrial > Soil > Agricultural land | place... | reverse complement strand
GACGGCGCCCGCAGCGTAACGACGGTGGATGGCGCGTTCCGTCGCGGTCCCCTTGATGACTTCGGCCAGGCGGTTCTGGTCGCCGCCGCCGAACCAGATGCCGGTCGCGCCATCGAGCAGCTTGGCGACGGAATCCGTCGTCGCCTGCTCGCGCGTGATCCACACGTTCCGTGCGGTGGCGCCGAGCCCGCGCAACTGCTCGGCCTTCTCCTCCCCGCCCTTCTCTCCGTTCACGCTCGCCATCGCGAAGACGACGATGTTCGCCTTGCCGCGGCCGCCGGCGAGGTCGACGAACTCCTGCACGAGCGCGGGTGGCTGTGGGCCGCCGCCGACGATGTAGAGCGAACCGCGACCCTGGGCGGCGAGGAGCGAGGGAACGGCTATCAGGACTGCGAGAACAGCCCGCATCACCCGACCAGCTCGGTGACGCCAGGCCAGGCGCCCGGGTTGTACTTCGCGATCGTGCGCAGGTAGTGCTCGCCGTCCTCGCCGTGCTTCTCGCGCACGACGGCGGCCGCGCGCGCCACGGCGTCCGCATCGGCGAACGGAGGCTCGAGCTTCTCGTCGATCACCGCGCCCTCGTGCGCCACGCCTGCGGCCTCGAGGAAGGTCACCTGGACGGCCGGCTCGAGGTCGACGTAAAGAGCCTGCAGCAGTTCGGCCTCGTCATCGCCGCTCTGCGCATTGAGCCGCACGACCTCGCGCGCCAGCTTGTCGACGGGCCAGCCGACGAGCGTCACCGCGCGAAAGCCGCCGCCGCGCGAGACGAGGCGCTGGATGTAGAGTGCGCGCGCCTCCTTCCGCTCGGACATGACGCGCGCGAGGATCCCCGCGCGACGCTCGGCCGACAACGAACGCCAAGGCGACTTGGGAGACGCCTGGCTCGGGGACTTCGACGAGGTCTTCAAGCGCCGGTCCATTCCTTCTGCTCGACCTTCGTCGCGCTGGCCACCACGAACTCGCGGTTCATCCGCGTGATCGCGTCGATGCTGATGCCCTTGGGGCAGGCTTCCTGGCACTCGCCGTAGAGCGAGCAGCCGCCGAAGCTCTCGAGATCCATCGTCTCGACCATCGCCAAGGCGCGCGCGGCGCGCTCCGGCTGGCCCTGCGGCAGCACGGCGAGGTGGGTGATCTTGGCGGCCGTGAACAGCGACGCCGAGGCGTTAGGGCAGGCGGCCACGCACGCACCGCACCCGATGCACGCCGCGTTGTCCATAGCCACGTCGGCATCGTGCTTGGCGACCAACAGGCTATTGGCGTCCTGCGGCGAGCCGGTGGGCGCCGAGATGAAGCCGCCCGACTGGATGATGCGGTCGAACGCCGACCGGTCGACGATCAGGTCCTTCATCACCGGGAACGCCTTCGCGCGCCACGGCTCGATATAGATGTCCTCGCCGTCCTTGAAGCTGCGCATGTGCAGCTGGCAGGCGGTCGTCAGCTTCATCGGGCCGTGCGCGGAGCCGTTGATCATCATGCCGCACGAGCCGCAGATGCCCTCGCGACAGTCGTGGTCGAAGGCGATCGGCTCCTGGCCGCTCTCGATCAGCCCCTCGTTCACCACATCGAGCATCTCGAGGAACGACATGTCGGGGCTGATGCCCTTGGCCGGGTACACGGCCATCGCGCCGGCGGCGTCCGGGCCCTTCTGGCGCCAGACGTGCAGCGTGAGGTTCATCGGCGTTGCCTTTACGGACGACGCGCTCACTTGTAGCTCCGCGTGCTCAGGTGGACGTTCTCGAACGCGAGCGGTTCCTTGTTGAGCACCGGGGGCTTGCCCTCCCCCGCGTACTCCCACGCCGCCACGTACGCGAACTGCTCGTCATTGCGCTTGGCCTCGCCGTCCTCGGTCTGGTGCTCCGTGCGGAAGTGACCGCCGCAGCTCTCCTCGCGATGCAGCGCGTCGAGGCACATCAGTTCCGCGAACTCGAGGAAGTCGGCCACGCGGCCGGCCTTCTCCAGCGACTGGTTCAACTCGGCGCCGGTGCCCGGCACCTTCACGTCGCGCCAGAACTCCTCGCGCAGCTTGGGGATGCGCTCCAGCGCCTCCTTGAGGCCCGCGGCGTCGCGCGCCATGCCGCACTTGTCCCAGAGCAGCAGGCCGAGCTCGCGATGGAACGAGTCCACGGTGCGCTTGCCGTTGACGGAGAGCAGCTTCTTCGTGCGCTCCTCGACCGCGGCCCGCGCCGCCTCGAACTCGGGGCTGTCGGTGGTCACCTTGGCGAGCTTGTTGCTCGCGAGGTAGTCACCGATGGTGTACGGGATCACGAAGTAGCCGTCGGCGAGCCCCTGCATCAGCGCGCTCGCGCCGAGGCGGTTGGCGCCGTGGTCCGAGAAGTTCGCCTCGCCGAGCACGTGCAGGCCCGGGATGCTGCTCATCAGGTTGTAGTCGACCCAGAGCCCGCCCATCGTGTAGTGCACGGCGGGGTAGATGCGCATCGGCCGCGTGTACGGGTCCTCGTCGGTGATGCGCTGGTACATCTCGAACAGGTTGCCGTAGCGCTCCTCGATGGCATGCCTGCCGAGCCGCTTGATGGCATCGGCGAAATCGAGATAGACGCCGCGGCCGCCGGGGCCCACGCCGCGCCCGTCATCGCAGGCTTCCTTGGCCGCGCGCGACGCGATGTCGCGCGGCGACAGGTTGCCGAAGCTCGGGTACTTCCGCTCGAGGTAATAATCGCGGTCCGCCTCGGGGATCTGCGACGGCTCCTTGGCGCAATCCTCGGCGCGCTTGGGCACCCAGACGCGGCCGTCGTTGCGCAGCGACTCCGACATCAGCGTCAGCTTGCTCTGGTACTCGCCCGCGACCGGGATGCAGGTCGGGTGGATCTGCGTGAAGCACGGGTTGGCGAACGCCGCGCCCTTCTTGTACGCGCGGTACGTCGCCGTGACGTTGCAACCCTTGGCGTTGGTCGAGAGGTAGAAGACGTTGCCGTAGCCGCCCGTCGCGAGGATCACCGCGTCGGCGGCGTGCGACTCGATCTCGCCCGTCACCATGTCGCGCACGATGATGCCGCGCGCCTTGCCGTCCACGAGCACGAGCTCCAGCATCTCGTGGCGCTCGTACATCGTCACGCTGCCGCGCGCGATCTCCTTCTCGAGCGCCTGGTAGGCGCCGAGCAGCAGCTGCTGCCCCGTCTGCCCTCGGGCGTAGAAGGTGCGCGAGACCTGCGCGCCGCCGAACGAGCGGTTGGCGAGCAGGCCGCCGTACTCGCGGGCGAACGGCACGCCCTGCGCCACGCACTGGTCGATGATGTCCACCGACACCTGCGCGAGCCGGTAGACGTTGGCCTCGCGGGCGCGGAAGTCGCCGCCCTTGATGGTGTCATAGAACAGGCGCTGGGCGGAGTCGCCGTCGTTGCGATAGTTCTTGGCGGCGTTGATGCCGCCCTGCGCGGCGATCGAGTGCGCGCGGCGCGGCGAGTCCTGGTAGCAGAAACAGCTCACCTGGTAGCCGAGCTCGCTCATCGTCGCGGCCGCCGAGGCGCCCGCGAGGCCGGAGCCGACGACGATGACGTGGTATTTCCGCTTGTTGGCCGGGTTCACCAGCTTCATCTCGAAGCGGTGCTTGTCCCACTTCTCGGCCAGTGGGCCGGAGGGGATCTTGGCGTCGAGTTTGAGGGTCACTTTCGCTTAGGAGAGAATCCCGAGCAGCACGGCCACGGGGATCACGGTGAATCCAGCCCACACGCCGACGGCCACCACGAGCGCGAGCTTGCGCTGCAGCGGCATTGGCGTGGGCTTGGCGACGCCGAGCGTGCGGAACCCGCTCCAGACGCCGTGGAAGAGGTGCAGCCCGAGGAACGCCATCGCCACCACGTAGAAGGCAACGACCGCCGGCGACCGGAAGCCGAGGATGACGTTGCCGTAGACGCCGGTGTGGCTGAACGCCGGATGCAGTTGCCCGGTGGTGAAGTGCATCAGGTGATACACGATGAAGAACGCGAGCACCACGCCGCCTACGCGCATGGACCGCGAGGCGAGGGTGGAGACGGCCGGTTCGCGCTTCTCGTATCCCACCGGGCGCGCCCGGCGGTTGCGCATCGTGATCTGGTACGCCGAGACGATGTGGAGCACCACCGCCACCAGCAGTCCCGCGCGCGCCACCCACAACAGCTCGCCGGTGCTCTTCAGGAAGGCGGCGTAGCGGTTCATCGTGTCCGCGCCGAGGAACATCTGCAGGTTCCCCAGCATGTGACCGATCAGGAAGAGCACGAGCAGCACTCCCGTCACCGCCATCACGACCTTCTTGCCGATCGTCGAAGCCCAGAACCTCAGGAGCCAGTTCATCCTAGAGCTTCACCACCGACATCGGTTCACGCACGGCCTGGGCGCTCTGCGCCAGCGCGGCGCGCTCCTCGTCGGTGAGCGTGACCTCGATGATCTTCTCGATGCCCTTGCGGCCGAGCTTCACCGGCACGCCGAGGAAGAGGTCCTTCATGCCGTACTCGCCGGTGAGCCAGGCCGAGCAGGGCAGGATGCGCTTCTGGTCCTTGACGATCGCCTCGACCATCTGGACGGCGCCGGAGGACGGCGCGTAGTACGCGGAGCCGGTCTTGAGGAACTTCACGATCTCGGCGCCGCCGTTGCGCGTGCGGTCGACGATGGCGTCGAGCGTCGCCTTGTCCATGAGCTGCGTGATCGGGATGCCGCTGACGGTCGTGTACGAGATGAGCGGCACCATCGTGTCGCCGTGGCCGCCGAGCACCATCGCCTGGATGTCGCGGACGCTGACGTCGAGCGCCGTCGCGAGGAAGGCGCGGTAGCGGCCGGTGTCGAGCACGCCGGCCATGCCGATCACGCGCTCCTTGGGGAAGCCGGTCGCTTCCTTGGCCACCCAGCACATCACGTCGAGCGGGTTCGAGACGACGATGACGATGGCGTTGGGCGAGCTGCGGCGGACGTTCTCGCCGACCGACTTCACGATGCCCGCGTTGGTGTTCAGCAGGTCGTCGCGGCTCATGCCCGGCTTGCGGGCGATGCCGGCCGTGATCACGACGATGTCCGACATCTCCGTCTCGTCGTAGCCGTTGGTGCCGATGACGCGGGAGTCAAAGCCCTCGATCGGCGCGGACTGCCACTGGTCGAGTCCCTTGCCCTGCGGGACACCCTCGGCGACGTCCACCATGACCACGGTGCGGGCGAGTTCCTTCTCGGCGATGCGCTGCGCGGCGGTCGCGCCGACATTTCCGGCGCCGACGACCGTGATCTTGTTGACCATTAGACGGATGGTTGCGGGTGGGAGGACGTACGCGGTACTTCACATGAACGACAACGACTCTTCCAAGCTAGCGTGGACGAGGTGGCGAATCTACGGCGTCTCCACGACCTCGCTCTTCGGGTCGGCGGTGCGTCGCAGCGTGAACGCCGCCGGGTTGCCGATGCGCAGCCAGCGCCGGCCATCCTGCACCGTGATCATCTCCGGTGCCGGGTGGATGAACAGCCCGGTGGCATCGACGGTGTCGAGCGCCGCGGCGGCGGAGAGATCGCCGACCTCGCTGATGCGCGGCTGCGTACGCGCGACCGCGTCGCCATACACGAGGCCGAGGTCCACCGGGTACGGCTCGGGCCCGAGTCCCACCAGCAGCGCCCCGCGCACGACGACGTCGAGCGCCACGCCGCGGTTCTGGGGCAGGCTGTCGTACGCGGCCGGGTCGGCGCTGGTGAACGAACCTTGGCCGATGGCGTCGAGCGCATCGATGAGCGCGGCGACGTTGAGGGCGCGCAGCCGCTGCTTCTGCGGGTCACCGGCAAGTGCGCCGCTCTCGATCAGTACCGTGCTCGTGCCCCACGTCTGGATCAGGTCGCCGAAGGCGCGCGGGTTGAACGTGTCGTCGTAGCGGGCCACCTGCCCCGGGATCTCGCGCTGCAGCTTGCCGGCCATGCGCGCGGCCACGAGGCGGGCGCGAGAGCGGACCTCGTCGTAGCGGCCGTCCTCGGAGATCGCGGGCGCGAGCAGCGCGATGCCCGCCTGCCGGCCGCCTGAGCCAGCGAGCGTGCGCGCGTTCTGGTCATGGAGGTTGAAGCCGAACTGCGGCTTGAGCCGGTCGTGGAGGCCCTTGAGTGCGCGGGCCTCCGGCGTCGCGAGCCGTCTCGCGTCGCGGTTGATGTCCACGCCCAGCGCGTTGTGCCGCTGGAAGAGCTCGGCGCCGTCCGGGTTCAGCACGGGCACCAGCGTGAGCGTGATGTTGCCGAGCAGCCGGTCGCGCAGCGGGTCACTCGTGGTGTCGGCCAGCCAGGTCATGAGGTCGAGCAGTCCCATCGACGCCGCCGACTCGTCACCGTGCATCTGGCTCCACGCGAGCACCGTCACCGGCCCCGAGCCGGCGTGGATCGCCGTGAGCGGCCTGCCTTGCACCGACTTGCCGATCTCCTCGGTGCGGAAGCGCGGAGACGCGAGAGGCGCCGCCATGGCGCCCCAGTACTCGTTCGCCGTGAAGCGGCGCGTGGTGATGGCGGTCACGCGATGACTGTTCGCGATGGCGAGTCCCTGCGTGAAGCAGCACTCGGGCGCATCGAGCGGCAGGATCCGCGGCGCGAGCACCGCCGCCGGTGGCTGGGGCACGCAGGCCGCCAGCAGAAGGAAGGCACCGACCGTCGCGCGCTTGGCCACCACTCAGCCTCCGACCTGTGAGAGTGCGCGCAGCCCACCCACCTTGAGCTGCAGCAAGTTGTGCTCGAGCGGTTTCTCCGCGAGCGCCTGCACGAAGAGCGGTTCGAGACGTTCCGCGCGGCGCAGCGGATCGCGCAGGTTCACCTCGTGGTCGCCATAGAGGCAGGTGCGGAGCCGGCCATCGGCGGTGAGGCGCACACGGTTGCAGGAGCCGCAGTAGGTGTGCGTCATCGGCGTGATCACGCCCACGGTGCCCACGGCACCCGAGAGCCGATGATACGCGGCCGGTCCATTGCCGCGCGCCGGCCCCTCGCTGGGCGTCAGCGCGCCAAGCTCGCCGATGCGCGCGAGCAGTTCGTCGCTCGGCACCACGTGATCCTGCGTGAGGTGCGCCATATCCCCGACCGGCATCAGCTCGATGAACCGCACGTGCAGCGGCAGGCCGATCGTGAGCCGCGCGAAGTCGAGCACCTCGTCGTCATTGATGCCGCGCATGACGACCACGTTCAGCTTGACCGGCAGCAGGCCCGCGTCGATCGCAGCGCGAGCGGCCGTCACCGGCTCGAAGCCGAGCTTTCGCCGGGCGATGGCGGCGATGCGATCCGGACGCAGCGAGTCGGCCGAGATGTTCACGCGGTCGAGCCCCGCGGCCGCGAGGTCGCGCGCCATCGCCGGCAGCTTCACGCCGTTGGTGGAGAGCGCGATGTCCTCGATCAGCGGCACCGCCTTCAGCATGGCGATGAGCTTGACGAGGTCCGGGCGAATGGTCGGCTCGCCACCGGTGATCCGCAGCCGCCGGAGCCCGAGCGGCGCCAGCTGGCGCACGACCTCGGTGATCTCCTCGTAGGTGAGGATCTCCTGCTTCGGCAGCCAGTCGAGGCCGGCCTCCGGCATGCAGTAGACGCAGCGGAAGTTGCAGCGGTCCGTGACGGAGATCCGCAGGTACTCGATCGACCGGCCGTGCTGGTCCTTCATGAGGCCGCCCCCACCCACTCGCGCGCGCCATCGGCGTAGTGCTCGCGCTTCCAGACCGGCACGCGCTTCTTGATCTCCTCGATCAGGTAGCGCTGGGCGTCCATGGCTCCGGCGCGTCGCGCATGCGCCACGGCGATCACGATGCTGGCCTCGCCCAGCCCCAGCGTGCCGACGCGGTGCTCGACGGCGATGCGCTCCGTGCCGAACCGCTCGGCCGCCTCGCGCATTATCTCGCCCATCTCGCGCTCGGCCATCTCGTTGTAGGCCGAGTAGTCGATGCCCGTGACGTCGCGTCCGGCATTCACCCGCCGCACCGTGCCCACGAAGAGCGTGCTCGCGCCGGCGTCAGTGGACGCCACCTCGGCCAGGAGGGCCGTGGGATCGAGCACGTGGTCCACGATCGCGGCGCGCATCCGTCAGCCTCCTGCCACGGGCGGGATGATGGCGACTTCGTCGGTCGAGGCGAGCTCGGCGTCCGGCCGCGCATAACGCTGGTTCACCGCGACGAGGGGCTTGGGCAACGCCTTTCCCGATGCGCGGTCCACAAGGGCCGCGAGGAGATCCCGCACGCGGGCACCGGCGGGCAGTTCCAGCTGGACCGACGGTCCCAGCGCGTCGGCCCACGAAGCGAAGAGGAGCACGGTGAGTGTCACGATTCAATCATAACAGGGCCAACGACACAAAAGGGCGCCGGTCCGCGATCGCGGAGCCCGGCGCCCTCTGAAGATCATGTAAACACCGGCCGGCGTTACGCTTCGGCCTCTATCTCGAGGTCGGCCACCAGCGAGCGCAGTTCCTTGGAAGGCTTGAACACCGGCACCGGCCGCGCGGAGACTTCGACCGGCGCACCGGTGCGGGGGTTGCGCGCCATGCGGGTCTTGCGATTGCGGATCTTGAAGGTGCCGAAACCGCGAACTTCGATATTGTGCTGGGCCTTGAGCGCGTCCTTGATCGCGTCCAGGAACGCGTCCACGACGCGGGCACAATCCTTCTTGGAGATCATCGGACCCGAGGTCTGGGCGATGGACTCCGTGACACGCTCCACTAGATCGGCTTTGGTCATCGACATACGGAGTGGGGTTGGCGCGGAGGAGGCCCTAAGTGGGTCCAGTCTAGGACGTTAACCGTTGTGTGTCAAGCGGTTGCGCGACCGGAGAGGGCTGCCAGGAACTCGTCAAAATGAGGCACGGCATCGTGCGGTCCGGGGGCCGCTTCCGGGTGGTACTGCACCCCGAACACGGGCAGGGTCCGGTGCCTTAGCCCCTCGACGGTGCCGTCGTTGAGGTTCACGTGGGTCACCCTGAGGTCGGGGGCGCCTGGGATGCCGTCCTCCGTACCCTCGACAGCGAATCCGTGGTTCTGGCTGGTGATCAGCACGTCGCCGCTCTCGAGGTCCTTCACCGGGTGATTGCCCCCGCGATGGCCGTAAGAAAGCTTGATCGTGTGGCCGCCGAAGGCGAGTCCCAGGAGTTGGTGCCCGAGGCAGATGCCGAACACGGGAGTGCCCGAGGCGGCGATCTCGCGGATGACGTCCAGCGCGTACGTCACCGCTTCCGGATCGCCGGGGCCGTTCGACAGGAACACGCCATCAGGCTTTAGCGCGAGCACGTCCTTGGCACTCGTGGTGGACGGCACGACGGTCACCCGGCAGCCGCGCGCCTCGAACATGCGCAGGATGTTGTGCTTGATCCCGTAGTCGTATGCGACCACATGGTACCCCGCGGCCGCATCACCCCACTCGTACGACTTTGCGGTCGTGACGCGCGACGCAAGGTCGAGCCCGGACATCGAGGGGCACGCCGCGAGCGCGGCACGGTCGGCGGCAGTGGGTTCGACGCCATTGCCGATGAGCCCGCGCAACACGCCGACAGTCCGCAGGTGCCGCGTGAGGCGCCGCGTGTCGATCTCCGAGATCACGGGGATGTTCGCCGCCGCGAGCCACGGTGCGAGCCCCTGCTCCGCGCGCCAGTTCGAGTACGGTTGCGACAGCTCTCGGACCACCACGCCGGCGATCTGCGGCCCGTGGGACTCCTGATCCTCGGAATTCACGCCGTAGTTGCCGATCATCGGCGCCGTCATGACGACGATCTGGCCGCGGAACGAGGGGTCGGTGAAGGTCTCCTGATACCCGCTCATGCCGGTCGTGAAGACGACCTCGGCGACGGCCGGCTCAGGGAGCGGGGCGTGCAGGCGCCCAAGAAAAAGGGTTCCGTCCTCTAGGAGGAGGAACCCCGGTGCTGCGAAAGGCGCAGATGCGCTCTTGTTCACGGCTGCTTTGGAGGAGTGGTCGGGGCTGGTGCGTTCTCGAGCGGAACGGTCGACTGCGGGCCGGGCGCGGGCGCGGTCCTCTGCGTGGGCGCCGTCACGGCCTGATCGAGGATCGAGGTCGGCACGTTGCCGCGGCTCGACATGATCTGCAGCACGAAGGCGAGGAAGATGAAGATGCCGCCGCACCACCAGCTGGCCTTCGTCAGGATGTTGCCAGCCTGACGGGTGCCGAGGAAGGCATCGTTGGACGACGAGGCACCGCCGAAGCTCGCAGCGAGACCGCCGCCCTTGCCGGCCTGCATGAGGACGGCTGCGGCGAGGACGATCGCGTCGATGATGAGTAAGACGAGCAGGAAGCTATACATTTTGGCCCATAGCAGGTAAGTCTAGGAGGATACTGGAGTTAGTACCCGCGGTCAAGGCTCGGTCAGAGTTGTTCTGTGG
>Ga0247822_10003467_pt1 | contig 10298 bp, 10 predicted proteins | sample 13C_Cellulose_Da_FD_192423 | JGI IMG/M metagenome (GOLD analysis project Ga0247822, IMG submission 192423) | Soil microbial communities from agricultural site in Penn Yan, New York, United States - 13C_Cellulose_Day30 | ecosystem: Environmental > Terrestrial > Soil > Agricultural land | place... | reverse complement strand
CGGCCGCATCAACCTGCCGCGCGACAGCTTCGAGCACTTCGGCTACACCGTCGCCGAGCTCGAGCGCGGCGTCGTCAACGACGCGTTTCGCGAGATGATCGCCTATCACGTCGATCACGCGATGAACCTGTTCCAGGAGGGCTACCCGCTGCTGCGGAAGATCCCGCAGCGCAGGCTGCGCAGCGAGCTGACCCTGACGTTCCTCGGCGGCGTCCGGGTGCTGCACCGGATCAAGGCGCTGGACTACGACGTGCTGTCGTCGCGCCCGAAGCTCGGCTGGCGCGACAAGGCGTGGATTCTCTCGAAGATGGGGACCGCCGGCTGAGCGTCGCGACGGCTGGGGCCCGCGGCCTTGCCTCGATCGGCCTTTTTGCTTATATCCGTTCGACCGTTCGCAGCGATACCACGACCCGATGCCGAATCTCATCATCAGCGACCAGGAACAGGGCGCACTCCTCGTGCAGCCATCGAAGACGAGTTTCTACTACTCGTTTTCGCTGTTGCCGCGTGACGAGCGCCAGGCGATGCATTCGGTCTACGCCTTCTGCCGCTACGCCGACGACATCATCGACGAGGACGAGACCGACGTATCGGTCCCGGAGCACCGCGTCGCCCGCAAGCGGGAGCGGCTCAACCGGCTCCGCATCGAGGTCGAGCGCTGCTACCGCGGCGAGTCGCGCCACCCGATCCTGCTTCCGCTGTCGGCCGTCGTCAAGCGCTTCCAGATCCCGAAGCAGTACTTCCTGACGCTGCTCGACGGCATGGAGATGGACCTCGTGCGCAATCGCTACCGGACGTTCGACGATCTGCGGGAGTACTGCTACAGCGTCGCGTCGGTGGTCGGCCTGATCTGCATCGAGATCTTCGGCTACAAGTACGAGGAGACCAAGGAGTACGCGGTCAACCTCGGCATCGCGCTGCAACTGACGAACATCCTGCGCGACGTCCGCAGCGATGCGGCGCGCGGGCGCATCTACCTGCCGCTCGAGGACATGGCGATGTTCGGCTACACCGAGGCCGACCTGCTCGCCTGCCGCTACAACCTGCCGTTCATCGAGCTGATGCGCTACGAGACGCGGCGCGCCCGCGAGTTCTACGGCCGCGCCCGCGCAGCCCTGCGTCCGGACGAGCGCAAGACGATGTTCGCCGCCGAGATCATGGACGCGATCTACTACCGGATGCTCGAGAAGATCGAGCTCAACGAGTTCAATGTCTTCGCGCGCAAGAAGATCACCGTCAGCGTCCCGCACAAGATCTGGATCGCGGTGAAACTCTGGCTCGTCACCCGAGTCCTCGTCAACCGCCGCTCGGCGGTCGAGGAGGATTGATCACTCCATCGCCAGGATATTCGATCGACCGATGAGCATTCACGCGTTCCAGCTCCTGCCGATGCTCCTGCTCGGCGTCGCCCTCGCCGCCTGTTCTGGACAGGGGCCGGAAGTCGTCGATCCCAGCAGTTTCGACCGCACCCAGACGTCGATCCTCGCGATCGACGGCGACGGCGGTAGCGACCTCGCGATCGTCAAGGAGCCGGACGGCGTCAGAAGCACGACGGCCTACAGCGACGCCAACGGAGCGCCGCTCGGTCGCCGGATCGACGGGATCTTCGAGTCGTTCGACCGACTGTTCCTGCTTCATCGGGAGAGCGCCTCGATCTCCATCGTCGCGCTGTCGACGCGACAGAAGCGCGCGGAGATCACCGGCTTCTCCGACTCGACCTCCAGCCTCTGCGGCATCGCCTTCAGCAACCTCTCGCAGGGCTGGGCGATCGACCACGACAGGCCGTCGGTCTATCAGTTCGACGCCGTCAACGCCGTGCTCGTCGACACGCTGCCGATCGAGGGACGCCCGACGAGCGTCGCGACGATCGGCGACAACGTCTTTGTCGGATCGCAACTCCCCGACGGAAGCGGCCTGGTGACGATCTTCAAGAGCAACTTCGCGACGTTCGGCATCCACGCCCAGCTCCGGTTCGACTCGCCGATCATCTTCATGCACGCCAACGGCAACGAGGATGCGATGATCCTGGTGAGCGCCGGCGCCGCCGGCGGCAAGCCGACGGTGCACTCGATCAAGGCGACGACACTTCAGCAGACCGCCGAGCGCGCGCTCAACGCCGCGCCGCTCACCGGACGCATCGGCACCGTCCCCGAGTACGCGACGATCACTCGCGACAACTACCTGTACATCGCCACCGCCGAGCAGGTCTATCGCATCGACGTCGGCTCGTCACGCCTTTCGTCCTCACCGCTGACGTGGCTCGACGGCGCCTACGACGTGATCGGCGCCGACCAGTGGACGGATCTGATGTACGCCTACGACGCGACGGCCCGCGTGCTGAGGCGCCTCGACGTCGATGGGAGGGATCTCGGTCCGGTGGCGGTGACTCCGGGCGTCTCGGCGATCGAGTTCGTCAACCCGAGCCGCGTCAACTGATGAGCTCTGTCTTCAGCCTGCAGGAGCGTGTTCGCTGGATCGATTGCGATGCCGCGCGCATCATCCACTACGGCGCCTACATCCGCTTCTTCGAGATCGCCGAGACCGAGATGTACCGCTCGGTCGGGCTCCCCTACGCCACCGCCTTCGACAGCCTCGGCTGTTTTCCGATCCGTGCCGCCTATCACTGCGAGTATCGCGCTCCGGCGCGCCTCGACGACCTGATGACGATCTCGATCTGGGTCAGTCACTGGGGCCGCACATCGTTCACCGTCTCATTCCGGTTCGAGCGCGCGAGCGACGGGCTGCTGCTGGCCGACGGCTGGTGCCGGCAGGTGACCGTCGATCTCGAGGAGAAGCGGCCGATGCCCATCCCGGAGGCGTTGCGCGATCGATTCGAGCCCTACGCGCTCGTCGAAGCCTGAGCGTACGAATCGTCACCCGCCGGACCTTTGCCGTTCCCACGCGTTCCGATAGCTTGACCACGGCCCGGTCTCCCACGAAATCCTCAGGCGCATGTCTGGAGTACCCCTGGCGTTCTCGCGTCGAGCGGAGCGCATCGAAGCGACCCATCTCGGGTCGATCGCCATCGTCGATGCCGGCGGCCGGCTGCTGTTCGGTATCGGGGACATAGGACTCGCGACGTACATCCGATCATCGAACAAGATGATCCAGGCGCTGCCGGTCATCCGCAGCGGCGCCGCCGATCGCTTCGGCCTGAGCAGCGCCGAGATCGCGATCTGCTGCGCGAGCCACAGCGGAGCACGCTACCACCTCGATGTCGTCGCGGGCATGCTCGCGAAGCTCGGCCTCGAAAGCGGAGCGCTCGGATGCGGAGCGCACGAGCCCGGCGATCGCCAGGAGCTGGCCCGCCTGATGAGCACCGGCATCGCCCCTTCCGTCCTGCACAACAACTGTTCGGGCAAGCACGCAGGAATGCTGGCCACCTGCCTGGCGATGGGCTGGCCGATCGAAGGATACCTGTCGCTCGAGCACCCGCTGCAGCAGTGGATCCTCGAGCTCATGGCCGAGCACACGATGGTGCCGGCATCGCAGATCGGCACCGCGATCGACGGCTGCTCGCTCCCCACCTTCTACCTCCCCCTCAACGCCATCGCGACCTCGCTGGCCCTCTACGTCGACAACGCGCGGCGAGGCGACGAAGCGTCGTCGCGGATCATGGCGGCGGTCGCGGAGCATCCGGAGCTGATCTACGAGCATGGTGGGTTCGACAGCGAGCTGATCCGCGCGCTCGGACCACGGTGCATCGCCAAGCGCGGCGCAATGGCCGTGTTCGTCATCGGACTCGACACGCTGAGCTACGGTCCGATCGGTATCGCCGTGAAGCTGGAGGACGGGAACATCGCGCAGATGCCTCCGGTGGTGATGCGCGCGCTCGAGCAGATCGGCGTGCTCTCGCCGGCAGAGCTCGAGCGATTGGCGCCGTATCGCGGCATCGTCGTCGAGAACTGCAACGGCATGCGCGTGGGCGACGTGTATACCGACTTCACGCTCGAGAAGGTCGTCGATCCCGTCGTCGCGTGATCGGGATCTAGTTGTTGAGAGCGCCCTCGCGGATCCACTGGATGATGCCCGCGCGCTGATTCTCGTTGAGCGCGCTGAAGTAGACGCTCGCCGGATGCAGAAGGTCGCCGCACAGAACCAGTGCGAGGCGGCTGCGGTCGGGCTCCAGCGGCGAGATGACCCCCGCGCTCAGCAGATCGCTGTAGGACTCGAGTCGCACCACCAGTCTCGAAGGATTATCCGGCTCGTAGCTGTAGCCGTCGTGGCAGCCGCTGATCGCGCAGTTGTTCAGCAGCACCGGCTTGACGTGCATGTTGAAGCTGACGCCGCGCTCCGGAAAGACGACCGACGGAGGAGCCACCGGATCATCGGTACACGCCGCCCACAGCACGACCGACGAGAGAAGCAGGATGATTCGACGCGATGAACGCATGGTGCTCGAGAACGGGATGTTGATGCTGCCGGCGCACGGACCGTCGACGCTTCGCAGCGATCGGTACGGACTCAACGATAGTGGCCGCCCGCGCCTGCGTACGAGGCACTAATAACTCTCCTCCGCATTCGGAAAATCCCCCGAGCGCACGTCGCCGAGGTAGCGCTGCGCGGCATCGACCACTCGCTCGGCGAAGTTGTCGTAGCGGCGGACGAAGCGGGGATTGAAGTCGATCGTCAGGCCGAGCATGTCGGCGTAGACGAGGATCTGCCCGTCGCACTGCGGACCGGCGCCGATGCCGATCGTCGGGATCGACAGACTCGCCGTCACGCGGCCCGCGAGCTCTGCCGGGATCTTCTCGAGCACGATGGCGAACGCTCCCGCCTGCTCGAGCGCACGCGCATCCTCGAGGATCTTCGCGGCCTCCTCCTCGGTCGTGCCGCGGGGACGATAGCCGCCGTACTGATGGATCGACTGCGGCTGCAGGCCGAGGTGTCCCATGACGGGAATCCCGGCGGCGGTCATGCGTCGAACGCCGTCGGCCACCTCGACGCCTCCCTCCAGCTTCACCGCTCCGGCCTCCGTCTCCTTCATGATGCGACCCGCGTTGCGGAACGCTTCGTCGGCGTGCACCTGGTAGGTCATGAACGGCATGTCGACGACGATCATCGCGCGCGTGACCCCGCGCATGACCGCGCGGGTATGGTAGATCATCTCGTCGAGCGTCACCGGGAGCGTCGTCGTGTGACCCTGCACGACGTTGGCGACGGAGTCGCCGACCAGGAGCACGTCGATGCCGGCGCGATCGAACAGCGCCGCCATCGTTGCATCGTAGGCCGTCAGCGAGGAGATGCGAACGCCCTTGCGCTTCATCTCATGGAGGACGCGCGTGGTTACGCGGCGGACATCGTTCATGAATGCGCGGGCTGTGCGTCCGCATGGTTCGTGAGTCGTGTGATCTCGGCGCTCTCGCTCATCAGCGCATCGAACGTCGAGGCGAAGCCGCCGACCAGGGCGCGGGCGAGAATCTCGAAGGCGGGGATGGCGTCGGGGAGCATGTCCGCGAGCGTCGCCGTGCGCGCGGCGAGCCGCTGCATCAAGGCCGCGCGGCGCTCCGGCGAGGCCGAGGAGAAGAGGAAGTCGACGATGCTCAGATGGGCGGGTCCGACCAGCAGCGAGCCGTGCTGCAACAGCACGGCGCCGTAGCGTCGCTGTGCGGAGCCGACGAGCTTGCGGCCCTGCCACGAGAGCTCGTTGAGCGCCGAGGCACTGAAGCAGCTCGCGGAATCCTCCTGTTCGTAGTGCGTGCGGAAGTCCGGCTGCGACCGTGTGAACTCGACATCGACGGCGCCGACATCGGCGAGGCCGCGTCGGAGTGCCTCGCTGATACGGGCGTACGTCTCGTGCACGCCCTCGCCGGACGCCGGCATCGCGACGGCATACGTGAGCTCCTCGGCGTGCAGGACGGCTCGACCACCGGTCGGCCGGCGGACGAGCTCGATGCCGGCGCGCTCGAGGGCGGCGCGGTCGACCTGCGACTCGTCCTGGTTATGTCCGAGCGAGAGAGCCCAGGGCTGCCAGGAATACAATCGCAGGCGCGGCACGCCATCGACGCGGCAGGCTTCGGCGATCGCCTCGTCGCGGCGCATGTTCTCTTCGCCCGATCGTCGTGGCTCGATGGAGAATAGCCAGTGGTTCATCGCGGCGAAGTTAAAAGAAAAAGGGCCGGAAGCATCCCAACGAGCTTCCGGCCCCTGCTGCGCCCAAGGAGCGCTTACATGGTTATGATCGTGAACTCGGTGCGCCGGTTCTGCTGGCGTCCCTCGTCACTGTCGTTCGCCGCTGTTGGCTTGGTGAAGCCGTAGCCGCGCGTACGGAGTCGACCGAGGTCGATCCCCCTGGTCTCCGACAGATAGCGCTGCACCGCTTCGGCGCGGCGGCGCGAGAGGCCGACGTTGTAGCCGGCCGAGCCGATGTTGTCGGTGTGTCCACCGATCTCGATCTGAGCGTTCGGGTATTCCGCGAGGAACTCCGCCAGTCGGTCGAGCTCCGGTCGCGACTCGGTCGTCAGCGTGTCGGAGTTGTACCCGAAGAAGAGGTTCTTCACCACGAACGAGCGGCCCTCGCGGATCTTGTCGATGCAGAAGTCGCGCTGGAACTCGACGTACTCGGTGTTCTCGGGAATCGTGTAGCGCTCGGAGAGGAACACGTGTCCCTTCGCGGCGACCGAGATGCCGTAGTCGCGGCCAGGCTGCAGCACGACCGTGTACTTGCCGGTGGCGCTGTTGCTGTTGACGTTGAAGATCTTCTCGCCGCTCTGCAGATCCTCGATGATGATGTTTGCCTCGAGCGCCTCGCCGGTCTGGCTCTCCATGACCTGTCCGCCCAGCAGCACGACCTTGGTCGGGCGCAGGAACTCCGGCAGCGGTGTGCGGAAGATGTCCTCGTCGCCCTCGCGTGAGCTCGAGAGGTAGACGCGGTCGCCCGATGCGGGGACCGAGAGGAACGCGTCGACGCCCGGCGTGTTGATCGGCGCGCCGACGTTGACCGGCTCCTGCCACTGCCCGTCACGGAACGTCGAGACGTAGATGTCGTCATCGCCGATCGCGCCGGAGCCGCGCGTGAAGAACAGCGTCTTCCCGTCGCTGGCCAGGAACGGCGCGTAGCAGCCGCCCTCGGTGTTGATCGTCGAGCCCAGGTTGCTCGGGTACGACCACTGGCCGTCATGAAGCTCCGAGACCCAGATCTGGTGGCTGCCGCTCGGGGACTGCAGCGTCGTCGCGAAGAAGAACTGCTTGCCGTCGGAACTGATCGCCGCGCCATACATGCGGAACTTGCCGCTCTTGTCGCGCTTGCGGAAGAACTCCGAGATGCCGCCGCCCATGCCGCTGACCTCCGTCCACTCGGTGCCGGCGAGCTTCGCGCGGTAGAACGGACCGCCGTCGCGCTCCCAGCCCGGCTTCAGCGAGCTGAAGAACGCACTCTGGCCGTCGGCGCTGACCGCCGCGATGCCGTCGTCCTCGCTGCTGTTGATCAGCGGACCGAGGTTGATCGGCTCGTTCCAGACCTCCTCGTCGCGACGCATCATGACGCGCGTCGAGAAGTAGATGTCGTCGTCCCAGCGATTGTTGTTGAGCTTGAAGCGCGCCCAGTTGCGGCTTCCCTTTCGCGTGGAGTTGAAGAAGATGACGTTGCCGTCAGCCGAGATGATCGGATTGTTGTCGCGATCGGTAGAGTTGATTCCCTTGACCTTGATCACGCGGGGATCGATCGCGAGCGACCGACTGACCGCATTGATCGTCGGCTCGGCTGCGTTGACGGCCGGTACCGATTCGGTCTGCTGGGAAAACTGAGCGTGCAGAGGGAGGGAAACGAGAGAAGACAGTAGAAGCAGGCACATGCCGGTACTTCGTACCAGTAGGCGGTTCATCGTGGACCTCGATGGGATAGACCGTTGCTAGGGGAACGATCCAAACCCCACCGTTCGAGCACAATTTGGACCCGTGACTCGGCGATGGTTTTGCGTTTGGACCCCTTTGGACGTTGCGAATCTACGTCCGCGAGGCTCCCCTGTCAAGTATCGGCCGAGAAAATCTTGCGGCCCCTTCCCCCCGAACCAGCCGCCCGTCTGTTTCAGCCTGAACCCGCCCGTCGGTTTCAGCCTGAATACGGTGATTCTACTGTTGATTGGTTCCAGCGGGTCGTTCACTACGCTTTGTGCGTAAGGACCGACGAGATTCCCATCCGGAAGGGGCGCGTGCGTCACTGGCACAACGACTGGAAAGTTCGTCGTCTCGCACCTTCAATCACCTCCGCAGTCGTTTCGAACGCATCCGCTAACCGCCGGCTTCGCCGATGCGTGCGCATCCAGAACACCGCGGGCGGCGCCGCAAACGGCCAGACGACGATCCGCTCGAGCGTCGGCAACGCGCTCGATGTCAGTACCAGCGCTGCCGGCGAGGCGGCCCTGAAGGTCACCGGTGGCCTCTCGCTCACCGGACCCGTCGGCACCGCAACGATCGCCGCGGGCATGGCCAGCACCGTCGTCAGCAATGTCTACGCGAAGTCGGGCTCGATCATTCTCCTGACCGTCAACAACGCCGTCGATGCCGTTCCGCTGCGGATCGTCTCGCAGGGCGACGGCACGTTCACCGTCGGACTCGCCTCGGCTCTGGTCGGCACCCTTACCGGTGACGTCAGCTTCAACTACCTGATCGTCAACCAGTGATTGATGCGATGCCCGACCATGACTCATCGAACACTCGCCGCGGTCTCGCTCCTCGGCCTCTGCGCCGCCCTGCCGGCCGTCGGGCAGACCGTGCTGGAGAAGGCGGTCATCAGCGCCGGTGGCGGCACTGCGGTGTCGGCGTCGACCCGTCTCGACGCGACCATCGCCGAAGCGGTGACCGGCGTCGCGACCAATGCTCGCGCCGAATCCGGCGTCGGAGGCGACGCGGCTCATGCTCACGCTGGCGCGCGCATCGGCCGTGGAGCTCACCCTTCACGACGCCGCGGGCCGCACGCTCGGCACGCGCCCGCTTGGCCGGCTCGACGCGGGCGAGCACGCGATCGCGATCGACCTGGCGGGCCTCGCCAGCGCCGGCTACGCGCTCGTCGCGTCGATCGACGGCGCTATGATGCGCGTGCCGATCGCGATCGTCCGCTGAGAATCGACCACGAACACCATCGCGCGGGGCGGTCCATTGCGGACCGCCCCGCACTCGTTTTGGTAGCATCCATCGGAATGTCTCCCCATTTCCGCCAACAACAGGCGAACACCTTCCAGTTGTTCGTGTCGGAAAGTTCCCGTATCCTCCTGACCCCCGCTCTCAACGAGGTACCGAATGGCCCGCCCACGCGCCGAGATCCGCGAATCGTCCCAGGAAATCAGGGAATTCCTCCGAACCTATCACGGTCAGCCGCAGGAGCCCCGGCTCGAAATGCTCCGGATGCTCCGCGATCATCCGGCGCAGACGCTCGCGGACGTCGCGCGCCAGCTCGGACGATCCGAGCGGAGCATCGAGCGATGGTGGGAGAGCTATGCGCGCGACGGCATCTCCGCGCTGCTGCACATCGGGCGTCCGGGAGGCCGCAGGCCGCGCAGGATCTCGCCCGAGACCCTCGACGAGCTCCGGATCAAGCTCGAGACCGAGGGCTTCGCGGGTCTCGGCGAGGCCCGGCTCTGGCTCGAGGAGCGTCACGGAATCTCCTACAGCCGCAGCGGCCTCTGGGGTCTTCTGCGCGACGGCACGCGCGCCACGCACGGACTCTGGACGATCCACCATTCGCGCAGGGCGCCGCGCGCGGCCGCGCCGGAGGTCACGAAAGGGCCGTTTTCCGGAGACGTTCTGCGATTCCTCAATGCGCTTCCCTCCACGATCGATCCCGTCGAGTGGATCAACAAGTTCCGCGACGCGCTCATGGAGCTCTTCGACGACGTCGACCGGATCTCACTGATCGTCAACACGCAGTGCGACCTGCACCGGCCGGAGGAATACCGGCCGACGGTGAGCATCAACCATCATAGTCAGGGCGGCGGGGCGGCGACGGCATCGATCTCGGTGAACACGATCGAGCAACCGAAACGACGATTCGAGGAGATTCTCGAAGATTTCCGACGCCAGGGATTTCCGCTCGACGAGTATCACGCGCCGTACGGGTTCGACTACCATTATGAGGGGACGGCCTATCTGGGGACGGTCTTTCTCTGGCGCGAGGTGACCGACACGCCGATTTCCGATCATACCGTTGAGGTCATCCGCTCGCTCGAGTCGTTCTTCACCTTCATGTTGACCGATCTGGTCACCCGGCACCAGTACGGAAAGCCCGTCGACCGGGCGTTCATGGAGGCGTTCGAGCGGCTCGCCGAGGAGGCCTCACTGAGTCCGCAGGAGCGGAGGATCAT
>Ga0247822_10003463_pt1 | contig 10302 bp, 8 predicted proteins | sample 13C_Cellulose_Da_FD_192423 | JGI IMG/M metagenome (GOLD analysis project Ga0247822, IMG submission 192423) | Soil microbial communities from agricultural site in Penn Yan, New York, United States - 13C_Cellulose_Day30 | ecosystem: Environmental > Terrestrial > Soil > Agricultural land | place... | reverse complement strand
ACATTATGTTTCGTCACTTTCGACATTTTTCAGATTACACCTGATGGGCCATATTGGGTGTGAAGTAAGAGCCTGGGAATCTGTGATATATTCACAAGTGTGACTGCGACATGATTTTGTCCAATAGTTTGTTGTAGTCTTACACTATTAAAAATAATGTTGTCACCATAATTAAAAAGCGCGTTAAAAACTCTCTCCAGATCATCAACCCTTTGATATCGCTTCTGTTTTTTTATGAGCAGTTTTTTATAAAAATAATTGGCGATTGATTCGTATCGTTACAGAAAATGAGCAGGCATCTGTTTTATGGCGGCCTATTTTCTGTTGTCCTCATAATTAATTTCTCCAAGAGGAATTCTGTATGAAACTACAATCGGCGTGGCTTCAGCGATTATTAATAAGTGGGTGTATGGCAGGGGTAAGTTTATATGGTGGTGCGGCCTATGCTGCCAAATGTACCTATACAATTGCCAATGATTGGGGCAGCGGTTTTACCGCTAGTATTCGTATCACTAATGATGGCTCTGCGCCGGTTAACGGTTGGAATCTGAGCTGGAGTTATAGTGATGGATCGCGTGTGACCAGCAGTTGGAATGCAACTGTGACGGGGGCAAATCCTTATTCGGCTTCGCCGGTAAATTGGAATAGTAATATTGCAGTTGGCTCAAGTGTTGAATTCGGCGTGCAGGGAACCAATGGCAGTAGCAAGGCACAGGTTCCGGTGGTATCCGGTGCTGTTTGTACCGGTGCTATAGCCTCAAGTGCGGCACCGGCGAGTTCCAGTTCCGCGCCGGCTGCAAGCTCTATATCCAGTGTGACGGTTTCCAGCCTGCGCTCATCATCCAGTTCGAGTGTGGTTTCATCGTTGCGCAGTTCCAGTGTCGCCTCCGTCGCAGGGCAAATGTGTAATTGGTATGGCAGCGTGACGCCCTTGTGCGTAACGACCGCTAGCGGTTGGGGTTATGAAAATGGCAAGAGTTGTGTGGCAGCCTCTACTTGTAGTGCGCAGCCTGCACCTTATGGAATTGTGGGTGCGACATCGAGCGCGCGTTCTTCAGCCAGCTCATCCGTAGGCGTAAGTAGTCCTGCCAGTTCTTCTCGTTCATCAATTCCTGCTTCTTCCAGCTCGGTAACGAGCAGTGTGTCCAGTAGCTCGGCGAGTAGTATTCCGCCAATCGTGGGCGGGTGCGATGGTTATGCAACGCGCTATTGGGATTGCTGCAAACCGCATTGTGGTTGGTCGGGCAATGTGCCCTCGTTGGTTGCACCATTGCAAAGTTGTGCCGCCAATAATACGCGCCTAAGTGATCTGACCTTGCCCAGCAGTTGCGATGGCGGTAATGCGCATATGTGTTGGGGAATGGCGCCCTTTGCGGTGAGCGACACATTGGCGTATGGCTTTGCGGCGACCTCCAATGGCGATGTCTGTGGTCGCTGTTATCAATTGCAATTTACCGGCAGTTCACACAATTCTCCGGGTGATCCTGGCTCGGCTGCGCTGGCAGGTAAAACCATGATCGTACAGGCTACCAATATTGGTTATGACGTTGGCGGTGGGCAGTTCGATATTTTGGTGCCAGGCGGTGGAGTCGGTGCGTTTAATGCATGTTCTGCACAATGGGGTGTTTCCAATTCTGAGCTGGGCGCACAGTACGGTGGATTGTTGGCTGCCTGTAAACAGGAGTTGGGTTATAACGCTAGCCTTGCGCAATACAAATCCTGTTTGATCAATCGCTGTAATAACGTATTTGGTACACGCGGTTTAACCGAGTTGCAGCGTGCATGTACCTGGTATGCAGATTGGTTCCAGGCTGCGGATAATCCTGCGCTGAAATACAAAGAGGTGGCTTGTCCTGCGGAGTTGACGTCGCGCTCGGGGATGAATCGCAGTGCATTGAATGATATTAAAACCAGCTGTAATTAATTTTACTGGTGCAGCTTTAAAACAATGTGCGCATTTGCGCACATTGTTTTTATCGGTTCAGAGTAAAACCCTGGGCTACACTGAATAAAACAATTGCGTAATTCTTTTATTTATCGATCAGCGAGAGGTGATGGTTATGATGTTAAAAGAACTTGTTGCTCAATGGGAATCAACAGCCCATGGTGTGCTGACAAAAGATACTTACAAGGTACATTTACAGGTGGAGGATGCAGCAAAGTTGGATGCTCTGGCGGAGATGTATCCCAAGCGCACTAAAGAGCAGTTGATCGGCGAATTATTATCTGCCGCACTGGGGCAATTAGAGGCGAGTTTCCCCTATGTGCAAGGAACCAAAGTGGTTGCCACCGACGAAATGGGCGATGCAATTTATGAAGATATAGGCCCAACACCGCAATTCATGGCACTGACAAAAAAATATTTACAGCAACATCAATCCTAGCTTGCACACCAGCGTGCCAATTCAATCCTGCACAATTTTGCTACGTAATTGCGGTAAGTAAAGCCCAAGGCTAATTGCCCGGGCGATTACGTAGATAATAAATGCAATCCACAACCCATGATTGCCTGTAATTGGCACCAGTATTTCTGCTGCAATTAAAAATATCGCTAAGGAAAAAAACGCGGCATTGCGCATCGCGCGACTGCCCGTAGCGCCGATAAAAATTCCGTCCAACTGAAACGCTGCAAAAGAAACCAAAATGTAAATGGCGGCATAGGGTAAATAATCCTGAGCGGTTTCCTGCACTGTTGTGATGGGTGTCAGCCAGTGGATAAAGTGATCTCCTCCCAGCGCTATGATTGCCATTAGTCCCAGCGCACAAGCTGCTGCTATTTGTGTTGAACTGATAATGGCTCGATCAAACAGCGCGCGACTTTTTGCTCCTATGGTTTTTCCCACCAGCGATTCCAATGCAAATGCAAACCCATCCAGAAAAAATGCCGAGAAAGAAACAAATTGTAGGAGTATGTGGTTTGCCGCCAGTGTTGCATCGCTGAATTGTGCTCCTTGATTGGCAAACCAACCAAAGCCGAACAACATACAGAGCGTGCGCCACATGATGTCGCTATTGGTTTTGAGTGTGTTGATGATGGCAGTGCGCAGAAATATTTTTTCCCATATTGCAAATGGCTCTGCTGTTTTCGTGCGCAAAAGTGTATGCAATAACATTCCGCCCGCTAAAAAACTTATCCACTCCGCAATCAATGTTCCCAAGGCAATTCCACGTACACCCCAATCAAACGCCGCAACAAAAAGTACATCCAATAATAAATTCACACCATTCAAGAGCAGTTGCAGCCAGAGCAATTTGCGCGTCTGCCCCAAACCGATAAGCGTGCCCATAATGGCGTAGGTACCGAGTGTGGCGGGCGCGCCCCAAATGCGTATTTGCCAATAATCTGCAGCGCTTTGCTCAACTGCGACGCTGCCGTCCAATAACCAGAATGCAATATGTCCAAGCGGGTACTGGGCAATGATCAGTAGCAAACCGATGCATATCCCAAGGAGGAGGGCACGCAGGTATGCAGCGCGTACCTCACTGTTGTCACCCGCACCGGCGGCTTGTGCTGTAAATCCACTCGTGCCCATGCGCAGGAAGCCAAAGCCCCAATACACAAACGCAAAAATTAATGAGCCGAAAGCAATCGCGCCCAGATCAGCGCTATTACCGGTATGGCCAATTACAGCGGTATCAACCAACCCTAATAAGGGGACGGTGGCATTGGCGAGAATGATTGGGATGGCCAGCTGGATAATGGCGCGGTGGCTTGTTGCAATGGGGGTCACGTAATCAGCGCTCTATCAATGGATGGCGCATGCATTATAAGGCGGGGTTTGCAGGTGTGTAGATTCGCTTGGGCAATAATAAAAAACCCGGCTAGTTGCCGGGTTCAGTAACAAATCCTAATTTTAAAATTCCTGAGCGTTGGACTGCCGCCATGGTTTTAATAACGTGCTCGTAGCTCACGGCTTTATCGCCGCGGATATGAACCTCAGGTTGCGGCTGCTTATTGGCTTCGGCTGCGAGGCGCGCGTCCAAATCTTCCATGGTCACTTGGGTTTCATTCCAGTAAATATTCCCTTCAGCATTGACCGAGAGGTTTATTGTCTCGGGTTTTAGTTCATTGGGAGTGTTATCGGCGCGCGGCAAATCCACTTTTACTGAATGGGTTAATACCGGCACCGTGATAATAAAAATGATCAACAACACCAACATGACATCCACGAGGGGAGTCATGTTGATTTCGCTCATTACGTCTGTATCGTCGTCGAGTCCACCGCCGAAGGCCATGGCTTAACCCTCTTTACGTGAAGTGAGTTTGGTGATGACACCTTTGTTTTGCATAGGGCTACCGGTAATAAAGTAGGCGTGCAATTGATGGGCAAAACGATTGAGCTTATTAAGTACCCCTTTATTTGCACGAGCCAAGGCGTTGTAGCCAAGTACGGCAGGGATTGCTACCGCCAATCCAAACGCGGTCATGATCAGAGCTTCACCCACTGGGCCTGCCACTTTATCGATACTCGCCTGGCCGCTCACACCTATACCAACCAGCGCGTGGTAAATACCCCATACGGTGCCGAACAATCCTACGAAGGGGGCGGTTGAACCTACGGACGCAAGGATCGCCAGGCCGCGTTGCAACCGCTCTGCGCTTTCATCGATAGAGCCGCGTAGACAGGCAGTGAGCCATTCGGCCAGCGGCAAATGGCCATGCAAGTCATCTTTATGATTGCTGTGGTGGTCGAGTGCCGCCTGACCTTCTTCGGCCAAGTGGCGGAAAGGGGTAGTGCGATCATCCCCCAGTGTGCGCAAGCCTTCAGCAAAACTTTGTGCGTGCCAAAAATCGTTCAGTCCCTGTGATGGGTGACGCAAGCGCCACAAGCCCCATGCCCGCACGACAATAACCCACCAGCTGGCGATGGACATGAGTAACAAAATAATGGCAACGCCTTTGATCAGCGCATCGCCCTGCTCCCAGATGGAAGCAATGCCGTAAGGTGAATCCATATAAACCTCTTACAAAAAATAAAAAATCAAACAATGAAAAGCACATCACTCAGTGCAAATTAAATTCAACTGGTTGTACGTACCAAAAATCTATTTTTACACCACCTTGGGTTGCTGGCTCATAACGCCAACGCTTCACGGCGTTTACGGCTGCATCATCCAGCCGTTTAAAGCCGCTCGATGTTTTGATCTTGATGTCGCCAATGGTGCCGTCAGTTTTGACCAAAATATCCAGTACCACCGTGCCTTGTTCGCGTAGCTTGCGCGACATATGGGGATACACCAATGCCTGGTTGTTTAGCTTTCCACTTGCAGCGCGCGGAGGCTGTACCGGTGGCGGTGGTGCAGGTTCTACCGGTTTTGGTTCAGCCGGTTTTTCTACCGGTGGCGGCGGTTCAGGTTCCGGCGCTTTTACCGCACGCTCCGAAGGTGGTGCCTTGGGCGGTGGTTTAGGGGTCGGTTTAGGCTCGGGCTTTTTTTCCGGCGGTGGTGGTGGCGGTGGAGGTTCGGGTGGCGGTGGTGGAGCCTCTTCCGGTTCTGCCATCACCAATGTGCCCTGAATTGCAGGCATTACAATTTCTATGGGTTTGGGGGCGGATGGCGATAGCATTACTGCCGCCAATCCTCCAGCATGAGCACCGATGACAAGCAGAAAAGAGATTAAGGGTACGTGTTTGGATTGCATCGGTTATTGTTGAGAACGATAAGGGTAAGAGTAGTGAAGATTAGAATGGAGATAATGATAATATTTCTCATTGCTAAAGGCAATTAAATACTGTGCAGATCCTCGCCAACGTATATCTCACTTATAACAATATGATGTGGGCTGGCATAGTTCTTGGGAGCGAGTGATATACTCGGCCTCCCGCGCTTATGCGCTTCAGTAGTTGGACCTCATGGAAATCTTTGTATTACTTGGCCTGATTGTTTTGAATGGCCTCTTTGCGATGTCAGAAATAGCCATCGTTACCGCAAAAAAATCCCGGTTGATGGCGCTCGCAGCTAAAGGCAATAGCTCAGCGCAGGTCGCATTGAAGTTAGCTGAAGATCCCACACAGTTTTTATCCACTGTGCAAATTGGTATTACCTCCATCGGCATCATGAACGGGATTTTTGGTGAATCCATCCTCGCTGAACCTTTTGCTTTATGGCTGCAATCGTTTGGTGTTCCGGTCCATTTCAGCGATAACTTTGCCACCATCCTCGTGGTCGTTGTCGTGACTTATTTATCGATAGTCGTGGGGGAGTTGGTTCCCAAACGTATTGGTCAACTCAGTGCCGAGCGCATTGCCTGTTACGTCGCAAAACCCATGCAAATTTTGGCGATTATTACCAAGCCTTTCGTATCCTTATTATCGAGTTCTACCCGTGAAGTGATGCGCGTGTTGGGCTTTCATCACACCCAAATGTCCCAGGTTACCCAGGAAGATATTCACGCAATACTGGATGAGGGTTCCAGCTCTGGAGTCATCGAGCAGCAAGAACATGCAATGGTAAAAAATGTATTGCGTTTGGAAGCGCGCAGTATTGTTTCATTGATGGTGCCACGAGCGGATATTGTGTATCTGGATACCACCTTATCGCTTGAAGACAATTATCAACGAGTGATGAAATCGCCACACTCACGTTTTCCGGTGTGCATTAAACAAATAGACAATTTGGTCGGTGTCATCAATGCCAAAGAATTATTGGCTGAGGCGATCCGCGGCAGTACTGTAAATTTGGAGGCTATGGCGCAACCATGCCATGTAGTGCCCGAATCGCTGACCGGTATGGAGTTGCTGGAATTTTTCCGTTCGTCGCACAGCCAAATGGTTTTTGTAGTTGATGAATACGGCGATCTGAAAGGTATAGTGACACTGCAAGATTTATTGGAAGCGCTCACTGGTGAATTTATTATGGGCGAGGGCGAGGACGCTTATGTTATCCGCCGTGATGACGGTTCACTCTTGTTGGATGGCATGTTAGCGGTAATCGATTTAAAGGATTGCCTTGATATTGATGAGCTGCCTGAAGAAGGTAATTACGAAACCCTCAATGGTTTAATTATGTTGTTGATGGGGCGTATGCCGACCACGGGCGATAAGGTTGTAGTGGGGGAGTGGCTTCTGGAAATTGTTGATATGGATGGTCGCCGTATCGATAAAGTGCTCGCATACAAACAAAGCGAATAAGTCACCTTGCCTGATAATTTGCTGACGGTCTTTTCTTTTTTCTTCACGCTGTTTTCTTCTTTTGCTATGCATGGTCAAACCTGAAAAATCAGGTGTGACCATGCTGCACATTCGCCTATTTCAATTTTAATTCGTCAACTAAATGATCCGCTTGATAAACCTGTTTCAATGCCGTGGTTATAGCCGCTGAGTGTACTGATACGGCGCGGTTGACCGACTCATCAAAAAAGTAAGATCCGCCCAGGGATTTTATATTTCCATCAAAAATCAAACCGACCAGTTCACCTTTGGCGTTGATTAATGGGCTGCCCGAATTACCCCCGACAATATCGTTGGTGGATACCTGGTTAAAGCGCGTCTTGTTATTCAAGTTTTTCTTTGCAGCAACCCAGCTATCGGCCAGCTTGAAGGGATCATAATCTGTGGCGCGATTAAACAGGCCACCAACATCTGTATAGGGCGGAATGGTTTTCCCTTTTTCTTCCCAGCCGCGAATTACCCCGTGGGATAAACGCAATGAAAAAGTTGCGTCGGGATAAACTTTAGTGCCTTGATAAGCAAAGCGTGCTTTGGCTAATTGATTAGCTGCTGCTTTTTGTATTGGCTCGATATTGTGATCATAATCCGTGCGGAATTTGCGCGCGTACTCATCGATTAACAAGGCAAATTTAATAGCAGGGTCATCGCTGTTGCTGACTGCTTTAGCTCCGCCTTCCCATAGTGCTTTGCGAGTTGCGGCATTACCCAACTTACTGTTGGACACAATATTTTTAGCGATAGCGTCGGGTGATTGTTTGCCTAAAATATGCTGCACTACTGGATTATCTACACCGAGCTTTTCACGTAGTTTGCTGAGTGACCACGCCAATTTCATTTGTTCGAAATCTGGGTATAGCGGCGATTCGGCAAACAATCCGGCTTGCACGGCAGGTAAGCTGGCATCGGAAAATTCACGCAAACGCTGATTGTCTGGTTTGGCGATTTCGGTGGTGCCGCGCACCAGGGTGCGCGCCCAGGTTACGTATTGCGAGGTGGCGCCAAAGCCCAACTCCACCATTACATAATCGACGTACAGATTGCGCCAGGCAACTTGGGTGTCGCTCAATATTTTCCAGGGATCGCCATAGGTTTTTGCGCGGGCGGGATCATTGGTTACCCATGCGCGAAATGTATTTTCCTGTTCGCGTTTTTGTTGCATCACACTCGGTGATAACAGCGCTTGAAACATGCCGGTACGCGCTTTGATCCCGTTTTCTACCATGGTGAGCTCGGTTTGGGCGATGCGTGCGTGCTCTTCACCTTGTGCAGAATATTGCAATAACAGGCCGCGATATTCGGATGCCAGCATCAAGCGAAAGGGCAGTACCAGATCCCGCTGCGTTTCCAGCTCCATCATGGTCAATTGCCGCTGGGTGGTGCCAGGATGACCCAAGGTCATCACCAGTTCACCTTCTTTTGCGCCTTTGGGGTTAATCGGAAACCAATCATCATTGGCGAGTGGTTTACCTTGGCGATCATAAACACGCAGCAAACTCATATCGAGGTTGTAGCGCGGGAAATTAAAATTGTCCGGGTCGCCACCAAAAAATCCTGAGGAATATTCCGGTGAAAATACCAGGCGCACATCCTGATAGCGCGCGTATTGGTAAACATGATATTGACCGCCGCCATAGAGCTCGACAATGTCACAGCGGCGCTGGTCGCCCGCATCGCCTACACATTCTTTTTCAATACGTGACTGCTCGGCTTTTTTTGCATCGCTGAATTCTTTGCCAGATAAACCCGCGAGCGTTTTTTGCATTCGCTCGGTCACATTGGTCATTTTTTCAAGGCGGTTTATTTCTACACCCGGGCACTGTTTTTCTTCGCTAATGGATTTGGCAAGAAAACCATTGTTCATTAAATCTTGTTTTTCACTGGATAAATCTTCCACACAACCAATCACGCAGTGATGATTAGTGAGCACCAAGCCTTGAGCGGAAACAAAAGAGCCCGAGCAACCGCCTGCCAGCCGTACAGCGCTGCGCATGGATTTATCCACCCATGTGGAGGTAGGTTTAAACCCGTAGGTTTTTTCCAGGGTTTCATAGGGCAGATTATCCAATGTCCACATGCCTTCAGCGGCCAGCGTTGGTGATATCACCAGGTGACTGGCGGTCAATGCACTGGCGCTCAAGAGTAATGCCCTTGTTATTAATCGCATAAGTAAACCTCTGCTGGTTAATGAACCTGTCGATATAAAAATGAAAACAATGTTTTGAAGTGTAGACTAAGGTTGGCGGTAATTTCCATGGTACTGTGCTCACGGCGGTAGCCGAATTCGGCTGTAAATAATAGACTCTCGTTTTGTTGCCCATCAATTTGGTTGTTGAAATGAAAACAGTATTTCTTTTATTGCTTGGATTTTTCGTTGTTAATGTAAGTGGCCAGGTGTTGGCCGATGATCAGGCCAATCAGTATGCGCAGGTTAGCTCGGATGGACGAGCAGCAGTGGCGACGGTGAATCCCCATGCTACGCAAATTGCGATGGAGGTTGTTGCGCGCGGTGGTAATGCTATAGATGCTGCAATTGCAGCTGCCTTTACGCTCGGTGTTGTCGATGGGCACAACTCTGGTATTGGCGGCGGCTGTTTTATTTTGGTGCGCATGGCTGACGGTCGTATTCTGGCAATTGATGGTCGCGAAATGGCACCTGCCGCTGCCGCGCGCGATATGTTTGTCGTAAATGGTAAAGCTGATCCAGAGTTGAGCCGCACAGGCCCGCTGGCTGCAGGTATTCCAGGTTCAGTCGCCGCATTGGATAAATTGCAAAAATTGGGCGGTAATTTGAAATTTCGCGATGTGATTTTGCCGGCGGCTGATTTGGCTGAAAAAGGTTTTGCTATTTCCCCGCTGTTGGCAGAGCGCATGGCTTCAACGGCAGGCAATCTGGCAAAGTTCCCAGCAAGTGCAGCAATTTACTTGGATAAAAATAATAAACCGCTACCGGCGTTTTCGCAGCTGCAACAAAAAGATTTGGCTGCAACGTATCGCGCAATTGCCAAACAAGGCCCACGCTATTTTTACAACGGCGATTTTGCAAAAAAAACCGGGCGCTGGATGGCAGCAAATGGCGGCATTATTACCGATAAAGATTTTGCAAATTATCAAGCGAAAATGCGAAAGCCTATAG
>Ga0247822_10003462_pt1 | contig 10305 bp, 7 predicted proteins | sample 13C_Cellulose_Da_FD_192423 | JGI IMG/M metagenome (GOLD analysis project Ga0247822, IMG submission 192423) | Soil microbial communities from agricultural site in Penn Yan, New York, United States - 13C_Cellulose_Day30 | ecosystem: Environmental > Terrestrial > Soil > Agricultural land | place... | reverse complement strand
CACTTTCACCGACTGTGCGGCCATCGCGCCGGACGGACGTGTGGTCACGCGTAAGGTGCTCTCGACCCCGGACGACCAGAGCGAGGGAGTGGCGGCGGCGCTTGCCGCGCTCGGCACGGCGGATGGAGCCGCAGGCTCAGCCGGCGCGACCAGCGCCACGGCAGTCTCACGCGTCGTGCACGGCACGACCGTCGTGACCAACCTCCTGCTCGAGCGGACCGGTGCGCGCGTGGTGCTCTGCGCCAGCGCCGGCGCGAGCGACCTGCTCGAGCTGCGGCGGCAGGATCGTGCCTCGCTCTACGACCTCTCGGCGCAGCACCCGCCGCCGCTGGTCGCGCGGGGTGATGTCGTGCCGGTCACGGAGCGCCATGGACCGCTCGCTCCCACGGAACTCACGCGCGCGGTCGCAGCCGTGCTCGCGCTCGATCCCGAGGTGGTCGTCGTGGCGTTCCTGGATTCCCACGCCGACGACGCCAACGAGCGAACGCTCGCCGAAGCGCTGCGACGCGCGCGACCGGGGCTCGAGGTCGTCTCCAGCGCCCAGGTGCTGCCCGAGATCCGCGAGTACGAGCGCACTTCGACCGCGGTTGCCGAGGGCTACGCGCGTCCGCGCGTGGCGCGATATCTCGAGAGGCTCACGGTGCGCCTCGCCGAGGGGCAGTTCCCGGCGCCGGCCGTGATGACGTCGGGCGGTGGCATGCGTCACGCGGCCGAGGCCGCGCGCAATGCAGCGTCACTTGCGCTCTCCGGACCGGCTGGCGGCGTGGTTGGTGCCGCGGCTGCGCTCCGTGCGGCGAGAGCGCGATCGCGTGCCGCGCAGGGTGAGTTCCGCGCGGCAAGCATCGCCACGGCTCACGCCCTCACGATCGACATCGGCGGCACGAGCGCCGACGCCGGGCTGATCCTCGACGGCGAGCCACTGGTCGAGCAGGGCGGCACCGTCGCCGGCGTACCGATCGCGCTGCCGCGCGTGCTGGTCGAGACGGTCTCTGCAGGTGGCGGCAGCATCGCCTGGGTGGACGATGGCGGTGCGCTCCGGGTGGGCCCGCGAAGTGCGGGCGCGCGACCGGGACCCGTCGCGTTCGCTCGCGGGGGCACGGAACCGACGGTCACCGATGCGCAGGTCGCGCTCGGCCGCATCGGCGCGAGCGGATTGAGCGGCGGCGTCATGCTGGATGTCGAGGGGGCGCGCGCGGCGATCGCGCGGCTGGCCGGCACGCTCGCCGAGGAGCCGGCGCGTGTGGCGCGAGCGATCATCGACGCGGCGGACGCCGAGATGGCGCGCGCGCTGCGCCGGGTGAGCGTGGACCGCGGCGTGGACCCGCGTGACTGCACGCTGATCACGTTCGGCGGCGGAGGACCGTTGCATGCATGCGCGCTGGCTGAAGCGCTGTCGATGACGACGGTGCTCGTCCCGCCCTTTGCCGGCGTGCTGAGCGCGGTGGGGCTGGCGCTCGCACCGGAGCGGCATGAGAGCGCGATGAGCGTCCTGCGAGGCGTGGCAGAATTGGACTTCGCGACGTTTGGGCAACTGGTGCAACACCTCGCGAGCGAGGTACAGGGCGACGATCGCCGCACCGTCGCGCGCGTGCGCTATGTGGGGCAGGGCTACGAGCTCGACATCCGCGTGGAACCGCAGGACGACGGCGGCGCGGTGGCGGCGCGGTTCGAGGCGGCGCACCGCGCACGCTACGGCTTCACGCTGCCGCGCGCCGTCGAGGTGGTGGCGCTGCGTCACTCCGCGGGCCAGCCGGGCGCTACGGCGCGATTCGCCCGCGACGCCTCGCTCCCTGCGTGGGATGGCGGCGCGGATGCCGGCGGGCCGGCACAGGGAGCGGTCGTACACGGCCCGGCGAGCGTGACGCTCACCGATGCGACGCTCTGGGTCGCGGACGGCTGGCATGCCACCGCGCTCGAGACCGGCGGTTGGCTGCTCGCACGGGACGGCGCCTCATGAACGACGCGCGCGTTCTCGACGCACTCAGCCTCTCCGTCTGGTCGTCTGCCGTCTCGATGATCGCCGAGGAGATGGGTGCGGTGCTGATACGCGGAGCGATCTCGCCGAACATCCGCGAGCGGCGCGATGCGTCGTGCGCGCTGTTCAATGCCGCGGGCGAGATGGTCGCCCAGGCGGCACACATCCCGGTGCACCTGGGCGCGCTGCCGGAGGCGGTGCGCGCCGTGCGCGCCCGCGTACCGCGCGCCGGCGACGTGTTCCTGCTGAACAGCCCGTGGGCGGGCGGCTCGCACCTGCCGGACCTCACGATGATCGAGGCCATCGCCGATGCCGGCGGCACCGGGATCATCGGGTTTGCGGTCGTGCGCGCGCATCACGCCGATGTGGGCGGCATGAGTCCCGGCTCTATGCCGCAGGGCGCGAGCGAACTCGTGCAGGAGGGGCTGATCCTGCCGCCGGTGCGGATCGAACGCGCCGGCGTGAGCGACGAGGAGCTGATGCATGTGATCCTCGCGAACGTGCGCACGCCGGACGAGCGACGCGGGGACCTCGCCGCGCAGCGGTCGGCCTGCGCCGCGGGCGCGGCCGGGTGGCGAGCGCTCGTGGCGCGCCACGGTCTCACTCGCGTCGAGGAGGCGGGCACGGGACTGCTCGACTACGCGGAGCGCCGCGCGGTGGCTCGCCTGCGCGCCATCGGAGATACGCACGGCGCGGCCGAGGATGCGCTCGAGGGCGACGGCGTCGCCGACGCGCCGGTGCCGCTGCGGCTGGCGCTCCGCGTGAGCGAAGGCGAACTGTACCTCGACTTCACCGGCAGCTCGCCGATGGTGCGCGGCAACGTCAACTGCCCCATCCAGGTGACGCGCGCCGCGGCGCTGTTCGTGCTGCGCACGCTGCTCGGCGACGACGTGCCGACCAACGAAGGCATCGCGCGTCCGATCCGCATCGTGACGCCGGAGGATTGTTGCCTTGCCGCTCGGGCGCCGGCGGCCGTCGCGGCCGGGAATGTCGAGATGAGCCAGCGCATCACCGACTTGATCCTCGCCGCGTTCGCCGACGCCGGCGTGGACGTGCCGGCGCAGGGCCAAGGCACCATGAACAACGTGACCTTCGGCGGCGACGGCTGGACCTTCTACGAGACGCTCGGCGGCGGGCAGGGCGCGAGCGCGCGTGGTCCGGGGCCGGACGCCGTGCACGTCGGCATGAGCAACACGCGCAACACGCCGATCGAGTCGCTCGAGCGCGCGTACCCGATCGTGATCGAGGAGTATGCCGTGCGTCGCGGCTCCGGCGGGGCGGGGCAGCACCGCGGCGGCGACGGCGTCGTCCGGCGCTACCGAGTGCTGGAGCGCTGCACCGTGACGCTGCTGACGGAGCGACGCACCCTGGCGCCGCGCGGCGCCATGGGCGGCGGCGACGGCCTGTGCGGCGAGAACCTGCTCAACGGCGAGCGGCTGCAGGCCAAGTGCCGGCGCGAACTCCTGCCGGGTGATGTGCTGGAGCTCCGCACGCCGGGGGGCGGCGGCTGGGGGCCGCCACAACGGTGATGGCAGCCCGAGGGGCGCCAGGTTCCTCGGTCAGGGAATGATCTTCGCCGAACCCGGCGTCCGCCGCGCCGCCGTGCCCTCGCTCGGCGTGACCTTCGCAAAGACCTTCGCCTCGACGAACGTCGTCAGCAGGTGCCCGTCGATCAACCCGACCTTCGCCTCGTCGTGCAGGATGTCGATGGCGCGCTCCGTCGACACGGCGCGCTTGTAGGGACGGTCCGTCGCCGTCAACGCGTCGTAGATGTCGGCGATCGTCATCATGCGCGTCTGCACCGGGATCTCCTGCTCGCGCACGCCGCGCGGGTAGCCCGTGCCGTCGAGCTTCTCGTGGTGCCCGAACGCGATCGACGGGATGCCGCGCAGCTCGCGCGTCCACGGGATCCGCTCGAGGAACCGGTAAGTGTGCGTGACGTGCGACTCGATCTCGCGTCGTTCGCGCGCGTCGAGGTTGCCCTTGTTGATCATCAGGAACCGCAGTTCGTCGTCGGTCAGCAGCGGCCGGGCGACGCCGTCGAAATCCACGTAGGTGCGGTCGCGGATGCCGGACAGCTCGCCGGCGACGGCCTCGGGGAGGATCGTCGGTTCGTTGGCGCGCACGATCGCGTCGAGCCAGCGCGTGAGCTCGTCGCGACGGCCGCGCCGGATGCCATCGAGCCGCGCGACGGAATCCGCGTAGCCGCTCGTGCCGTGCGCGAGCAAGTGCTCCGCGCGCTCGCGCTCGAACTCGAGCTCCGACTGCTGCATCAGGAACTGGAAGCGGTGGCGCACGATCGCGAGGTCGTGGTCATAGAGCTTCTTCTGCTTCACGAGCACCTGTTCGCGCACGCCCACCTTGCCGAAGTCGTGCAGCAGCCCGGCGTAGCGCAGCTCGCGCAGTTGTGCGCGGTCGAAGGTGACGTCGCGGTACGGGCCGCTCGCACCGCGGTCGACGGCCTCCGCGAGGTTCGTCGTGAGCGTGGCGACGCGGAACGAGTGGCCGGAGGTGGTCGGGTCGCGCGACTCGATCGCGGTCACCGCGGCCGTCACGAAGCCCTCGAACAGCCGCTCGATGTCCTCGTAGAGCCGGCTGTTCTCGATCGCCACCGCCGCCTGCGCCGCGAGCGCGGCGACGAGGTCGGCGGCGCGCTGGTCGAAGGGGACGACCATCCGCTCGACATCCTCCGTAGTCACGAGCCGCACCTCGGCGTCGCGCTTGCGGTTGATCAGCTGCAGCACGCCGACGACCTCGTCGCGGTGCGTCCGCATCGGCAGCACGAGCATCGACTTCGTGCGGTAGCCGAACTTCTCGTCGAACGAGCGGTTCTGGCGGTAGGTGACGTGCTCGGGGAGCAGGTATACGTCCGCGATCATCAGCGGGTCGCCGGTCGCCGCCACGTAGCCGGAGAGGCTGGCGTGGTCGATCGGGATCGTGAACTCGCTGAACGGCAGGTCGGGGAGGGTGCGGTTCTGCGAGAGCTTGAACCGCAGGTTCGAAGCGTTTCCGTCGCCGTCGCGCTCCACGAGGTAGAGCGAGCCGGCGTCCGCCGAGGAGAGCCGCAGCGCCTGCGAGAGGATCATCTCCAGCAGCTTGTCGAGGTCGCGCTCGGTGGAGAGCGCGGCGCCCACGCGCGAGAGCTCGCGGAGGTCGTAGGCGCTCGACTGCTCGAGCCTGGCGGCGCGATAGGCATCGATCAGCGCGCTGGCGTGTCGCAGCGCGCCCATCAGCGCGGTGGCACCCTGCCCGGGGCTGGCGTCGAAGGGGAGCCAGCTCGTGAGTGCGGCGCCGCGCAACTCCTCCGATGGTTCCGTCTCGCCCGCCTCGCCAAGCCCGATGAACGCGACGTACGTCGCGAGGCTGCCCAGCGCCGCGCTCCCGCGCGACCTCCGCGCGAGGGCGGTGTCGAGCACGATCACCGTCGGGCGCTCGGGGTCGAGCTCATCCACCGACGGAAGGTGTTCGACGCGCCGCACGTCCAGTGCGTCGCCTCGGCCCAGCTGGGGGATCGTGGCCAGGGCTCGGCCGGCCGGCGCGAAGATGAGTGGCTGCACGTCGTCCGATTGGGTTCGTGGGCGGGCCGCCCGGAACGAGGAACCGCCGGCGCCCGTCGAGTGACGGATGCCGGCGGTCCAAGGTTACGATGCGGGAGCGGGCTCCCGCCAGTTCTTTCTCGTGGTCAACCGCGCCGAGCGTGCGATGTCACTCCCCGGATTCGATCTTCTTCAGCGCCGACTGGGCATCGGCGAAGTCCGGGAACTTCTGCACGGTCTGCTTGAACAGCGACACCGCCTCGGCCTTGTTGCCGGCGTCCTGCGCGCTGATCGCGCGCGAGTACATCATCACGGCGGCGAACGGGATCTTCTTCTGCTTCTCGGCCTTGGCCTCGCTCGTCTGGCGCGCGGCGGCCGGGATCTCGGGCAACTTGAGGCCCATGTTGGCGGTGCTGCCGACCTTCGCGATGATCGAGAGGAACTCGTCGATCTTGCCGCGCTCGACGTGCGCCCACTCGATGCGGCCCGTCTCCGAGTCGATCGACTTGATGGTGACCACCATCGTGCCGGTCTTGTCCGTGAGGAACGAGCCGGTGACCATGTGCTTGGCGCCGAGCAGCTTGCCGATCCTGGCGGCGGTGGCGTCCTCGACGCGGCCGTCACGGGCGAGGTCCTGTTCGGCCAGCAGCTTCATGATGTTCTCGCGCTCGACGACGCGGATGCGCGGGTTCTGCGCGAGGTCCGTGATCAGGAGGTCCGCGATTCCCTTCGTCAGCGGCTCGAGCTCGGCATTGTTGGACCCGATCGCGCTGTTGACGAACGGCAGCACGGCCACGGTCGGCCGCGTGTCGTCCTGCGCGAGGACGGGGGCGACCATGACCGCGAGCATCGCGGCAGCACGGGCGAAGTACTTCAGCATCACTTCCTCCGGAGAGGTTAGAGAATCAGGGACAAGCCTTCCGCGGCGGCCACGACCTGGAGTGAGCCATCGCGGGCCTTCACCAACGCCCGGCACTCCGCCAGGCATGCATCCAACTCGTCATCGGTGCGACGGGGCTCGTGGTGGAACAGCACCAGCTTCGCCACGCCCGCCTCCATCGCCAGCTCCACCGCATCGCGGAAGGTCGAGTGCCCCCAGCCGCGATGATCCTCGTATTCCTCGGAGGTGTACGTCGTGTCGTGGATCAGCACCTGCGCCCCACGCACGAAATCCACCATCTGTTCACGCCAATCGTCGGCCGACCCGTACCGCGGGTGCGAGCCCAGTTCGTTGTCCGACACGTACACCAGCGCCGCGCCACGCCCGCCGGACTCCGTGAAGCGGTAACCCAGCGCGCCGCCCGGATGCTGCACCGGGAACGCCGTCACTTCATACCCCGTCCCCTCGCACCGGGTACCCCCCGCGAGGCCCTTGAAGTCTATCGTCGCGTCCAGCTCCTCGAACGTGACGGGGAACACCACCGGCGACATCTGGTCACGCACCACCTGGTCGACGCTCTTCTCCAGCGACTCCGAACCCCAGATGGTGAAGTGATTCCCGCGCCCGAAGATCGGGGCGAAGAACGGGAGCCCCTGGATGTGGTCCCAGTGCGCGTGCGTCAGGAAGATGTCTCCCTGGATCGGCGCGCCCCCGGACCGCTCCACCAACGCCCGACCCAGCTCGCGGATGCCGGTGCCGGCATCGAGGATCACGAGCCATCCGCTCTCCGTGCGCAGCTCGATGCACGGCGTGTTGCCGCCGTAGCGCACGGTCTGCGCTCCCGGAGACGGAATGGACCCGCGGGTCCCCCAGAATCGAACGCGCAAGCTCATCGGAGAACGATCCCAGGACACGCGAGTGAAGATGCGCGAGAGTACGCGCCGGACGTTAGGCGGTGGGTCACCGTGCGCGGGTGACCGCGGTCACGTTCGCCAAGGCGGTCCGGCGAGGGAACACGCGCATCAGGTCCGCTGCTGCGATCGCTTGTGGAGCGCCGCACGGTCACTGATGCGGATGCGGCGACGCTCGGTGACGATCCACCCGGCGTCCACGAACTCGCGGATGGCGCGCGACACCGTCTCGCGACTGGCGCCGATGACGTTCGCGATGGTCTGGTGCGTGAGCGGCTTCTCGATGTGCCCCGCGCCGGACTCGGCGCTGGCGTCGAGCAGCACGCGGGCGATGCGGCCGGGCACGTCGAGCAGCACGAGCGACCCGATCTTCTCGTCGGCGCGACGCAGGCGGTGCGACATCTCGATCAGCAGCGCCCAGGCCACCGACGGATTCTGCTCGACGCGACGCCGGAAGTCCTCGCGGCGGAGCACCAGCAGGGTCGACTCCTCCATCGCGACCACGTGCGCCGAGCGCGGCTCGTCGTCGATCAGCGAGAGTTCGCCGAAGTGGTCGCCGCTGTCGAGGATGCCGAGGATGACCTCGCGGCCGTCCTCGGCGACGAGCACGACCTTCACGCGCCCCGAGCGCACGATGAAGAGCGAATCGCCGGGGTCGTCCTCGAACAGGATCACGCTGCCCTTGGGGTAGCTCTTCTCGCGAAGCAGCTGCGAGAACGCCACGACCTCCGCCGGCGCGAGCGAGGCGAAGAGCGGAACGGTGGTCAGGAAGTCGGCAGTCGACATGCGTGCGGCGTCAGCGTGTTTGTTTCTTCGTCTTGCTTCGCGAGCGTGCGGCCGGCCGCACCGAATTGATGCGGCCCGACCGCGAAGCTAGCGCTGGGTGTTGGTCGCGTCAAACGCAGATGCGATGGACGCGGCGCCCTCGTCACGCGAGGGCGAATTCACGCATCCGTCGCTTCCGGCGTCGCGGGACACACGAGCACCGGGACCGCCGACGTGCGCATCAACTTGTCGGTGGTGCCGCCGACCATGAAGGTCTGCAGTCTTCCAGCGCCCTGGCTCGTGATGGCGATGCACTCCGCATGCGAGGACTTCACGAGTTCCATCAACGCGGTCGGCACCGTCGCATTGACCGACGTGGCGAGGTCCACCGTGAGGGTGGGCCCGCTCATCTCCCGGCTCAGCGGCTCGAGGTACGACTCCACGATCTCCTGGTCGGGCGTGCGGCCGCGCTTGGTCGCGGCGAGCGCCATCATGGGATGCACGACGTGCGCCAGCGTGAGCCGCCCCGGCACGCCTTCCAGCAGCGCGCGCGCCGCCCGCAGTGCCATCTCCGCGCGCTCGGAGCCATCCAATGGAACGAGCAGGTGTGTGAAGAGCGGCCGACCGGCCTGTCGCGTGCCGGTCGAGCGGTTGCCCGTGGAGAGCAGCACCGGCACTTGGGCACGGCGCACCACGCGGTCGGTGACGCTGCCGAGCCAGAATCGCTTGAATCCGCCTCGTCCGTGGGTGGTCATCACGATCAGGCCGGAGGCACCCGAGGCCCCGGCTTCCGCGATCATCTCGGCAGTCTCGCCCACGACCAGGCGCCCCTCGACCGGGACTCCCGTCTGCTTGGCGAGTCGCTTGGTCGTCTTGTTCAGGTAGCGCTCCTGCTCCTGGCGCCTCTCGTGGTCGAGCGCCGGGTCCCTCACCGGCACGCCGCCGCCGGAGATGAGAGGCAAGATGGGATGCTGCACGGTGAGCAGGACGAGGCGCGCCCCGTGCTGCTCGGCAAGGGGAACAGCGAGGGCGATGGCCCGCTCGGCCAGCTTCGAGCCATCCAGCGGCACCACGATGAGGTCGTGCATCTCTCCTCCGAACGGATGAACAGGGAATCTCGCCCACTGGCGTCACCGACACCACTCCAAGTCATGGCTCGGCTTGCATTTCGTCCCTCGACCCGGCTAGCTTTCGATGCTGGACAAAAACCGTTTTGAGGTAATTGCAATGAAGCCTGATATCCATCCGACGTACGCGACTGCGACGATGACGTGCGCCTGCGGAAATACCTTCCAGACGCGCTCCACGCACTCTGAGATCCGTACCGACATCTGCGCCGCCTGCCATCCGTTCTTCACCGGCAAGCAGAAGCTCATCGACACCGCCGGCCGGGTCGAGCGCTTCCGCCAGAAGTACGGGACAAAGGCCAGCGCCTGAGTATCCGCGACCGTCTCGCCGACGCGCTTCGGCGCGCCGCCGAGGTCGAGCGCGACCTTCTCGATCCCCGGACCGTACGCGACGCCCGCTTGATGGCGTCGCTCGGCCGGGAGCACCAGCGCCTCGGACAGGTCGTCGAGTGCGCCTCGCACCTCGAGAAGCTGGACATGGAGCTCGCGCAGGCGCGCGAGCTCTTGTCGTTCGATGACGCCGAGATGGCTGCCGAGGCTCGCGCCGAGGTCGGCCGTCTCGAGGCGGAGATCGAACGCGAGGAGCAGGCCCTCAAGCCGCTCCTCCTCCCGCCCGACCCGCTCCACGACCGCAACGCCATCTTCGAGATCCGCGCCGGCACCGGCGGTGACGAGGCGGCGATCTTCGCGGCCGACCTGTATCGCATGTACTCGCGATACATCGAGCGGCACGGTGGCTGGCGCACCGAGATCATCACGATGTCGGACGGCACGCTCGGCGGCCTGAAGGAAGTCATCTTCAAGGTCTCCGGGCACGAGGCGTTCGGCGCGCTGCGGTACGAGTCGGGCGTGCATCGCGTGCAGCGCGTGCCCGAGACCGAGGCGCAGGGGCGCATCCATACATCCGCCGCGACCGTCGCCGTCCTGCCCGAGGCCGAGGAGATCGACCTCAAGATCGAGGACAAGGACCTGCGGATCGACGTCTTCCGCTCCTCCGGCCCCGGCGGCCAGAGCGTGAACACCACCGACTCGGCCGTGCGCATCACGCACATCCCGAGCGGGCTCGTCGTAAGCCAGCAGGACCAGAAGTCGCAGCTTCAGAACAAGATCA
>Ga0247822_10003461_pt1 | contig 10308 bp, 7 predicted proteins | sample 13C_Cellulose_Da_FD_192423 | JGI IMG/M metagenome (GOLD analysis project Ga0247822, IMG submission 192423) | Soil microbial communities from agricultural site in Penn Yan, New York, United States - 13C_Cellulose_Day30 | ecosystem: Environmental > Terrestrial > Soil > Agricultural land | place... | reverse complement strand
GCTTGGCCAGGGCGTCGGCCGCCTCACGCCGGACCCGCCCGCTCTTGTCCTTCAGGTCGTCCACCAGTGCCCTCATCGCCGGTGGCAGGCCCTCCGGCACCTGGTCCTCGGCCGGCGGATCCTTCTTGTCGCCCTCGACGATCGCCACGGCGGTGGCTGCGGAGATCGCCCGCTTCAGGTCGGCGACCGTCTCGGGGCCGTAGAACTTACCCCGACCGCGGCGGGCGATCAGGGCCACCGCCTCCTTCTCCCCAGGCTTTTTCAGCCCAACCCCGATCACCTCCACCGCCCGCAGGCTTTTCACCGCCGCGATCATCTTCTCGGCCTCGGCTGCCGGGTCGCCCTTGCAAGTCTCCACTCCGTCGGTGATCAGCACCACCTGGCTCATCGCGCTGCTCTTCGCCAGTACCTCGCCGGCCGCCCGGAGGGACGCGGCGATCGGGGTGTGACCGACCGGCTGCAACGTGTGGGCCGCGGAGACCAACTCTTGCCGGGCCTCGTCGCTGACCGGCCCGAGCGGGCGGACGACCTTCACCGCCCGGCACTCCAGCGCGGCGTCGTGCCCGTAGACGATGAACGCGAGGTTGCGGCCGTTAGGGATCGCCCGGAACAGCTCACCGACCACTGCCTTGGCCGCGTCCATCTTGGTCTGCCCGGGGCCGATCTCGTCCTTCATGCTTCCGGAACAGTCGAGGATGACCACCCAGTCGGTCACGTCCCCGATCGCGATCCGCTTCACCTGGAGCGCATCGACCAGAGTTTTCGGGGCCCCGGCCGTGAACAACTCGTCCCGCTGGTCCGGGGTGATGGTGAAGACGACGTCGCAGTTCTCCAGGATTTCGCCCGGCATCTTACCGGCCCGGACCTGGCGGACGACGTCGTCGAAGGTAACGGCCCTGGCGGGCGGGGCTGCCGGAGGCTGGGAGAGGCCGGCGGGGACTCCCCCGAACCCGACCACCGCCAGGGCCAGTGCGTAGCGGACGGTCTGTCGCATGATCGTCTCCCGTGTGGGACGGCCGCGGCCGGGGAGGAGGCTGGACACCGCCATCGGACGGGCGTGGCCACCTTCGCGTATGGGATGTCATTCCCCTCGCCCCGGTCAGCGGTTTGAGGTGCGGAAGCCCGGTTTCCCGGCGAAAAGCTTGCCGTACCTCTCGTTGAAGAGCTTCACCGGATTGAACGGACACTTGACGAACGCGAGGTTCTGCGCGAACACGAGGTCCTCGTCGAACATCTGGTGGATGTAGTCCTTGTGGTTGCCGGTGCCGAGGAACGTGACCGGGTTCGACAGGGCGGCCGACAGCGGAGGGGAGTTGGCCCCGTGGTCGGACCGCAGCCCGGTCCGCCCCCGCTCCGACCGGTACAGGTTGGACACCAGGATCGCGACGAACTCCTCCCGGGTGTCGTAGGCCGCGTTGTCGCTCACCCCCGAGCAGTGCATCTGGCCGCGCATCTGCCGCAGCCCGTGGGTCATCTCGTGCAGCAGGATCTCGTCCGCCTCGGCCCCGGGGGCAACGGCCCCGCCGCCGGCGGGCGGCTGCCACATCAGGGCGTTGAACCGGATTTCCGTGTCGCTGCCGACGCCCTTGCCCGGGAACGGCTGACCCGAGGGATCGGTCAGTACGCTCGCCGCCCGGACACTTCTGGCCGGATCGTGGCCGCAGGCGAGCACGGGCTTACCTGCCGGCGTCGCGTCGTTCCAGTTGACCGGCTCGGCGAAGGCGTTCTGCTCGAAGGTGAAGTTGGCGTCGAGCTTCTTGAACGGCTTAACGGTCATCTTCTTGCCCTTCTGGTGGCCGACCGCGCAGATGGCGGCAATCACCGACCAGGCGGCCCACGACGACCGGCGGAGTTGTTCGAGTAGGTTGATCGTGGTCTTCTCGAAGTCACTGGCGGCGGTCTTGAGTTCCTCCTGGAGGAACGCCGGGGTGGTCGCCGGCGATGTCAGCAACTCGCCGGCGTCGGCACGGATGCTCCGGCACTGGGGGTACTCGGTCACGTGAGGGGCCTCCGGGTGGGAGAGGGCGGTCAGGTCCGCCGGGGCGGCCCCGACGTCCCCTGGCCGTTCTCGATGCACACGTAGATAGAACGTGACACCTTCTACTGGGCGGGCGGTCCGCCTCCCACTGGTTGCGCGGGCAGGGTCGTTTGTTACACCCCGCCGGGGATTCGGTCGCGACTTTCCCTCCTTCGGCCGGAGATGATTGGTCAGGACGTGGCATTTCTCGACCACCTGAACCAGTGCGGCGGCTCGGCGCACCCGGCCGACCTGGCCAGCCCGTGGACCTTCTCTGCACACGGCCGGTGGTGGTTCGGGACAAGGCGCCTGGGGAAACGCCCCTTCGCCCCAAGCGGGGATCGCGGAGTCCTGAGACACGAAATTGGAGCTTTTACGGATTCGCCGCAAGTCGAGTTGGCGGCCCGACCTCCTTGACCTGGGTTTACGGCCCATCTCACCATCCTGGCCACATCGCCAACTCGTTCTAGCTTCACGCAATTCGGTAGTCAGGCAGCGATTGGGTCAGGTAACGGAGTCCACCGGCCGATGGCTGTACAGGCCTCCGGCCCGGGCTACCCGCCGATGAACCCCGGGTCGCCGGCGAACGCGGGGCCGGACGGGTCGGTCACCCGGTCCCGGGTCGAGTCGAACACGAACCAGTCGGACCCCGAGCTGCCGGTCAGCACGTCCGCATCGCTGAAGAGCGTGCCGCAGTCCAGGCGCACCGACCCGTTGTCCGGCCTCCCGGCCCTCGAACCAGGAGGCCGAACGGCCTGTCGACCTCCTCGAGCCGGCCCTGGCATCGCTCACGCGACTGCACCCGGATCCCGGAATCTGGACGGCCCGGCGTCGAGGGCCTCTCCAGGAATTACCGCCGACTGATCTGGATCCCGCGGCCCTCCGCCGGTCACACTCGAACTTGATCGCCGTCGCAGTGGCCTCCGGCGCGTGCCGGTGGAGGAGAGAAACGGCAGACAGAAGCCGGGGACACAAGCCTGCCGCGCGTCAGTGACCAAGGTAGGCCGGTAACACCATGTGCGGGAAACCGACACTCCGTCTGGCGACAGCCAGGGCCATGCGATCGGGAGGGAGCCATGACCGAACCCCAACTTCTGACGCTGGTAGACGTGACGGCCATCGCCCTGCTTGCGGTACTCGTGGTCGTTCACTACCGCCTCGCGTCCCGGTCGGTCCCGCCACGCAGGGCTCGTGAGGGCCCGGGCGGGTCCGGTGCCGGGACCGGCACGACCGGATGACGACCGCGTCGCGGCGGCGGGCCCGGATCGCGAGCGGGCGCCGGCCGATCCCCGACGAGGCCGCTACCGCCGGTCGAGTGCGTCGGCGTAGGCGGCACCGCCACCGCAAGGCGTGTCTGCGCGGGCCCGAGATCAAATCAAGGGACTTCCCATGGCCAGCGAACGACAACTGCTCGCGAACCGACGGAACGCCGCTCGCTCCACCGGCCCCCGGACCCCCGCCGGCAAGGCCGCCTCCGCCAGGAACGCCATCAAGCACGGCGTCTTCGCCAACGTCCCCGTGTTGCCCGCCCTGGGCGAGACGGCGGCCGACCTGGCCGCGCACCGCGACGCGGTCGTGGCCGCGCTCGCGCCGGCGGACAAGGTCGAACTCGACCTGGCCGAGCGGTACGCCCACCTGACCTGGCGACTCGTCCGGGCCACGTTGTTCGAGTCCGCGGCGGCGGCCGTCGGGCTCCAGCCGGCCGCCGCCCTGCTCGCCAACCCGGCCCCCGCCCCCGACGGCCCATGCGTGGGTCTGCTGGGCGACCCGCGGGTCGCCGAGGCGTGTGCCGAGCTGGTCGTCGCCCGGAGGGCCGCGACGGCCGCCCCGGTGGCGAGCGCGCTGCTTGCCGGGCTGACGGACGCGGCGGCCGACGAACCGGTCGACCCGGAGGTCGTCGAGCTGGCCTGGCGGCACCTGCTCGACGCCGCCGGGCTGGAGCGAGGGCTGGCGGCTCGAACGCTCCTGCGGCGCTTCTGGACCGGGCCCGGCGGGATTCGGACGGGGAGCGAGCCGGATTGGGAATACACCGGGTGGACGGTCGGGACGGTGAGAATGGCCGTCACGTTCGTTGCCGCCGAGGGCGGCCTCCCGCCGGACCGGCTCGCGACCCTCACAGCGGAGGCGCTGGCCGGGAAGGTCGAGCTCTGGCGGACGAGGGAGGCGGCGTACGAGGCGGAGGTGGGCCGGGCGGTCGGCGCCCGCCAGGCGGCCGCGGTGGATGCGGCCCTGGGGGCGGTCGAGCGTGGGTCGACCGCCCTGGAGCGGGCCGTGCGGTACGAGGGGCACGTGAGTCGGGAGATGGAGGGCGTGCTCCGGCAGCTGGCGATGCTGCGGGCCCTGCGGGCGGCGAGGCCCGGGTAGGGCGGCCCGGCCGAGGGCGGGGGTCGGCGCCGGTGTGACCCGATTTGGGTTCGTTTTGTCGGGCGGCACAACCCGGGAGCGTCTGCGGCCGCACCGCTTTATTCATCGGCTCCGGGTGACGCTGCCGACGTGACGAGTATTGAGCGTTTCCGCAGAGGAGTTCCACCACGGCCCGCGAGCCGGCCGACGAGGGGACCGCGTACCACGAGGCCGGACACGCCGTCGTATCGAACTTGCTCGGGCGGCCCGTCAAGGCCGTGGCGCTGACCCCCCCGGCGGCCCCGACCTGCCCGGCGACGAGGGTGCCGTCTATGGACAGCCGGAGGTTGGACCCGTCGTACGTCCCGGCGACGTGATACCACCGACGGGGGGCAGCCCCGCCTCGGGGACGCCCCTACCGATGCCGGCGTACCCGGCCTTGGTCGTCACCTCGAAGAACCCTCCGAAGTCGTTGGGGTTCGAGTCCCGGTCCCGGGCCTGACGGAGGGAGTAGGGCCCGGTGTTGGCGTAACCCTTGGCGAGGATGGTCCGGTAGAGGCCGGTACTGCCGGTCTCCATCACCCAGGCTTGGGCCGTGTCCTGGCTGCCGGAGAGGTTAAGGTTGGCGGGGTTTCCGACGTGGACGTAGTCGTCCGCGCCGTCGAAGCGAAACGCCTGGCTGACCTGACCGGGGCGAACGTGGCCCCGTTCTGGAGGGTTCCGGTGTTCCCGTCGATCGCGTCGGCGGCGTTCCCCTGCCACCAGCTCCCCAGTCCGGCAGGGGTGCCGCCAACCGTAAGAGTGCGGCCGGAGACAACGGTCAGGTTCCCGGCGTTGGCGAACGGCCCGCTGGTGGCGAACGCCCGCCCGTTCTGGACGGTGAAGCTCCCGCCGGCCGCGTTGGTCACGAACCCGGCCAGGGCGCTAGTCGTGCCGGTACCGCGGAAGAAGTTTGATCCGACCCCGTCGAGGATAATGCCGGCCGCGTTAAGTGGTGATCGACGAGGGGACGAGCAGCCTCAGAGTGCTGTTGGCCGCGGACCTCCAGGTGCCGCCGGTCAAGGTGCCGACGTTGGAGTTGGCGCTATCGACCCGAGCAATGACCGTTCCGCCTTGAACTGCCTTCACGGTCCCGGTGCTCGACCAGGTGTTGCTGACGTAGGGGGTGGCCCCGGCGGCCGCCCGCAGCGTCCCCTCGTTGACCCGGTTCGCGGCGTCGACCTGGATCCACCGGCGGGCCGGTCGGGTGAGGACGAAGCGGCGGTGAGGGCCACACCCATGTCGGTGGAACACCCTTCGCCGACCGACGACTTGGCAACCGCGGTGTGCCGGACGCGCGCAACAAAGGTGGTCCCTTTGCTCGAGCAATCTCCCTCGCTGGTTCACCCCCCAATCCGCTGGTACGAAGAGTCCGACGCCTGGTTCGAGCCGGCGGTGCCCGACGCGGCCGGGTAGGCCGGTGGGTACCCGGCGGGTGGGCAGTCCCAGTCCGCGGTCGTCGCCGGCCTGCAACGGGAGCAACACCCGCCGAACCGGTACTGCAGGGTGAAGGTGAGCAAGTGGACGTCGGTTTCCAGCCTGGCCCCGATCCCGGTCGCCTCGCGGACCGGGCCGGTGATGGAGTTCTGGAACCCGTAGGCGTACCCGAGCGAGGCGGTGATCGCGTCGGTCAGGGTCGCCGTCCCGCCGACCGCGATCGTGTGCTGCGTGATCAGCGGGCTCTGCGTGTTGAATAGTGTCCCGACCGCCGGAATCGGGTTGTCGTTGTACACGTACCCGAGGCTGAGGGCGGCCCGGTCCGTCACCTGGTAACGGCTTCCGACGGCCGCGACGAACACGCCCCGCCACCCGAGCCCGCCCTGCGGGATCGGGGTCCCGAACAGCTCCGAGTTCGCGTAATCGACGTACCGCAGGTCCGTCGTCAGCAGCAGTCGCTCCGTCGCCTGGTACCCGACGCCCCACGAGTAGATGGCCGGCAGGGTGGCGTTCAGTGTCAGGGTCCGGGGCAGGCCGAGTTCAGTCCGGGCGTTGTACGTCCACGTCTCGAACCACTGCGGGCTGGTGTACCCGAATCCGACGTCGAGCCGGTCGGTGACTGAGTACACCAGGCCGGCCCGAACCCCGCCGCCCCAGAACGGGCGGGAGTGGGCGCCGGTCGGGAACTGGCCGATCCCGTCCCCGTTCGCGTCGTCCGGGGTGCCGAAGAACGCCGGGTCGAACGAGGTGAACGCGATCGTGACCGTCGGCCCGACGCCGAGGATGAGTCGGTCGGTGACCTTGTAGGCGGCCGTCGGGGCGAGCTGCAGCATGGTCATACTGGCGGCGATCGGCCCCTGCACGTTCCCGAGCGGGCCGATCCCCGACAGGATCGGGTTGCCCACGTCGCCGGGGAAGTTCACCCCCCCGCCGCCCAGGGTGTTCAGCGCCAGTCCGTAGGTCAGCGGGCTTTCCTCCGGCTGGTAGACGATGCCCACGTTCGAGGTGGGGGCCACCCCGCTGTCACTACGGGTACGCCCGGACCGCAGCCCGAACGGCCCCGGCGCGCTCGACTCGAGGTAGAAGTTCGGGTAGAGGAACGCCCCCCCGACGGAAACCTCGGACCGGCCGAGCCGGCCGATCGCGGCCGGGTTCCAGTACAGGGCGCCGATCGAGTCCACGGGGGTGGCGGTCGAGGCCCCGCCCATCGACAGGTGGGCTGCGCCGCCTCCGGGGAGCAACAGCCCCTGGGCCCGAGCGGTCGTCGGCAGCGCCAGCAACGCGAGAGTCGTCATCACCCCCGTGCAGAATCCGACTCACATGGCTAAACTCCCGTAATAGCAGCTGTATCGGTAGGATCGTCTGGATTGAATGCAGGGGTTGAGTGAAAAGCGCGGACAGTGGGGAGTGGAATGGGTGTAGCAAATCAGGGAAATAGGGTGGTTGGCGGGGCTATTCTGAAGGCGGAGGTGCAGCCAGCGAGATGGCTTGCCACACATTGAGCAAGCCCGCGTGGCTGATGGCGGCGGCCTGCGGGTGCTCTCGTTCTTTCGCGATTCGGCAGCTGTACGTAAGAGGTCACGCCATGGGGTGAGGCTTTTGAGAGGCCCTGACACAACCCCCTGGGAACCCCTGGATATCAAGGCATTTTCAAGGTTGTGTCAGCCACCCCCTGAGGGAATCGGCTCGGCCGCCGGCGGAGGTTTTCCGCAATATTGACGGTCATGTCGCTGGACATCGCGGAAAAACTGATGGCCCGAACAGCTGCCTGAAGCACAGGCCATCGATCGCGCGCTGCTCGCGAAGATTCAGCAGTTGCAAGACCAGCAGTGCCGGTCCACGCGCAACTCCTCGGCGCCGCCCAGTAACGAGCATCCCCAAGTCAAGCCGCCACGACCCGAGGCCCGGCGGCGCGCCGCCGGGGTGACCAACCTGGCCACACGTGACATGAGCGTCCTGTGCGATCCCGGCTCACGCGGTGTCAGGTTCAGTCACACTTCATCAACGACTGATGTGATTCGCAGCCCGCGGTGACTTCCCAGTGTGTGAAAAATGAAGGTGGGCTGCGGAATAAGCTTGATCGCCTCAGCCGAAGCGGGATACTACCCGCCGAAGTCACGTCCATGAGCACGGATTGCGTAAGCGATCGCCCACGGCAACCCGTTGCCGGCACCCTGACCACGCAGGGAGCGATCGGAGGGGCCGTGCCCCGGGCGAATTCCGGTGTGGAGGTCGCCTTGTCCCTGAATGACTCTCGCCCGCAGCACGTCCACACACCCAGGAGGCGCACCCGATGTCTACTTCCTTCCCTTCCGTCCCGTCGAACGCGGCCGACTAGGTGCAGAACCTCCGTCGCGACCGGAACCGGACCGTCGGCCTCGGGCTCGCGCTGATCCTCGTCGGCATCCTGGCCATCGGCTACCCCATGTGACGGCCGTCCGGGGTGGCGGCGACCGTTCGCCGCTGGTGTTCCGGTCGGTGGGTGATCGATCCGTGGTACCTCAAAGGGGTTGCGCATGTGCACTTCATCAGCCGTCCCTGTTCTACTGCCGGCTGGTGTTGACCACTGTCAGGTACTCTTCACGAACCGAGCCACCTTGTGCTGATAGTGCATGACGGGCCGCCCGCGTGAGCTGCTGCATGAGGGTTGCTGCGATGGGCTACGTCGCAATCAGGAAACTACCGGGTTGGGCGGGAGTCGGAATCAGGTGGTGGGAGTCGCCCGCCCTCCGCCTGACGCTGAAACTCCTGCTGGTCGGCGCCGTCTGCCATCTGAGTACCGAGATCGGCTTTGCGCACAAGTTCCCGCCTCATTACATCTCGCCACTCTGGCCGACTGGCGCGATCCTGTTCAGCGTGCTGGTGGTGGCCCCTGTCCGGCACTGGTGGGCGTACACTCTCGCGGCGTACTTCACCTCTGTCATCAACGACGCGCGTGCAGGCTTCCCCCTCTCGGCGATCTTGTTCATCGTTGCCGGCATCACCGAGATCTGGATCGTCGCTGCCGGCGTACGCCGTTACGCCGACGGCCTGCGCGCCTTCGACAGCCTTCGAAGTTTGATTGTCTACATCGTCATTGCGGTTTTTCTCGCCCCGTTCACCTCCGCATTCGTGGCAGCCTTCGCCGGTGGGACGGAACGCTACTGGTTCTACTGGCGCGTCTGGTTTCTTTCCGAGGCCCTCGCCTTCCTGACGTTGGCGCCGGCGATCCTCACCGGGATCGCCGGCGCTCGCATCGCCCTCGGGAAAGTATCCGCCGCGCGCTTCCTGGAAGGTTGCCTCTTAGGTTGCGGGCTGTTCGCCGCCAGCGTCTATGTCTTCTCCCGGCCGACAGCGGGTGACGAGATCGACCCGGCGCGGGTGTACTTGCCGCTGCCGTTCCTCCTTTGGGCGGCGGTGCGCTTCGGCCCGCTCGGGGTCAATTCGGCTCTCCTGGTCGTCGCGTGCCTGTCGATCTCCGGCGCCGTCCACGGGCGCGGGCCGTTTATTATGGGCACCCCGGCCGAGAGCATGCTCTCCCTCCAATTGTTCCTCGTCGTGATCGCTCTACCGCTGATGTTCCTGGCGGCACTCATCGAGGAGCGACGGGAGAAGACGAACGTCCTCAGCGAGAGCGAGGCACGGTTCCGCACGCTGGCCGACACGGCGCCCATTCTGATCTGGATGTCGGGACCGGACAGGTTGTGCACGTTCTTCAACCAGGGTTGGCTCCAGTTCACGGGGCGAGCCGCCGAGCAGGAACTCGGCAACGATTGGATGGAGGGCATCCACGCCGACGATCGCGACGGCTGTCTGAGGACCTACGTCAACGCCTTCGACGCGCGAAAAGAGTTCGCGATGGAGTACCGCCTACGGCGGTCCGACGGCGAATACCGCTGGGTCCTGGACAAGGGCGTGCCCCGCCTCGCGCGGGACGGGACGTTTCTCGGGTACATCGACTGCGCCGACGACATTACCGAACGCAGGAAGGCAGAGGAAGAGTTGCGCGAGAGCCATCGCGAGTTGCGCGCGCTGACCGGCAGGCTGCTCCAGGCCCAGGAATCAGAACGCCGGCGGATCGCTCGGGAGATGCACGACGACTGGACGCAACGCCTGGCGGTCCTGGGCATCGACGTGGCCATGCTGGAACAGCAACTCGGAGCCCCGGACAAGGCCCGCCCGCTCCTTCACTCGATCCAAGGGAAACTCATGAGGCTGACGGAGGACGTGCACGCACTCTCGCGTCAGCTCCATCCAGCCATCCTGGACGACCTCGGCCTGGTCGAAGCCCTGCGTTCCGAGTGCGCCGCCTTCTCGGAACGGGAAGGGATTGAGGTTAGTTATTGCCCGGAAGGCGTTCCAGAATTCCTGCCGAAAGACGTGGCGCTGTGCGTCTACCGGATCGCCCAGGAGGCGCTGCGAAACATCGCCAAGCACGCGTCGGTGGACAAGGCGCGGGTCGCCCTGACCGCCACCGACCAGGAGCTTCTGCT
>Ga0247822_10003460_pt1 | contig 10309 bp, 9 predicted proteins | sample 13C_Cellulose_Da_FD_192423 | JGI IMG/M metagenome (GOLD analysis project Ga0247822, IMG submission 192423) | Soil microbial communities from agricultural site in Penn Yan, New York, United States - 13C_Cellulose_Day30 | ecosystem: Environmental > Terrestrial > Soil > Agricultural land | place... | reverse complement strand
AAAGGTTACGATGCCGGTGAATTAAAAGATCTGCATTTCTTTAAAAATTGTTCGTCAGTGGTATCGATTATTTCACTGCCGAAAGATTACAAACTGAGCTACATGGATCTGAATAAACTCAAATCCCATTTGAATGCGCTGTTCCCCAATACCACGCTGAAACGCTATGCCTTGGTAATAGGTGCATCGGCCAATATTTCATTGACCACGCTGATTGTAAAAAGCCCATGCTTGAGCGATGACTTCCTGACGTTGATTGTCGCTTTCATTAAACGCTGCTTCGCCAAAGATCCCTATCGTTTTGATGAGCAGCTGGATTCGGCCATGCTCGATTTTATCCGCGCGGATGAGTTTGATGAAAAGCTGGTGGATAAGATGCTCAATGAGTATGAAAACCCGGCCAAAATTCTCGATACCAACTGGTATGCGATCAAACCCATGTACGAAAAGAAATATCGCGAGTTAATTAATGATTCGGAAAAATTCTGTTCGATTAACGATATTCGCCTATCGCGCGATAGCGTGAAAAAAGCGATAAAATACTTGCGCGAAATTTATCGCCATAAAATCAGCAAGACGCGAATTGTTTCCCTGAACTCAACTTCATTGACGCTTGATAAATAGAAGGCGATCATTCGATCAAGAGGTGCTCGACAAAACGGAGAGGTCACCCCTTTCCGTTTTTTTATTGGTTCAGTTTTAAATCAAGCTAGGGAAAACCTATGATTCCACCCTTATTGTTAATTGATCATGTGCATGTGTCGGTTAAAAACCGGCCGCAGGCAGAGCAGTGGTATAAAGATGTGCTGGGTTTCACGCGTGTCGCGGAGTTTGATCAATGGGCTACCGATAAAGGCCCGCTCACCATTGGCAATGCCCAAGGCAATATTCATTTGGCTTTGTTTGAGTCTGCGAATGTGCAAAACACCGTTATCGCCTTTAGCGTTACCGCAGAAAATTTCTTTGCCTGGATTGAACACCTGAAAGATAAGGGGATAACAACCAACATCATTGACCATGACCTTTCTTGGTCAATTTATTTTCGGGATCCCGACGGCAATCCCTTTGAAATTACCACCTATGACTATGCAGAAGTCCATGGCTATATGGACTGGGATGCATGATCGCTGCATCGGAAATAAAAAAGCCCCCGGCCACAAACCGGGGGCTTTTTTATTGGGGCAGGGGGGCGTGTCCCAAAAGGTAACACCAACTTATAGTCAAATTGACACAAGTATGATGACGTGATTACTATGGCGTCATCTGAAGTACTGGTATACAAGTATTCATCAGAGTGATGACAATCCTTGGTGTTGTTTGTAGATCGGTCAATCAGTGAACTCACCTACATAATGTTAATAATGGGATGCGCCATGACCGTAAAAATAAATCAACTAACAGCAACTGGTTTGCTGCAAAAAAAGACGTTTAAAAAATCGTTGTTGGCTGTTTGTGTGGTAACGCTGGGTGCTCAGGCTTACGCCCAGACAACCGAGCCTGCGGCTGAAGCCGAGAAAGGCGCTTCAGTTGAAGAGGTAGTGGTTACCGGTATGCGTCAAAACCTGCAAAACGCGCAGGACTTAAAACGCAATGCCGATACCGTCGTCGACTCCATCACCGCCACCGACATAGGTTCACTGCCGGATCGCAGTGTGTTAGAGGCAATGCAGCGCTTGCCCGGTGTGTCCATCGAACGCTTCCAGGCGGCAAGCGACCCGGATCACTTCTCGGTAGAAGGGTCTGGTGCTGTGATTCGTGGTATGTCGGCCACTCGCTCTGAATTTAATGGTCGCGATTCGTTTACGGCTAACTCTGGCCGCGGCCTGTCATTCCAGGATGTTCCGCCCGAATTAATGTCCGGTGTGGATGTTTATAAAAACCAATCGGCCGATATGATCGAGGGCGGTATTGGCGGCACCGTAAGCCTGCGCACCCGCAAGCCATTCGATTCAGATGACCGCATAGTGGCGTTTTCTGCTGATGCCACTTATGGCGATTTGGCAGAAGAGTGGAGCCCATCCTATTCCGGATTATTTTCTGACACCTGGGAAACCTCTGCCGGTGAATTTGGTTTCCTGATCAATGGCGCATTCTCTGAGTTGATCGGCGAGTCCCATGGTATCCAATCGGATGTATACAAAAAGTACCAGGCATCGGTAATCAAAGGCGCTGAAGCATTTGTGGGCGATGGCACAGGCACTGTGTGGATGCCGCAGGGCTCCAACCTGTTGATGAAAGAAGATGACCGCGAGCGCGAAGGCCTGGCAACCGCGTTACAATGGCGCGACACCGACAGCAAATACCAGTTGACCGCTGAATATATCCGCTCTGATGCCACCCTGAGCTGGTGGGAAAATGCCCTTAAATACCAGGGTGGTTACACCAACAGCGACCTGAATACCCGCCCTTATCTGGATAGCGGTTTTACCTTTAGTGAAGATGGTTTATTCCAGTCAGGCTTGATGTCGCATGGCAACGGCGCATGGCGTGCAACCAGCCAATTGGGTGTGCCGGTTAATGGTGTCTACCCTGAGAACGTCAATACCCGTTATCCAAACCCTTACAGCGGTATGCCGACTGGCCCTGGCTCTGTGGGCGGTGCAGCTGAGTTCGGCCACAAGTTCCAGTTAGATACCCGTGGGCAGAGCACCAACACCCTGGTGGAAGATTTCTCGGTGAACTTCAAGTGGACGCCGGATGAAGCCTGGACTATCGACCTGGACGTACAGCACATCCAAGCGGAAACCTCGGTGGATGACTTGGTAGTGCACCTGGGCTTGGCCGCCCTGCAGGAGTACGACCTGACCGGCGGTACGCCGCACCTGACCCTGCTTGAGCCTTGGGGTGGCGCGCGCGATAACAACCCAACGGTGTACAACAACGGTGTCAATCGTCCCGGTTGGACAGGTGATCCTGCGGGCGACAGCAACTACTTCTCCGACATCACCAGCTACTGGTATCGCTCGGCGATGGATCACTATGAGCGTTCCGAGGGTGACTCGGATGCCGTGCGTCTGGATATCAAACACGAGTTTGATGACGCAGGCTTTATCACTAGCGTACAAGGTGGCTTGCGCTGGGCTGAGCGCGACCAAACCGTGCGTTCAACCAGTTGGAACTGGGGCTCAATCGCGCCTGAATATTCCGGTGGCAACCTGTATCTGGATCATGTACCTGAGCAATCGGGCTACTACGATCTGGTTGATTGGTCTGACTTCCATCGCGGTAATGCTGTGTCTATCCAGGGTGGCGATCAGCTCTACTTCGTCAATCGCGATGTGGTTGAGCACATGCGTAGCAATCCTGACTGCGATGGCAGCTACCTGAAGAAATCGGCCGGCGGCAACTTCAAACCTTACGCCTGCCGCGATGGTGTCGATAGCAAATACGGCATCTTCCTGCCCAATGAAATTACCAACACAGTCGAAACCAACAATGCCGCCTATGTCCGCGTTGATTTCGGTTCGGATGAAACGGCGTTGCGCTACAGCGGTAACGTTGGTTTGCGCTATGTGGAAATTGAGCGTACCTCAACCGGCTACATCCGTTCTGCCGAGCTGGATAAAAACCTGACTGCTGCCGATGCTATACCGGCAGGCTTGCCGTCCGTTTTGACCGGTGATGCGGTAATTGCTTATGCCGACCAGCAAATTGCCGCTGGCACCTATGCAGATTACGAGACATTTTTTAGTGCAAGCGCCAACTCCTGGGTGAATACCAACTGGAATTACCTGAATGAGGCGGATCGCGCCTATGGCCAAACCGGTGCGGGTGTGGGAACTGCAGTAGACAATTACGACACAATACTCCCAAGCTTGAACCTGAAATTGGAACTGACCGATGACCTGATCGGCCGTTTTGCGGCGTCCAAAGCGATGGCCTTGCCGGATATGAGTCTGGTGCGCAACAACATCAGCATGGGCACCAATGGCTATGAGGTAACCAAGAAGCAATTGGTGGATGGGACAGACCCAGTGACCGGTTTGCCGAAAGTAATTAACTACACCGATACAGTAGCGATTTCTGACTGGACTGGTTCGGGTGGCAATACCTACCTGAAGCCGATGGAATCTACCCAGTTTGACCTGTCACTGGAATGGTATTTCTCCAATGCAGGTTCATTGACGGGTACTTTGTTCTACAAAGATTTGTCTAACTTCTTTGTATCCGGTGCGAGCCGTCAGGCAATTCCACATCCGATTAATACCAGCGAAGTGCGTTTGGTGGATGTGGACTCTACCCGCAGTGGTGGCGATGGCACCATGCAGGGGGTCGAATTGGCCTATCAACAATTCTTCGATTTCTTGCCTTCGCCATTTGATGGTTTCGGTGTGCAGGCAAACTACACCTACATAGATGCATCCGGTGTGCCTAACAACGAACAGGATTACGAGGACGCAGGTTGGGTAGGCGGTGTGTCTGATACAGGCGCGCGCGTAAACCTCTCTACCGTGCCACTGCAAGGTCAATCCGAACACACAGCCAACTTTGTATTGATGTATGAAAAATACGATTGGACTGCGCGTTTGGCTTACAACTGGCGCTCCAAATACTTGCTGACCACGCGCGATGTGATCTCCAAGTACCCGCTGTGGAACGACGATGCCGGTTTCCTCGATGGCTCGGTGTTCTATCAGGTGAACGACAACATCAGCATCGGCTTGCAGGCCACCAACCTGCTCGACACCGAATCCAAAACCATCATGATTTTGGATGACGGCGGCACTGAAGCGGGTCGCAGCTGGTTTATTCAGGATCGCCGCATTTCTGCAATTCTGCGCGCGACTTTTTAATTAAATTGGTTCATTAGATTTCACCCCTCTGTGTGTATTTCCTCGGCGTTATCCGGGGGAATACACACCTTTAACAGAGAGGCTTGCTTCTCTGTTTTTTAATGCACATTGCCTTGTTGTACGGCATCGCTTGCAAACAATTGATTAACCCATAGATCCCGCTGGCTTTGCCCAGCTTTTTCCAGTGCCAGTATCGGCTGTAATAGCAGCTGTGAAAGCCTTGGCGTGGCGTAGTGGTTCAGTGTTTGTTGGGCGACTTCAATTAATGGGGTAAACATTGCCGCTTGATTGTTTTTGCACAGGCTGTAGCCGTACTCAATCAACGTGCGCACGTAATTTTTGATTGCGCAATTTTTGCAGTCGGCAATATGCACCAAAAACTCAGCCATTCCATGGGCATCCTTATAAGCCTCAACGGCCATTATCCAATCCTGTGCATGCAATTGGGTGCGCGCTTCTGCCAATAAAAAACGCCAGCGATAAATCGATTGTTCTACAAATTGCCGATGCGTTACTTTGGTCGCCGCATCACTGCTCAAACCTGTTTCAGCCTTATCGGGATGCATACTTATCTCCTTAAGATGCCAGTGCGCAGTTTTCGTATTCCACAATAATTTGGTTGACCCATGTGGCGATGCGCTCATCAGTCAATTCAAATTGCTGATCTTCGTCGATGGCCAAACCACAAAAGCCGGTTTTGTCTGTGTTGAATGCCAGAGATGCCGCCACTTGATATCCAACTGCAGGCCAGTGCCCAATAACCTCTGCACCGGTGGTGAGTACGCGCTCGTAAAGCCAGCCCATGGCATCGACAAAATAGTCGCCATAACCGCGTTGGTCGCCCAATCCATAGAGTGCGACAACGGCGGTTGATAAATCGGCGAGCTGCAAATCTGCTTCAAAATCCTCCCAATCTTCCTGAATGCCACCAAAGTCCCAAGTGGGGATTCCCATAATCAAAAACTTGTATTGCGACAGCATGGTGGAAGTCACATTGGTGACGTTCATCATGTCCACGGTATAACCATAGCTGCGCAGTGATTTTGCAATTTTTCCGCCGACCTCTTCGGTATTGCCGGTATCTGTACCAAATACCAGGGCGATATGTGCGAGGGATGCCATAACCAATCTCCTAAAAACATCAATCCAAATCGTGTGCTCGACAGTGCGGTGAGCTAACCTGCACACATCATACACAAATGAGAATTATTATCAATACAATTGATATTTGTTCTCATTTGTGGGGTATGGATAAGCTGATCTGGAGTAGTCGGGAATCGGCCGGGCAGGAGGTAAAGGATAGGCTGGAGCTGTTGGCTCCAGCCGTGGATGATCAAGAGATCGGATAACAATTTACTGACTGAGCAGAGGCAGCCATATCTCTATATCACCCGTGCCGGTTAGTGGATCAAACTGCTCACCATAGCGCTCAAAAAAATGTACGGTATTTTCCGCGCCGGTGGCATGGCGATAAGGGGCATCGGGAAGCCACTGATCAAATGCAAAATCAATCGTCGCTTTGATATTGGCAACTGAACCCCTGTGCGCAAACACGGCATATTGCTGCGCGGGAATCACAATCGCGCTGAACCTGTCGGGCAGCCCGTTAAAATCCCACACTGCACACGCGGCCAGGTACTGGTATTCATAGCCGTGCGCATGAACACACAAGCCATAATTTACCTCGCCTACGCGCTGCGCAAGCGTATGTTGGCTGGCGACAAATTCATTCCACAGTTGTGGAATTTTTTGCGCCGCTTGTGCGTCCAGCGGTATGCGTAAGCCCGCAATTAACAACGGGCCGGCCGCTTCTATTCGCGGCGATAAAGCTGCCACTGGCTCACGCAAAGTGCTGTTGGAATCGTTCATCTTTAGTTGGATCCAGTTCGCGGATGGGACGAATTTCAATCGTGCCAAAACGTGCCGGTGGGATTTTGCTGGCAAGTTGCAGCGCTTCATTTAAATCGCGCGCATCGAGCAAATAAAATCCAGCCAGTTGTTCTTTGGTTTCGGCAAACGGCCCATCGGTGATGATGGGTTTGCCATCGCGGATGCGCAAACTGGTAGCGGTAGTCGATGGGTGCAAGGCATTGCCACCGAGCATTTTGCCGCTAGTGTGTAAACTTTCCGCACAGGCGGCGCATTCGCTGTTCAATGATTTCCATTCATTGGAGGACATGTTGTTGATGATGTTTTCATCGTAAAAAACCATGCACAGATATTTCATAGCCAATCCTGTAAAAAATAATTATTGAACGTGAGCGGGATCCATATACATGATTTCCCAGTGGTGGCCATCCAAATCTTCAAAGCCGTGGTAATACATAAATCCATAATCCAGCGGCTCAGCCGGCCAGGCCTTGCCACCACCAGCAACAGCTTTGCTAATAGTTTCATCTACTTTTTCACGGCTTTCACAGGATAGACAGACAATCACTTCTTTCGTGGCATGGCCGTTGGCAAGTTCTTTTGAGGTAAAGGTTTTAAATTTGGGTTCAGTCACCAGCATGGAGTAAATGGTGTCGCTAATCACCATGCAGGCAGCGTGCTCATCGGTAAATTGCTGGTTGAAGGTGTAGCCCAGGTTTTTAAAAAAAGCCTTGGATTTTTCCAAATCTTTTACCGGGAAATTAACAAATACTTGCGTTGGCATAATCGAGCTCCTTAATGATTTTTAGTGAATTAGTCGTAGCGGGTTATTCATAGCGGGTTATTCGTAACGCACTATGGATTTGAATCCACCATAAGCCATGCGTCTGAAATCGAAGGGGGCATTGTCTTTATCGCACATGTCAGCCAGACGCGGATCGGCCATCACCAGGGCATTGATGCGGTCACGCTCCTCGCGCGATGCATAAATGATCCAGGCAATCACCACCGTTTCGTTTTCTTTGCAGCCGGCAGCAGTACGAAACGATGTCATCTCGGCGATCTCCAGATCATCCCCAGCGCATTCCCAATAAGCAATTGCGCCATGCTCCTTCCAGACTGCACCGGCTTTATTGGCCATTTTTTGATATTCCGGCAGTTTTTCCGGGGCGATAGGTAATAAAAAGCCATCAATATAATGTGTCATCTCATGTCTCCTTAGCGGTTCACATCAGTGGGGTTCACTGCATTGGGTTCACAGGGTGTCTTCATTAACTAGTCGAGTGGTGTTGGCTAAAATCGACAGCTGCCGCCAACTTTTTTTGCATCCTTGGGCAATTTTCAAAACTACTTTATAGTCAGCCACTTAGCGACTGCTATAGCAATCACACACCCGCCACGACAAGGCCAGATACATGGAACATGACGATACACTTCTACACGCGATTTATTATTTGCTGGCGGCCACCATTGCGGTGCCACTGTTCAGGCGCTTGGGGTTGGGTGCCATCCTCGGTTATCTGGTGGCCGGTGCCATCATTGGCCCTTATGAATTAGGGTTGATCTATCGGCCGGAAGCGACTTTCCAGTTTTCTGAATTGGGGGTGGTTTTACTGTTGTTTGTTATTGGGTTGGAATTAAACCCGCAACAGTTATGGAAAATGCGTCTGGATGTCAGCCTGCTGGGCGGGGCACAAATGCTGTTAACGGCGGCGATAATTACTGCTGCGCTCACGACCTTTTTGAATTTGAGTTGGCAGCAGGGATTTATGATCGGCCTTGCGCTGGCTTTGTCCTCGACGGCCTTTGCGGTGCCCTTGATGGAAGAGCAAAAAATCATGGGTTTGCCGATCGGCCGTAAAGGTTTTTCTATTTTGCTGCTGCAGGATCTGGCGGTCATTCCGATTTTGCTGTTGCTGGCGACCTGGGCGCCCTCTGGCGATGTGGAGCATCAGGTTCCCTGGTGGTTGGGATTGTGTACGGTGATATTTTTACTCTTGGCCGGCGCGCGCATTTTTAATCCGCTGTTACAGGTTGTTGCCAAATATGGCAGCCGGGAAATCCTCACCGCAGCGGGTTTGTTAATCGTACTGAGTGTTGCCTACCTGATGCAGTTAGTCGGCTTTTCCATGAGTATGGGTGCATTTCTCGCCGGCATATTATTGGCGCAGTCCACATTTCGCCATCAGCTGGCAGCGGATATCGAACCTTTCAAAGGCCTGTTGCTCGGTCTGTTTTTTATCGCCGTAGGCATGTCACTTAATTTGCGCCTGTTGTTTGCCGATCCGCTGTTAATTATCGCGCTGGCACTGGCGCTGATGTTTATCAAAATGAGTGTAATTGCACTGGTGTTGTACTTCCGGCAATGCACCACTAAGGATGGATTGCTGGTCGGGGTGATGCTGGCGCAGGGTGGGGAATTCGCTTTCGTGGTGATGGCTACCGCAGAGCAAACCAGTTTTCTGCCCAAGGATATTGCCAATTACGTGGTGCTGGTGGTCGGCATTTCCATGGCTTTGACCAGTCCGCTGGTAATGGTGCACGAACTGATTACGCGCCGGCGCAAGAAACAGAAAAAAGCGCGCGAAGAAAGCCAATATGAGTCCAATGCATTAAAAGAATTGGAAGAGCCGGAAGCGCAGCATGTTGAAGTGATTATCGCGGGCTTTGGTCGCTTTGGCCAAATTATCGGGCGCATCCTTACGGCCAGTAATATTCCGTTTAATGCGTTGGATAAAAATCCTGACCATATCGAATTTTTAAAAAATTACGGCGTGAAAAGTTATTACGGCGATGCAACGCGCGTTGAATTATTAGAGGCCGCTGGCATTCGCGAAGCGAAAGTGTTGGTGATTGCGTTGGTCAATATTGAAGCCTCGCTGGCAATTACCCGGCTGGTAAAAGCGCACTTTCCGCATATCACCCTGATTGTGCGCGCGCGCGACCGCGCCCATGCCTATCAGTTAGCGGAACTGGGGGTAGAAAATCCAATCCGCGAGATTTACGAATCCAGCCTCAGTGCCGCTATGCGCACGCTCACTGAAGTTGGCTATACCGAAGGTCAATCGCAAAATGCCATCGATATTTTCCGTGAGCATGATCTGGGCCTTTTGAACGCGGCCATTGCCATCAGCAAAGACCCTAAAGAGTTGGCGGTTCTGGTGCAGCAAAGCCGCAAGGAGTTGAAAGATTTATTTAGCAAGGATGTGAATTTGCAATGAGTGGGATCTTATTGATGCTATGGCGCAGATAAAAAAATGACGACGGAGTTTACCGGCTGCAAGCTCGCGTATTTCTGCCATGGGCAGTTGCTGGTCTATAAGCGCGACAACAAACCCATGCTCGCCTTTGCTGATATGTGGGATTTGCCAGGCGGAGGGCGAGAGGGCAGTGAATCGCCGGAGGAGTGCGTGCTGCGCGAATTGCAGGAAGAGTTTGCGTTGAATCTCCCCGCTTCGCGCCTGCTGTGCAAATGGCAAGTGACTAATCATTTACAAAATGGTTTGTCGTATTTTTTTGTGGCCTCTGGTAGCCAACAAGAGCTGGACACTATTGTTTTTGGTGATGAGGGGCAGTATTGGCAATTAATGGGTATTGATGAATTGATAACAAGAACCGACGTGGTTCCAATGCATAAACTAAGGTTG
>Ga0247822_10003456_pt1 | contig 10314 bp, 11 predicted proteins | sample 13C_Cellulose_Da_FD_192423 | JGI IMG/M metagenome (GOLD analysis project Ga0247822, IMG submission 192423) | Soil microbial communities from agricultural site in Penn Yan, New York, United States - 13C_Cellulose_Day30 | ecosystem: Environmental > Terrestrial > Soil > Agricultural land | place... | reverse complement strand
TAGTGATGTCGCGGAAGAGAATCCCCTTCTTCGGATAGTCGGGGATCGTGCGGACGAGGGATTTGAGATCGAGCATTAGGGGATGCGAACAGTTCGTAGCCAATGGCGTGTACAAGGCCGCGCACCAGCGGATGCGTCAATCCCTATTCGCGTCGCGTGCGCGGCTATTCGCTATCGCTTGGTGCTTTCGACGATCTTGCGGGCGAGGACGCCGGCCTTGTAGGCGCCGCTGAGAGTGGCCTCGCGCGCCTTCGCCTTGACCTGGGGCGTGAGCAGCAGGGGCGCCGCGGCGATTCCGGCCCGCACGACCGGATGAGCGATCGCGGTACGCGCCAGCGCGGCGACGGTCAGTGCGCTGCGAATGATCGACATCGGCGAGCCTCCCGAGATTGGTTCTGGACAATATCGACGATGCGGCCGCCATTCGCAAGTCGGCGGCCAATGACAAAGGGCCCCGCAGGGCCCTTTGAGATTAGCTGGTGGCAGAGCTTAGTGCTCGACCTTGGCCCAGAGCTTGCGCTTGACTAGGTACATCAGCCCCGCGAACAGCAGCAGGAACGCGATCACCTGCAGGCCCGCTTCCTTGCGTGCCACGAGGTGCGGCTCGGCCATCCACATCAGGAAGGCGGAGACGTCGCGGGCATACTGGTCGGTGGTCTGCGGCACGCTGCCGGTCTCGCCTTCCTCGTAGGTGATGGCGCCATCGCTCAGCGGAGCCGCCATGGCGATGTTGTGACCCGGGAAATACTCGTTGTAGTGCATGCCTTCCGGGACCGTCACGCCGGCCGGCGGCTCATGGTAGCCGGTCAGCACCGCATGGATGTAGTCCGGGCCGCCTTCCGAGTACGCGGTGAAGTAGTTCAGGATCCACCACGGGAACGGCTGTGTCGTGCCACGGGCCTTGGCGATCACCGAGAAGTCCGGCGGCAGGGCGCCGCCATTGGCATCGCGGGCTTCCTGCTCATTGGCGAACGGCGACGGCCAGCGATCGGCCGGCACGGCCGGACGGGTGCCGCCGGCAACGCTCGGATCGGCGATGTCGTACTCGGCCGCGAGAGCCTTCACCTGGCCTTCAGTGAACTCGGGACCACCGGGTTCGCTGAGGTTGCGGAACGCCATCAGGCGAGCCCCGTGGCAGCTGGCGCAAACTTCGCGGAATACCTGGAAGCCGCGCTGCAGCTGGTTGCGGTCGTAGGTGCCGAACGGCCCCGCAAAGCTCCACGACTCCTTTTTGATCTCGGGAGTGGAGTGGCCGCCTTCCTGCGCGGCGGCCGGAGCCGCGGCGAAGAGGATGCTCACCAGCAGGGCGCCGATAATGGCTTTGGTCTTGATCATGGTTGGGCCCCGAGGTCTTAGTGCGTCGTCTTGGCCAGGGCGGGATCTGCCCCACCCACGGGCGTCGAATGCTTGAGAACCGATTCCGAGATCGACGTCGGCAGTTCCCGCGGCGTCTCGAAGCGGCCGAGCAGCGGCAGCACGATCAGGAAGTAGATGAAGTAGTAGGCCGTCGCGATCTTGGAGAGCAGCACGTAGGGGCCTTCCGCCGGAGCGGAACCGAGATAGGCGAGCAGGACGAAGTTCGCCACGAACAGCCAGTAGAACCACTTGAAGATCGGCCGGAACGAGCCCGAGCGAACCTTGCTGGTGTCGAGCCACGGCACGAAGAACAGCACCAGGATCGCGCCGGCGAAGAAGATGACGCCGCCGAGCTTGGAGTCGATGAAGAAGATGTTGAAGTCGATGGCGCGCAGGATCGCGTAGAACGGCAGGAAGTACCATTCGGGCACGATATGGGTCGGCGTCACCTGGCTGTTCGCCATGATGTAGTTGTCGGGGTGACCCAGGATATCCGGCGCGAAGAACACGAACCAGGCAAACGGGATGCAGAACACCACGATCGCGAACAGGTCTTTCATCGTGTAGTACGGATGGAAGGGAACCGTGTCGCGGCTCGACTTCACTTCGACGCCGGTCGGGTTGCTGTTGCCGGGCACGTGCAGCGCCCAGATGTGCAGCGCCACGACGGCCGCGATGACGAACGGCAGCAGGTAGTGCAGCGAGAAGAAGCGGTTGAGCGTGGCATTGTCCACCGCGAAGCCGCCGCGCAGCAGCTCGAGGATGGGGTTACCGATCACGGGGATGGCGCCAACGATGTTGGTGATCACCGTCGCAGCCCAGAAGCTCATCTGGCCCCACGGCAGCACGTAGCCCATGAAGGCAGTCGTGACCATGAGCACGAAGATGATGACGCCCAGGATCCAGAGGATCTCGCGCGGCGCCTTGTACGAGCCGAAATAGAGCCCGCGGAACATGTGGATGTAGACCGCGGCGAAGAACATCGAGGCGCCGGTCGTGTGGACCGCCTGGATGACGCGGCCGCCGTTCACGTCGCGGCGGATGTGTTCCACCGAGTCGAAGGCGAGGCTGACATGCGGCGTGTAGTGCATCGCAAGCACGATGCCGGTCACGATCTGCACGCCGAGCATGAAGGCGAGGATGGCGCCGAACGTCCACCAGTAGTTGAGGTTCTTCGGCGTCGGATAGTCCATCAGGTGTTCTTTGGACCACCGGATGATGGGCAGGCGGTCGTCGATCCACTTCTCGACGGCGTTACCGGGGACGTAGCTGGATTCGTGTGCCATCTCTTACCCCCTTAGCCGATCTTCACGAGAGTATCGGAGATGAACTCATAGGGCGGCAGCACTAGGTTCTTGGGCGCCGGACCCTTGCGGATGCGGCCGGCCGAGTCGTAGTGCGAGCCATGGCACGGGCAGAACCAGCCATCGAAGTCGCCGGATTCACCCACCGGCACGCAACCGAGGTGCGTGCAGTTCGCAATCATGATGAGCCACTGCTCGTGGCCCGGCTTGGTGCGCTGCTCGTCCGTCTCGGGATCCTTGAGGTCGCTCAGCGGTACGGCCTGGGCCTCGGCGATCTCGGCGGCGGTGCGATGACGCACGAACACCGGAAGTCCGCGCCACTTGATCGTGACCGACTGCCCTTCCTCGATGCCCGACAGGTCGAACTCGATGCTGGCAAGCGCCAGGACCGAAGCATCTGGATTGAGCTGGTTGATCAGCGGCCAGGTGACCCCTGCTACGCCAACGGCGCCCACGGCGCCGGCGGCGATGTACAGAAAGTCGCGCCGTCCCGGTTGAGGGGCATCCTGATGTGCCAGATTGGATTGCGTCGCCAAGGTAAGCTTCCGTCTATTGAGCGTTTATCACCGCCTCGGTGCCGGCCGGCGGCTGACCTGCAGCCATAGCCCACCCCGCCCTCAAGGGCGCGTGATTTGGGCGTTCTTTTGACACTATGGATACGCCTTGTCCAGCCGTGGGAAAGGTGACTTTCAACCGCTGCGACACTATAGCAACCGCCAGAAAAGATAACAAAACAAGTCAGGTTTAATGGCAATCGATCTCGCCCTCTATCAGCCCGACATCGCCCAGAACACCGGCACCCTGCTCCGGCTCGGTGCCTGCCTGGGCGTCCGCATCCATATCATTCACCCCACGGGCTTCGCCTTCTCCGACAAAACGCTGAAGCGCGGGGCCCTCGACTACCTCGCCCACGCCGAGTACACGGAGCACGACGACTACGCCGCCTTCGAGCGCTGGCGGGCCGAAACCGGCCGTCGCCTCGTGCTCCTCACCACCAGGGCGAGCCTGACCGCATATGGCGCGCAATACGCCGCCGGCGACATTCTCATGGTAGGCCGCGAGAGCGCCGGCGTGCCGGACCACGTCGCCGCGGCGGCCGACCTCAGGATTCGCATTCCGATGCGGGAGGGTTTGCGCTCGATCAATGTGGCCGTCGCCGCAACGCTGGTACTGGGAGAAGCCCTGCGCCAGACCAATGGATTTGAAGGACTGAGATGACCGAGACCACCACCGCCGTCGAGATGGACGCACGCAAGGAGCGCGCCACCGGCTGGTTCCGCAGCTTCCGCGACCAGCTCTGCGCCGCGCTCGAAGCCGTCGAGGCCGATGTCCAGGGTCCGCACGCCGACCGTCCCGCCGGCAAGTTCGAGATCACGCCGTGGAACCGCGACGCGGGTGGCGGCGGCGAGATGGGCATGCTGCACGGCCGCGTCTTCGAGAAGGCCGGCGTCCACATCTCTACCGTCCACGGCCATTTCTCCGAGGACTTCGCCCGGCAGATGCCGCACACCGAAGCCGGCGCCGAGTTCTGGAGTGCCGGCGTCTCCGTCATCATCCACCCCTGGAACCCCAACGTTCCGGCGGCGCACATGAACACGCGCATGATCGTTACCGGCAAGTGGTGGTTCGGCGGCGGTGGCGACCTCACCCCGGTCCTCGATCGGCGCCGCACCCAGGAAGACCCCGACTCGGTCGATTTCCACGCCGCATACCAGGCCGCCTGCGAGGCCCACGGCGCCGACTACCCGCGCTACAAGAAATGGTGCGACGACTACTTCTACCTGCCCCACCGCAAGGAGCACCGCGGCATCGGCGGCATCTTCTACGACAACCACAACTCCGGGGACTGGGACGCCGACTTCGCCTTCACCCAGGACGTCGGCCGCGCGTTCCTCGATGTCTACCCCCGGCTCGTCCGCCGCAACTTCGAGACGCCCTGGACCGAGGCCGACCGCGACGAGCAGCTCATCCGCCGCGGCCGCTACGTCGAGTTCAACCTGCTCTACGACCGCGGTACCACTTTCGGCTTGAAAACCGGCGGCAACGTCACCTCTATCCTTTCCTCCATGCCACCCGAGGTGAAGTGGCCGTAGGACGAGGGCAGGACGACTAGGGACCGTGGGGGCCGCATGACGCTGACCGACATCGAGATCAAGGGGTTTCGGTCGGTCCGCAGGCTCCGCATGCCGCTCCGCCAGCTCACCGTGCTGATCGGTGGCAATGGCGTCGGCAAGACCAACCTCTACCGCTCGATCGAACTGCTCCACGCCGCCGCCCTCGGCAGGCTTGCCGATGAGATCGCCCGCGAGGGCGGGCTCGCCTCCATCTTCTGGGCCGGCGGCCGCAACCTCACCGAAGACGGCCGCTTCGACGCCCGCTACCGGACCGACGGCTACCGCAAGAGCGAGGGCGGATCCCGCCTTACCCTCGAAGCGCGCCTCGAGATCGACGACTTCGCCCCGACCTACGGCATCGAGCTTGGCTTCCCCAGCCCGTACGATGCCGCCTTCTCCGGCGAAGCCCAGATCAAGTCCGAGTTTCTCGACATCCGCTCCGGCAAGCGCGACGTCCGCCTGCTCGAGCGCACCGGCCCGGCCATCTGGGCCCGTGGCGCCCAGGGCGAGCGCGAGATCGTCGACGAACGCGCCCTGGCCAGTGAAACCGCCCTCTCGACGGTCCGCGGCGGCTACCCCGAGATTGCCATTGTCCGCCAGGAACTCGGCAACTGGCGCTTCTTCCACGGCTTTCGCACCGACACCGACTCGCCGCTGCGCCGGCCCTCCCGCGCCATCACCTCGCCGATCCTCGCCTCCGACGGCTCGAACCTCGCGGCGGTGTTCGCCACCCTCCGCCATATCCGGCATGAGACCGTGGACCTCGACGCTGCGATCGATCTCGCCTTCCCCGGCGCCGAGCTGGTCGTGCCCGAGCCCGGCGAGTTCGCCACCTTCGGCCTGATCTTCCCCGAAACGCCCAAGCGCACCTTCTGGGCCCACGAGCTTTCCGACGGCACCCTGCAGTTCCTCGCCCTCATGGGCGCCCTGCTCTCCTACCGCTTGCCGCCTTTCGTCGCCCTCAACGAGCCCGAAACCAGCCTCCACCCCAACCTCCTGCCCGCGCTCGCCCAGACCATCGTCAAAGCCGCCGGCCGCGCCCAGGTCTGGGTCGTAACCCACTCCCAGCCCCTCGCCGACGCCATCGCCGAGGAGAGCGGGGTCGCCCCCCGCGAAGTCATCCGCACGGAGGAAGGCACCGGCATCCGCGGCCTCAGCCCAATTGGCGTATTCGACGATGAGTAAAAGCTCTCGCTGGCAGTATCCTCCGACGCCAGTGTAGTCTTCGCCGATCCGATGGAGCGGTGATCACATGTGGAAGCTGACATTCCTCGTAGCGATGATGTTTTCGGCAACGTCTGTACGGTCGGCAGAGATCCCCTTTCTCAATCCGTTTGCGACGCCGCAGGAACTTGCGCTTCAACGCAGCACCCCCGAGGCAGCAACGCACCGACTGACCTTTCGGCGAACCACCAAGAACAATGACGAGGCCGATCAGGTCGCCACTGTCGTGATTGATGTTGCCAATGATTGGGCACTCTACAGCGATGGCAGCCGCACCACTCTGCACGATTACCGGTTGCTGAGCTGGTTCGTCATCGATACCACCCGGGGCACGTTCAGCTTCGGCAACAAGGTCGGCAACGCGGCGTTCCTCGTGGCCGAGATCGTCAACCGCAAGCTAATGCAACGCTTGCTCGATTCGGCCGGTGCCGGCGACGCAGTAGGTGATGTCTGCGACTCGGAAACCGAATTGCGTTCGAGGTTGCCCGAGGGCGACGACTTCCGTGGCAATGTCACTATCGATCGCGACAAGGCCTCGATAACCGCAACCTGCAACGGGCGCACGATTGGCACTATCCAGCTCGGCGAGGGCGGAGCTGTCCCCGCCGCACTCTGGCCGACGCTGGTGGCCACGCTACCGCTTCATCCTGCGCTTTCCGCAGAGTTCGGAGGTATGACATCGGCACCCCGCCAGTTGCAGGTGTTTTATGAACAGGTGGGAGGGTCGGTGACCGAAACCCTGACCTTGGAGGCCGCCGGCCCCAGCGCCGCGCCCTATCCGCTGACGGCCGACCTCAGAAACACATCGGCGGACCGGCTGGCGGCGACGACCACTCCTGAACTCGCCCTGACGGCGCAGGCGGCCGTTGCGGGCACTGCGGATGGCGGCGTACCGACAAGCGAGAGTTGGGGGCGGCGCCTGTATGCGATGGCACAGGAGGGCAACGGCAGCAGCGCCGTACTTGCGCTCCTTCCGACCTCCGCCATGTTCCCCGAGCTTCTCCAGGCATGCTCGGCTGAAAACAAGACCCCCGCCTGCGTGCTCTCCGCCAACCTGATTGCCTTCGCCGAGATTGAGCCCGCAGTAGGTGGGGCGCTGGCGATCGCCAGGGCACAACAGTCGGGCGATCAGGTGATGGCGATGGCAGCTATGATGACCGCCCAGCGCTCGGACATTGCTGATGATCCGGTGCTGGGACAGACATTTGCTCTGGCGCTACTGACGTTTGGCGGCGCGTTCCAGGAAGGGGCCGCCTCTGCCGGCCTGCCGTCCGATCCGTTGCCGCTGATGGTGCGGAGCATCGAGGCCTATCCCTACAATCCGTGGTACTGGACCGACCTCGCCGATCTCTACATCGCAAAGTGGGACTACGACACGGCGATGATGCTGCTTGCGGTGGCGTTCTCCCTGGACATACCGGCGGCATCGAACCCGCTGCTGATCGCAAAAGCGCCAAAGGTTGGCGTCATCAGGCAGTTGCACCCATCTTTGTTCCTGCCCGACTGAGAGCGCCTCGCCCGACCGGCTGATCACCCCAGCGGCTTGACGCCCGCCACCTGCTGGACCAGCCCGCCGACATTGGCCGGGAGCGCGATACCGAAGCTCGCCGCGAGGATGCGCACCGGCTCATAGTCCACCTTGCTCGTCAGCGTCATGTCGATCAGCACCTCGACCGCCTGTTGCGGCGTCCGCGCCGCCTTGTAGGCCCGGGCCTCGACCAGCGCCGCGAACACGTCGCACACCGTGAGAATGCGCGTCAGCGGCGCGATCTGGTCGCCCTTGAGCCCGTCCGGATAGCCGCTGCCGTCGAGCGCCTCGTGATGGTGGTGCACCGCATCCATGATCACCGGCGACACCTTGCCGTGCTTCCTCAGGTACTCGTAGCCGGCGCCCGGGTGCCGCTTGATCGCCTCGAACTCCTCCGGCGTGAGCTTGCCGGGCTTGTCGAGAATCTGCCTCGGGATCGCCGCCTTGCCGATATCGTGCAGCAGCGCCGCGTTCATCAGCGCCCCGGCTTGCGCCGAGCTGAGCCTGGCGCCACGCACGTAGCCCGCCGCCACTCCGGTAACGAGCAGGCAGTGCTGGAAGGTCCCCTCGTGGTGCTTGCGCACGGTGTCCAGCCACTGCCCCGCCCCCACTTCTGATACGCTGGCGAGCACGCCCGCTGCCGCAAGGGAAACGCCCTGCAGCGACATCGCGCTGTCTCCCAGCAGCCCTTCGAACAGAGCCTCGAGCGATTCCTCGGCCTTGATGATCGAAACCCCGCCCGGCGCGGCGCGCAGGGACCCGGTGACACGCGGCGAGCGGCGGCGGCCCACGAACGAATACTCGCGCTGCAGCTCCGCCAGTGCGAAGCGCCTCAGCATGTGCCTTGTAGCGCCCAGCGCATTGGCCTGTACTTTGAGTAGCCTCTCGCTGTTGCCGCCGTCGACAAGATATGTGCGCTCCCGGATCGCTGGCACCCTGTCCAGCGCACGCTTGAGCATCTGGATCGACTCCATGTCGCGCAGGTCGGCATCCACGACGACGTGATCGACATTCTGCAGGTATTCCGGCGCAACTTCGCCAATCAGGCGCAGCGGCGCACCCAGTCGAGCCGATAGCTCCCGAGCATGTTCGAGATAGTCCACGTCGCAGACGAATACGAGTCGCGAGGGACCATCATCAGATGAGTTGTGCGATTTCACGCTCATAGGCAAAATGAACTACATGCATCATCCCTATCTATGTTGCCTCTATTTCGTTTCTCTGCAGTAAATCACCGGAGCACAACCACAGCGAATCCTGCCGCGTCACCGCCGCATTGTTGTGGCCCCATCACCTGTCACCAAACGAAGGAGGCTGGTCATGAAGTCTTTCGAATGTGGCACTCTCGTTCCGGGCTGCACCTGGCACACCGAAGCCGAGGAGAGCGCGGAGGTGGTGCGGCGTGCCGCCGAGCACCTGCGCACCGCGCACGAAGAGGAAGTCGTCCGCCCCAACATGATCGAGGAGATCAAGGCCCGGGTGCACGAGAAGGGCGAAGCCCTGAACTAACCCCGCGCCATCTCCAGCAGCGCCGTGCGATCGAGGGCGAAGCCGCTCTCGATCCAGGCCCGTTCGAGCCGCTGCAGCTCGGCCCCCAGCGCCTTGCCGGGGCTCATGCCGATACCCACGAGGTCGTTCCCCCCGATCGGGAACCTCGGCACGTCCAGCCGCTGCAGCTGCTCCACCACGGCAAGCTTGCCGGCCTCGCTCCAGTTCGAGAGCGTGGCCGCGACGTCGATTCCATCCGTCAGCGCCCCCGGATACCGGTAGGCCGCCTCGTTGAGCGCGAAGTCACCGATGAGCCCTGCAGCCGCAAGGACGCTCTCGGCCGACTTCGCCTCGTCGTTCGACAGCCGCCACATCGCCCTCAACGGCTCGATGCCGGTCTCGGCGCTCACGATGGCGAGGCGCGCCGTCAGCTGCGGCTTCCGCACCCGTCGCTCATAGCTGTGCAGGTGGTCGATCGCGACCTCGGGCAGATCGAGGACCGCTGCATCGCGCATGGCGCGCAATGTCTTGGCCACGCGGTCGAGCCCGAGCATGCGGCGCATCTCCGCACCCACGCGTTCGGCGGCCAGCCTCCCCAACGTCCCCGCGGCGACCGTGCACGCGGCAAGCCCCTCGCGATCGAGCTGCTCGTTCCCATGGCTCGCCGAGAAGCGGAAGAAGCGATAGACGCGCAGCCGGTCCTCGGCGATCCGTTCCGCCGGCTTGCCGATGAACCGCACCCGACCGCTGAGGCAGTCGTCGAGCCCATGCAGGGGGTCGAACAGCACGCCGTTCATTCCTGCATAGAGCGCATTCATGGTGAAGTCGCGCCTGAGCGCGTCCTGGCGCCAGTCCGTGCCGAACCGGACGACGGCATGCCGTCCATCCGTTTCCACATCCTCGCGCAGCGTCGTCACCTCGGCCGTCACCGAATCGAGCTTGAGCGTCACTGTCCCGTGCTCGATTCCCGTCGGATAGACGGATAGCCCTGCCCGCCTCGCCCTCTCGCTCACCTCTTCCGGCCGGAGCTCGGTGGCAAGGTCGATATCGGCCGCCGCCCGCGGGCGATCGAGCAGCGTGTCGCGCACGATCCCGCCCACGGCGCGCGTGCGGTGAGAGGAACCATCGAGAAGCGCAAGGATGCGCTGCGTTTCCGGCCGCATCAGCCACTCGGCGCGCTTGAGGCGGCTCTCGATGTCACGTGGCTTGATCAACCGGTCTCCGGGCTCAGCGCCAGATCATGGAAGCGACGCGTTAGGTTCGCAGTTATGCCCCAGATGACAAGCCCGCTGTGCTGGAT
>Ga0247822_10003455_pt1 | contig 10315 bp, 5 predicted proteins | sample 13C_Cellulose_Da_FD_192423 | JGI IMG/M metagenome (GOLD analysis project Ga0247822, IMG submission 192423) | Soil microbial communities from agricultural site in Penn Yan, New York, United States - 13C_Cellulose_Day30 | ecosystem: Environmental > Terrestrial > Soil > Agricultural land | place... | reverse complement strand
AGGCGGGGGGCGGCCCCGCCTCGTTCGCTCCCGTCAGCGGCCCGCCTCGACTTCGATCGTCGGCGTGTTCGTCCCGGGCGTGACCGTCACCGTGACACCCGATTTGTCGGCGCTCAGGTACTTCGGGTGGACCGCCCGCTCCGAGCCCTCGTCCGGGGGCGGCTTGACGCGGACCCGGTACTCGCCGGCGGGCACCCCGACACACTGCTTCCCCTCGACGAGGCAGCCGAGGGTGAACGCCCCGTCTCGCTCGATCTCACCGCTCGCCGTGACCCGCGGTTCGGCCACCGACTCGAAGATCACCTGGCCGCCCGACAACCGGATCATGTCCCCCTTGCCCTTGTAGGCGACCTTACCGTTGACCGGGTAGGTCTTCGGTCCGTCCTGGCCGCACCCGATGGCGGCGAACAGGGCGACGCCCAGCCCGACGGCAGCCCCTCGCAATCGCGCGCCCATCGTATGACCTCCACTGGTACTCCCGCCGCGGAGTATAGTCCCGTCACCTCCCGGTCCGCAACGAGCTAACCTGGTGGAAGACCGCACACCCGACGAGGGGCGTCTGGAAGACGCTTGCACGTCGGCACGGTCGCGGGGACGATTTACAGGGTGGTCCTGCCCAAGAATAAATGGAGCCGCCACGTGTCGCGTTCTCTCTGCGCGATCGTCATCCTCCTCCACGCGGCAGGACAAGTGAGCGCCGCCGGGCCTGGCCTGACCGATGCGGAGGTGGGGTTTGCCACCCGCGTACTCCCGGTGCTGAAGGCGAAGTGCTTCGCGTGCCACGGGGGCGACCCGGCCAAGATCAAGGGCGGGCTCGACCTCACGACGCGGGCCGCACTGCTCCGGGGCGGGGACAGCGGCAAGCCCGGCGTCGTCGCGGGGAACGCCGCCGACAGCCCGCTCTACAAGGCCGTCCTCCGAACGGACGCCGACTTCGCCGCGATGCCGCCGAAGGAGGACGACCGGCTCTCCGACGCCGACCTGAAGGCGGTCCGGGAGTGGATCGACGGCGGCGCCCCGTGGCCATCGGCCGCGCGGGTCGCGGAGATCGTTCGGGCCGCAAAGCCAGCCGGGGTGACGGTGAAGACCAGCGGCGGGCTGTCCCCCGACTGGACGAACCGCACGTACAAGCCCGAAGACCTCTGGGCGTACCAGCCGCTCGTCCGGCCGGCCGTGCCAGCGAGCCCCGGACGCCAGTCCGGGGGTGAGACCCGTAACCCGATCGACGCCTTCATCGACGCGAGGCTGGCCGCGCTCGGGCTGACGCCCGCGCCGCCGGCCGACCGCCGCACGCTCATCCGCCGCGTGACGTTCGACCTGATCGGCCTGCCGCCGACGCCGGGCGAGATCGACGCCTTCGTCAACGACCCCGACGAGAAGGCGTACGAGAAGGTGGTCGATCGACTACTCGCGTCCTCACATTACGGCGAGCAGACGGCCCGACACTGGCTCGACGCGGCCCGGTATGCCGACTCGGCCGGGTTTGCCAACGATTACGAGCGCGGCAACGCCTGGCGGTACCGGGACTACGTCGTCAGGAGCTTCAACGCCGACAAGCCCTATGACCGCTTCGTCCGCGAACAGATCGCCGGCGACGAGATCTTGGAAGAAAGGATGAAGGATGAAGGCGGAAGGATGAACATGGAGAGCGACGGGGCGGCCGGGGTTCATCCTTCCGCCTTCATCCTTCATCCTTCCGAACTGCTGGTGGCCGTTGGGTTCCTGCGGATGGGGCCGTGGGAGCTGACCGGGATGGAGGTGCCGCGGGTCGCCCGCCAGCGCTTCCTGGACGACGTGACCGATACGGTCGGGCAGGTGTTCCTCGGGCACGCGCTCCAGTGCGCCCGCTGCCACGACCACAAGTTCGACCCGGTGCCGACCCGCGACTACTACCGCATCCAGGCGGCGTTCGCGACCACGCAGATCGCCGAGCGGCCGGCCGCGTTTCTGAAGGGCGAGAACACCGCCGGCTTCGAGGAGCAGAAGTACCTCGACGCCCGGCGTGAGCGGCTGGAGGCGGAATTGACGCGCATCCAGGCCGCCGAGTCCGCGGCCCGTGCGAAGTGGGAGGCGGCCAACCCGGACAAGAAGGGACAGAAGCCGCCGCGGCATGAGTTCTTGTCCCCGGCCGACCTGGGGATGGAGCGGATCGCCCGCAAGGGTCTTGAACGGCTCAAGTGGGAGTCCGACCGGTACGAGCCGTTCGCCCTGTCCGTGTACAGCGGCCGAACCCCGGCCGTGAAGGCGATACTCGTTCCGTTCCGCATCCCGAAGAACCCGAACGCGGGCGAACTGGAAGTCTCCCACGTCCTCGCCGGCGGCGACCCGTTCAGCCCGAAGGAGAAGGTGACGCCCGGCGTCCTGAGCGCGGCGGGCGACGCGGCGATCCCCGCGACGGCCGGCGGCCGTCGCAAGGCGCTTGCCGAGTGGATCGCCGACCCGAAGAACCCGCTGACCGCCCGGGTGATGGCGAACCGCGTCTGGCAGTGGACGACGGGCACCCCGCTCGCGGGCAACCCGAATAACTTCGGCGCCACCGGCAAGAAGCCGACGCACCCGGAGTTGCTCGACTGGCTGGCCGCCGAGTTCGTCGAACGCGGGTGGTCGGTGAAGCACCTCCGGCGGCTGATCCTCACGTCCGACGCCTACCGCCGGTCGTCGCGACACCCGGACCCGGCCGCACTCGCCGCGAAGGATCCGACGGGGACGAGTTACGCCGTCTTCACACCGCGCCGCCTGGCCGCGGAGGAGGTCCGCGACGCCATGCTCGCGGCGTCCGGCGAGTTGAACCGGGCCGTCGGCGGCGTCCCGGTGCGGCCCGAGATTCACCCGGACGTGGCTCTCCAGCCGCGGCAAGTGATGGGCACGTTCGCCCCTGCCTGGGAGCCGTCGCCGCGGCCGGAGCAGCGGCACCGCCGGACGCTGTACGCACTGAAGCTCCGCGGCGTCCGCGACCCACTGCTGGAGGCGTTCAACGCCCCGACCCCGGACCTCTCCTGCGAGGCCCGCGAGGTGTCCATCGTCGCGCCGCAGGCGCTCGCCCTGTTCAACGGCGAGGCAACGCGAGCACGGGCACTGGCCCTCTCGGCCCGGTTGTTGAAGGAGACCAAGACCCCCGAGGAGTCGCTCTTGCTCGCCTTCCGATTAACGCTCGGCCGCCCGCCGACCGACGCCGAGCGGGTCGCGTGCGGGAAGCACTGGGACGCCATGATCGAACGGCACAGGGGGCTGACCTTCGAGAAGCCCCAGCGGCCGACGGAGATCACCCGCGAGGCGGTCGAGGAGAACACCGGCGAGCGGTTCCGGTTTGCCGAGCGGCTGGAGTCCGCCGCCGACTTCGTCCCGGACCTGCACCCGGCCGACGCGACCCCGGAGGTACGTGGATTGATGGAGGTTTGCCTCGTGCTGTTCAACACCAACGAGTTCATGCATGTGGACTGACCGACTGTTACCCGTCCTGCTCGCGGCCCTGGTCGCGGCGCTCGGCTGCGCCTCGCGGCTAACCGCCGCGCCGCCGAACATCGTGCTGATCGTCGCGGACGACATGGGCTACGCCGACGCCGGGTGCTACGGCGCGACAGACGTCCGCACCCCGAACCTGGACCGGCTGGCGAAGGAGGGGACACGGTTCACCAGCTTCTGCGCCGCCCAGCCGGTCTGCACCGCCTCGCGGGCCGCCCTCCTCTCCGGCTGCTACCCGAACCGGATCGGGATGGCCGGGGCGCTGAACCACACGAGCGCCACCGGCATCCACCCGGACGAGGCGCTGCTGCCGGAGCTCTTGAAAGCGAAGGGCTACGCCACCGCCCACTACGGGAAGTGGCACCTCGGCACCCGGCCCGTTTTCTTCCCCACCCGCAACGGGTTCGACGAGTGGGCCGGCCTGCCGTACTCGAACGACAACGGCCCGCTCCACCCAACCGTCCGCGGCATCCCGCCGCTGCCGTTCTACGATGGTGATTCGGTGGTCGCCCGCGACCCGGACCAGTCGCAGTTCACGAAGTTCTTCACCGACAAGGCGACCGAGTTCATCAAGGCGAACAGGGCGAAGCCGTTCTTCCTGTACGTCCCGCACGTCATGCCGCACGTGCCGATCTTCGCCTCGGAGCGGTTCAAGGGGAAGTCGGGCCGCGGTCTGTACGGCGACGCGGTCGAGGAACTCGACTGGTCCGTCGGCGAAATCCTGAAGGCCGTCAAGGACAATGACCTGGACGGGAACACGCTGGTGCTATTCCTGTCCGACAACGGGCCGTTCCTCAGCTACGGCAACCATGCCGGTTCGGCCGGACCGCTGCGCGAGGGGAAGCTGACCGCCTTCGAGGGCGGGGTACGAGTGCCGTTCCTGGCCCGCTGGCCCGGGAAGGTGCCCGCCGGGCGCGTGTGCGACGACCTGGTCACCGGGCTAGACCTGCTGCCGACTGTTGCGAAGCTCGTCGGCGCCGAGTTGCCGAAGATCGACGGCGTGGACCTATCCCCATTGCTGCTCGGGGAGAAGGGGGCCATCGGCCGGCCGTCGTTCGCCTACTACTCCGGGTCGGAGTTGCACGCCGTGCGGGCGGGCCGGTGGAAGCTGCACGTCCCGCACGACTACCTGACGGTGGACGGCACGCCGGGCAAGGGCGGGAAGCCGGCCGGGTTCGAGCGGATGAAGCCGAAGGCGATTGAGGAGTCGGGCATCCGCGGCATCGCCAGCCGCCACGGCTACCGGGTGGAGCGGATCGGGCTGTCGCTCTTCGACCTGGCCGCCGACCCCGGCGAATCGAGGAACCTGGCCGACGAACACCCGGACGTGGTGAAGCGGCTCACCGCACTGGCAGACGAATTCCGCCGCGATCTCGGGGATTCGTTGACTGGCGTCAAGGGGACCGGCCTGCGGGCCGCGGGCCGCGATGATTCGTCCCCCAAGAAGAATGGGAAGCCGTAACAGGTGCCTCATGCTCACTCGCCGCGACGCGCTCTACGGCCTCGGGGCCTCGCTCGGCAGCGTGGCGTTCTCCGCGCTGCTCGCCGCGGACGACAAGCGGACGCCCGGCCCGCACGCCCCCGCGAAGGCGAAGGCGTGCATCTTCCTCATGATGGAGGGCGGGCCGAGCCACATCGACACCTTCGACCCGAAGCCGAAACTCGCCGGACTGCACCTCAAGGAGTTCACCCGCACCGACAAGATGCAGTCGGCCATGTCCGGCGGGAAGCGGTACTACGTCGCATCCCCGTTCCGGTTCCGCAAGGCCGGGGAGTGCGGGGCGGACATGGCGACGAACTGGGAACACCTCGCCGTTGTGGCCGACGAGTTGTGCTTCTACCGCGGCTGTCAGGTCGATTCGGTGAACCACCCGACGGCCCTGTACCAGATGAACACCGGCAACCGCTTCGGCGGCGACCCGGCGGTCGGGGCGTGGGTCACGTACGGCCTCGGCAGTGAGAACGCGAACCTGCCGGGGTTCGTGGTGCTGCCCGAGGTGAGCCACCCGCAGGGCGGCGCGGCCAATTGGGGCAGTGGGTTCCTGCCCGCCGACTTCCAGGGGACGCCGCTCCGACCGAAGGGCAGCCCGATCCTCGACCTTGCCCCGCCGGCCGGTGTGACCCGCGACCATCAGCGGGCCAACCTCGACCTGCTCGCCGAATTGAACCGGCGCCACGCCGACGCGCGCCCCGGCCGCGACGACCTCGCCGCCCGGATGGCAAGCTACGAACTCGCGTTCCGCATGCAGGCCGAGGTGCCCGGGTTGCTCGACCTGTCGAAGGAGGACCGGAAGACCCGCGCCCTGTACGGCATTGGCGAGGAACCGACCGACGCCTTCGGCCGGCGGTGCCTGCTCGCCCGCCGGCTCGTGCAGCAGGGCGTGCGGTTCGTGCAGCTCTACGCCGGCACCTGGGACAGCCACGACTACATCGAGAAGGCGCACGGCAACCTGGTGCAGCAGGTCGATAAGCCGATCGCCGGACTGATCGCGGACCTGAAGCGGACGGGGCTGCTCGACTCGACACTGGTGATCTGGTGCGGGGAGTTCGGTCGGTCGCCGGACAACGGAGTGCGGATGGGCACGGCCTTCGGCCGCGATCACAACCCGAAGGGGATGACGGTGTGGTTCGCCGGCGGCGGGGTTCGGGCCGGGCACACGGTCGGGGCGACGGACGAGACCGGGGCCGAGGCGGTCGAGTGCGTCCATCACGTCCGCGACCTGCACGTCACCATCCTGAAGCTGCTCGGCCTCGACGACGCGAAACTGACGTACTTCCACGCCGGCCGGTTCAAACAACTGTCGCAGTTCGGAGGGCAGGTCATCCGGGAACTGGTCGCCTGACCAGGCGCGTTACACCATATCCAGTAGTTTCAAGCTGGGGATGACAGCCGGGCGCACGCCCCGCAGGAACCGAGCGATGTCCGACACGAAACACCCTGACCCGGGCCGAGGCACGCCGCCCGAGGGGACGGACACCGAGGACCACATCCGCCGGTTCGAGCGAGACTGGCTCGCCGGGCGCAGGCTCGGCCTGGACCAGTACCTCGACACCGCCGGCGCGGGGCGACACCAACTCCTGGTCGAACTGGCCCACACCGAGCTGGAGTTTCGGCTGAAGGACGGGCTGCCGGCCCGGGCGTCCGACTACCTCCGCCGGTATCCCGAGCTGGCGTCCGACCCCGAGGCCGCGGCCGAATTGATTGCCGCCGAGTACGAGTACCGTCGCCGGGCCGACCCGGGCCTGCCGCTCGACCGTTTCACGGCCGGCTACCCCGAGTACCGGGACCGGGTTCAGCGACACCTCGACCGGCTGCTGGCCCCGGGCGGGTGGGCCGACCGGAACCGCCGGCCGGCCGGCACGCTCGCCTGGCCGACCGTGCCGGGGTACGAGGTCCTGGAGCGCCTCGGGCGGGGCGGGATGGGGGTCGTCTACAAGGCTCGGGACGAGCAACTCGGCCGGGTCGTCGCGCTGAAGTTCCTGCCGCCGGAGTACGCCCTCGACCCCGACCGGCTGGACAAGTTCCGGCGCGAGGCCCGGACCGCCTCCGCGCTCAACCACCCGCTCATCTGCACCGTCCACCACCTCGGCAACCACGACGGCCGGCCGTTCATCGTCATGGAGTACATTCCGGGGCGGACACTCGCTGCCCTGGCCGACCAGCGGCCGCCGGTCCGGGAGGTCGCCCGGCTGGTCGCCCAGGCGGCCCGGGCGCTGGCCGTCGCCCACGCCGCCGGGGTCGTCCACCGGGACGTCAAGCCCGAGAACGTGATGGTCCGGGACGACGGCTACCTGAAGGTCCTCGACTTCGGGCTGGCCCGCCGGCTCCCTGACACCGGGTGGTCGGCGGCCGGGGGGAGCGACGCCGAGGGGTTCATCGGCACGGTCGCGTACACCTCCCCGGAGCAGGCCCGGGAGGAGCAACCCACACCGGCGTCGGACGTGTTCTCCCTCGGCGTGGTCCTGTACGAGCTGGTCGCCGGCCGGCACCCGTTCCCGGCCGAGACGGCGCTACGCTGCATGTATCTGATCACCGAACACCAGCCGCCGCCGCCGTCCCGGCACGACCCGTCCGTGCCGCCTGGTCTGGACGGGTTGATCGGCCGGATGCTGGCGAAGGCCCCCGGCCTGCGGCCGACCGCGGCCGAGGTGGACACCGCACTGTCCGCGATCGCCACCGCGGCGGACGGCCCGGCCGTCGCGCCGGCCCCGGCCCGCAGGCCGGCGCGGTGCATGGTCGGCCGGGCCACCGAGAGCGCCGCCCTGCGGATGGAGTTCGACGCCGCGGCCGCCGGGGACGGGCGGATGGTCTGCGTCGTCGGCGAGGCGGGGATCGGCAAGACGGCCGTGGTCGAGGGGTTCCTGGCCGACCTGGCGGCCGACGGCGTGCCGTGCCTGGTGGCCCGGGGTCGATGTTCGGAGCGGCTGGCCGAAGCCGAGGCTTACCTCCCGGTCCTGGAAGCGCTGGAGTCCCTGGCCCACGGTCCGGGCGGGTCTGCTGCCGCCCACCTGCTGCGGACCCTCGCCCCGACCTGGCACGCCCACCTCACCCCCGCCGCCGGGCCGGAGGGGCTGACCGAGACCGCGTCGCAGACCCGGATGAAGCGGGAGTTGATCTCGCTCTTCCAGGGCCTGGGGCGGCTCGGCCCGGTGGTCCTGTTCCTCGACGACCTGCACTGGGCCGATGTGCCGACCACCGACCTGCTCGCCTACGCTGGCCGCCGCTGCCCAGGGCTGCGGCTGCTGGTCGTGACCACCTACCGGCGGGACGAACTCCTGCTGGCCGAGCATCCGTTCGTCCCGGTGCAGCGCGACCTCCAGGGCCGCGGGCTGTGCCGGGAGCTGTCCCCCGGCCGGCTCGGTCGGGAGCACCTCGACGAGTACCTCGCCCTGACGTTCCCCGGGCACGACTTCCCGGCCGACCTGGCGGCGGCGGTGTCCGCCCGGACCGGAGGCAACCCACTGTTCGTGGCCGACCTGCTGCGCTACCTGCGGGACCGCGGCGTGATCACCCGCCGGGGGGACCGGTGGGCACTGGGGGCGTCCGTCGCCGAGGCGGCCCGGGAGATGCCAGAGTCCGTCCGCGGGCTGATCCTGCGGAAACTCGACCAGCTCACCGAGGGCGACCGCCGACTGCTGGCGGCGGGCAGCGTTCAGGGGGTGGAGTTCGAGTCGGCGGTGGTCGCCCGCGCCCTGAGCGACGACCCGGCGGCGGTGGAGGAGCGGCTCCAGGAACTGGATCAGGTCCACGGGCTGATCCGGCACCTGCGGGACCACGAGTTCGCCGACCGGACGCCGTCCCGGCGGTACGCGTTCGTCCACGCCCTGTACCAGGACGCCCTGTACTCCGGTCAGGCGCCGGCCCGGCGGGCGGGCCTCAGCCGGGCGCTGGCCGACGCGCTGCTGGAGCTTCAGCGGGGCCAGCCGGGGGCGGCCGCGGCCGAGCTGGCCCTGCTGTACGAGTCCGGCCGAGACTTCGGCCGGGCCGCCGACCTGTTCCACGCGGCGGCGGTGAACGCCGCCCGACTGTCCGCCCACCGGGAGGCTGTGGCGCTGGCCCGCCGCGGGCTGGGGCTGCTCCAGCGGATGACCGACGCTCCCGAGCGGGCAGTCCGGGAACTGCGGCTCCAGACCGCCCTGGGAATGCAGTTGCAGGTGACCGACGGGTTCGCGGCGGCCGAGGTGGAGGCGGTGTACGCCCGGGCCCGGGAGCTGTGGGACCGGGTGCCGGACGCCGCCCCGCTCTTCCCGATCCTGTGGGGGCTGTGGCTCTTCTACAAGGTGAGGTCGGACCTCGCCCGGGCGCACCTCCTGGCCGGGGAGTTGTTGGCACTCGCCGAGCAGTCCGGGGACCCGGCCCTGGTCCTCCAGGGGCGGCAGGCGGGGTCCGTGGTGGCGCTGTGCGCCGGCGACCCGGAGGCCGCGCGGCGGCACGCGGAAGCTGCGGCGGCGCTGTACGACCCCGGCCGGCACCGGGCCCTGACGTTCCAGTTCGGGCAGGACCCCGGGGTCGCCTGCCTGGCGTTCGGGGCGGTCGCGCTCTGGCTGCTCGGCGAGCCGGACGAGGCCGCGGCGCGCAGCCGGGAGGCGGTCCGGCTGGCCCGCGAGGGGTCGCAGCCGAGCACCCTGGCGCTGGCGCTGCACTTCGCCGCCGTGCTCCACCAGTTCCGGCAAGACCCGGCTGCCGTCCGGGAGTACGCCGGCCAGTCCCTGGCGGTGGCCGTCGAGAACCGGTTCGCGTTCTGGCAGGCCGGGGCGACGGTCCTGCTGGGGTGGGCGGCGGCGGCCGACGGGGCGGCCGACGGGGTCGCCCTCCTGGAGCAGGGGCTAGACGCCTGGCAGGCGACCGGGAGCATCACCTACCGAACGTACTATCAGGCGCTCCTGGCCGAGGCGCTGGGGCGGGCCGGTCGGGCCGGGGAGGCGCTGGGGGTGCTCGACGAGGCGGAGCGGTTGGTCGGGCGGACGGGGGAGCGGTTATACGAGGCCGAGGTCCACCGGCTCAGAGGGGAACTGCACGTCGCGCTCGCGACGCCGGACGCGGCCGAGGTCTGCTTCGAGAGGGCGGCCGCGGTAGCCCGATCCCAGCGGGCGTCGGCCCTGGCCCAGAGGGCGGCGAACAGCCTCGGGCGGCTCCGCACTGCCCAGGGGCGGCCCGTAGCGGCCGCCGCGGACCAGGTCCGCGGAACGGCCCAGGCGCGCGACGAGTGGTTCGCCGGAGCGGGTTAGTCCTACAGCCGTAGTTGCTAGAATTGCCCTCGCAACGAGTTGTGGCGAGGGCGAGTCATGGCCGGGCGACCGACGCGACGGGACGTGGAGCGGTGGGCCGACGAGGTGACGGCGGTCGGCCAAC
>Ga0247822_10003453_pt1 | contig 10319 bp, 7 predicted proteins | sample 13C_Cellulose_Da_FD_192423 | JGI IMG/M metagenome (GOLD analysis project Ga0247822, IMG submission 192423) | Soil microbial communities from agricultural site in Penn Yan, New York, United States - 13C_Cellulose_Day30 | ecosystem: Environmental > Terrestrial > Soil > Agricultural land | place... | reverse complement strand
TCTTAAAATAGTAGAAAAAAATTAAAAAATGGTTGCGAAACAAACACTTGTGATCAGTTTTTGGTCTTGGTGGCAAAGTTTCCCGCTGGTGCTTATGAGTTGTTATACTCGCGCAAAATTTCAATCCAATATAGCGGAAGCATTTTTATGTGCGCCATTCTAATAAGACTTTGCACTTGCATCGGATTATTGCTGATTTCTTTCTCAAGTTTTGCAGCTATCGAAGTCCACGAGTTTGATAATGATGTTGATCGCCAGCGCTATCAAACATTCATCGACGAAATGCGCTGCCCGAAATGCCAGAACCAAAATCTAGCCGGCACTAATTCTCCTATTGCGATGGATTTGCGGCGTGAACTTGAGTTCATGATAAAAGACGGCAAATCGGACAAAGAGATTGTTGATTTTATGGTTGAGCGTTACGGCGAATTTATTTTATATCGTCCACGCTTATCGCCAGCCACTATGTTGCTATGGGGGGCACCCGTTGCACTTTTAATTATTGGTGTGGTGATGCTTCTTCTTATTGTGCGTAAACGTCGTCGTGTTGATGTAGAAGAAAGCTCTGTACTTTCTGCTGCAGAGCAAGAGCGTTTGGCGAATTTGCTTAAGTCGTCCACGGACGAAAATCCCGCAGATAAAAATTCCAATCAGGAGAAAAAATAATGATGTCCTTGTGGGTAGGGGCAGCGCTCCTGAGTGCAATTGCGTTGATATTTGTGTTCTGGCCGTTAGTTCGTTATGGCAAGCAACAAAATGGCCAATCGAATGAGGTGGTAGCTGAACGTCTCGATGAAAATGTGCGACTGTTTCGTGAGCACATGGCGGAATTGGATGTGCAACTGGCATCTGGTCGTATCGATCAGGCGCAGTTTGAGCAATTAAAGTTAGAGCAAGAGCGCGCGCTACTGGAAGATGAGGCTGAAATTCGAGCTGCGCAGCAAAGTCGCACACTAGGTGCTGGCTTCAAAACTCTGGGGGTCATTGCGCTTTTGGTTGTTGCAGTGAGTTGGGGTCTTTATCAACACCTGGGTAGTAGTGCTGATGTAGAGATTCGTGCTGCGCAAGAACTTAAGCAAAAGCTGGATAACGAAGATTATATGGCGGGTCGTAATCCTGACCCGGTACGTGCACGTGAAATGGCGCGTTTGATTGAGGCGCGACTTGCGGATAATCCTGATCAATTGCAGTACTGGTTTTTCCTGGCTCGCATCCAAATGGATCTGAATGATTTTGGTCAGGCAGTTAATGCATATCAACAAGTCCTTCAGCGCGACACTGAATCTGCAATGGTTATGGCGGAGCTGGCTCAAGCTATGTTCTTGCGCGATGGCAGCAAAATGAATCCAGCCATCAGTGATCTTGTCACCAAAGTGCTGGCAGTCGAGCCTGACAATACCATGGCGCTGGGGTTGGCGGGTATAGATGCATTTGGTAAAAAAGACTACGTCGAGGCCATCAAGTATTGGGAGCGCACTGTCAAATTAACCGGGCCGGATTCTGCCGGCAGCCAAGCTTTGATGGCAGGTATCGAGCGTGCTGCCACTTTATATTTCGCTGAGGGCGGTACGGAGGAGTCCTTGGCTGCTGCGCGCTCTGGCCGTCAATTAACGATCAATGTGAGTTTGGCTGAAGGCGTAGATGCCAAGCCTGACCAGATCGTATTTGTTTATGCGCGTGCCTGGCAGGGCGCAAAAATGCCTTTGGCTATTGCGCGCGTTAGCGTCTCAGAATTGCCAAAGCGTGTGTTGTTAACTGAGGCTATGGCGATGACTCCGGCGATGAGTCTGGGTTCTATCGATAATGTTGAAGTGGTTGCGCGTATATCCCAAAACGGTACTGCCACTGCGGAAGTGGGTGACTGGCAGGGAAGTTTTGGGCCTCTGGATATGCGTTCATTGCCCGCTGATATTGGCGTTAAAATTGACAAAAAAATAAGCCAGTAGCTATTTCTGCGGTTTTTGAATGAATTTTAAGCGGCTGGATGAGTGTTATTGGTTTTGCTTATAGTGGCGGGTGTAAAGCAGCACACAAATGTGTAGAATCCCGCCCTTACAGGTTTTTTTGATGGCTTTATTATTTTTAATAACAATCAAAAAAATCAACGAAATCAGAGAGCTAGGCAATGTGTGGTTGCCGGCGAATTATTTATAGAACAGGTTGGTTTGGGTAGGGCGCCCAAACCATATAAGCCTGATGAAATATGAGTGATATGGACCTATGCGGTTAAAGTGCATCAAGCTGGCTGGCTTTAAATCGTTTGTTGATCCGACAACGGTCAACTTTCCCAGCAATCTGTGCGCTGTCGTCGGCCCGAATGGCTGCGGCAAATCCAATATTATTGACGCGGTGCGCTGGGTGATGGGGGAGTCTTCCGCCAAAAACCTGCGCGGCGAAAACATGACCGACGTTATTTTTAACGGCTCCAGCGGTCGTAAACCAGTCGGTCAAGCTTCAATTGAATTGGTGTTCGATAACTCGGATGCCACCCTCGTCGGCGAATATGCCGCCTTCACTGAAATCAGTATCAAGCGCAAAGTTACCCGCGATGGAGATAATAGCTATTACCTCAACGGCACCAAATGTCGCCGCCGTGATATCACTGATATTTTCCTCGGAACTGGTTTAGGTCCGCGCAGCTACGCGATTATCGAGCAGGGAATGATCTCCAAGCTCATCGAAGCTAAGCCAGAAGATCTCCGCGTTTATATTGAAGAAGCTGCCGGTATTTCCAAATACAAAGAGCGTCGCCGCGATACCGAAAGCCGGATGCGTCGCACCCAGGAAAACCTTGAGCGTTTGACTGATATTCGCGATGAATTAGAGCGTCAGTTGTCGCGCTTGCAGCGTCAGGCGCAGGCCGCAGAAAAATATGCGGAATACAAAAAAGAAGAGCGTTTGCTTAAGGCCCAATTACAAGCCTTAAAGTTTCAACAATTGGATTTGCAAGCTAAAGCCAAGCAGGCGGGTATTCGCGATCTTGAATTGCGCATGGAATCTTTTGTGACTGATCAGGTCAACGAAGACACCCAAATTGAAAAGTATCGCAGCCAATACACTGAGCTGGGCGATAAATTTAACGAAGTTCAGGGGCGTTACTACGCAATCGGCGCAGAGATTGCGCGTCTTGAGCAAAGTATTCAGCACGCAGGCGAGCGTGCACGCCAATTGCAGGCTGACCTTGACCAAACCAGTCGCGATAGCAAAGAAGCTGAAGAAAATTTATTGATCGATACGCAAAAAACAGAAGCTTGGGAAGAAGAATTACTTGAGCTTGAACCAGAGTTGGAATTGGTTAAGGCTGCTGAAGAAACTTCCAGTGAATCTTTGATTGATGCTGAAGAGGCTATGCAACGTTGGCAAAATGATTGGGATAGTTTTAACCAGCGTGCGTCCGAGCCGCGTCAACGTGCTGAAGTGCAGCAGTCCCGCATTCAGCATCTTGAGCAAGTTCAGCAACGATTGTTGCAGCGAATCGAAAAACTGCGTGAAGAAAAAACTAATCTGCAAGACAGCAATGAAGACGAGTCGATCAATGAATTGACCGAACAGCTGGCTGAATTAGATCTAGTTGCTGACGAAAAACGTATGCAGTTGGATTCCTTCGTTGAACAGCTAGATGGTACACGCAATGACAATAATCGCTTCGTAAATGAGCTGGATCAGGCGCGCAGTCAATTACAAAAAATGCGTGGTCGCCACGCATCGCTCGAAGCATTGCAACAAGCAGCGCTCGGTGAAAAGAACAAAGTAGTTACTCAATGGTTAGCTAGCAATGAGTTAACCAATAAAGCGCGCTTGGCAGACACTATTAATGTTGCCGATGGTTGGGATAAAGCGCTTGAAACTGTATTAGGTAATGCATTGCAAGCAGTGTGCGTTGATCAGGTTGATGCTGTCGCTGGTCTGCTGGAAAATCTTAAGCAGGGTGAGTTGGTACTGTTCGATACTAACGCTAAATCCTCTGCACCTTCATCGACTAAAGCAGCGCTGCTGAGTGATAAAGTCACTGCTGACTGGGATGCTCAAGGTTTACTTGCAGGAATCTACATCGCTGAAGAGTTAACCGCTGCGCTTGAGTTGCGCAAACAACTTGCGGCAAACGAATCTGTTATTACTCGCGATGGAATTTGGTTAAGCCCGCATTGGGTGCGTGTAACTCGCGATACTGATGCTAGCTCAGGCGTTATTGCTCGTCGCCAGGAGCTGGAAGAGCTCGCAGCAGCGATAGCAGCTGCAGAAGAAAACATTGAAGCACTTAATGCTCAACTTGAAGACGGGCGTTCAGCGATTAAGCGCCTTGAGCAAGATCGCGAAACCTTGCGTCGTCAAGTTGATGACGAGAGCCGTAAATATGGTGAGTTGCGTTCGCAATTAAGTGCCAAGCAAGTTCGTATTGAACAAATGAATATGCGTCGTGAGCGCGCCGATAATGAAATTCGTGAAGCGCGCGAACAAATGGAGCAAGAGGCTGAGCATTTGTCCGAAGCGCGGATGATCTTGAGCGAAGCCATCGAAATGATGGAGCAAGATACTGATCTGCGTGAATCTTTATTACAGCAGCGCGATGATATTCGCACTGGTTTGGATTCTGCGCGTCAACGCGCTCGTCATGATAAAGATAAAGCGCATGAAATTGCCATGCGTTATCAATCAGTAAAAACGCAACTGGATTCCATCCGTTTAGGCATTGGTCGTTTGCGTGAGCAAACTTCGCGCTTGCAAGAGCGTCGCGAGCAATTGCTTGCCAGCATCGCAGACAACCGCGATCCAGTTGAAGAATATAAGCTGGAGCTGGAAGCCAGTTTGTCTAAACGCCTTTCAGTTGAAGCATCATTAACCGAAGCTCGTCGTGCGTTGGAAACTGTTGAGCATGAGTTGCGCAATTCTGAGCAGGCGCGTAACCGTGCAGAGCAAGAAGTTCAAGCCGTGCGTGCGCATTTGGAGCAAGAGCGTTTAGCTGCACAAATGTTCGAAGTTCAACGCGCAGGTATTGTTGAGCAACTAGAGGAAGAAGAATTAAATCTCGATCTTATTTTGGCAGAAATGCCTGAGGGGACCGAGGTGAAACCGCTTGAGGAAGAATTGGAGAGTCTTGCGGGAAGAATATCCCGTCTTGGCCCGATTAACCTCGCGGCAATTGATGAATATAAAACAGAGTCCGAACGCAAAAATTATCTCGACGCACAAAATGCCGATTTGATGGAGGCGCTTGAGACTCTGGAAAATGCGATTAAACGTATTGACCGTGAAACTCGTACACGCTTTAAGGAAACATTCGACCAGGTGAACAAAAGTTTGCAGGAGTTATTTCCTAAAGTGTTTGGCGGTGGCCACGCTTATTTGGAGTTAACTGGCGATGAATTGTTGGATACCGGCATCACTATTATGGCGCGCCCACCGGGCAAGCGTAATAGCACAATTCACTTGTTGTCTGGTGGTGAGAAAGCGCTGACGGCTATCGCATTGGTGTTCTCGATTTTCCGCTTGAATCCAGCACCTTTCTGTATGCTCGACGAAGTTGATGCACCGCTCGATGACGCTAACGTTGGACGTTATGCGCGAATGGTTGAAGAAATGTCGGCACAAGTGCAATTTATTTACATCACGCACAATAAAAATGCGATGGAAATGGCACACCAATTGTTAGGCGTTACCATGCATGAACCGGGTGTTTCACGTTTGGTAACAGTAGATGTGGACGAAGCTGCAGAATTAGCTGCGGTTTAACATTGAACTAATTATACGGATAACCTTATGTGGAAAGATTGGGTCATCATCATTGGAACTTTACTTATCTTGCTGGTATTGGCAGATGGTATTAGACGTAAACGCAATGAGCGCACTGGCAATATTAAAGTGTCGCGCTCGCTGAAAAAAAGCTTAAGACAGCAAGCTGAATATGAGGATGAAACACCTACGGAAACGCCGAGTTATACCAGCGAATTGCCCAATGGTGGTGCGCGTGTTATTGGTCAGCGCGATCCTTCTGTACGTGTTCCCAGTATTGAGAAAAAACCCCAAGCAAAATCCTATTTAGAGAAACATCAACGTCCTGAAGTTGAAGAGCCGATTATTGCTCCACGCGTTCAGCGCGAGCCACAGCAAACCAGTTTAAATCTCGGTCAATCGGTTCCAATGTTGATGGAATCTGTTGATGACTCAAAAGGTCAGGCGGCGTTTTCAGGTGAGCGAATTGAGCCAAGTTTTTCCGCTTCTCGGGATGACGATATTGATGATTACGATGAGCGCCAGGATGATACCTACGAAGGTGAAGATTATGAGCGTGATGATCATCCTTATGAACGTGAGTTGACGACTAATCAGCAGCACGAAGATGATGAGGAATACGCTGAGTCTCATGGCGACCATGAAAACATCGAAGATTATGATGAAGATGATGAGCGAGATGATGAAGAATATTCATCTGAAGAAGAGTATGACGAACGCGATGATCTGGATGAAGAATACGATGAGCTTGATGCTCAAGAATCTTCGGCGCAACAGAATAATTTTGCAGAAAAACAACCGGCTGAGCCTGAAGAAGTTTTAATTATCAATGTGATGGCGCACAAGGGTGAAATGTTTAATGGCGGTGAGCTGCTCGATATTATTTTGAAGTGTGGTATGCGTTACGGCAGTATGGATATTTTCCATCGCCACAGTGATACCAAAGGTGAGGGCGCCTTATTGTTTAGCATGGCAAATATGGTGAAGCCTGGAACATTTGATCTAGATGCAATGGATGAGTTTGAAACACCGGGCGTTAGTTTGTTTATGACCTTGCCAATTAATGCTGATTCAATGCAATCATTTGACCTAATGGCTGATACTGCGCGCGCGATTGCAGACACTCTCGGTGGCGAGCTAAAAGATGAGCAGCGCAGTGTAATGACTCGTCAAACACTGGAACATTGCCGTCAGCGTATTCGTGATTTTGAACGCATGCGTTTGTTTCGTCGTCCGCCGCGTTAATTTCTAATTCAAATTCTCCCTTCGCACAAGGATGTGCCAGAAAACCGCTAGCTAAGGCATGAATCGCGCCTCGCTCCACGCCCGAATCATCAGGTAATTTAATTCATGTCTACTCCTCCCTTGTTTGAAAATTTTCCGCCAGAAATTGCACAGCTGCGCCAGGAAATTCAGTATCATAATTATCGCTATTACGCTTTGGATGACCCGCAAATTACGGATGCGGATTATGACCGTTTGATGCAACGTTTGCGTCAGTTGGAGGAACAGCATCCAGGATCTGTCAGGCCCGATTCGCCTACGCAACGTGTGGGTGCAAAGCCATTATCAGCATTCCAAACTGTTATACATGAAATGCCAATGCTCTCACTCGATAATGCATTTAGTGATGAGGATTTGCTTGCCTTTAATCAGCGCATTCAGGATCGCTTAAAAACAACTGATGAGATTGAATATGCGTGTGAGCTAAAACTTGATGGGATCGCGGTGAGCTTGTTGTATCGCGATGGCTTGCTTGTGCGCGGCGCTACCCGTGGTGATGGCACCAATGGCGAAGATATTACACAAAATGTGCGCACCATTAATTCAATCCCTTTGCGTCTTGTCGGTAGTGGTTTTCCTGTTGTGCTTGAGGTGCGGGGTGAGATTTACATGCCTAAGGCTGGATTCAATGCGTTAAATGAAAAGGCGCGTGCGGCAGAAGAAAAACTATTTGTAAATCCTCGCAATGCGGCTGCAGGTTCTTTGCGCCAATTAGATTCCCGGATTACCGCTAGTCGCCCACTGGAAATGTGCGCTTACAGCGTTGGTTGGGTCGATGGTGGAGAGCTGCCTGCTACCCACAGTGGAGTTTTGACTGCATTGAAGGGATGGGGTTTTTTAACCAATCGTGAAACGGATGTAGCAAAAAATATTCAGCAAGCCATAGAATTTTATCGTCGTATTGGCGAAAAGCGCGATGCATTGGCTTACGATATTGACGGTATTGTATTTAAAGTTAATTCGCGTCAATTACAGGAAACCTTAGGTTTTATTTCCCGCGCACCACGTTGGGCTATTGCTTATAAATTTCCTGCCCAGGAAGAATCAACCACCTTGCTTGATGTTGAATTTCAGGTTGGTAGGACGGGAGCTGTCACTCCTGTTGCACGATTGCAGCCGGTATTTGTTGGTGGAGTTACTGTATCTAATGCGACCTTGCATAATCGTGACGAGATTAATCGCTTGGGAATAAAAATTGGCGATACGGTAATTATTCGCCGTGCGGGCGATGTAATTCCACAGATCGTACAAGTAGTTGAAGCAAAACGCCCAGCTGATGCACGTGAAATCCTTTTTCCTGAACATTGTCCGGTTTGTAATTCTCCTGTCGAAACTGTTGCTGATGAGGCTGTAGCTCGTTGTTCGGGTGGTTTGGTTTGTGCTGCACAACGCAAAGAAGCAATCAAGCATTTTGCATCACGCAAGGCGATGAACGTTGAAGGGCTCGGGGATAAGCTGGTTGAGCAATTAGTGGATCTGGGATTTGTCAAAAACCTGGCTGACCTTTATTTGCTAACGCGTGAGCAGTTGGCGGCTATGGAGCGCATGGGTGAAAAATCAGCCGATAATATTTTAGCGGCCTTAGAAATATCCAAAAAAACTACTTTAGCCAAATTCATTTATGCTTTAGGTATTCGCGAAGTTGGTGAAGCAACTGCACGTAATTTTGCTAATTATTTCGGTAGCTTTGAATCCTTGGCGGCAGCTGATGTTGAGTCTCTGCAGTTGGTTCCCGATGTGGGGCCTGTAGTTGCACATTTTGTTGCTGAGTTTTTTGAGCAAGAGTCCAATCGGATCGCTGTTGCTGCTTTGCGATCTGCTGGAATTCAATGGAGCGATATTGAAGTCGCGAGTCCTGAAGCATTGCCATTGAATGGTTTAACTTATGTGCTAACCGGAACACTTGAGGCATTATCGCGCGACGATGCCAAGGCGCATTTGCTTGCTCTGGGCGCTAAAGTGGCTGGCAGTGTATCTGCGAAAACAGACTATGTAGTGGCTGGCCCGGGCGCTGGTTCTAAATTGGCTAAAGCGGAAGAGTTGGGGTTAAAGGTGATGGATGAGGCCGCCCTGATTGAGTTGCTGCGCGAGCAGGGGCGGGAGTTTTGATGTTTCAATTCTTGCTTAAATCGATGATTCCGGGATTGTTGTTGGCGATGGCTGGTTGCTCCACTTTGCCGCCTTCTAACCCCAATAATCTCTGCGATATTTTTGATGAAAAAACATCCTGGTACAAGGATGCAAAAAAGGCTGAAAAGCGATGGGGTTCTTCAGTTCCGGTCATGATGTCGATCATGTATCAGGAGTCACAATTCAAGCATAATGCCCGCACGCGGCGGACGAAAATACTGTGGATTTTCCCCGGCCCTCGTTTAAGTGATGCCTACGGTTATCCGCAGGCGAAAAATGCAGTGTGGAATGAATATCAGGATCAGGGTGGAAGCAGTTTTGCCCGGCGCGATAACTTTAGTGATGCGATAGATTTTATCGGTTGGTACAACAAACAGAGCCAAAAGCGCAGTCGCATTAGCTTGAATGATAGTTACAACCTGTACCTTGCTTATCACGATGGCCACGGTGGTTATAATCGCGGCACTTATCGTAAAAAAAATTGGTTGATGAATACTGCAACTAAAGTGGAAAGTCGCGCGCATCAATATGAAAATCAGTTGCAGCGTTGCGAAGAAAGATTTCAAGGTAGTTGGTGGTGGCCGTTTTAGCATCACTGCAATGAATAGAGATTTACGTCGATTATTAATGTCGGAGTAGGTATGGATCAAGAGTCAATTGTGTACGGTTGTATTAAGGATGTATCACCGTCGATGGCAGAGTCTGAACGTATTCGCGTGAACCGTGATGCGATGTTGTCATTGCCGCACGCCGATGAATGGCCGTTTCTCAGCCAGGAAATGTTTTCGATCCCAAGTGCTGATTCACCATTTTTCAATTATCAAACGGAAGTTATGCATTTTGGTGCATCTTACAAAGCGGTTGAGTATGAATGGGATCAATGGATTGCACAGTTTGAATCGCTGCTGAGCAGAATGTATTGGGTTTCGGCAACGGTTCATCTTGAAACGGAATTATCAGGTACTCATACCTTTACATGGGAAGCAAATGGCAATTATCACAAGCCTGGTTCTGGTGATATGCGTGTACGTTGTGAGTGGAGTCATGAGGGCTCATTAGGTTTGTAATTTCTTAATAGTAATTTTAGTAGGCATGTATTTATGCAAATCCCTTTGACTGCTCCGGATTTTCGTTTTCGTCGTTTGCGTAAAACCAGCGCGTTGCGCGATTTGGTG
>Ga0247822_10003452_pt1:5000-7500 | contig 10322 bp, 1 predicted proteins | sample 13C_Cellulose_Da_FD_192423 | JGI IMG/M metagenome (GOLD analysis project Ga0247822, IMG submission 192423) | Soil microbial communities from agricultural site in Penn Yan, New York, United States - 13C_Cellulose_Day30 | ecosystem: Environmental > Terrestrial > Soil > Agricultural land... | reverse complement strand
AGGATGAAGTGCCGGTAACACGGCATGGAGGTCCGAACCGGTAAACGTTGAAAAGTTTTCGGATGAGTTGTGGGTAGGGGTGAAAGGCTAATCAAACTGAGAAATAGCTCGTACTCCTCGAAATGTTTTTAGGAACAGCCTTGTGGTCGAGTCTGAAAGAGGTAGAGCTACCAATAGGACTAGGGGGAGTCAAATCCTACCAAATCCTGATGAACTCCGAATGCTTTCAGATATACACAGGAGTGAGGGCTGGGGTGCTAAGGTCCCAGTCCAAAAGGGAAAGAACCCGGATCAACAGCTAAGGTCCCCAAATCTATTCTAAGTTGAACTAAGGAGGTTCAGCTGCAGAGACAGCCAGGAGGTTTGCTTGGAAGCAGCAATTCCTTTAAAGAGTGCGTAACAGCTCACTGGTCGAGCGGCAGAGCATCGATAATAAACGGGCATCAAGAATAGTACCGAAGCTTTGGGATTGCAGCAATGCAATCGGTAGAGGAGCATTCCAAACAGCGGCGAAGGCGAATCGTAAGGTTTGTTGGAGCGTTTGGAAAAGCAAATGTAGGCATAAGTAACGATAAAATAGGTGAGAAACCTATTCGCCGATAGACTAAGGTTTCCTGATCAACGTTAATCGGATCAGGGTTAGTCGGGACCTAAGGAAAAGCCGAAAGGTGTATTCGATGGACAACTGGTTAATATTCCAGTACTTGCATTAAGAGCGATGGAGAGACGGAGTAGTGAAAGGTCTGCGCACGGACGGAAGTGTGCGTTAAAGCCAGTAGGTATAGGTTTTGTAGGAAAATCCGCAAGACTTGCTGAAGGTGATAGTACCGTGAGGCTTCGGCCAAATGGATAATGACCCTAAACAGACTTCCAAGAAAATCTTCTAAGCATATTTTAATGGAACCCGTACCGCAAACCGACACAGGTAGTCAAGGAGAGAATCCTGAGGCGCTCGAGTGAATCACGGCCAAGGAACTCGGCAAAATAACCCTGTAACTTCGGGAGAAGGGGAGCCTACCCAGCGATGGGAGGTCGCAGAGAAATGGCCCAGGCGACTGTTTAACAAAAACACATGGCTTTGCGAAATCGAAAGATGAAGTATAAGGCCTGACACCTGCCCGGTGCTGGAAGGTTAAGGGGGGAGGTTAGCAGCAATGCGACGCCTTGAACTGAAGCCCCAGTAAACGGCGGCCGTAACTATAACGGTCCTAAGGTAGCGAAATTCCTTGTCGGGTAAGTTCCGACCTGCACGAATGGTGTAACGATCTGGGCGCTGTCTCAGCCGTGAGCTCGGTGAAATTGTAGTCCCGGTGAAGATGCCGGGTACCCGCAACGGGACGGAAAGACCCCATGAACCTTCACTATAGCTTTACATTGACTCTGGGTAAAGGATGTGTAGGATAGGTGGGAGGCTGTGAACTGGTGCCGCTAGGTATCGGGGAGCCAACGTTGAAATACCACCCTTTCTTTACTTGGAGTCTAATCCCAAGCATTTGGGAGACAATGTATGGTGGGTAGTTTGACTGGGGTGGTCGCCTCCAAAAAAGTAACGGAGGCTTTCAAAGGTACCCTCAGCACGCTTGGTAACCGTGCGTAGAGTGCAATAGCAAAAGGGTGCTTGACTGTGAGACAGACAAGTCGATCAGGAACGAAAGTTGGATATAGTGATCCGGTGGTTCCGCATGGAAGGGCCATCGCTCAAAGGATAAAAGGTACTCTGGGGATAACAGGCTGATCTCCCCCAAGAGCTCACATCGACGGGGAGGTTTGGCACCTCGATGTCGGCTCGTCACATCCTGGGGCTGGAGAAGGTCCCAAGGGTTCGGCTGTTCGCCGATTAAAGTGGCACGCGAGCTGGGTTCAGAACGTCGTGAGACAGTTCGGTCCCTATCTGTTGTGGGCGTAAGAAGCTTGAGAGGACCTGACCTTAGTACGAGAGGACCGGGTTGGACGAACCGCTAGTGTATCTGTTGTGCCGCCAGGTGCAGCGCAGAGTAGCTACGTTCGGTCGAGATAAGCGCTGAAAGCATCTAAGTGCGAAACTCACCTCAAGATGAGGCTTCTTTATAAGGGTCGTCATAGACGATGACGTTGATAGGTTGCAGGTGTAAAGACAGTAATGTCCTAAGCTGAGCAATACTAATTACCCGTAGACTTTCCGTTAGCGCTGTGTGTTATAGTATATATCTTTTTCTCAGATGTTGTCATGACCTTAAACTGAAGGTTTAAGAGTCAAAAAAAATAAAAGCATTAAAAACCTTAATGGTGATTATAGCGCGGGTGTTCACCTCTTCCCATTCCGAACAGAGAAGTTAAGCCCCGTGGCGCTGATGGTACTAGGATAACACCCGGGAGAGTAGGTAGTCGCCAACCTTATTATTAGAAAGCTCTGATATCTGTTCAGAGCTTTTTTTACCCCCAAGTTCTTTCTTATTATTCCTTCTTATACTAATTAGTATAGTAAGCTTGCCTAAATTACAAGCCCAAGAATCATACTGAA
>Ga0247822_10003450_pt1 | contig 10328 bp, 12 predicted proteins | sample 13C_Cellulose_Da_FD_192423 | JGI IMG/M metagenome (GOLD analysis project Ga0247822, IMG submission 192423) | Soil microbial communities from agricultural site in Penn Yan, New York, United States - 13C_Cellulose_Day30 | ecosystem: Environmental > Terrestrial > Soil > Agricultural land | place... | reverse complement strand
GCCTCGAGGTGGACGTGCCGTTCCGCGCCTGAAGCGCGGAACCGTTCGACTCAGCGGCGCGTCACCGGTGCTGCCATGCGTGGCAGCGTGGCGGCGTCCACCCGGGACCCGACCGAATCCGAGCGCGGCAGCCGCCGCGCGTCCGTCCGCGTCACGGGCATCGAGCGCCGGAAGAGCGAGGCGATGTCGTTGTCCGTCAGCGCCTCGAGCACCTTCTTCGGCGCGAGGCGCCCGGTGACGCTCCGGGCCTCGGGGCCCTGCGAGATCACCCAGTTGTACCGGTCCCGGTACGACGCATCCCCGCCGGGATGACGGAAGAAGATCATCGCGTTGCTCGATCCGGGGAGCAGCACCTCGATGTTCCACCGGGTGCCGTCGGGAGACGTATATGATCGCATGAAGATGACTCCGAGCTACGGGCTCGCTGCCGCCGTGAGCGGTTTCCGGCCGCCGAAGCCGGCATCCAGCTCATGGAAGTACTGAACCGATGGCTCGCCAAGTCGCCAGCAGAGCCAGACCTGGCGTCCCTCGACCTCGGCCGGGAAGTCGATGAGGCCGAGGCGCCGATCCTTCAGCGCGATGCCGAGCCGGGCGAGCTCCTGCTCGAAGGCGTCGATGTCGCGGGCGAGGAGCTGCGCCTCGCGCTCGAGCTCCGTGGCCCGTACGTCCGGCTCCTCCGCACGCGCCGAGGACGCGAGCAGATCCAGCTCGAGGATGCGTTCGCGCCAACGCTGATGGTTGACGACGATGTCCTCGACGATCCGGCGCACGAGTGGCAAGGTGCGGTTCGCCTGGTCGACGGTGTACAGCTGCGACATGATGGAAAGCTAACGGACGCGGTCCGCCTCGGGCACCGCGGCACCGCCGCCACGGCCGAGCCGCTCCTCCGACTCACGCTCCTCCAGGCGACGCCGGCGGCGCTCGCGAGCCGCGTCGAAGCGGCGCATCTCGTCGTCGGTCTCCGGCTTGACCGCCGGGATCTCGAGCGGTCGTCCGTTGCGGTCGATCGCCACGAACGTGAGATAGCACGAGTTCGTGTGCCGCCGCGTCCCGCTCAGCAGGTCCTCGGCCTCGACGCGGACGCCGACCTCCATGGACGTACGCCCGGTGAAGTTGACGCTCGCCTTCATGACGACGAGATCGCCGACGTGAATCGGCTCGCGGAAGTCCACGCGGTCGATGGAGACGGTCACGACATTGCTGCGCGAATGCCGGAACGCCGCGATCGCCGCGACCTTGTCCATCATCGAGAGGATCACGCCGCCGAACACATGCCCGAGCATGTTGGCATCGGGCGGCATCATGAGCTCGGAGGATTCGTGCTGGCTCTCGTGGACGGTCTTGATCAATCGCATTTCCGTGGGGTGATCCAGCCGCTGCGTCAGGCGCGCGGCTTGTCAGGGAAAGTCCGACCGGCGATGCAGCGACGCCGTAGCGGCGCCGCACCGTCGAACGCGGCCGTCCGCGTCATCTCGTCGTAGAACACGGCTTCATCGAACGCACGCCGGAGCCCGCGCCGGGTGAGGCTGTCCACTGCGGCCGCGTCGAGCCAGAGGACGTGGTGCACGGGGGCCTGCACCGAACCGACACTCCACGTGCGATCCTCCGGCCCGTGGAGCGAGAGGCGCGCCCTGTCGCCGCGATAGCTCGCGCTGAGCTGGTAGGGACCGTGATCCCACTGGTCCTCCGGCTCCTCGAGGCTCGTGACCGGGAGCGTCTGCCGGACGGCTGCCCACCAGCGGGGCGCCGGCATCTCGACGGCGCCGGCGGGGATCGCGAAGTCGCCCGACTCCCCCTCGCCGGCCCCCGGCGCGAAGAACTCGACCGACGGCGCGGCCGCGTCTCCGTTCACGGAGAAGCTGGTCGGATCGAACTCGAAGTCGTCGAGCGACCCGGCGATGCGCCGCGCGCGCTCGTCGCCGGACCGCACGAGCGAATCGAGCGTCTCGAGATAGCGTCGACGCGCGCGCGTCGTCGCCCGATCGGCGGCCTCGCGCCCGAAGAGATCCGCGACCGTGACGGTGCGCCCGCTCCGCAGGTCGACGACGCCGCGGCGGGTGGTGTGCCACGGGCGCGACTGCTCGTCCTCGACGTCGGCGTGATACTCGTACGACAGGTACGGGCCGTGGATCGCGATGACGGAGACTTCCGCCGATGTGGCGGCGACCGGCTCGCCCGACTCGGGCTCGTTGGACTCCAGGAGGCGGGCCTCCGGATGCTCGGCGGCCCAGCGCCTGGCGAGGCGCGGGACCAGGGTATCCTCGAACACGAGCACCGAATCGCCACGCACGAGGTCACGCCGCCAGAGGCGCTGGCCGACGAACACCGCGTCCTCGTAGGAGCGATCGTCATCGGTCACGTACACCTCGTGGAACCGGCCGTCGAAGTGCGCGATGAGGATGGGTGAGCCGCGGAGGCGCAGCCCCTGCTCCGTGGGGCGCACCCAATAGGTGGAATCGCCGGCGGAGACCAGAAACTCCACCGGGGGCGGCGGGGCCGGCGGGACATCGGCACAGGCCGCGACGGCCGACGCCAGCAGGGAGCACGACAGGAGGCGGAGCGGGGCGCGCATCGCTGGCAAATATAGTGCAGACCGGCTCCGCAGAGCCGATTGTGCGCCGGATCGCAAGCCGACGGTGCCACAGGTCCGGCAACGCAGCCCCCACTCGGGGGTAGATTTCCGGAGGCGTCCTTCGCGTCCTTCACCCTCGTCGCTGCCGTCCATGCGTCACATCCGCGTATTCCATCCCCTCTCCGCTGCCCTCATCGTCGGTCTCTCCGTCGGCTGCGCCACCGATGCCGCGTCGACGGGAGATTCCACCACCGTCGCCACGTCGGGGGCGATCGTCGATTCGGCCGGCGGCAGCACGGTGCCATCGGCGGCGGATACGGTGAAGCCGGCCGGCACGCCCGCCGGGACGTCGAGCGCCGCGCCGGCGCCGGCAGGGCCGTACGCATCCCAGCTGGCCGAGTGGCGCCGACCCACCAGCTCCCCGGTGATCCGCGGCCTGTACGTGAACCGGTTCGCGGCGCACAGCCAGCGGCGCATGCAGTGGCTGCTCGGCGTCGCGGACTCCACGGAGATCAACGCGCTCGTCATCGACATGAAGGACGAGTTCGGGCTCAACTACCGTCCGGCGAACCAGGCGTACCAGCGCTACGTCAGCAAGGACCACGGCGTCGTCCGGAACGTGAAGGCCCTCATCGACAGCGTGCACGCCCACGGCGTGCTCGCGATCGCGCGCATCGTCGTGTTCAAGGATCCGGCAGCGGCATCGCTCAACGACGACTGGACGATCCGCCGCCCCGACGGCACGGTGTGGCGCGACGAGAAGGGGAACGCGTGGGTGAACCCCTACAACCGCGAGGTGTGGGACTACAACCTCGCCGTCGCGGAGGAGCTCGTGGGGCTCGGGTTCGACGAGATCCAGTGGGATTACATCCGGTTCCCCGAGCCGTACAGCCGCCTGCCGAAGCAGATCTTCCCGGGCGCGAACGGAGTGTCGAAGCCCGACAACCTCGCGAGCTTCCTGAAGCTCGCGCAGGAGCGCATGCACAAGGTGGGCGTGCGGTCCACCGCCGACGTGTTCGGGCTCGTGACGACGGTGCCCGGGCCGCTCGAGATCGGGCAGCACTGGGAGAAGGTCGCGCCGGTCTCCGACGTGCTCCTCCCGATGACGTATCCGTCGCACTACCCGCGCGGCTCGTACGGCGTCGCGCGCCCGAACGCCGAGCCGTACCGGATCGTGAAGGCGGCGATCGACGGGGCGAAGCGGCGCAACGACAAGCTCGGGATCACGGCCGCGGAGCACGTGCGCCCCTGGATCCAGGCCTTCAGCCTCGGCCAGCCGCCATACGACCACACGCACCTCGTGGAGCAGAAGCGCGCGATCTACGACGCCGGCTACAAGGGCTGGGTGCTGTGGCACCCGGGTTCGAAGTACGAGGTCTTCCTGCGCGGACTCGAGAAGGCGCCGATGGGCCAGTGAGCCGCGGCAACGCCGCGCGGCGAGGGCGCTCTGCCGATGGCTATCGGTAGAGCGCCCTCGCTCGTTCCAGGATCCGGTCGATCGCGCCCTCGCGCGGCTCCAGCGTCACGTCGCCGGGCACGCGGCTGCCGCCCACGACGAGCGCGTTCTCGCGCGGCAGGATGTACGCGTCGTCGTCGAGCGAGATCACGGCGTAGTCGATGCCGGGCTGGCGCTCGAGCAGCGCGAGCTCGCCCTTCACCGGCTCCACCGACGTGTCGCCGAAGAGCACGCGGGCGCCGGTGCCGCTGCAGTTGACGATGACCGGCTCGCGCAGTGCGAGGACGTCGTCCCGCGTCGCGAACCGGCGCTCGAGGATGCGGCCGCCGGCGGCGATGACGTCGGCTTCCAGCGCCGCGAGCAGGCGGTCCGGCTCGAACATCATCGCGCTGGTGCGCAGCACGCCCGGCGCGGCGAACGGATGCGCGGAGGGTTCGATGCGCTCGACGGGAAAGAGCTCCGGCGTGAGCCCGAGCTCCCACGGCAGCTCGGGCTCCGCCCCGACGAGGTAGAGGGCGATCGCGCGGATGCCGTACCGCCCGGGGTCGAGTGCGGCGTAGTACGCGTGCGACGCGCGTGCGACCTGCGCGATGCGCGCGCCGTTCGCCGGCGTGGCGCCGTCGGGGCCGAGCAGCGTGAACGTGCCCCAGATGGCCCCGGCGGCGTTGGACGTCGTCGCGGGGGTGCGCGCCGCCGTGTACAGCGCGACATCGAACCCCCGCCGCTGCAGCTCGCGGGCGGTGCACAGCCCGACGACACCGGCACCGATCACCGCGGCTTCGCGCTGCGGTGCGGCCGCGGCCAACTCCGCCGCCAGCATCGCGGTGCCGGGAGCGAGCGTGACGCCGCTCCCGCCGTGGCCGTAGTTGTGGATCACCATCCGCCCATCGAGCCATTCACCGTCCACGCGGAACCCGGCTGGGCGGAAGGGACGCAGCCCGACGGCGGTGCGCGTGACGAGCGAGCGCTCCAGGCGCGGCACCGGGATCGTCACGTGCGCCGCGCCCCGGTCAGCGCGCGGCGGCGATGGCGCGCACGCCCTCGAGCAGGCGCTCGACCTCGTCCATCGTGGTGTAGCACGACGCTCCCGCGCGCACGAAGCCGTCGTGCGCCTGCCCATAGCGCTCGACCACGGTGGCGGCGTAGAAGTCGCCGTTTGACACGAAGACGGCACGGTCGGTGAGGCTCGACGCGATGCGGCCGGTCGAGACGCCCTCCATCGTGAACGCCACGGTCGGCGTGCGCGCAGTCACCGGATCCGGCCCGTAGACGCGCACGCCGTCGATCGCCTGCAGGCCGCGCCAGAGGCGCGTCACGAGCATGTCGCCACGCCGGTGCAGCTCGGTGAACGTCGCCCGCAGCGCGTCGCGGCGGGTGCCGCCGCCCGCGAGCGAGGCGAGGTAGTTGACCGCGGCGGCCGCCCCGACGATGCCCTCGTGCGACTGGGTGCCGAGCTCCATCTTCTCGGGCGACGTGTTGGGTGCGGGCGCGAGCTTCGGGACGTCGAGCCGGTCGAACTGCTCGAGGCGCCCGTACAGGATGCCGACGTGCGGGCCGTAGAACTTGTAGGCGGAGCAGGCGAGGAAGTCGCAGCCGATGGCCTTCACGTCCACGAGGTTGTGGGGCGCGTAGTGCACGGCGTCCACGAAGCTGAGCGCCCCATGCGCGCGCGCGAGGTCGCAGGCGCGGCGCACGTCGTTCACGGTGCCGATGGCATTCGACGCCGCGCCGACGGCGACGAGCTTCGTCCGCGGTCCCACGAGCGACTCCAGGTGATCCCAGTCGAGTCGCCCGTCCTCGAGCCGCATCCGTGCGGTGCGCAGCACGACGCCGCGCTCCCGGGCCAGCGCCTGCCAGGGCGCGACGTTGGCGTGGTGATCGAGCTCGGTGATCACGATCTCGTCCCCTTCCCCGAGGCGGCGCCCGATCGCGCGGCCGAGGTGGAACGTGAGCGTCGTCATGTTCGCCCCGAACGCGATCTCGTCCGGCGACGCGTTCAGGAAGTCGGCGAGCGCCTGCCGCGCGTCGAGGATCGCCTCGTCGGTCTCGGCGCTCGACGGATAGAGCCAGTGGGTGTTCGCGTTGTGATTGAACAGGTAGTCGGCCATCAGGTCCACGACCAGCCGCGGCACCTGCGTGCCGCCCGGGCCGTCGAAGTACGCGACCGGCTGCCCGGCGTGCATCCGCTCGAGCGCAGGAAAGTGCGCCCGGATCTGCGCGACGTCGAGCACTCCGCCCGGTCCGCCGATGGTCTCGCTCATCAATTCCGTCATCCGATCTCCACGTTGGACCAGCGTTCGATCATCTTCACCGCCTCGACATGATCGGCGTCCTCGCCGAGCTCGCGCCGCGCCATCGCCATGAGCTCCGACGTGAGCTGGAGGAGCGGCGAGGGCACGCGCTGCTCGCGTGCGACGTCCGCCGCGATGCGCGTGTCCTTGTCGAGCAGCGCGAGGCGGAAGGTACGCGGGAACGCGCGCGTGAGCACGCGCTCCGGAAAGAGGTTCATCGACGCGTTCGACCGCCCGCTGGACGCGTTGATCACGTCGAGCGCGACGTCGGGGCGCACACCGGCGCGCTGCAGCGCGGCCAGCCCCTCCGCGGTCGAGAGGACGTGCAGCGCGAGGAGGGCGTTGTTCACCGCCTTGAGCGCGTCGCCCGCGCCGACGTCGCCGCAGTGCACGATCTTCGTGCCGAATGCCTCGAGCACCGGCCGCACGCGCTCGAGGACCTCGGCGCTCCCGCCGCACATCACCGTGAGCGTGCCGTTCTCGGCGCCGACGGTCCCGCCGCTCACCGGCGCGTCCATGAACGCGATGCCGCGCGCCGCGAGATCGTGCGCGAGGCGGCGCGACGTCGCGGGATCGCCGGACGTGCAGTCGACGAACACCGCCCCCTGCCGGATCGCATCGAGCACGCCGTCGGCGACGACGGCCGCCACGTCCTGCGAGGTGGAGAGGCACGTGATCACCACGTCGGCGGCTCGAACCGCGTCGGCGGCCGTCGGCGCGACCCTGACGCCGTGCTCGCGCCCGAAGGCCTCGGCGGTGGCGGCCGTGCGGTTCCAGACGACGGTCTCGGGGAACGCAGCGGCAACCCGGCGCGCCATGGGCCGGCCGATCGCGCCGAGCCCCAGGAAAGCGATTGCGGTCATGCGGCAGAACGTATGACGGGACCGGTTCAGGCGCTACCTTTCGGCATGGCGCGACTGACGGTACGAATCGACGGGATGAGCTGCGTGCACTGCGTGCGCGCGGTGACGACGGCGCTGACGGCCGTCGAGGGGATCACGACCGCGGACGTGGCGATCGGCGGCGTGACGATCGAGCACGATGGGCGGGTGACGCTCGACGCGGTGGCGGCGGCCGTGGCGGTCGCCGGCTACGACGTGGCGGGCGGCACGGAAGAGCGAAGGCGGCTGCCCGTCTTCTGAGTTGTTCCCGCTGCGCGGACGTCGGTAACTTTGGCGGCCCGCGCCCCCTGATCCGCCCTCCCATGCCGCGACCATGACGCCATCCCAGCGCTCTCCGGACGAGCTGCCCGTCGCGGCGTTGATCGCCCCCGACATCCTCGCGCTGCTGGAGGAGTCGCCGGCCGACATCGCCGCCGAGGTGGAGGAGATGCACCCGGCCGACCTCGCGGACGTGGCGGAGCTGCTCCCCGAGAACCTGCTGCCGGCGTTCTTCAAGGCGCTGCCGGCGGCGCGCGCGGCGGACGTGCTCGAATACCTCGACGAGGAGGTGCGCACGCACCTGCTCGAGGCGCTGTCGGCGGAGGACGCGGCGGAGCTCATCGAGCACATGACGCCGGACGACCGCGCGGACGTGCTCGAGGAGCTCGACGAGGACCGGGCGGAAGAGATCCTCGAGGAGATGGACGAGGCCAAGGCGGAGGAGACGGAACAGCTCCTCCGCTACGACTCGGACGTCGCGGGCGGCCTGATGACCACGGAGTACATCTCCGTGGACGAGAAGATCTCCGTCGAGCAGGCGCTCGAGGAGGTGCGGGCCGCAGCGCGGTCGGGGCGCCGCGAGGCGATCTACGCCGTGTACACGAAGGATCCGGAGGGGCGGCTGTCCGGCGTGGTCTCGCTCCGCGAGCTGCTCGCCGCGCCACCGGGCTCGCGGGTCGCCGACGTCGCATGGATGGAGGTCGTGCGCGTGCCGCCGACGGCGGACCGGGAGGAAGTCGCGCGCGCCGCGTCGGACTACGACCTCATCGCCGTCCCCGTCGTGAGCGAGTCCGGGCACCTGATGGGCGTGGTGACGGTGGACGACGTCATCGACGCCATCCAGGAGGAGCAGACCGAGGACGTCCAGAAGCTGGGTGGCATGGAGGCGCTCGAGGAGCCGTACATGAGCATCGGCTTCGTCGACATGATCCGGAAGCGCGTCGGCTGGCTGTCCATCCTGTTCGTGGGTTCGCTCTTCACGGCGGCGGCGATCGAGTTCTTCCAGGGGGAGCTCGACAAGGTCGACATCCTCACGCTGTTCATCCCGCTGATCATCAGCTCGGGCGGCAACTCCGGCTCGCAGGCGACGTCGCTCATCATCCGGGCGATGGCACTGGGGGAGATCGCGCCGCGCGACTGGTGGCGCGTGGCGCGGCGCGAGCTCCTGTTCGGGTTGGTCCTCGGGCTGCTGCTCGGGTCGCTCGGATTCCTCCGGGTGCTCGTCTGGAACTGGATGGGGTGGAACTCCGTGCCGACGTCGCACCCGTGGCTCATCGCGCTGACGATCGGCGGGGCGGTGTTCGGCGTCGTGACGTTCGGGTCGCTCGTCGGCTCGATGCTTCCCTTCCTCCTGCGCCGCCTCGGCCTCGACCCGGCGAGCGCCTCGGCGCCGTTCGTGGCGACGCTGGTGGACGTCACGGGGCTCATCATCTACTTCTCGGTCGCGCTGCTGGTGCTGCGCGGGACGCTGCTCTGAGCGACCCGGCGGGCCGGCACGAGGGGCGGGGGCTCGCGCTCGTCGCGTTCAGCGCGGCGTGCTTCGGCTCGATCGCGATCGCCGTGACCATCGCGCAGCGGGATGGCCTCTCGCTCGTCGGGGTGCTGGCGTGGCGCTACGCGCTGGGCGCGGCGCTGCTCGTGGCGTTCGCCGGCGGTGCGCGCGCGGCGATGCTGTCGCGGGCGGCGGTGCGCCCGCTCCTGGTGCTCGGCGTGATGCAGGCGCTGGTGGCCGGGGTGAGCCTGGCGTCGCTGCGCTACATCCCGGCGGCGACGATGAGCTTCCTCTTCTACACGTATCCCGCGTGGCTCGCGGTGATCGCGGCGGTGAGCGGGCTCGATCGCCTCACGCTACCGCGCATCGTCGCGCTCGTGCTCGCGCTCGTGGGGATCACCGTCATGGTCGGCGCGCCCGGCGCAGGCGAGGTGCATCCCGTGGGGATCGCGCTCGCGCTGTCGGCGGCGCTGCTGTACGCGTTCTACATCCCGCTGGTCCACACGGTCGAGCAGCGACAGGGGACGTTCGCGGCGGCGACGTACGGCGCGGCCGGCGCGGCGCTGACGTTCATCGTCGCCGCCCTCGTGGCGCCGGAGCGTGTAGGTGCCCTGGGCGTACCGACCAGCATCGCCGGATGGGGCGCGGTGGCATTCCTCGCGGTGTTCTCGACGGCGATCGGCTTTCTCGCCTTCCTGCGCGGGCTGGCGATCGTGGGCCCGGTGCGCACCGGCATCGTCTCGACGGTCGAGCCCTTCATAACGGCGGTGCTCGCGGCGATCATTCTGGGACAGCGGCTCACGCCGGGGACGATCGCGGGCGGCGCATGCGTCGCCGCCGCCGTCATCCTCCTGCAGCGCGCCTCGCGGGCGAGCGCAGGCGATACCGAATCAGAGACTTCCGGAGCGACATGATGGGGCAGCAGCGGCTCACCCTGGAGATCGAAGGCATGACGTGCGAGCACTGCGTCCGCGCGGTACGCGGGCGCCTGGAGCGGACCCCTGGCGTCGCGGTGGAGCACGTATCCGTGGGCTCCGCGACCATCCGGCTGGACGACGCGGCGACGTCGCTCACCGAGATCGAGGATGTGATTGCCGACGAGGGCTACACGGCCGTCGTGGCGTGAGCGCCGGAGGGCTGGCGCGCCGGCCGGCTCGCCAGCCACTCGTCCTCCTTCCAGTGCTCCACGCGGGACTCGTCGAGGAAGCCGACGATCCCCTCCTCGAGCCAGGCGTGCTCCCCCTCGAGCACGCGGCGTGACACCCGGGCGAGCGCCTCGTCGTTCGGTCCGTAGAACTCGCGGAAGTGCCGGTCGATGCGACGACGTGCCTCGCGACAGAACAGGTCCGCGAGCTCG
>Ga0247822_10003449_pt1 | contig 10328 bp, 5 predicted proteins | sample 13C_Cellulose_Da_FD_192423 | JGI IMG/M metagenome (GOLD analysis project Ga0247822, IMG submission 192423) | Soil microbial communities from agricultural site in Penn Yan, New York, United States - 13C_Cellulose_Day30 | ecosystem: Environmental > Terrestrial > Soil > Agricultural land | place... | reverse complement strand
CCTCGACGATAGGACGAAGGTGTACCCCGGCCCCTGGACGGTCGCATTGGCGAGCATGCTGCGTGAGACGGTGACGAACCGGGTGGAGCTCGTCGAGGTCTCGAGGGTCAGCGAGGGATAGCCGCCGAAGAAGCCGGGCAGGAGATAGGACTTGCCGCCGCGCAGCAGGCCGCTGTCCGCAGGCGACTCCGGGAAGATGATCCGGGCCGTTCCCTCGGGCTGTACGTTCACGACCAGCACGTAGGCGTCGTCCTGGACGCGAAGGCGGGTGCGGACGCGGCGGAACGCGGAGTAGTCGTACTCCGTCGAGATGCTCACCCGTGGCGCGCCGAGCATCTCGGCAGTCGCGTCGTCGGCGGCGATGAGCCCGCGTTCGGTGGTCATCCGCGGCCCCGCGGTTGCGCAGGCCGCGAGCAGTGCGAGGCCCGCAATCGGGATCCATCGCCCGACCGGGTACCGGAGAGGGGACGTGCTCATGCTGATCCTCCGCCGTCGAAGTGAGCGGGACGTGCATGCCGTAGGGGGAGCCCTTCGTCGGACACCTTCACCCCGGCCCGTGACTTCTACTGCTATGAACGCTGGCGATTCCCTTACCGTTGCAAACTGCCGTCCGGCGGAGCGCCCGGCTAGCTTCCCGGCCTGATGGAGCCCCTACAGGCCACTCGGGCCGACCTCATCGATCCCGCGGCCCTCGCCGCCCTCGGCCGCCTCGAGGTGGTGGCGCGGTGGATCGTGGACGGCTTCATGACCGGGCTCCACCGGTCTCCCCGCAAGGGCTTCTCCGTGGAGTTCGCGGAGTACCGCCCCTACCAGGCCGGCGATGACCCACGATACATCGACTGGAAGATCGCTGCCAGAGCCGACCGCTGGGTCATCCGGCAGTACGAGGAGGAGACCAACCTCCGCGCCACCCTCGTCCTCGACGTGTCCCGTTCCATGGCATGGCGAGGGGACCCGTCCCGGCTGACGAAGCTCGACTACGCGGACCGCCTCGTGGCTGCGCTCGCACTGCTGCTCCTGCGCCAGCGGGACGCCGTGGGCCTCGTCCGGTTCGACGACCAGGTGCGGAGCGCGGTGTCGCCGCGCGCGCAGCGCGGGCAGTGGCGCCGGATCGTCAGCGCCCTGGAGGAGCCGGGGGCAGGCGCCGCCTCCGCCGCGGGGGAGGGGTTGCGACAGGCCGCCCGCCTCGTGCGCCGGCGGGGGCTCGTGGTCCTCGTCACGGACCTGCTGATGGATCGCGAGGAGATCGAGGAGCCGCTCCGCGCCCTCCGTGCCGCCGGCCACGACGTCACCGCCCTGCACGTCATGGATCCCGCCGAGCGGGATTTCGCCGCTGGCGAGGCGCTGTACCGGGATCCGGAGTCGGGGCTCGAGGTGCCGGCCGCCGCGCACGTGCGCACCGCCTACCGCGAGACGGTCGATGCGGTCGTCGCCGAGTGGCGCGCGACTTTCGGTCGCCTCGGCGTCGGCTACGAGCTCGTGGACACGTCGCAGCCGTTCGCCGTCCCGTTGCGCCGCGCGTTCGCGGCGCGTGAGCGGCTCTTCTGAGGACGCCGCAGTGAATTTCATCGCCCCGCTGTGGTTCCTGCTCGGCGCGGCCGCGGCCGTCCCGCTGCTCGTCCACCTGCTGCGACGGCGCTCGGGCGCCACGACGGAGTTTCCCGCGACGCGCTACCTGCTGCGCGCGGAGCGGGAGCACAGCCGCGCCATCCGGCTGCGCAACCTGCTCCTGATGCTGCTGCGCGTGCTCGCGGTACTCCTCCTGGCCGTGGCCGCCGCGCGGCCACTGGGGCGGCTCCTCGCGCCCGCCGCCGCTGCCGGCCACGCGCCGACCGCGCTGGCGATCGTGCTCGACAACTCGCTGAGCACGTCGGTCATCGAGGATGGCCGCCCCGCGCTCGAGCCGCTGCGCGATGCGGCGCGAGCGCTCGTCGAGGCGGCGACCGACCAGGACAGGATCTACCTGGTGACGGCCGACGGTCAGGTGCGCGCGGGCTCGCGACAGTCCGCCCTGGCCGCCATCGGGACCATCACGCCGCTCGCCGGCGCCGGCGACCTCCCCGGGGCGGTGCGCCGGGCTTCGGGCGTCGTCGCCGGGATGGGGAACATCGCTTCCCATGTCGTGGTCCTCACCGACGGCCAGCGCACCACGTGGGACACGCCGTTCGATCTCCCGGAAGAAGCGTCCGTCACCCTCTTCGTTCCCGGGACGCCCGCGCCGGCCAACCGCGGCGTCATCGCGGCGAGCCCGCGCCCCGAGCGCTGGACCCCATCGGGTGCGCTCGACGTGCGCATCCACGCGCAGGATTCGACGCCCATTCGCGTGCTCCTCGGCGCACGCGGCAGGGAGCTCCGGACGGTCGCCCGCGCCGTGGCGCCACCCGGGGCAGTGATCGCGGTGCGCGCGTCGCCGGTGGACACGGGCTGGCTGGCCGGGCGCGTGGAGATGGACGGCGACGAGATGCCCGGGGACGACGTGCGGTACTACGCGGTGTGGGTGGGACCGGCGCCGCGCGTGCGGGTGCTCCCCGGCGCCGGGCCATTCGCGCAGAGCGCCGTCGACGCCGTGCGGAGCACGGGCGCGCTGCAGGCAGGCGACGATGTCCGCATCCTGTCGGCCGACGAGCTGGGACCCGGGCACGGGGCGGTGCTGGTGGTTCCTCCCGGGGCTCCGGCGCTGCACGGCGCGGCCAACGCGGCGCTCGGCCGCGCCGGAATCCCGTGGCGATTCGGGGCCCAGGGCGGGCCGGGCACCGTGCGCGGGGACGATGTCCAGTTCACCGCGCACAGGAGCTACGCCCTCACGCCCGTCGGCGTGCCGGAAACCGACACGCTGCTCACCGTCAACGATCGCCTCTGGGCGGTCGCTGGAGCGGCCAACGGCACCCGCTATGTTGTGATCGCGTCCCCGCTTCTTCCGGAAGCCACGGACCTGCCCGTGCGTGCGGTGTTCGTGCCGTGGCTCGCGTCGCTCGTGACGAATCACCTGGCCGGGACCGGCGGTGTCGTCATGCATGCTGCGCCGGCGCAGGTGTTTCGGCGGCCGGCATCGGCGGACGCGCTGGTGAAGCCGGACGGCACGACGATCCCGCTCGCGGACGAGCAGGACGCGGCGCCGGCCGAGCCCGGGGTGTACTTCCTGGCCCGGCAGGGAACGACGACTGGCGCGCTGGTCGTGAATGTCGAGGAGATCGAATCGGTGCTGGATCGACTGCAGTCGACCGAGGTCGCGGCGCGCATCCGCGGACCGCAGGTCGGAAGTGTTTCGTCTCGTGAATCGCTCGTGAGGGCCGCGTTCGCGGCCGGGGGCACGCGCACCCTCGTCGGCCCGGTGCTGCTGCTCGCACTGCTGGTGCTGGGGGCGGAGGCATTCGTCACGACGTTCCGCGCCCGCGGCACGGCCTGATGGCGCTGGAATCCGTCATCGGCGCGTTCTCGCGCCTCCCGGCGTTCGCGCGCCTGGTCAACACGCTGCCGGTGCCTGGCGAGTCGCGCACGGTCACCGGCCTGCCGGGGAGCGGGCCGGCCGCCCTCGTCGCGTCGCTCACGACGCGCCTGCCCGGGCGATTCATCGTGGTCGCCGCCGCGCACGTCAACGATGCGGAGCGGTGGCTCGCCGACCTGCACACGCTCATCGGCACCGGCGGGGTGGCGTTCTACCCGCCGCGCGAAGGGTTCGGCGAGGCGGAGCCGCACATGGAGATCGCCGGCGAGCGCGTGGAGACGCTCGAGCGCGTGAACCGCGGCGACGTCCGCGTGCTCCTCACCACCGCGCGGGCCCTGCTCGAGCGCACGCGGATGCCGCGCGCGCTGCGCGACCTGCGCCTCGAGCTCCGCAAGGGCGACGTGCGTCGGCCGTCGGAGCTCGTCGCGCACCTCGAGTCGATCGGGTTCGAGCGCGTGCCGACGGTGGAGGATGTCGCGCAGTTCGCGCTCCGCGGCGGCATCCTCGACGTCTACGGGTTCGGCATGCCGGAGCCGGTGCGCGCCGAGTTCTGGGGCGACGAGATCGTCGACCTGCGGCACTTCGACCTCACCACCCAGCGGTCGACCCGCGAGGTCCCGCTCGCGCTCGTGCTCCCGGTCGACGGGCACGTCACCGACGACGCGGGCGAATACGACCGCCTTCCGCTGTCGTCGCTCTTTCCGCCGGACACCCTGGTCTTCGTCCCGCCGGCGACGGCGATCGAGCCGGAGCTGCGGCGGACGTGGGACGAGGCACAGCACCACGTCGACCTCGCGCGCCGCCGGGGCGAGGATGTCCCGTCCCGCGCGGAGCTGTTCGAGGAGCCCGACGAGGCGATCGCGCGACTGCGCGGCTTCGGCACCGTCCAGGCGCTTCCCGAGGACGTCGGCAGCGCCGAGATCGGATTCCCGCTGCGGCCACCCGAGCACATCGAGCGCGACATCCGCCGGCTCCGCCGCATCGTCCGCGACGGCACGCCGACGCTCATCCTGTGCGACAACGGCGGGCAGGTCGAGCGCCTCGAGGAGCTCCTGGACGAAGGGGAGTTCTCGAAGTCGCCGGCGATGTTGACGATCGGCGTGCTCGACGGCGGCTTCGTCATCCCCGCCGTCGGCGCTGCGGGTGATTCCGACTCCCGTGCCCCGGCCCCCGACGCGCTCCGGGTCCTCACCGACCACGAGGTCTTCCGTCGGGAGCGTCGCATCCGCCGCGCGCGGCGGTACGCCAGCGGCGTCGCCGCGGATACGGTCACTCTCAAGCCCGGCGACTTCGTCGTCCATCTCGAGCAGGGCGTCGGCATCTACCGCGGCATCGAGAGCATCTTCGTCCGCGAGAGCACCATCGAGGTCGCCGTCGTCGAGTACGAAGGCGGCGATCGCCTCAACGTTCCGCTCTACCGCATCGACCAGCTCGAGCGCTATCGCTCGGCATCGGACGTCAGCGAGGACGCCCCGCCGCCGCGGCTGCACCGGCTCGGCGGCAAGCGCTGGGCCCAGCAGCGCGATCGCACGCGGGCGGCGATCCAGGAGATGACGCACGAGCTGCTCGACCTCTACGCGCGCCGCCGCGTCGCCTCGCGCCCGTCGCACGTCCCGGACACCGCGTGGCAGCGCCAGCTCGAGAGCAGCTTCCTGTTCGAGGACACGCCGGACCAGCGCCGCGCGACCGACGAGTTCAAGAAGGACATGGAGAGCCCGCGGCCGATGGACCGCCTCCTCGTGGGCGACGTCGGCTACGGCAAGACGGAAGTCGCGGTGCGTGCCGCGTTCAAGGCCGTGCAGTCGCAGCGGCAGGTCGCCGTGCTCGTCCCCACCACCATCCTCGCCGACCAGCACGCGCGCACCTTCGAGGAGCGGCTGGCGGACTTCCCGATCCAGGTGAGAGCGTTGTCGCGCTTCCAGAACGCGGCCACGCAGAAGGCCATCCTCGACGACGTCGCGAACGGCAAGGTGGACATCGTGATCGGCACCCACCGCCTCCTCAGCCCCGACGTGAAGTTCAAGAACCTGGGGTTGATCATCGTGGACGAGGAGCATCGGTTCGGCGTGAAGCACAAGGAAAGCCTCAAGCAGCTCCGCCTCGAGACCGACGTGCTCACGCTCACCGCGACGCCGATCCCCCGCACGATGCACATGTCGCTCGCAGGCCTCCGCGACATGACGGTGATGCAGACACCGCCGCGCGACCGGTCCCCGGTGCTCACCTACATCGAGCCGTGGGACGATGGTCTCATCGACGAAGGCGTCTCGCGGGAGCTGGATCGCGGGGGCCAGGTCTTCTTCGTCCACAACCGCATCGAGACGATCCAGGCGGTCGCGGACAAGATCGCCAGCATCGTCCCGCGTGCACGCATCGCCGTGGGCCACGGGCAGATGAAGGACAAGGAGCTCGAGGACGTGATGCACCGCTTCGTCAGCGGCGAGATCGACGTCCTCGTCTCCACCCTCATCGTCGAGTCGGGGCTCGACGTCCCGAACGCCAACACGATGTTCATCAACCGCGCGGACCGCCTTGGCCTGGCGCAGCTCTACCAGCTGCGCGGGCGCGTGGGGCGGTCGCACCGCCGCGCCTACTGCTACCTGCTCGTCCCCGAGGCCGGAACGGACGAGGATGCGGAGCGGCGCCTCAAGGTGCTCGAGCACCACACGGAGCTCGGCGCCGGGTATCGCATCGCGCTCAAGGACATGGAGCTGCGCGGGGCCGGGAACATCCTCGGGCCGGAGCAGTCGGGCTACGTGCACGCGGTCGGCTTCGACCTCTACCTCCGCATGCTCGACGAAACCGTCACCCGCCTGCAGCGGGGCGACGCGCCGCCGAAGCCCGTGCCGGCGGACGTGTCGGCGGACGTCCCCAACTTCCTCCCCGACGAGTACGTCGCCGACCAGGATGCGAAGCTGGACGTCTATCGCCGGCTCGCCCGTACCGGTGGACAGGAGGAGATCGATGCGCTTCGCGTCGAGCTGCGGGATCGCTTCGGCCCGCTCCCGCCCCCCGCCGAGGCGATGCTGGCGATCGCCTCGCTCCGCCTGCTCGGAGCCATCCTGGGGATCGAAGGTATCCTTGTGCGGGGCACAGAGGCCCGCATTAACTTCCGGGAGACCGCGGCACCCCGGATGAAGGGTCTTGCCGCCGCCTTCCACGAAGTGCAGTTCCAGGCCGAGGTTCGCCGCGCGCACCCGCTCTCGCTCAAGCTCACGCGGCTTGGGGGCGGGACCATGCTCGAGGGGCTCGTGCGGGCGCTGCGCACTCTCGTGTCCTGACCTCCCGCCGCCTCACTCCGAGACGTTCACACATGCGCATCCGATCTCTCGCCGCGTTCGTTGCGGCTGCTGGTCTTCTCACTGCCTGCGACGGGTTGAAGCAGGCATTCACCGCGCACGTCGACGTCGCTGCCCGCGCCGGCAACCAGGAGCTCTCGGTGACGCGGCTGGGCGAGCTGCTCGGCGGCTCGAAGCTGCAGGTTCCGGTCTCCCGTGAGAACGCCCGGGTGCTCGCCGACCTCTGGGTCAGCTACCAGCTCCTCGGCGTCGCCGGTGCGCGGGGCGACTCGCTCACCGACACCGCCGTCGTCATGAACGCGGCGCGCGCCTTCGTCGACAACGCGAAGATCCAGCGCCTCATGGACTCCGTGTCCAAGACGTGGCAGGCCGATACCGCCACCGAGGCCGCGTACAACGCGGCGCAGGGCGGGCTCTATGCCGCGCGCCACATCCTGTTCAGCACCGAGAACCTCAACCCCGTGCAGCGCGACTCCGTCCGCCGCGTGGCGGAGCAGGTCCGGTCCCAGGTCACCTCCGCGAACTTCGCGCAGATGGCCGCGCGGTACACCACCGAGCCCGGTGGCGGCGAGCGGGGAGGCATGCTCGGCGTGTATCCGCGGCAGATGATGGTGCCGCAGTTCTCCGATGCCGTCGCGGCGCTGCAGCCCGGGGAGATCTCGCCGGTCTTCGAGACGCAGTTCGGCTTCCACATCGCGCAGCGCCTCCCGTACGCGCTCGCCCGGGAGCAGTTCGCGCAGCAGTACGGCCGCACCTCGCTCCAGCGGGCCGAGAGCACCTACATCGCCGATCTCTCGACGCGCTCGAAGCTCGAGATCGCGAAGGACGCTCCGGCCAAGGTGAAGGAGGCGGCCGCGGACTTCGACGCCAATCGCGATGACGACGACGCGCTCGCGACCTACCAGGGGGGCAAGCTGACCGTCGGCGAGATGGTGCAGGCCGTCCAGGCGGTGCAGGGGCCGGCCGCTGCGCCGCAGATCATCGCCGCGCCCGACTCGATCCTCCGCGGCTTCGTGGAGGAGATCGCCCGCCGCGAGCTGCTCGTCCGCGAGGCGGAGCGCCTCGGGTTCGACATCCCCGCCGAGGATCGCAATCGCCTGATCACCGACTGGCGGCAGCTGGTCACCTCGCTCTGGGAGCAGCTCGGCGTCTCGCCGACCCAGCTCGCCGACAGCGCCAAGACCCCGGCCGATCGTCAGCGCGTCGCGGCCGCCCGGGTCGAGTCGTACCTCGATCGCATGATGTCCGGCCAGGCCCAGCTGCTCCAGGTGCCGCCCGTCCTCGCCGGTGCCCTTCGCGATCGGTTCGAGGGACGCGTGAACACGGCCGGGATCGAGGGCGCGGTCGAGCGTGCGCAGAAGGTCCGGGCGGCGGCCGATTCCGCCGCGGCTGCCGCGCAGCCGTCGACGGCGATCCCGCTCCCCCAGCCGCAGCCCGCGCCGGGCGCCGGGGCGACGCAGCCCCAGCCGCAGCCCTGAGCCGGACCGAGTAGCTTTCATCGGCCCGCCGCAATCCTGCGGCGGGCCGATGTCGTCCCGGACCTACCCGCACCCCGCCGGGTATTGATTCACCGTATGCGAATCTCCCTTCGATCCTTCCTCTGCTGCGGTGCCTTCCTGCTCGCCGCAGCCGCTCCGGTTGCGGCACAGACGCCCGCCCAGGCCGAAGTCCCGCTCGATCGGGTCGTCGCGGTCGTGGGCACTCGCGCGATCACCTGGTTCGAGCTGCAGGAGCGCATCAACACGATGCGCCAGGAGGGGGTGCCGGTTCCCTCGGACTCCGCGACCCTGCTCCAGTTCAGCCGCGAGGTGCTGAACCAGATGATCGACGACGAGGTGCTGCTGCAGAAGGCCACCGAGATGAAGCTCGAGGTCGCCGAGGCAGACCTGACCTCGTCGGTCGATCGTCAGGTCAAGCAGGTGCGCGATCAGTTCGCCACGGAAGCCGAGTTCCGCACTGCGATCGCGCGCGCGGGGATGGGCACGCCCGAGGAGTATCGTCGCTTCCTCACCGACCAGATCCGCCGCGCGCAGCTCCAGCAGCGCCTCGTGGACTCCCTGCGGCTGGTCGGGGAGATCGTCCCGGTGAACGTCACCGATCGGGAAGTGCAGGAGGCCTTCGACCGCCAGCGCGCACGCCTCCCGCAACGTCCCGCGAGCATCACGTTCCGGCAGATCGTCATCCCCACCCAGGCCTCGGCGGCGGCCAAGGAGCGCGCGAAGGCCAAGGCCGAGTCGCTCCTGGCCGAGATCAAGGGTGGCGCCCCCTTCGAGCAGGTGGCGAAGCGCGAGGGGATGGACGGCACGCGCGAGATCGGTGGTGACCTCGGCTGGGCACGTCCGGGCCAGATGGTCCCCGAGTTCGAGCGCTGGATCTTCTCCCTGCGTCCCGGAACGCTCGGCCCCGTGATCGAGACGCCGTTCGGCTTTCACGTCATTCGCGTCGACCGGCGGCAGCCGGGCGAGGTGCGGTCGCGTCACATCCTCATCCGTCCCGACATCGATTCCGCCGACGTCGAGCGCACGCGGCTGCTCGCGGACAGCGTGGCGACTCGCTGGCGTGCGGGTACGCCATTCGACTCGCTGACGAAGAAGTATCACGACTTCGGGAGCAAGGAGGAGACGTCCGTGCTCTCGCCCTATCCCGTGGACTCGCTGCCGGCTTCGTACCGCAACGCCGTGGCCGACAAGGCGGTCGGTGACATCGTGACCTTCTCCATCCCCGGCGTCGGCGATGTCCCCAAGTTCGTCGTGCTGCAGATCGCCAGCTTCCAGCAGGGTGGGGAGCCGCGCCTCGCCGACTGGAGCGAGCGGATCCGTCAGTCGCTCTCGCAGGAGGGCGGGTTCCGGCGCTTCATCGATACGCTGCGAAAGGGCACCTACATCTCGGTGCGGCTCGAGCCGGTACCGGGGCCGGCGTCCTGACCAGGCGGTTTACCGATCGCTGCGTGACGGTTACGCTGCAAGCGTCGCTCCCTCGGGAGCGGCGCTTTTTTCGCATGCCCGTCACCCCATGCCGGAGGAGGGTCCCATAGCCACCGGGCAGTTGCCGAAGCTCGCCATCACCCTGGGTGACCCGCGCGGGATCGGTCCCGAGATCGTCGACGCCGCGATGCGCGATCAGCGGGTCCGTGAGGCAGCCATGGTTCGCCTCGTCGGACCGGTCGGTACGCGCTGCACGGTTCCGGTGGATGAGGCGATCGGGACGTGGGTGCCGGAGCAGAGTGCGGCAGCCGCAGGGCGGCTCGCGGGGCGAGCCATCGAGGAAGCGGTCGCGCTCGCGTCGCGCGGGACGGTGGACGGCATCGTGACGGCCCCGATCGACAAGGCGGCACTGTACGCCGGAGGCTACGACTACCCCGGGCACACCGAGATGCTCGCCGAGCTCACCGGCCGCCGTGTCGCGATGATGCTCGCCGCGACGGGCCCGGGCGCCGGGGTGAATCCACTCCGCGTCGTCCTCGCGACCACGCACATCGCGCTGCGCGATGTCCCGGAGGCCGTGACACCCGCCGCGATCCGCGAGGCCGCCGAGGTCACGCGTGCGGGGCTCCAGGAGTGGTTCGGCATCGCCGAGCCCCGCAT
>Ga0247822_10003448_pt1 | contig 10329 bp, 2 predicted proteins | sample 13C_Cellulose_Da_FD_192423 | JGI IMG/M metagenome (GOLD analysis project Ga0247822, IMG submission 192423) | Soil microbial communities from agricultural site in Penn Yan, New York, United States - 13C_Cellulose_Day30 | ecosystem: Environmental > Terrestrial > Soil > Agricultural land | place... | reverse complement strand
GCTAATAATTGATAAAAACATCTTGTGTGCAAGGTGACATCCTCCAGTCATCTTATCGTTACAGATCACTGTTGTACTTGCTAATTTTGTACTGCTAATTGTTATATCGGATTGTTGTAGAGGTTTATGTGGATGTAAGTACCGCTAGGGTTTGGCGGGAGCACATAAATCCCAAGGATGCATTGGTATTCACCAGTCCTTAAACCCAAACGAAGTTTTTGAAATACATGTCAAAGCTGCCGCGCCACCGTCGCCCATTAATCGAGGCCCTTGAGCCGAGGTTACTTTTTTCTGCCACTGCGGATATTGCCGTCTTTGATGATGGGCATTCCGACGGGCAGTATTTGGCGCAGGCGGCAGAACAACTGGATTTGCTCAGCATTTATCAGCCAGATAATGCCTTGCCTGTCGCTGACATGTCTGACGCTGAACCTGCACCGGTTGCCGCTATTGACGATATTGAAGACACAGCCGCACAAGCGGATATTGCCTTCAATGATGATCCCGCCATCACTACTCTGGTGTTTGTTGATACTGCAGTCGAAAACTACGAAGCATTGGTCAGCGACATTCAGGATCGCGTTGATGCCACTAGTGTCGCCATCATCTATCTGGATTCGAGCAGCGATGGACTCGCGCAAATTAGCGATTATCTCGCCGGTTTCAGCGGTATTTCCGCCATTCACGTCATTTCCCACGGTGTTGCGGGCAACCTGCAATTGGGCAATCAGGTGCTCAATGAAAACAATCTCGCGCAATTCAAAGCGCAGTTAGAGAGCTGGCGAGCAGCACTCAATCCTGAGGCCGATATCCTGCTCTACGGTTGTGAGTTGGCGGCGAACCAAAGTGGCCTGAACTTCCTGCAACAGCTTGGCGATTTTACCGGCGCCGATGTGGCTGCCAGTAACGATCTCACCGGCAACAACCGCATCGGCGCAGACTGGGTGTTGGAAGAAAAAGTGGGAGCAGTTGAAACCCAATCCCTGTTTGCGGCCAATGAGCCGATGGTCTGGCAGGGCGTGTTGGCCGACCTCTATCACTTGAACTCTGGTCCACCGACCAATGAAGAGCGTATTCCCGCGGCCGGCCATATCAAGCAGGGGGTCCAGCTCACCACCACCCAAACCATTGACCGGGTGCAGATTACTCTGGCCAACCACGGTACAGTTTCTTCCGATGTGGTGATGACCATTCGCCAGTCCACCTACGACGGTACCTTGGTTGCGACCTCTTCAGTAAAAACCAATACGCTTGGTGGTAGTCTGGGGCAAGTGAACTTTGACTTTAACGCCATCACGCTGACGGCTTATTACGTCTACTGGATTGATTTTCGCACCAACGATGGCGCCGACAATCTTGTTGGTTTGGGCTACATCAATCAAAACGTCATTTCCGGTGAATTTGTGCTCAATTTCGCCGGCGACTCTTCGCGTGATATGTCTATCGCTCTGATTGACGTGGGCAACCGCGCCCCCGCAGTGGTCACACCCATTCCCGACCAGACAACATCGGAAGGTGTGAATTTCAGTTATAGCGTTCCGGCTAACACCTTCAATGATCTGGACGGCGACACCCTTACTTACTCGGCACGCCTTGCCAATGGCGGCGAATTACCGGCATGGTTGACATTCAACCCAACGACCCGAACCTTCAGCGGACAAGCCGATGATGGTGATGTGGGCTCGATGAATATCCGGATATTTGCGACCGACACTAGCGGTCAGAGTATCTTCGACGAATTCAATTTAAATGTTACCAACCTTGCGGAACCGCCCTTTGTGGCCAATCCGATCCCGGATCAGACAGCCCAGGGTTTTGTCCCCTTCAGCTACCAATTTCCAACCAATACCTTTGGTGATCCTGAAGGTAATGCCATCACCGGTTATCGCGCCACCTTGGCCGATGGCAGCGCATTGCCCGGTTGGTTGAGTTTCGACTCAGCCACCCGCACGTTTAGCGGTACGCCAAGTAATAACGACGCGGGTACAGTGGCGATCCGTGTGTACGCCACTGATAGCACTGGGCTGGAATCGATTGCTCCAGACCAGTTCAACATCGTCGTCACCGCCTCGGTCAACGATGCGCCGGTCAACACTGTGCCAGGTGCACAAGCTACCAATGAAGACACCTCATTGGTCTTTAATCTTGCGAACGGCAATCGTATCCAGATCTCCGACCCGGATGCCTGGTCGAGCAGTGTCCAGGTCAGTCTGTCTGTGACTAATGGCGTGTTGACACTCGCTGGTACAGCGGGCTTGTCGTTTACCACTGGCGATGGCACCAACGATGCGGCCTTGGTATTTACCGGCACTATCGCCAATATCAATGCCGCGCTTGCAACTCTGACTTATACCCCAACCGCCAATTACAGCGGTTCAGACACTCTGAATATAGTGACCAATGACTTGGGTAACTCAGGCACGGGCGGTGCGAAAAGTGACAGTGACAGTGTCGCCATCACTGTCAATCCGATCAATGATGCACCGATCAACAGCGTGCCCGGCATCCAGATTGGTACAGAGGATGTCGCTTTTGTTTTTAGTGCGGCAAGAGGTAACCAGATCCAGATCAACGATATCGATGCGGGTAGTGGAAATTTGCAGGTTAGCTTGGCAGCCACCAATGGTACTTTGACCTTGGCCGGTACGGCCGGCTTGAGCTTCACCACGGGCGACGGCACGGCTGACAGCAATCTGGTATTCACTGGGACACGTGCGGCAATCAATACTGCATTGGCCACACTCACATTCAACCCAACCGCCAACTACAACGGTGGCGCAGTGCTCTCGCTTACCACCAGCGATTTGGGTAATACCGGATCAGGTGGCGTGAAAACGGATTCCGATAGTGTCAACATCACTTTTACTGCGGCAAATGATGCGCCTACGGTTGCCAACCCGATTCCCGATCAAAATGCCACCGAAGATGCGGCTTTCAATTTCCAGTTTGCTTCCAATACGTTTAACGATATAGATGCGAGCACTACGCTGGTCTATTCCACCAGTGCATTACCCAGCTGGTTAAGCTTTAATGCGGCGACCCGCACCTTTAGCGGTACTCCCCTGAATGCCCATGTCGGCTCAGTGGCGATCACTGTGACTGCGAGTGATGGTAGTGGCGGTACAGTGACGGATACCTTCAACATAGTGGTCGCTAATACTAACGATGCGCCCACGGTTGCCAATCTGATCCCCAACCAGAATGCGACTGAAGATACACCCTTCAACTTCCAGCTCGCGGCCAATACTTTTATGGACCCTGATCCGGGTGTGACCACCCTGACGTACACCGCGCAATTGGGTAATGGCAGTGCATTGCCTTCATGGCTAAATTTTGATGCCGCAACGCGTACCTTTAGCGGGACTCCGCTTAATGCCAATGTAGGAACAATCTCGGTAAAGGTGACCGCTAGTGATCCTTCTGGTGCTACCGCATTCGATATTTTTGATATTACGGTCATTAATGTCCACAACGATGGACCTTTGGTGGCCAATCCAATTCCCGATCAAAATGCTACAGAGGATCAGCCGTTTAGTTTCACGTTTGCGAGCAATACGTTTGTCGATCCAGACCCAGGTAGCAGCCCACCGACCTACACTGCACAGTTGGTTGGCGGTGGAGCTTTGCCAGCATGGTTAACGTTCGATAGTGCAACCCGTAGCTTTAGCGGCACGCCGACTAATGGTGACACTGATGTCAGTATTGAAGTAATCGCTACGGATACGGTCGACACCAACCTTAAAGTCAGCGATATTTTTACCATCACCATTACTAATGTTCCCGATGCACCTTATCTGGCTGATCCCGTTGAAGACCAGAATGCCATTGAAGACACAAGTTTCAATTTTGCGCTTCCTCCGGCCACCTTTTTTGATCCCGATGGCGATTTGCTTACTTACACAGCTACTTTGATTGACGGTACGCCGTTGTCGTTGTCGTGGTTAGATTTTGACCCCGTAACCCAAATTTTTTCAGGGATACCAACTAATGCTGATGTGGGTATTACTTCTGTTAGGGTAACTGCAAGTGATGGCACCAACCCGCCTGCCGTTGCTACTTTTAATATTAATATCGCCAACGCCAACGATGCCCCCACCATTGCCAACGATATCGACGATCAAACTGCATCTGAAGATTCGCCATTCAACTTTACCTTTGGTGCCGGCACCTTCGCCGACCAGGATGTGGGTGATAGCCTGACTTACACCACTGGTGCGCTGCCTGCCTGGTTAAGCTTTGATCCGGTTACCCGGACATTCAGTGGCACACCGTTAAACGAGCATGTGGGTGTTGTGTCGATTAATGTGATTGCAACTGATATCAGCGGTGCTTCAATCACTGATACGTTCACCATCTCAGTGGTCAATACCAACGACGCCCCTGAGCTTGATAAGGTCATTTTCGATCAAGTTGCGACCCAAGATCTGGCGTTTAGCTTCCAGTTTGACGCCGATACTTTCTCGGATGTCGATAATGATCCATTGACCTATTCTGCCAATCTTGTGGGTGGTGCGGCGCTGCCGGCATGGCTCAGCTTTGATTCAGTTACGCGCACCTTTAGTGGAACACCCGCCAATAGCGATGTGGACACGCTTAACATTGAGCTGACTGCTCATGATGGCTTCGGTGGTACTGTAACTACTACTTTCGATATCGTGGTCACCAACTCCAATGATGCCCCTATTGTTGTTATCGTCCCGAGCGATTACGAGGCGCTGGAGCAAACGATTATTAACTTGCATGGCAGCGGTATTGTCGTTGCCGATGCAGACGGCGATATGTTGACCCTGACCCTGACTGGTCAATACACCAATAGCAATCTCGCGGCGACTGTCGGAGCCACAGGGGTGGTAATTGTATCTGGGGTGAATACCAATCGATTAGAACTCAGTGGTACAGCAGCACAGCTCAACGATTTATTAGCCGGCAACAATGGGGGTACGCTTACCTATTGGATGTCGGGTGATATGCCGGTCGCCAGTGATTTGCTCACCATCAGTGCGAGCGATGGCACTCTCATTACCAGCGACACTGCACTTATCAATATCACCGCGGTCAATGATGGCCCGACGAATATCGTACCGGGTGCCCCGCAGTCAACCAATGAAGATACACCGTTGGTGTTCAGTGCGGCCAACGGCAATCAGATCCAGGTGAGCGATCTCGATGCAAATGGCGGTGGCATGGAAGTAACCCTCTCGGTTACCAATGGCACATTAACGCTCGCCGGGATGAGTGGTTTGGTGTTTATGGCGGGCGATGGTGCTGATGACAGCAGCCTTGTGTTTCGCGGTACACAGGCGGTTATCAATGCCGCATTGGCCTCCTTCACCTTTAATCCTGCGGCGGATTACACCGGTTCGGCGATATTGACCATTACCACCAGCGATCTGGGCAATACTGGTATCGGTGGTACGCTCACCACAACGAGTAATATCCCTATCACCATCAACCCGGTGAATGATGCACCTATAGTCGCCAGTCCGATTCCTAACCGGGTTGCGCTCGAAGATACTGCTTTCAGCTTCCAATTTGGGGCCGGTGTATTTGCGGATATCGACGGCGATACACTTATTTATACCACTGGTGCATTGCCCGCATGGTTAAGTTTTGACCCCACAACGCGCACTTTCAGTGGCACGCCCACAAATGCGGATGTTGGTGTCGCCACTATCAATGTCACCGCCACCGATGGCAGCGGTGCTGCAATCACCGATAGTTTCACTGTCACTGTCGTCAACACCAATGATGCACCGACACTGGCCAACGCTATACCCGACCGGAATGCGACCGAAGATACTCCATTTTATTTCCAGTTCGCGCCTAATACATTTGCTGACATCGACAATGATGACTTGGTTTACAGTGCGCGTTTAGCCGACGGTAGTGCGCTACCTGGCTGGTTAAGTTTCGATCCGGTACCGCGCACCTTCAGTGGTACGCCCGCCAATAACGATGTGGGCACCATTACCATCACTGTTACGGCCAGTGATGGCAACGGCGGAAGTGTTGCTGATTCCTTTGATATTGTCGTCGCCAACACCAACGATGCACCGAACATCGCCAACCCCATCTCCGATCAAATCGCAACAGAAGATACCGAGTTTAGTTTCCAGTTCGGAGCCAATAGCTTTGCCGATGTCGACGGCAATAGCTTGAGCTACAGCGCCCAGCTCGCCGGTGGTGGCTCATTGCCTACCTGGTTAAGCTTTGATGCCGCGACCCGCACATTCAGCGGTACACCCGCCAATGGTGATGTAGGTACAGTGGCGATCGATGTTATCGCCAATGATGGCAATGGCGGCACAGTCACTGACACTTTCAACATAGTGGTCATCAATACCAATGATGCACCTGTAGTGGCTAATCCGATTGTTGACCAAAATGCCACTGAAGATTCTGCGTTCACCTTCCAGTTTGCCGCGAATACCTTCAGCGATGCTGATGGCAATCCACTGACTTATACCGCCCAGCTTGCCAGTGGCGGGGCATTACCTGCGTGGCTAAGCTTCGATGCGGCGACGCGCACGTTTAGTGGCACGCCCGCCAATGGCGATGTGGGTACGCTATCCATCGCGGTGATCGCCAGTGATGGCAACGGCGGCATAGTGACCGACAGTTTCAATATCGTCATTGCCAATACCAATGACGCACCGCTGGTTGCCAGCCTCATTCCTGACCAAACCGCGAATGAAGATGCCGCCTTTAACTTCCAGGTTGCGGCTAATACTTTTATCGATTTGGATGCGGGCACTGTATTTACCTATAGCGCCCAGCTCGCTGGCGGTGGCGCCTTGCCGGCTTGGCTCAGTTTTGATGCGGCGACCCGCACGTTCAGCGGTACACCAACCAGTGGCGATATAGGCACTATAGCGATTGATGTTATCGCCAGTGACAGCGACGGTGCTGCGGTGTACGACACCTTTAACATACTGGTGGTAAATACCAATGATGCGCCCAGGGCGGTGGGTTTCGCGCCGGTCAATAATCAGGAGGATGCCGCGGGCAATTCGGTAGATTTATGGGCAGGCTTTAGCGATGACGAATCCCAGTCAAGCCAGTTGCAATACACGCTGGTGAGCAATAGCAATCCAGCCCTGGTCAGCAGCGCGGTCATCGACCCTGCAACGGGCAAGTTGCAACTGCAGTATGGCGCGCATCAATTTGGCAGCAGTGACCTGGTTATTCGCGCACAGGATCCGCAAGGGGCTTGGGTGGAGACTTCGCTGCGGGTCAATATTGAATCCGTGAACGATGTGCCTACATCAAGCGGCATCGCTGATATGCAGGTGACGGCAGGCACAGCGCCCCAGCAAACCAATTTGCGCACGGTCTTTAGCGATATAGAGCAGGGCGCCCAGTTACAGTATGCACTGCAGGGCAACTCCAACCCGGCGATTGTTCCCCAAGTGCAAATCGATGCTGCCACCGGCGTCATGACTTTGACCTTCTCATCGGCAGCGCCCGGTGAATCTATTATCACCCTGCGTGCGTTGGATGCTGATGGCGCCTGGGTCGAGACCCAATTTAAAGTGACGGTCACCGCGGCAGTGATTGACATACCGGTTATGCCTCCGGCACCGGATACCTCTTCCCCTACTGCACCTCCGGTATTACCGCCCATAGAAACACCGGTGCTTACGCCGCCGGAAGTGAATCCACCGGGTATGGGAGGCGGTACTGGCGGTGGGACAGGTAGTGAGCCTGCTGCACCAGGAGATGGGTTGAGCCCGGTTGTACCCGTTGCAAGCTTTCCGCTCGGCTCCGAGATGAATGGCGATGGCTATGATCGTGACATCCAGAATAAATCCAGCCTCGATTACCTGCGTGCGGAAGAAGCTCTAGGGCAGCGCGATATCTCCCTGATGACACTGGCTCCCACTTCTGCATTGGAAAGCTTGATTACGCCGGATGCCGGTTTTGCTCCTTGGGAGACCGCCGATTTTGATAGCGAAGTGCGCCGCATGCGTGCGCAGATGGATGAGGCCATGGATGAAGAGCAAGAGCGCAAGGCAGTGGTTGCAGGCCTGACCTTCTCGGTTACCACCGGATTGTTGATTTGGGCTTTGCGCGCGAGCACCTTGTTGTTGACCATGATGTCGATGTTGCCACTGTGGCGTGGCTTTGACCCATTACCGATTCTCGACGAGGTCGACAAAAAGAAAAAAGAGTTGGAGCAGCAACGCAAAGACCGCGAGCGCGAAGACAAGAATGCAAAAGAAGTGGGTTATTTGTTTGATCACGCGCAGAATAGAAAATCGCGCCCATAATCTACATAAGCTCGGTCGAGACAACGCCGATTTTCACACAAGGATTAACGCAGGCAATGTTTGGTTTTACTCCCGCAGTCAGGTTGAGTTTGGGGTTGGTGATATTAACCATCTCCATTTTAATTCTCGCGCAAGCGCTGGGGCTTACCCCCGGTGCCGAGCGTCAGCAATTGGATGTGCGCAAACGTTTGGCTGAAACTCTGGCGGCGCAAACCAGTATGGCGATCATGCGTGGCGATGACGTTTTGCTGCAATATTTTCTGGAGTCCTCGGTAGAGCGCAATCCGGAAATAGAATCCACAGCGGTGCGGCGCAACGATGGCACAATCGTCGCGCAAACCAAATTTCATTCAAAGTTTTGGGCTAACGCCAAAAAAAATGAATCAACTCCCACCCATATTCGCTTTCCGATAATGCTCAATGGTTCAAAACGCGCCGAGTTTGAAATTAGTTTTGAACCGCTGCTGAGCGATCGACACCCTATTTTTAAAATCCCTTCGTTTTTGTTGTTGGTGATATTCGTATCGCTCAGTGGTTTTGTCGGCTATTGGTTTTATATCAAGCGCGCGTTAAAACATTTGGACCCGAGCGCAGTAGTACCGGCACGGGTGCGCAATGCGCTGAATATCCTGGCGGAAGGGGTTTTGATTTTGGATAGGCGCGAGCAAGTGGTGTTGGCGAATAGCTCGCTACTGGAACATTTGCAGCGCACGGAGCAATCCCTGTTGGGAAAAAAAGCGAGTAATCTCGGTTGGTTTCTCGACCCAAAACAGGAGGCACGCGATTATCCCTGGCTGGCCGCCATCCAGACCGGCACCAAGCAAACCGGTGTGCGCGTGCTCTTGCCGGTCAACAAAGACAAGGACAAAATTTTTCATGTCAATGCGGTACCGATTCTCGATGCAAAAGGCGCAAGCCAGGGCACGATTGCGGTGTTTGAAGATATCACCGAACTGGAAAATAAAAGTCGCATGTTGGAAGACATGATCCAACAACTTGCGGCAACCCAAGTGGCCATTGAAAACAAAAATAAAGAGCTGACCTATTTGGCGACGCGCGATCCGCTCACTAACTGTTTTAATCGTCGCGCACTCTATGAGCATCTCGATGGCAAATTTGACGGCGCGCGCTCAAGTGATGCGGAATTCAGTTGCATCATGGCCGATATCGATTTCTTTAAAAAAGTGAACGATACCTACGGCCATGCGGCGGGCGATGAGGTCATCAAAATGGCGGCAAATAGCCTGCGCGAAGTAGTGCGTGATATGGATATGGTGGCGCGCTTTGGGGGTGAAGAGTTCTGTGTCATTCTGCCGGGTGCTCCGCTGGAGCAAGCGCAATTAATTGCCGAGCGTTGCCGCGAAAAAATCGAGGCTTGCAATACTAATGGTGTGAAGGTGACAGGTAGTTTTGGAGTGACCTCAATCCGTATGGGAGCAAGTTCAGCAACCCAACTGATCCAACAGGCAGATGAGGCGCTTTACTATTCCAAACAACACGGCCGCAATCAGGTTACCCGTTGGGCTCCGGGAATGGAAAGCCTGATTGCCGAGACGCAACATTAGGTCCCTCCAGCGCGATAATTGTGTGTAATTCGATCATTAAACCCGCCCGCTGGCGGGTTTTTTGCCTCATTTTCCACTGGAGTGATCTTGCCGGTGGTAAATCTGCCGCCAGTAATTACAATAGCCCCAGCTGTTGTTTCTCCTATAAAAAGCTAACGGGATATTGTTTTGAAATCAGTCACACCACAACGCCGTGCCCCAGCCTCAGAGCAAGCGTCCAATTTATTAGTCCGCCTGCTGAAAGAAGGCGCCTTGATTGGCTTGGGCGCCGTTTGCCTGTACTTGTTGATTGCGATGGTCAGCTACGATCCAAATGATCCGGGTTGGTCGAAAACTGGCGAAAACAGTATTGTTCAAAATGCGGGCGGCCCGTTTGGTGCCTGGATCGCTGATGTCTTCTTCTCACTGGTTGGCTACCTTGCGTATTTATTTCCGGTAATGATTGCCTATCGCGCATGGTTGGTATTGAAAGATCGCACCCGTGAAGGCGGCGT
>Ga0247822_10003447_pt1 | contig 10330 bp, 3 predicted proteins | sample 13C_Cellulose_Da_FD_192423 | JGI IMG/M metagenome (GOLD analysis project Ga0247822, IMG submission 192423) | Soil microbial communities from agricultural site in Penn Yan, New York, United States - 13C_Cellulose_Day30 | ecosystem: Environmental > Terrestrial > Soil > Agricultural land | place... | reverse complement strand
CCGCGCGTCAGCGAGGGCGGCAGCGCCGGTCCGGCGACGCCGCAGACGGTGAGCGAGGGCGGCAAGGCCCTGTTCACCTTCACGCCAGCTCCCGGCCGCGTGCTCGCTTCGGTTTCCGGCTGCGGCGAAGGACGGCGCAGCGGCAATGACTACCTCACGGGCTGGATCTACGCCGACTGCACGGTATCGGCCAGTTTCGTGCCCGAAGCCAACGCCGTGTTCGATCCGGCGCCGAACGCCAATGTCGAATCGATCAGGATCCAGGCGGACGGCCGCATCCTGGCCGGCGGCTGGTTCACCCGCATCGGCGGCCGGGACCGGCTCAAGGTCGCCCGGCTGGCGCCGACCGACGGCGCCGCCGAAGCGAATTTCGCCGACGGCAGCGGTGTGTACGAAGAGGGCAACACCGGCGGTTCGGTGGTCTATGCGGTGGCGACGCAGGCGGACGGAAAAGTTCTGTACGGCGGCGAGGAAGGCCTGTTCCGCAACAACGCCGACGGCACCCGCGATACGGCTTTCGCTGCGGCCCTGGGCTCGGATGCCTTTGTGGAAAAAGTCATCGTGCAGCCCGACGGCGCCATCCTGGTCGCCGGCCGGCAGCTGCTCACGGCAAGCACCACGCCGCACCTCGTGCGCCTGCACGCCGACGGCATGCTGGACAACGGATTCAGCGCGGACTTCGGCGAAGACGACGACATCAGCATCTATTCGATGCTGCTGGAGCCGAATGGCCGCATCGTGATCGGCGGCGGCTCGGTCAGCGGCGGTTATCTCGGCCGGCTCAACGCCAACGGCTCGCTGCAGAGCCTGTTCTCGGCCATGCCGACGATTGCCGACGTCTCCGCGCTGTACCGGATGCCCGACGGCCGCTATCTCGTCGGCGCGGTCGCCAAGATCAACCTCGGCGACGGCTCGCCGGTCGATTCCCAGCTCGTACGCCTGCTGTCCAACGGCACGCGCGACCCGAGCTTCCTTGCGCAGGTGGACGGCGGCCTCGGCGGCGTGAAGAGCATCGCCGTACAAGCCGACGGCGCGATCCTGATCGGCGGCGGCTTTCGCACGGTCGGTGGTGTCGTGCGGCCGAATCTGGCGCGCCTGAGCGCCAACGGCGAACTGGAAGCGGCGTTCAACGCGCGCCCGAATACCTGGGTCAAGGACATCGCCCTGCAGGCCGACGGCAAGATCCTGCTGGCCGGCTACTTCAGCCAGGTCAACGGCCTTGCCCGTCGCGGCCTCGCCCGCCTGAAATCCGACGGCCGCATCGACGTCGACGCCTTCGTGATCACGCCGCTGGCCGGCGCCAACGGCACGATCACGCCGAATTCGCCGCAGGAAGCGCTGCCGGGCACGCAGACGCAGTTCACCCTGGTGCCTGATCCCGGCTATGTCATCGGCGCGGTGACCGGCTGCGCCGGCACGCTCAATGGACTGGTCTACACCACCGGCCCGGTCAGCAGCCATTGCACGGTCACGGTCGAATTCCTGCTGGAGACCGTCACCTATACGGTGATCCCGGCCGCCGGCAGCCACGGTGCCATCGTGCCGGCCGTGCCGCAGTCGGTGCTGTTCGCGCAGACCACGAGCTTCCAGCTGGCGCCGGATGCGGGCTACTACCTCGCCGAGGTCGAAGGCTGCGGCGGCGCGCTCAGCGGCGCCACCTACACCACCGGCCACGTACTGGCCAATTGCTCGGTGGTCGCACGCTTCCATCGGCCTGCCACCCTGATACCCAGCAGCGGCGCCGCGCAGAGCACCGCGATCAATACCTCGTTCTCCACGCCGCTGACGGTGCGCGTGATCGATGCGAACGGGCAGCCGGTGAGTGGCGTCGCGGTGAATTTCAGCGTGCCGGCCTCCGGTGCCAGCGCGACGCTTTCGGCAACCAGCGCCGTGAGCGGAGTCGACGGCCTGGCCAGCATCACCGCCCGCGCCAACGGGCAGGCCGGCAGCTTCGTCGCGACGGCCAGCGCGCACGGCATCCAGACCAGCTTCGCGCTGACCAATGAGTCGGCCGAACAGGGTGGCATCGAATTGCAGGTGACGGTCAGCACCTTGCCGCCGCCGGCCTGCGGCACCGAAACCCACATCGCGGTGACGCCGGGCGAGCCGGTCAACTACTGCTTCACCCTGGTCAACCGCAGCAATGTGACGCTCAACTATCACACGCTGACGATGCTGACCCGCAACCCGTTCCAGTACGAATATTTCGGCTGGGACCGCCTGTTCGACCTGCTGCCGCAGGCGGTGCCGCCCGGCGGTACTTTCCGCTACAACCACGTGGCGACCGCCGGTACGCGGGATCAGTTTCCACGCTTCACCTGGAACGCCACCGCCGCGCGGCCGGGCTACGAACAAGGCTCGGATCCCGGCATCGTGTTCTCCGACATCAGCACGACCGGCACGGCGCTGACGTTAGGGCCGCAGGGTGTGTTCCGGTTGAACGCACTGCCGTTCCCGATCAGTTTCTACGGCCAGTATTTCCACGAAGGCGACGCCAGCGCGCTGTGCATCCACAACAGCGGAACCCTGCTGCTGCGCACGGCCGACGACACGGACGGCTGCCTGGAAGTGAATGTCTTGCCGCCGCCGCTGGTGGGTGACAACGAATCGATGGCCGCCGTGGCGCACAGCAGCTTTCCGTTCTACGGCTACAACGGCATCGCGCCCTACTGGGATCTGCTCGGCAGCCATGGCGCCGTGTACTACACGACGGTGGGAACGGCGCCGAATCGCCGCCTGATCGTGCAGTGGAACGACAAGGACCATGCCCGCTATCCGAACCAGGCCGGCGGCGTCACTTTCCAGGCGGTGCTGGAGGAAGGCACCGGCCGCATCCACTACGTCTATCGGGATCTGACCTTCGATGTCGTGGCCGAGCCCAATCCGGACTTCGGCGGATCGGCAACGGTCGGCCTGGTGGGATTCACGCCCATGACGGACGATCCGCCGTTCCGGGAGTACTCGTACAACAGCCCGATCCTCAAGGAAGGCCAGGTGATCACCTGGACGCCCGTCGACGTGCCGCGCCATGCTTCCGGCGACGTGCTGGTCGAAGTCGGCGCACCCCGGCTGACCCTGACATCCGCGGCGATCAATGCCCAGGCGGTCGCGGGCGCGCAGGTCAGCACGACGCTGGGCATCGGCAACAGCGGCGAAATCGATCTGAACTGGTCGTTGAAGGAAGCGCAGGCGCGCTCCCATTTCCCGCCGACCGACATGAGCGCGTGGCTGTCGGATCTCGAACGTTCGAACGCCCATGCCTACCGCGCGTCTGCGCATCACTCTGCCGCGGACGGGACGTCGGCATCCGCGCCGGGCGCCGTGTTCGATGTGCCCGCCTATGCCAACGCGAGGAACTTCTGGAACGGCTTCAACCTGGGTGCGATCACCTTCGACGCGAGCCGGCCGGACCACATCGTGCAGGGCGCGGGCGTTCCGCTGCATTCGGGCGACTACATCATTGCGGACTTCGCCGGCAACGATTTCACCCGTGTGTACGTGCTCGGCGGCTACGGCGGCGACATCGGTTTCTCGTGGTCGGATACGAACACCCTGCTGCCGACCGGCATCGGCGATGCCGTCATGGTGAACGCGCAGAAGCCGCCCTACATGCGCTGGTCGGGTATGGCCTGGGACAGCCGCACGGAAACCATGTTCGCGGTCACCGCCGCCGATCTCGGCCACTGCGCAGCGGCGGTGGCTTCCGACCTGTATCGCCTGAATCTGCAAACCGCGCAGGCGACGTACATCGCGCCGATAACCGCGTCGGTGAGCCTGTGCATCCGTGCATTGGCGGTCGCGCCGGACGGCTCTCTCTACGGCATCGACGACTTCAACAACAGCCTCGTGGCGATCGACAAGAACACCGGCGCCGCAGCGATCGTCGGTCCGCTCGGCTTTCCGGTCGAAGGAACGAACCTGAGCGCCGATTTCGATGAATCCACCGGCATCCTCTACCTGGCCAACGGCAGCCGTCTGTACACGGTGAACCTCGTCACCGGCACGGCCGCCCTGGTCGGCCCGCCGCTGGCGATCGGCAACGAACCGCTCCGCATCGACGCGCTGAGCATCGCGGTGGCCGGCGGCGACTGCGCATCGCCTGCGCAGGTGCCCTGGCTGCGCGTGCAGCAGACCGCCGGTACGACACCGCCGAGCGCGCAGGCGCAGATCCGCGTCGACCTCGATGCCAGCGCGCTGGCGCCCGGCGTCCACGAGGCGAACCTGTGCGTGTTCAGCAACGACCGCGCGCAGTCGCTGGTACGCGTGCCGGTATCGCTGACCGTCACCGCCAACGGCGATGCGATTTTCGCCGACGGCTTCGAGGCCAGGCCCTGACCGTTCCGCTCACCGCCGTCGAAGTGATCCGGCCGCCGGCTGCGGCCGGATCACCTTCCCGTCCTCCGGATGGGCTCAACCTGTTCTGGAATCACCCATGATGAACCTGTTTGGTTTTTCTTCCCGTCCCTCGGCCCTGCCATCCGCGATCCTGCTCGCGCTGTTCGCGCTGACCCATCCGGACGGCGCCGCGGCGTCGACGCCCGATGCCGTGGCCGTGCGCGAGATCAAGGCATCGCCCGTCGGCCGCTACCTCGTTCGATTCGAGGAACCGGGACTGCTCGACTACGAAGGCGGACTGCCAGGCCTGGCGCGAACGGCGCCGCTGCGTATCCCGTTCTCTTCGCGTCTGGATGTCCGATCGGCTGCGGCGCGCGCCTATTCCGCCCATCTGGCCCTGCAGCGAACGATCCATCTGGAGCAGATCGCCCGCACGCTCGGCCGGTCCGTGGCGCCGAAGTTCCACTACGAAGTCACCTATCACGGCGTTTCGCTGCCGCTGACGGAGCAGGAAGCCGCTGCGGTCGCGACGCTGCCCGGCATCGTCAGGGTCAGTCCGGTCGACGTCCAGCAGCCGTTGACCTATCGCGGACCGACGTTCATCGGCGCGGACAAGATCTGGAACGGCACCGCCGTGCCGACCTATGCCGCGGCCACGCGCGGCCAGGGCATCCGCGTCGGCGTCATCGATACCGGCGCCGACATCCGCCATCCCTCGTTCGCGAACGATCCGGCCTGCGGCTTCGACGCAGACCATCCCAAGCTGGTGGCGCACGACTGCATGGTCAGCGACGGCATCGCCTGCACCGGAACCAACCCCGCTCCGGACGCCGGCGTCGGCCACGGCATGCACGTGGCTTCGACCGCGGCCGGCAATACCCTGGATGCCACTACGGTACCGACACCGATACTGCCCGCAGGCGGACTCCTGTCCGGCGTCGCGCCGTGCGCGGCCGTCGTCACCTACAAGGTTTGCGGCGCCGGCGGCTGCTTCAGCGATTCGCTCGAAGCCGGAGTGCAGGCCGCCGTGGCCGACAACGTCGACGTGGCCAACTATTCCATCGGCCGCACCTGCGGCTACGGCGATCCGTGGACCGACGATCCGGATTTCCGCGGTGCCGCGTCGGCGGGCGTGTTCGTCGCCGCCGCCGCCGGCAACACCGATGCCGGCTGCCTCGATCCCGCCGGCCGCGTCACCAACCTGGGGCCGTGGGTGACGACGGTGGCCGCGTCGACGCACGACATCGCCTTCATCCCGGCGCTGTCGGTCACGGGTCCCGTCGCGCCGCCGGCGCTGCTGACCGGAATCGAAGTCGTCCCCGGCAGCACGACCTTGTCCGCACTCGACGTGGGCGAACGTCTGGCCAGCCCGATGCGTGCGTTTGCCGCCAATCTGCGCGGCTGCACGGCCGGAGGCGCCATTCCCGCCGGCTATTTCAACGGCGCGATCGCCGTCGTGCAGCGAGGCGACTGCAATTTCTCCGAGAAGATCGCCAACGCCGCCGGCGCGGGGGCCGATCTGGTCCTCGTCATCAACCAGCTGGCCGATCCGTTCCGCATGGACACCACCGGCGCGCCGGCGATAGGCGCGTTCAGCATCACGTCGCTGGAAACGTCCGAGGCGCTGCGGACTTTTCTCGCCGCGCATCCCGAGCCGGTCCGTCCGGAGGATGCGCTGTTCATCGACGGCTTCGACCCGCGCGCCGGCACGACCGGCCGGTTTCAGCCGGCCGTGCAGCGCGCGCAGCAGCCCGACGTCATCGGCAACTTCAGCCTGCGCGGTCCGGTGCCGCCGCCGCTGCAGGATCTGGCCAAACCGGATATCACGGCGCCCGGCGTCGGCATCTATGCGGCGACCGATCCTGCTTCGGGCGACTACGAGTGGCTGAGCGGTACGTCGATGGCCAGTCCGCACGTGGCGGGCAGTGCGGCGCTGCTGCGCGCGGTGCATCCGGACTGGTCCGTGGCCGAGATCAAGTCGGCGCTGATGACCACGGCAGTGACGACGGGCCATCTGGAGGACGGCATCACGCCGTGGACGCCCGAGGAAGTGGGCAGCGGTCGCGTCGACCTGAGCCGGGCGGCATTGGCCGGCCTGACCCTGGACGAAACCCTGGCCAACTACAACGCGGCGAACCCGAACGGCGGATCGATCCGGATTCACCAGCTCAACCTGCCGTCGCTGCGCAACCTGAGTTGCGGCGAGCGCTGCCAGTGGACGCGAACCGTGCGCAACCGGCTGACACGCAGCGGCACCTGGACGGTCGGCCACGACAACCCGGCGGGCTATGCGCTCAGCGTCGAACCGGCGAGCTTCACGCTGGCGCCGGGCGCTAGCCAGGTGCTGACCATTACCGCGACGGTGAACGACGTCACCTTGCCTGTGGAAAAGAGCTTCGGCCGTCTGGTGCTGCACGAGGGCGCCGGCGACGTGCCGGACCAGCAGCTGCCGGTCGCCCTGCGCGGCAACCAGGTCAGCGTGGAATGCGCCGACGGTCACTGCGAGCTTCGCGCCGACCAGTTCTCCAGCGGCTACAGCGCCGCCGGCTGCGGTACGTCCTGCTCGATGCTCTGGGCGAACCGGTTCTCGGCGCCGCCGGCGGCGTTCCCGATCACGCTGACGACACTGAGCTTCCTGACGGGTTCGTCGGCCTACGTGCACGCGGGCGACCGGTTCGACTTCTACGTCTACCAGGACGACGACCGCGATCCGACCAACGGCGCGACCCTGGTCGGCTCCAGGAAGGGATACCTCATCGCCAGCGCCGGCGCACGCCTGCGTACCTTGGTGCTGGAGCAGCCGATCGTGCTGAACGGACCGGGCGACATCGTCATCGCCATGACCAATCCGGCCGGCAGCGGCCCGCGTCCGGCGACGGGTGAACTGTCGAACTTCCTCGGCCGCTCGTATGCCGGCGCCTATATCGGCGAGGATCCGGTACTCGGCAGCTCCGCGGTCCATCTGCAGCTCACGCCGGGCGGCGTCGGCAGCGCCGTCAACTGGGTGATCCGCGCGTCCGGCACGACGGCGAGCGGCCTGCGGATCGAACTCGGCGACGCGGCGGCGCCGGTCGTGCGCTGATCCGTTGCGGCAAGCCTGCCTGCAGAAAAGAACAGGAAACCCCGCGAAATGCGGGGTTTTCTGTTCTGCGGCTCATCGATGGCCGCTCGATGAGGAAGCCGCGCGCGCTCGAAGCCGCGGCTGCGGCTCCGGTTCACCATGCTTGCCGATGCGATTTCCTGTGCCGAGCGGGCGTTGCGAGCTCATGTCATCGGATCGGCTCACGGAAATGCCATCGGATCGCCTCGCATGACCCGGGCCGGCCCCCGCACGCGCCGGGCCGCCGGCGTCGATTGCGACACGGTGGCCGCCCGGGTATGTTGCGGCGGATATCGGCGAGGGGAGCACGTCATGGCTCGACTCTGGGGCGTTGGTCTGGTCCTCGTGGCCGCGATCGCGGCGATCTGGTATGTCCAGCGCGGTCACGAGTCGCCGCCACCGTCATCCGCGGCGACGTCGTTGCCCGCAGCGCTCGATCCGGCCCTGCAGTTGCCCGGTGCCTCGCTGCTCGAAGGATTGGGGAATCACCGCTTCACCGTGACTTCCGCGCATCCGGACGTGCAGCGCTGGTTCGATCAGGGGCTGATGCTGACCTACGGCTTCAATCACGACGCGGCCGAGCGCTCGTTTCTCAAGGCGCTCGCGCTCGATCCGGAATGCGCGATGTGCTGGTGGGGTTCGTCGCTGGTCCTCGGGCCGCACGTGAATGCCGCGATGGATCCGGCGGTCAACGCCAAGGCCTGGGACCGGCTGCAGAAGGCCGTCGCGCTGGCGTCTCGGACGTCGCTGCGCGAACAGGGATTCATCCGTGCGCTCGAAGCGCGCTATGCCGCTGCGCCGCCCAAGGATCGCAGGCCGCTCGACGAAGCCTATGCCGAGGCCGCCGGCAAGCTCTCGGCCCAGTTTCCCGACGACCTCGACGCGGCCACGTTTCATGCCGAGGCGCTGATGGATCTGCAGCCCTGGGACTATTACGACGCCGAGCTCAGGCCCAAGGGCCATACCGCGCAGATCGTGTCCATCCTGGAGTCGGCGCTGAAGCGTAATCCCGATCATCCGGGCGCCTTGCACCTGTACGTGCATGCGGTCGAGGCATCGGCGGATCCGCAGCGCGGCGTCGACGCGGCCGATCGTCTGCGCGAGCTGATTCCCGGCTCCGGCCATCTCGTGCACATGCCTGCGCACATCTACGCGCGTGTCGGGCGCTGGCACGATGCGGTGATCGCCAACCAGCGCGCGATCGAGGCCGACGACGCTTATCTCGCCGCGTGCCGCGGCAACTATTCGGGCGTGTATCCGCTGGGCTACGTGCCGCACAACCATCATTTCCTCTGGTTCGCCGCCAGCATGGAAGGCGCGAGCGCGGTAGCCGACTCCGCCGCGAAGGAAACCGCCAAGCGCACCGACCTGCCCGACCTGATGCGTCAGCCCGGCTACGAGGCGCTGCAGAGCTATTGGATGACGCCCTGGTTCAACCGCGTGCGTTTCGGCCGCTGGGACGAGATTGCCGCGTTGCCGAACCCGGCGCCGGATCTGCTCTACGTCAGCGCGATCTGGCGCTATGCGCAAGGCATGGCCGCGGTCGCGCAGCAGCGCCTGCCGGATGCGGGCACGCACCTGGCCGAGCTGAGCACCATCGCCGCGAATCCGGCGCTGGAGACGATGCTGGTGTGGGACCGCTATCCGTTGAGCTACGCGGTCCACATCGCCGAGAAAGAGCTCGCGGCCGAGGTGGCATTGGCCCGCAAGGAACAGGCTGCCGCGATTGCGCTGCTGCGCGAAGCCGTGGCGATCGAAGACCGCATTCCCTACGACGAACCGCCGGGCTGGCATGCGCCGACGCGGCACCGCCTCGGAGCGGCTCTGCTCGTCGCGGGCCAGGCGGCGGAAGCCGAAGCGGTGTATCGCCAGGAACTGCAGCGCAATCCGGACAACGGCTGGTCGCTGCAGGGTCTCGCGCAAAGCCTCGATGCGCAGAAGAGGGACTCGACCGAAGTGCGCGCGCAACTGGGTCGGGCCTGGCAGCATGCGGACGTGAAGCTGACGTCATCGCATTTCTGAGCACGCTGCTCGCCTGCCGACGGCGGCCGGCCGAGGCCGCACGCGCGCGTGCCGATGACGCCAGGATCGATACGGCCGGATGGTTGCTGCCGGCGTCAGGCGACAGCGATCGCCGGCGATCGGCGATCGATGCGTACCCTCAAGCCGGTCCCTGTTCTCTGGCCCGCCGCATCGCGTCGGCGAGATCCGTTTGCCCGCGGCTTTCCAGGGCCTGCACCGTGCTCTCGAAATCGCGCGCATCGCGATTCTGGCTGAGCTTGCGTTTACCTTCGATGCGGGTCAGTTCCACCTCGATGCCCACGATGTGGGTCAATTGCTCCGCCAGATAATCCGCGGGCGCATCGCTCATGCGCCAGGGACTGGCCTGGTCCGCTTCATGCGTGCGCGTCAGCCGGCCCACGACGCCGCGCAGGAATTTCTCGTCGTCGCGGATGCGGATGAAGCCATGCGCATGAACGACTTCGTAGTTCCAGGTCGGTACGTGCCGATGGGTCTCCTGCTTGCTCGGATACCAGTTCGGCGAGATGTAGCCCTGCACACCGCGAAAGACCACCAGCACTGCCTCGCCGTCCCGCATCTCCTGCCACACCGGATTGGCGCGTGCGACGTGCGCCAGCAAGGTGCCGTGCGGTCCGCGGTCGGCATCGAACAGAAAGGGCAGATGTTCGGCTTCGAGACCTGTCGGTCTCTGCGTGATCAGCATTCCCAGTGAATGCTCGCGCATGATCCGGTGCAGCTCTTCGGGGCGCGTTTCGACGAAAAGAGCGGGAACGTACATAGGCATCGGGTTCTGCCGGGGATTGATGGAGCGGATGCGGCGGCATGACACAGGGCGCAGTCGCGGATCGAGACAGCAGCGCTATGGTGCGGGCA
>Ga0247822_10003443_pt1 | contig 10337 bp, 7 predicted proteins | sample 13C_Cellulose_Da_FD_192423 | JGI IMG/M metagenome (GOLD analysis project Ga0247822, IMG submission 192423) | Soil microbial communities from agricultural site in Penn Yan, New York, United States - 13C_Cellulose_Day30 | ecosystem: Environmental > Terrestrial > Soil > Agricultural land | place... | reverse complement strand
GTCCAGCCGACCGGCGCGACGACCGCCAGCACGAGCAGGCCGGCCGGCTGGACCGCCAGCACGGCCAGCGCGGCGTGCACCCCGGCGGCTTCGGCCAGCACGGCCAGCGCGACCGGGATCGCCACCTCGAGCGGCGACAGCAGCGACAGGGCGGCGTTGACCACCCCCGGCCGATCACCGGCGGCGCGGTACGCGAACGCCTTGGCCAGCGGGTACTGCCCGGCCGTGGTCGCGCCGACCACGCCGGCGAGCACCGCCGACGCCGCCACCGACGGCGCCGCGAGCCAGCCGAGGTAGGCGATCGTACAGGTCGCGCCGAGCGCGATCAGCCAGCGCCGCTCGTCGACGCGGACGAGCGCACGCTCCTGGATCACCAGGCCGACCAGCCCACCGACGAGGAGCGCGCCGAGCACGACCGCGCGCGGCCACGGCGAGGCGCCGAACTGGGCGGCCAGGGCGAGCGCGCCGAACGCGATCACGATCTCGTCGAGCAGCGTGCACAGGAAGGTGCCGGCGATCCACGCGACCAGGCGCGGCGAGCGCACGACCACCGCGATCGCGGCCCGCGCCGACGCGACCGGCTCGTCGTCGTCGGCCCCGCCACCACCGCCGCGCGGTAGCGACGGCACCAGCGCGGCGTCGACCACCGCGAGCAGCCCGACCAGCACGAAGCCGGCCCGCCAGTCGAGGCCGACGCCGGCGACCACGACCAGCACCGCCGGCGCGGCGACGTCGCCGACCGCGCAGGCGAGGGTCCAGCGGGTCAGCAGGCGCGACGCCGACGCCCGGCCGACCTCGAGCAAGGCGACCTGGCTGACGCCCTCGCCGACGCCCCACAGCGGCGCCGCCGCCGCGAGCGCGAGCGCGAGGCCCCAGCCGGGCGCGAACGCCGCGGCCAGGCAGGCGGCCGCCAGCGCGAGCAGGCCGGCGCGGATCCACGTCCGCCGGTCGGGCGCGCGATCGGCGATGACGCACAGCCACGGCTCGACCAGCGTGGCGAGCACCAGCGGTGCGGCCAGGGCGATCGCCGCCGCGGTCGCCCCGGAGGTGCCGAGGCCGGCGGCCAGCTCGGGCGTGCTCGCCGGCAACAGGCCGGACGCCAGCTCGCCCAGGAAGCCGACCACGAGCAGGGTCGCGGTGGCCCGGCGGGCCGGGGCGTGGGGGGTGGCCGGTCAGCAGGGGCCGCGGATCGACATGCGATGGATGCTGACCGATCCGGGCGCGGTCCGCAATGCGGGCTCGCCCCTTCGCCACGCCCTTCCGGCAGCGGTACAATCGACCTCGATGCTCGGTCTGGTCGGCAGCCTGCGGATCCGGCGGCGCACCGCGCGTCGGATCGAGCTCGCGCTCACGCGGAGCACCCACGTGGTCGGCTGGAGCCTCACCTTCGCCGCCGTGGCGCTGGCGATCTGGCTGGCCACCGTCTCGCTGGTGTTCGCGTCGATCCCCGCGGTCGGCGCCGGCATCGGCCTGGTCATCGCGACCATGCGCCAGCGGCTGATCTTCGACCGCGACGACGGCGTCCTGCGCGTCGAGCAGCGCCTGGTCGGCTTCCCGAGCCACCAGGTGGTGCCGCTGTTCCACCTCCGCGCGGTGGTCGTGCGCTCGCGCCCGCGCGGCGGCTTCGTCGCGCTGGTCGAGCGCCGGGTCGGCGATCCGATCGTCCTCGACAGCGCCGACAGCCCCGGCCCGCTGTACGCCCTGGCCCAGGCGGTCGCCGAGGTCGCCCAGCTGCGGCTGGTCTACGACGCGACCGCGGCGGCACGCTGAGGCTGCGCCGAGGCGAGCGAGGCCCTGAACGCCGAATCCGGCCGCGCGCCTCGCGCCCGCCGGTCCGCCCGGTGTAGCTTCGCCGCGATGCGAGCCGTCCGCGCATGTGCCGCCGTCGCCGCCGTCGCCGCCATCGCCGCCGCCGGCTGCGACTCCCGCAAGACCACCGCGGCCGACCCCACCGACAACGGCCCGGCGGTCACGCTGTGGGGCGTCGACCCGACCGACTGGACCTGCGACCTCGTCGCCACGCCCGCGGTCATGGCCGAGACCCTCGGCGGGCCGACCCGCGGCATCGACAGCCCGATGGCGACCGCGCCGGGGACGCCGCGGCCGTGCACGTTCGTGTTCGAGGGCACCAGCCCGGAGGCGTGGAGCTTCGACCTCGACTGCCGGGCCAACGCGCTCAAGACCGCCGAGACGTTGTTCAGCGAGTACGCCGCGCAGAACGTCGCGATCATCGAGGCGTTCGACGCCCAGACCGGCGGCAAGGTCGTCAAGGACGACGCCGGCGTCGAGCACGGCGCGGTCGAGGCGCCCCGTGAGGTCGCCGTCGGCAAGAAGGGCCTCGACCACCACGGCATGCAGATCCTGTTCGTCGACGACGACGCCCCGTGCTACGTGCGGGTATCGGGCCCGGACGCCGACCGCCGCCTGGCGGTCGCCCAGCTGGTCGCCCGCAACCTGACCGCCAAGAACGCGCCGATGCGGCCCTACCCGGCTCCCGACACCGCCGCGACCGGGAAGTAACCCGCCGCCGCGGCGGTTGAGGGAGGATCATGCCCAGAGCGACCTTGCTGCTCGCCACCGCCGTGGCGCTCGCGGCCGATCCCGGCGTGGCCGCGGCCGCGACGCCGGCGGCGAAGATGCCGATCGAGCACTACCGGCTCGCCAACGGGCTCGAGGTGATCCTCCAGCCCGATCCCGGCCTGACCTCGGCCGTGGTCCACGTCTGGTACCACGTCGGCAGCAAGGACGAGGTGCTCGGCAAGAGCGGCTTCGCCCACCTCTTCGAGCACCTGATGTTCGAGGGCTCGAAGCACGTGCCCGAGGGCCAGTTCGACCTCCAGCTCGAGGCCGTCGGCGGCTGGAACAACGGCACCACCAACGCCGATCGGACGAACTACTACGAGCAGGTCCCGGTCGCCGACCTGCCGCTGGCGCTGTGGCTCGAGGCCGATCGCATGGCCGGCCTGTGGGACGCCATGAACGACGGCGTGCTCCGCAACCAGCGCGACGTGGTCAAGAACGAGCGCCGCCAGTCGTACGAGAACCGGCCCTACGGCATGGCCGAGCTGCAGGTCCAGCAGGCGCTGTGGCCCAAGGGGCACGGCAACTGGAACCTGACCATCGGCACCATGGAGGATCTCGACGCCGCCAGCCTGAAGGACGTGGAGGCGTTCTGGCGGACCTACTACCGGCCGTCGAACGCGACCCTGGTCGTCGTCGGCGGCTTCGAGGTCGCGCGCCTCAAGCCGCTGATCGAGACCCTGTTCGGCTGGATGCCGGCGCAGCCGGTCCCGGCCCGGCGCGAGCTGACCGAGCCGGTCCGCCCGCTCGCCAAGCCGGTGACGCTGACCACCACCGACAAGGTCCAGGTGCCCAAGATCCTGCTCGCGATGCGCGCGCCCCAGGCCTACGGGCCCGGCTTCCACGACCTCGAGGTCGCCGCCGAGATCCTCGGCGGCGGCAAGACCAGCCGCCTGTACAAGCGGCTGGTGTTCGAGCAGCAGCTCGCCACCGAGGCCTACGTGTCGTTCAACCCGCAGTTCCTCGGCAGCGAGCTGACCGTCGAGGCGATCGCGCGGCCGGGGGTGTCGAGCGCGACCCTGCGCGCCGCGGTCGAGGACGAGGTGCGCAAGCTGGCGGCGTCGCCGCCGACCGCGGCCGAGGTCGAGCGCGCCCGCCGCGTGCTCGAGGTCGAGCTGCTGACCGGGCTCGAGAACCCGGCCAGCCGCGCCAGCAAGCTGGCCGCGTGGGCCGCCTACACCGGCGACCCCGATCACCTGCAGGCCAGCCTCGACGCGCTCGCCAAGGTGACCCCGGCGACCGTGGCCACGGCGATCGACACCTGGATCAGCCCCGACCGCGCGGTGATCATGACCGTCGAGCCCGAGGCCAAGGCCAAGGCCAGCGGCAAGGCCGCGGCGCCGGGAGGTGCCCGGTGACCCGCGCCGCGCTCGCCGCCGTCACCGGCGTCGCCCTGATCGCCGCCTGCGGCCCGTCGTCGCGCGCGACGGCGCCGACGCCGCCGGCGCCGGCCACCACCGTGCTCGAGCCGGCCGCCGGGCCGGGGCCGACCACGGCGCCTCCGACGCCGGTGCCGCCGGCGCCGGCGCTCGACTGGACCAAGGCCGGCATCGACTGGTCGAAGGCGCCGCCGGCGTGGGAGCAGGCCGCGTTCACGCCACCGGTCCCGGTCCGCTTCACCCTGAAGAACGGCGTCACCGTCTACCTGATCGAGAACCACCGGCTGCCGCTGGTCAGCGTGCGCATGGTCCACGGCGCCGCCGGCTCGCGCGGCGACGGCGCCCGCGCCGGCCTGGCCGCGCTCACCGCCGACCTGCTCGACGAGGGCGCCGGCTCGCGCAGCGCGCTCGAGCTGCCCGAGGAGCTCGAGAAGCTCGGCGCCCGGCTGGCGCTCGGCGCCGCCGGCGACGGCGTCACCCTCCGGCTCGACACCCTGGCCGAGACGCTCGAGCCGTCGCTGGCGATCGCCGCCGACGTGATCCTGCGCCCGCGGCTGGCGCCCGCCGACTTCGCGCGGGTCAAGGCCGAGCGGGTCGCCGATCTCGAGCTGCGCGTCGACAGCCCGCGCGCGATCGCCGCCCTGGTGTTCGAGCGGGTGGTGTTCGGCCAGCACCCGTACGGCTCGCCCGGCGCCGGCTGGGTCGACACCGTCGGTGCCCTCACCCTCGACGACGTGCGCGGCTTCTGGAAGGCGTCGTACGGCCCCAAGGCGACCACGATCATCGTCTCCGGCGACGTCACCCGCGCCCAGCTCGAGCCGATCCTCACCCGCCAGCTCGGCGGCTGGAAGTCGCCGGTCACCCTGCCGCGCCGGCCCAAGGCGGCGACCGCGGCCGCGCCGGTGCTCGCGGTCGTCGACATGCCGGGGCGCCCGCAGTCGGTCGTGACCATCGGCCGGCTCGGCCCCGACGCCGCCGATCCGGCGCGCGCCGCCAACGACGTGGTCAACACCGCGGTCGGCGGCAGCTTCGCGTCGCGGCTCAACACCCGCCTGCGCGAGCAGCTCGGCTACACCTACGGCATCGGCTCGCAGTTCTGGCGGGCGCAGTGGGGTGGCGCGTGGAGCGCGTCGTCGTCGATCCGCACCGACGTCACCGGCGCCGCGATCCGCGAGGCCCTGGCCATCCTCGCGGCGACCCAGACCGAGCCCCTGCCCGCCGACGAGCTGGCCCGGACCAAGGCGCTGATCACCCGCGCCCTGCCCCAGGAGTTCGAGACCAACGCGTCGATCGCCGCTGCCTTCGCCGGGCTGGTCCTCGAGCAGCGCCCGATGATCTTCTGGCGCGATCGCACCGCGACGATCGACGCGGTCACCGCCGCCGCCGCCAAGGCCGCCGCCGCCCGCGCCTGGAACGAGCTGTCGATCGTCGTCGTCGGTGACTGGGCCAAGATCGGCAAGGACCTCGAGGCCCTCGGCCTGCCCATCGTCCGCTACGACGTCCAGGGCCGCCCGCAGCAGCCCTGACACCGTCGACGTGATACCCATTCAGGCCGATGTCGTACCCGGCCCGCGCGAGCGAGCTCGCGATCCAGCTCCGGCTCGGGCTACCGCTGGCGGCGCAGCAGGCCGGGATGGTGCTGATGGGGCTGGTCGACAGCGCGATCCTCGGCCGCTACCACCCCGACGCGCTGGCCGGCTCCGGCATCGGCAACAGCCTCACCTTCGCGGTGTCGTGCGTCGGCCTCGGGGTCCTGCTCGGGCTCGATCCGCTGCTGGCTCAGGCGATCGGCGCCGGCGAGCACGGGCGCACGCCGCGGCTGCTGCGCGACGGCGTCGGCGTGGCGCTGCGGCTGGGCGCGCTGCTCACGCTGATCGTGCTGGCCATGCCGCTGGTGCTCGGCCCGGCCGGGGTCGATCCCGCGGTCGCCGCCGAGGCGCGCGTGTACACCTTCGCCCGCGCCGTCGGCGTGGTGCCGTTCCTCCTGCAGGTCGCGCTGCGCGCGTTCCTCCAGGCCCACCACCGCGGTGCGCCGCTGGTGGTCGCGGTGATCGCCGGCAACGTCGTCAACGCCGCCCTCGACTGGATCCTGGTGTTCGGCGATCGCGGCCTCGCCGAGCTCGGCCTGCCCACCGTCGGGTTGCCCGCGTTCGGCGCGCTCGGCGCCGCGTTCGCGACCAGCCTGGTCACCATCCTCACCGTCGCCTACTACGCCGCCGCCTGCCGCCGGGTCGCGCGCCCGCTGCCTCGCCCGCCCGGCCCGCCGGCGTCGTCGGCGCGGGCGATCGTCGCGGTCGGGCTGCCGATCGGGCTGCAGCTCGGCGCCGAGGTCGGCGCGTTCGCGCTGGCCGCGGTGCTGGCCGGGCGGCTCGGCCCGACCCCGGCCGCGGCCCACCAGGTCGCGATCCAGCTCGCCAGCGTGTCGTTCGCGATCGCCCTCGGCGTCGGCGCGACCGCGGCGATCCGGGTCGGCGTCGCCATCGGCGCCGGCGATCACCGCGCCGCCCGCCGCGCCGGCCTGGTCAGCCTCGGCATCGGGGTCGCGGTCATGTCCGGCTCGGCGGCGGTGTTCCTGCTGTGGCCCGCCCCGCTCGCCGGCCTGTTCACCGATCGCGCCGAGGTCGTCACCGCCGCGATCCCGCTCATCATGATCGCCGCCGCGTTCCAGCTGTCCGACGGCGCCCAGGCCATCGGCGCCGGTGCGCTGCGCGGCGCCGGCGACACCCGCGCGTCGTTCGTCGCCAACCTGCTCGGCCACTACGCGGCCGGCGTGCCGATCGCGCTCGCGCTCGGCTTCGCGGTCGGGCTCGGCGCGCCCGGCCTTTGGTGGGGCCTGACCGCCGGTCTGACCGGGACCGCCGTCGTCCTCGTCGGTCGTTTCCTGTGGCTGACCGCACGCCCGGTCGCGCGGGTCGAGGCGCGGCGCGCCGCGCCCCCGTGATACGACCGGGGCATGCGCTCGCTCCGTTCGGCGATCCGGCTCGCTGCGCTCGCCTGGGGCGCGGCCGTCCTCCTCCCTGTCGCCGCCTGCGGTGGCGATGACGACGGCGGCGCGCCCGACGCGCGGCCGACCGGTCCGGCCCGGGTCACCGCGATCCGCTACGACTACGAGCTCGATCTCGAGACCCGCGCTGCGTCGACGCGGGTCACCCTGCGCGTCGTCGAGCCCGGCGACTGCGTCACCCTGCCGTCGCGGGCGTCGATGCTCGATCTGGGCTCGGTCACGCTCGGCGGCGCGCCGGCCACCGCGACCGTCGACGGCGTCACGCTGACCGCGTGCGGCGCCGGCTGGGGCGCCGGCAGCGAGATCGAGCTGACCGCGCGCATGCAGCAGCCGCTCGAGACCTGGGGCGCCAGCCAGGTCGGCTACTCGGTCACCACCGACGGCGCCCAGCAGCCGCTCTTCTACCTGATCTCGTGGGTCGGCGGCTGCGATCGCTTCGGCCCGTGCGACCCGACGCCGTCGGCGTTCGCGCGCTACCGCTTCACCGTCCGCCACCGCAGCGGCGTCGAGGCGCTGTGCTCGGGCCGGGTCACGCCGGGCGACACCGTGACCACGTGCGAGTTCGATCGGCCGGGCGGGCCGACCTACTCGACGTTCGGCCTGATCGCCAGCCCGTCGTGGCAGGCCACCGAGCTCGGCACCTGGGGCGGGACCAAGGTGACGCTCCACGATCGCCCCGGCTCGCGCATCGCGCCGCTCATCGATCGCGCCTACCACGAGGGCTTCCTGGCCTGGATGGTCGCGCGCTTCGGCGCCTACCCGTACGGCGACGAGCTCCGCATCGTCACCGGCCCGACCTACTGGGCCGGCTTCGAGCACCCGGGCAACATCGTCCTCGACGACGGCCTGTGGCGCCCGGGCGGCTCGTACGCGCGGCCCGTCGCCCACACCCTCAACCACGAGCTCGCCCACCAGTGGGCCGGCGACCAGACCACGCTCGCGGACACCTACGACTTCGTGTGGAAGGAGGCCATGGCCGAGTACCTGGCCTTCGTGTACGAGGACGAGACCGAGCCGGTGGTCGCCGCGACCACCGCCGCCGCGTGGAAGGGCTTCGCGTTCGGCGCGGCCTACTACCCGGTCCCCGAGGACCGGCCGACGCTGCTCGACTACTACGGCCACGTCTACGGCCCCGGCCCGATGATCCTGTTCCGCCAGCTCGAGGTGTTGACCTCGCGCGCCCAGGTGATCGACGCGCTGAAGCAGGTGCTCGGCCAGGAGCGCGCGCTATCGGTGGCCGAGGTCCAGGCCGCGCTCGAGGCGACGACCGGGCTCGACCTCGATAACTACTTCGATACGTGGATCCGTGGCCGCGGCGCGCCGACCTGGCCGACCTTCCGCGTCGAGATCACGGGCAAAGCGCCGGCGCAGCAGGTCGTGGTCACCGAGACCACGCCCGGCGGCCAGCTCCACGGCTGCAACTTCAAGATCGAGCTGCGTGGCGACGGCGGCGAGGCGCCGGTCACGGTGGCGATCGCCCGCGGGGTCGACGGCGTCGCGGTGGCGACCGTCCCGACCGGCGTGACCTGGCCGGTGACCTCGACCGTGCTCGATCCCGACGCCGAGTGCCTGGCGTATCCGGACGGTGTGACGTTGCAGAAGCAGCGTCACCCGCCGGGGTGGACGCCCTGGCGCGGGTCGATCTAGGGGCGGGCGTGCCGCCCGCCCTCGTCGGGCGAAGCCCGACGAGCCTCCCACCCTGCTTTCGGCCGGGCTCCCGGCCGGGCGCGACCTTGTCGCGCCGTGACGATCTTGGCGGATCCGCATCGTTGGCGGCCTCACGGACGGATCACGGGCCGGGCGCGATCTTGGCCGGCGCATCACTTGGGACACGATCCCGACCTGTGTTATCTCCGGCGCGGTCGTAAGCGCCGCGGGGCTGCGGCGTTCCGTTGGGCCGGCCGTCCGTGCCGGCGGGAAACCCAAGGAGTGTCCATGCGTGCTCTGCCTGCGTCTAGCTTCCTCGCCGCCGCGCTGTCGGCGGCCCTCGTCACCCTGACCGGCTGTCCGGGCGCCAAGATCCCCGGCCAGGGCGGTAGCAAGGTCGACCCCAACACCTGCGGCAACTACGCGACCACCGACACCGGTCGCAAGCTGAAGGCGTTCCTGTCGGCGACCGTCCGCCTCGACCAGGAGTCGCAGCGGATCGTCAACATCGTCGGCGAGAGCTGCGCGATCATGGGCCGCGAGCTGCAGATGGCCGCCGGCGAGCTCGAGGGCCAGCCGAAGGACGTGTGCGATCGCGTGCTCGCTCGCCTCAACGACGACCTCAAGGTCGCGTTCAAGGGCTCGGCGTCGCTCAAGGTCGACTACAAGCCGGCCGTCTGCAAGGTCGACGCGTCGGTCGCGGCCCGCGCCGCCGCCCAGTGCGAGGCCAAGGCCGAGGCCGACGTGAAGGTCACCTGCGAGGGCACCTGCTCGGGCGCGTGCGACGGCACCTGCAAGGGCTCGACCGGCAGCGGCGGTCAGTGCAACGGCGTCTGCCAGGGCTCGTGCCAGGGCTCGTGCGACGGCACCGCCGACGTCGAGGCGTCGGCGCAGTGCAAGGCCGAGGCGGAGGTCAACGCGTCGGTCGACGTGCAGTGCACCGAGCCCGAGCTGACCGTCGAGGCCGAGGCCTCGGCCATCGTCGACGCCGCCAAGGCCGAGCACGCGATCGCGGCGATCAAGAACGGCCTGCCGCGCATCCTGTCGGTGCAGGCGCGCCTCCGTCCGCTCCAGGCGGCGTTCAAGACCTGGAGCAAGACCGCCGGCGAGCTCGCCGCCGAGGGCCGCGAGCTGGCCCAGTCGTTCCAGGATCAGGCGCTGTGCATCACCGGTCAGATCGCCGCCGTCGGCGACGCGGTCGGTCGCATCACCGGCAACATCAACGTCTCGGTCGAGGTCTCGGTCTCGGCGTCGGCGTCGGCCGGCGTGAAGTGATCCCGGGCTGATCAGAGCCAGTTTCTGAGCGTACGGGCCGCCTTCCGGGCGGCCCGTCGCCGTTTCGGGCGACGGCACTGGCCGTCGGGAGCGAATTCGTGTAAGAAGCCGCGGTTCTACCCCGAGGCGCCACGCCATGAAGACCCTGACCGAGTTCTCGATCGTGATGCTCCGCCGCGGCGCCGAGGCGCGCGCGGCCAAGACCGCCGAAGGCGTCGCCGCCGAAGGGATGGCCGAGGCGATCTCCGGCGGCATCGGTATCCCCGCCGAGCGCGCGGCGCGCCTGATCGAGGCGCTCGACGTGGTCGGCGACGGGCTCGACAAGGTCCGGCTGGTCCGCGTCTACCAGGGCGAGAAGGGCCCGGCCGGCGCGACCAGCGTCGGCGAGTTCCACTACGCGATCGATCGCGTGGTCAGCGCCAACCAGGGCCGCCGGGACCACCGGGACGCGG
>Ga0247822_10003442_pt1 | contig 10338 bp, 11 predicted proteins | sample 13C_Cellulose_Da_FD_192423 | JGI IMG/M metagenome (GOLD analysis project Ga0247822, IMG submission 192423) | Soil microbial communities from agricultural site in Penn Yan, New York, United States - 13C_Cellulose_Day30 | ecosystem: Environmental > Terrestrial > Soil > Agricultural land | place... | reverse complement strand
GCTCGGAGACCACCGGCGTGTCGATGTCGTTCCGCTGGTGACTACTCGTCGTCGTCGGCGCGGTGGTCGATGCCGAGCGCGCGCATCTTCTTGTAGAGGTGGCTGCGTTCGAGCTGCAGCTCGCGCGCGGTGTTCGACACGTGATGATCGTTGGCGTCGAGCGCGGCCATGATGATCTCGCGCTCCGCCGCCGCCACGAGGTCCTTGAACGGCGTGCCGCGCGAGAAGTCCGCCTTCACGGCCTTGACCCGTGGCAGCGCGTCGCCGACGTCGGCCTCGGTGATCACCTCGGCATCGCCGGTCAGGATCGCGAGCCGCTCGACGACGTTCTTCAGCTCGCGCACGTTGCCCGGCCATTCGTGCTGCATGAGCAGCGTCATCGCCGAGGGATGCACCTTCTTGAGCCGCCGCCCGTTGTCCGCGCACACCAGCTCGAGGAAGTGCTCGACGAGCGACGGGATGTCCTCGCGGCGCGAGCGCAGCGGCGGGAGCTCGATCGGCACGACGGCGAGCCGGTAGTACAGATCTTCGCGGAACCTGCCGGCCGCGATCTCCGCGGGCAGGTCCTTGTTGGTCGCGGCGACGACGCGCACGTCGACCTTGATCGTCTCGGCGCCGCCGACGCGCTCGAGCTCGTTCTCCTGCAGCACCCGCAGCACCTTGGCCTGCGCGCTCGGGTTCATGTCGCCGACCTCGTCGAGGAATAGCGTGCCGCCGTCGGCGAGCTCGAACTTGCCGCGGCGCTGCTGGGTCGCGCCGGTGAACGCGCCCTTCTCGTGGCCGAACAGCTCGCTCTCGATCAGCTCCGACGGGATCGCCGCGCAGTTGAGCTTCACGAAGGGCCCGTCGGCGCGCTTGCTGTGCTCGTGGATCGCGCGCGCGACCAGCTCCTTGCCGGTGCCGTTCTCGCCGGAGATCAGCACGCGGCCCGAGCTCGGCGCTGTCTTCGCGACCTTGTCGAAGATCGCGCGCATCGCGCCGCCCTTGCCGATCATGGCGAAGTCGGTCTGCACGCGGCCGCGCAGCCGCGCGTTGTCGTGGCGCAGGCGCGCGAACTGCAGGGCGTTCTGCACGGTGATCAGGAGCTTGTCTCCCGACAGCGGCTTCTCGACGAAGTCGTGGGCCCCGCCCTTGGTCGCCTGCACCGCGGTCTCGATCGTCGCGTTGCCCGACATCATCACCACGATGGTCTCGGGGCTGGCGACGCGGATCTTGGGCAGCACCTCGAGGCCGCTCTCGCCGGGCATCATCACGTCGAGCAGCACGAGGTCGACGTCGAGCTCGGCGAGCTTCGCGAGCCCGATCGCGCCGTTGCCGGCGACCTCGACGCGGAAGCCCTCGACCTCGAGTGACGTCTTGACCGTCTTGAGGATGTTGGGCTCGTCATCGATGACGAGGATCGTCGAGCGCGCCATGTGTGATCTGGAACCTACCAGATGCCTCCTGCGATTTGACTAACGTGCCGAAGGCATTTAGGTTCCAGCCATGAGTGTCACTGCGCGAAGCCACGTGGGAGCCGTACTCGTAACGGCCTCCGCGCTCGTGCTGGGGTTCGTCACGTCCAGCTGCGGTCCCAAGCCGAAAGGGCCCGAATGCAAGGGCGACAAGGACTGCAAGGACGGCCTCAAGTGCTCCGAAAACAAGTGCGTGCAGTGCACGACCGACGCCCATTGCGGCGACGGTAAGAAGTGCGAGGCCGGTGCGTGCGTCGCCGCGCCCGAATGCACCAAGAACAGCGACTGCGCCAACGGCATGGCCTGCCTCGCGAACAAGTGCAAGCCGTGCGCGGGCGACGGCGACTGCGGCCCCGGCGGCACGTGCAACGCGGGCGCTTGCGAGCAGGCCAAGGCATGTACGAAGGATGAGGACTGCGCCGACGACGAGGACTGCGTGAACGGCTTCTGCCGCCGCGCGGGCGCCGCGTCGAATGATCCGAACGCGTGCCCGCTCGCGACGGTGTACTTCGGGTTCGACGACTCGACCATCCAGGCGAGCGAGCGCGATCGCCTCGACGCCAACGCGCAGTGCATCGAGAAGACCAAGGGCAAGAACGTCTACCTCGCCGGGCACACCGATACGTCGGGCACCGAGGAGTACAACATCGCGCTGTCGGAGCGCCGCGCGCAGTCGGTCGCGGACTTCCTCTCGCGCCTCGGCAGTGATCCGGCGCGGCTCCAGGTCGTGCCCAAGGGCGAGACCGAGCCGACGGGCCTCGGCGACGATCGCGATCGCCGCGTGGAGTTCCAATGGCACTGATCAAAGGCCTGCTGCTTTCCCTTACTGTCGGGTTCGGCCTCGGCGGCTGCTTCTGGGTGACCACGAAGAGCGAGGGCGAGACGCTCCGCAAGGACGTCAATTCGATCAACTCGCGCCTGTCCGCGAAGGAGAAGGCGCTCGACGATCAGGTCGCGGAGCTGCAGAAGGTCCTCGACGACTCGGCGAAGCTACTCAAGCGCAACAGCGCGGACCTCGGCGCCGAGGTCGACAAGATGTCCGGCGAGATGCGCACGCTCAACGGCCTCGTCGTCTCGCTCAACAATACGATCAACGAGCTCAAGGCCGAGCTCGCGAAGAGCACCGCCAAGGTCGACGCCCTCGAGGGGCGCGTCGCCCAGATCGAGAGCGGCAAGCCCTCGGCGAACAGCTCGCCCGACGACCTCTGGCGCCTCGGCTCGACGGCGTTCGAGGCCGCGCGCTACAACGACGCGATCGACATCTTCAAGCGCCTCGTCGCGAGCTACCCCACGCACGATCGCGCCGACGACGCGCAGTACTTCCGCGGCCAGAGCTACACGAACCTCAAGGACTGGGACAAGGCGATCGCCGCGTACCAGCTCCTCGTCGACAAGTACCCCGACAGCTCGTTCGCCGACGACGGCCTGTACTTCGCCGCGCTCGCCGCCCAGAGCCTCAAGAACTGCACCGAGGCGCGCGCCTACCTGGGCGTGATCAAGTCCAAGTACGGCAAGGGCAACGTCGCGAAGGTCTCGAGCGACCTCGACGCGCAGGTCAAGAAGGACGCGAAGAACAAGTCCAAGTGCACCTCGTGACGTGCCGCTGTTCGTCGCCATCCTGACCGTCCCGCGCGCCGAGCTCGCCGCGTTCCGCGCCTACGAGCACGCCGCCACCCAGATCATGGCGCGCCACCACGGCGCCATCGAGCGCGCCCTCGTCCTCGATGACGGCGGCGACACGCTCCGCGAGCTCCACGTCGTGCGGTTCGCAACCGCCGACGACTTCACGAGCTACCGCACCGACCCCGCGCTGCTCGCCCTGGCCGACGTCCGCACGCGATGCGTGCTTCACACCGAGCTGCTGCCGGCCACCGACGGCCCGCGCTACTGACGCGACGGGTTCCTGTCCCCGCGCCTGGTCCGACGCGATCAACGCCGCGCATCCGGCCCTCTCCGCGTGTGACCAGCGCGCCGCGATAGCTCGAGATTCTTGAAACGGACGCGCGAGGCGGGTGTCCTTCACCGCGTGCTGCCGCTGGGAACAAGAGCCGGCGTGCCGGTCGCCGGCGCCGTCGTCGTTGCGGTCGTCGTCGGCGTGACCGCCACGCGGACCGTGCACGGCGTCGTCACGGCGATCGCCACGCAGGAGGCTCCGCGGCCGCGCTCCACAGTGCTCGATGCGAGCGTCCAGGCCAGCGTCCCCACCGTGATCGCCTCCGACCCGTCGCAGCTGACGTTCTTCGCTCTCGCCGCGCCGATCGGCGAGTCGTTCGTCGTGCACGACCCCTTCGCTCCCGACGCGAGCACCGCGGTCGTGCTCACCGGTCACCGCGGACCGTGCCGGCCGCTGCTCGAGATGGGAGAGGCATCCGTCCTCGGACCGCTCGAGCCGGTCCTCGACAATCTCTCGCTCCGATCCCGCGGATGTGGGTTTTCGCGCTCGCACGAGCCGGACTACGTCGTCGCGTACGTTCGAGCCGGTGCATGGAGCTATCGCCTCACCTGCGGTCCGTCCGGCGACGTGCACACGGGCCGCGTTACGCAGCGGCACGGAGATGATCGGGCCACGATCAACCTCGACGATGACGTGTATCGCATCGAGCACGGCACCGAGATCCCGGACGTCACCGTCGGGCTGTGGGCGTACGACTGGGTGCGCGTGGGGACCTGCGTGTCGCCTGCGCAAAACCGCGGCAGCGAGGACTGCGAGCGCGTGCGCATCGGGCGTGCGCTCGTCGCACCAAAGGACTGGCGCATCCAGCTGCACCTCACGTCCCCGAGCGGAGAACACGTGCTCGAGACGAACGCGCCGAAGATCGTCGTGCCTGGCCGGCTCCTCCGCGATGGGACCTATCGCCTGCGCGCGGTCACCGGCGTGCGAAAGCGTGGAGTCTGGGTCCCGATCGCCACGAGCGCCCACGAGCGCGCCACGCTCGTGATCGCGACCGATCCTGCTGCCCTACCGTTTCAGCTCGCGTCCCCGGCCGATGGTGCGCGCTGGGGCACCACGCTCTCGATCCAAGGCACGACCCGGCCAGGCGCTGAGGTTCACGTGCTCTCGTTTGGAGAGCTCCTCGGGGGCGACGGAGCTCTTCGCGATGTCGCGATCGCTCGTGCTCCTCTCCACGTAGATCCGTCGGGTCGGTTCGCCGCAGACGTCCCCACCCCGTCGACTGGCGTCCTCGTGATCGAGGTTCGCCATCCCTCGCATGGCACGCACTACTTCTTGCGGCGGGCATGGCATGCGGGCGGGCGGGCGCAGCCGGGGGAGCTCGATTGACCGCTCGTCGTCAGCTTCGCGGGCACGGGCGGACTTCCCACGCGCCCGTCAGCTTCGCGGCGAACCGATCGCTCAACGTCTCTCCTGCGTTGACCTCGAGGTGGTAGCTACCGCGAATCATGCCGCCGACCGCGAGCTCGTCGATGGTCACGGTGGCGACGCGGCAGCCATGCGGAAAGCACGGGCTGAAGTACGCGGTGCGGCGCTCCGGCGGGCCTTCGGTGAAGGTGCGAGGGACCGGATCCGTGGGCCCGTGCACGAGGTCGAGCTGCATCCAGTCGACGCGCGGCGCCTCGCCCGGCGGCGTGTCCGTGTTCTGGAACAGCAGCACGATCTTCTGCGGCCCGTCCGGCGTGCACTCGCGGATCGCCGTCGCTTCGAGCTGCGGATAGCGCACGTTGACGCGCGCGCGCTTCGCCGGCGGCGCCTCATCGAGGCTGCGCTGCGCAGGCTCCTCTGCTCCACCGCGATAGCAGCTCGTCACGACGAGCACGATCGCCCAGCGGACGGCGATCACTTGGTCGGCGCGGCGGCCTTGGGCTTCGTCGTCATCGCCGGCTTCTTGGCGTCGACGAGCTTGCCGCCGAGCTTCACGAACTGCTCGAGGCCGTCGGCCTTCAGGTCGTAGGTCGGGGCGAGCTTGGAGTGGCACTGGTTGCAGCTCTTGATCCCCTTCTCCTTCGCCCACGCCTTCATCGCGTCCTTCGCGGCCTTCTGGCCGCCCTTTGCGCACGCCTCCTTGACCATCACGGTCTTGAGATCGGAGTGCTTGCATGCACCCGCACCCTGCGCGGACGGCGTGGACAGCTGAGCGAAGGTGAGCGCGCCGGCGATCACGGAGACAGAGGCGAGGAGACCGAGCTTGACCATGGGGACTTCCCTCGTGAGGAGTGCAACGTTCGACGCGGACGCCCCGGCTCTATTCACCCCGTCGCCGCGTCGCGAGCATCCTGCTACAGCTTGGAATCCTTGGCAAACGCGCGCGCAGCCAGGCCTACATCGGGAGCGTCGTTGACCGCGCTGATCGCACAGATGGCCGCCGCTCCTGTGGCGTAGATTGCGCTGGCCTGGTCGACCGGGATGCCGCCGATCGCGACCACCGGGACCGTGCCGGCCGCGATGACCGCCGCGCGCAGCCCCGCGAGCCCTTGCACCGGATCGGGGTTCTTCTTGGTCCTCGTCGCAAACACCGGCCCGAAGCCGAGGTAGTCCGCGCCCCCGGCGACCGCAGCCCGCACCTGATCGACGTCGTGCGTAGAGATGCCGATCCACAGCCGATCGCCGGCGACCTCGCGCGCGGAGGCGAGCGGCATGTCCGTCTGACCGAGATGCACGCCATCGGCGCCCACGGTGAGCGCGACGTCGAGGCGGTCGTTGATCACGAGCGCCGCGCCAACCTCGTCGCACATCGTGCGCGCCCACCGGCCGATGCGCGCGAGCTCACCGCCGCCGATGCGTTGATCGCCCTTGATGCGCAGCTGCAGCACGCGTGCGCCTGCCGCGAGCAACCCGCGCGCGAGCTGCGGATCGTCGCGGTCGAGCACCGCATAGAAGCTGCGGATCGCATCGGCGAGCTGCATCGATGCGCCGCAGGATAGCTCACGCCAGCTTAGAACGCGCCCGCGATCCCGACGCGCGTGATGCCGTCGCCGTGCGACACGGTCGGAGAGAACGCAGGACGCTCGGCGCTGTCGTCATGGAGCAGCACGGCGTCGAGGGTGGCGCCGACGGCGAGCCCTCCCATCGTGCCCCACAGCATGCCTTCGAAGCCACACAGCCAATCCTCACGGTTGGCGTTGCAGCCAGCCGCGTAGCCGACAAGCATCCCCATGGTGGCCGACATCGCGCGCATCCCGTAGCTGCCACCCGCGCGCCCGGCGCGTCCGTGGGCGAGGTGAATGATCGGAGCACCGAACGCGGCGACTCCCATGCCGACGCTGAGCAGACCGCCGCTCACATCTTCATCGCGACCGGTCGACAAGCCGATCAGCCCGGCGGTGGCTGCAGCGACGCCGATCGCGTCGACGACGATCGTGGCGGATCGATAGCTGCCGCTCGGCTCGGACTCACCGACGGTCGCACGCGCCGGCGACGCGGGCGTCGCGGTCCTGTACCAGCAGCCAGACAGCGCGACGTATGCGGAAAGGCAGAGCGCGGTGCGCATGCGTGCAGCGAACCATGCCTCGCTTGACGGCGAGCGGGAACGAGCTGGCACTCGCTGGCAGACCGAGTCAGTGCATCTGCTGCTCGAGCGACTCGGTCAGAAGCCACGAGCCCTCGAGGTCGGCGCCTCGCCCGACGGGGGCATGGCTGAGAGTCGCCACGGTCGCACGGTGCATCGAGCTGCGCGCGCTGCTCGCCCGGCCGGGCGCTCGCCGTGTAGAGCGCCGCGTCCACACGGAGGTGGATCTCGAGATCCGCGCGAACGCGTCAGCGCATCTGCAGCTCGAGCTGCTCGAGCTCGCGCGCCTTGTCGCGCAGCGCGGCGGCCCGCTCGAACTCGAGGTCCGCGGCGGCCTGCTTCATCTCGGTCCGCAGCTTGTCGATCGCGGCGCGCAGCGAGTCGAGGTCGTCGATCTTCTTGAGGTCGATCGCGGCGATCTGCGGCGCGCGGCGGCCCTTCGTCGGCATCGGCTCCGCCGGCTGGATATCGAGGATCTTGCGGCTCGCCGAGGTGGGCACGATGCCGTGCTGCTCGTTGAACGCTCGCTGCACCGCGCGCCGGCGGTTGGTCTCGCTCACCGCGTAGGTGATCGACGCGGTCTGCTTGTCGGCGTACAGCAGCACCCGCCCGTGGAGGTTGCGCGCGGCGCGGCCGATGGTCTGGATCAGCGAACGCTCGCTGCGAAGGAAGCCTTCCTTGTCGGCATCGAGGATGCCGACGAGCGAGACCTCGGGGATGTCGAGGCCCTCACGCAGGAGGTTGATGCCGACGAGCACGTCGAACTCGCCGCGCCGCAGGTCGCGGATGATCTGGATGCGCTCGAGGGTGTCGACGTCGGAGTGCAGGTAGCGGACCTTGACCCCGATCTCCCGGTAGTACTCGGTGAGGTCCTCTGCCATGCGCTTGGTCAGCGTCGTGACCAGCACCCTGTCGCCCTTCGCGGTGCGCTCGCGGATCTCGGCGAGCAGATCGTCGACCTGGTGCGCGACGGGCCGCACCTCGACCTCCGGATCGAGGAGGCCGGTCGGCCGGATGATCTGTTCGACGATGACGCCCTTCGCCTGGCCGAGCTCCCAGTCGGCCGGCGTCGCCGAGACGTAGATCGTCTGCTTGGCGCGCTGGCGCCACTCGTCGAACCGCAGCGGCCGGTTGTCGAGCGCGCTCGGCAGCCGGAAGCCGTACTCGACGAGCACCTCCTTGCGCGAGCGGTCGCCGTTGTACATCGCGCCGATCTGCGGGACCGTCTGGTGCGACTCGTCGACGACCAACAGATAATCGTCGCCGAAATAATCCATCAGCGTCGGCGGTGGATCGCCCTCGGTGCGCCCGGTCAGGTGCCGCGAGTAGTTCTCGATGCCCGAGCAGAACCCCATCTGCTCGATCGACTCGAGATCGTACATCGTGCGCTGCTCGAGGCGCTGCCGCTCGAGGAGCTTGCTCTCCGCCGACAGCCGCTCGAGCTGGCCCTTGAGCTCCTCGCGAATGCTCTGCACCGCGCGGCGCATCGTCTCGTCGGGCGTCGCGTAGTGCGAGGCCGCGAAGATCACGGCGCGATCGAGCTTGCGCTTCTCGCCGCCGCGCAGCGGGTCGATCTCGCTCATCGCCTCGATCTGGTCGCCGAACCACTCGATGCGGATCGCCGTCTCCGCCTCGTACGCCGGGAACACCTCGACGGTGTCGCCGCGTACGCGGAACGTCCCGCGGTGGAAGTCGACGTCGTTGCGCTCGTACTGCAGCTCGACCAGCCGGCGCAGCACCGCATCGCGATCGATCGACGTGCCGACATCGAGCTCGGCGGTCATCGACGCGTACGTCGAGCGCTCGCCGATGCCGTAGATGCACGACACGCTCGCGACGATGATCACGTCCTTGCGCGATAGCAACGCGAACGTCGCCGCGTGGCGCATCCGATCGATCTCCTCGTTCACGATCGAGTCTTTCTCGATGAACGTGTCGGTCGTCGGGACGTACGCCTCGGGCTGGTAATAGTCGTAGTAGCTGACGAAGTAGTGGACGGCGTTGTCGGGGAACAGCTCCTTGAACTCGCCGTACAGCTGCGCCGCGAGGATCTTGTTGTGCGCGATGATCAGCGTCGGCTTGTTGATCTCCGCGATCACGTTGGCGACGGTGAACGTCTTGCCCGAGCCCGTGATGCCGAGCAGCACCTGCGCCTCGTCTCCGCGCCGGATGCCATCGATCAGCTCCTTGATCGCCTTGGGCTGATCCCCGGCCGGCTTGAATGGCGAGGCCAGGCGAAACCCTGACGTGACGGGCCGCGGGAGGTCCTGCTTCACGGGCAGGGCATCCGACTTGTTCGCCTTCTTGCGGTAGCTCGTCGCCACGGGCGGCACTGTAGCCCCGCCATCATCGTCCTGCACGGCGATCTCCGGTCGACAAGGTCGCGAGATACCGCCACCAATCGGGGTGAACATTCAGGGTCTCCAGCCAGCGGAGCAGCGCAGCCATACCCAACCACTTGCCGCTGCATCGTGACAGCCTTCTGTCAGCTTTCCGAGTACGCTGCCGAGATGCGCCGCAAGACCCGTCTGTTCGCGCTCGCCGAGGCTCTCCGCGCCCGTCGCACCGGCGTGACCGCGCAGCAGCTCGCGGACCGCTTCGGCGTCACGCTCCGCACCATCTACCGTGACCTCGAGGCGCTTCAGGACGCCGGCATGCCCATCCGCGCGGACCGCGGGCGCGGCGGCGGCTACGCCCTCGACAAGAGCTACCAGCTGCCGCCCGTCAACTTCACCGCCCGCGAGGCCGCCCTGCTCATCGCCCTCTCGCGCCTCGCGCTCGAACAGCGCCTGATCCCGTTCCCCAAGGCGATCGAGAAGGCCACCGACAAGGTCCGCGCCGCGCTCTCCACCTCCGCGCAGCGCGAGCTGCTCCAGCTCATCGGCGAGCTCCAGCTCGTCGGCGTCCCTGCCCTTCCCATCCCCACCACCGTGCGCGACGCGATCGAGACCGCGTGGTTCGAGTCGCGCGCGCTGCGCATCGTCTACGAGAAGAAGGCGTGGGAGCTCACGCCGCGCCTCGTGCGCATCCGCAGCCTCGTGTTCGATCGCCAGATCACGCTGCTCAACTGCACCGATCTCGAGACCGGCAACGATCGCCAGTTCCGCCTCGACAAGATCAAGCAGGCGACCCTCCTCGATCCCAATCCCAGCTAGCGAGCTGGCCACAGTCGATCGATCATCCGGGGTTCCGCGCGCAGGTCGAGTGGGAGCTCGACGGGCTCGACCGCGCCGACGTGATCGCAACGTGGTTCGAGCCTTCGACCAAGGCGCCGATCACGCTGCTCGAGCTCGGGCTACACGCGCGCTCGGGCAAGGTTATCGTCGGCTGCCCACCCGGCTACTGGCGCAAGGGCAACATCGAGATCGTCTGTGCGCGCTACGGCGTGCCGCTCGTCGAGGAGTGGGCGAGCTTCGTCGCGG
>Ga0247822_10003441_pt1 | contig 10338 bp, 9 predicted proteins | sample 13C_Cellulose_Da_FD_192423 | JGI IMG/M metagenome (GOLD analysis project Ga0247822, IMG submission 192423) | Soil microbial communities from agricultural site in Penn Yan, New York, United States - 13C_Cellulose_Day30 | ecosystem: Environmental > Terrestrial > Soil > Agricultural land | place... | reverse complement strand
GACGATGCGCCGCCGACGGCCCAGGAGATCCGCTTCGCCGATCGCCTGAACCACGGCATCACGCAAATGAAAGTCCTGCCGGGCAACATCCGATACATGGAGTTGGTTGGCTTCTTCTGGGGCGGGGAGAAGACCAAGGAAGCCTATGACAATGCCGCGCGCTTCCTGAAGGGCGGCGACGCGATGATCATCGACCTGCGGCAAAACGGCGGCGGAAGCCCCGATGCCGTGCAATATCTGATCAGCCACTTTCTGCAGCCGAACACGCCGATCGTGACCTTTTACATGCGCGGTGAGAAGGGCGATACGTGGAAGAGCTTGGCATCGCTCCCGGCGGGAAGACTGACCGGCAAGCCCCTGTACGTCCTAACGTCCGGCCATAGCGCCAGCGCAGCCGAGGAATTCGTCGGTCACGTTGCGGGCTTCAGGGTCGGCGAACTGGTCGGCGAAACGACCGCAGGTGCGGGCTATCGTAACGAGTTTTTCCCTGTCGCCGGCGGCTACGTCATCAGCGTTTCCGTGGGCCGCGCAGTTCTGGTCTCCACGGGCAAGGATTGGGAAAAGGTCGGCATTGCTCCGACGGTGAAGGTCGAACAGGACAAGGCGCTGGAGATGGCGCAGGTCCGCGCGCTGCAAAAGCTGGCTTCAACTGCGACCGGACAGGACAAAACCGTCCTGGAGGCGAGCGCCCAGGTTCTCGAAGCGGAGATGAAGCCGGTCGCGACCGCGTTGCCCGCCGCGCAATATGTCGGGGTCTACGGCGTTCGGCACATCACCAACGACGAAGGGAAATTGTTCTTCCAGCGCGAGGGCGGTCACAAGGGCCAGCTGGTCGCGGTCGGAGCTAACGAATTCGCCTTCGTCGCCGATCCCATGCAGCGGGTGAAGTTCAAGACGGCCGGCAACGCAGCGACCGAGTTGGAACTGATCCGGGGCGACGGCAGCCGCGTAGTGGCCGCTCGCAACCCCTGACCTACTTCATCAGGACGAGTTCTTCCGCCATCGTCGGGTGAAGCGCGACGGTGGCGTCGAAGTCGGCCTTCTTCAGCCTCGCCTTTACCGCCACCGCAGCCGCCTGAAGGATTTCCGGCGCATCGGGACCGATCATGTGGATACCGACCACCTGGTCGGTCTCCCCGTCGAGCACCAATTTGTAGAGCGATCGCTCGTTGCGACCGGCGAGGACGTTCTTCATCGGCCGAAAGTCGGACGTGAAAGTCCTCACCGTGCCAAGGCGATTGCGCGCCTGCCCTTCGGTCATGCCGACGCTCGCCAAGGGCGGATGGCTGAACACTGCGCTTGGGATGCAATTATAATCGACCTGGTGCGGCTTGTTGCCGAAGAAGGTGTCGGCAAACGCCTGCCCTTCGCGGATCGCGACCGGGGTCAGCTGCACGCGGTCGGTAACGTCACCCACAGCAAAGATGGACTCGACGCTGGTGCGATTGTCGTCGTTGACCTCGATCTCACCCTTCTCGCCGACCGCGACACCAGCGGCTTCGCAGCCGAGGTCCTCAACGTTCGGACGGCGGCCGACGGCGAACAGGATCTGGTCCGCTTCGAGATCGTCGCATCCGGTCATGCTGACGTGCAGCGATCCATCCTCACGCTTCTCGATCGCGTCGATGGTCGCGTTGAACTTGAAGTCGATGCCCTTGCGGATGGAAATCTGCAGCAGGCGGTCGACGATCTGCTGATCATAGCCGCGCAGGATGACGTCGGTGCGGTTCACCAGGGTCACCTTGCACCCGAACTGGTGAAAGATACCGGCAAATTCGTTGGCGATGTAGCCGCCACCGACGATGATGATGCGCTTCGGCAGCTTCTCGAGATGAAAGGTCTCGTTGGAGCTGATGGCATGCTCGATGCCCGGAATTTCCGGCATGAGCGGACGGGCGCCGGTGGCGATCAGGATCTTGTCGGCGGTGACCGTCTTGCCGGACGCCAGTTGAACCGAGTTCGGCCCGGTCAGCCTTGCGCGTTCCTTGAACACGGTCACGTCGTGATTAGTCAGCGTCTCGGTGTAGGCACCTTCCAGTCGAGTGACCTCGGCCAGCACATTGTCGCGCAGCACCGCCCAATCGAAGCGCTTCTGCGGCACGTCCCAGCCGAACATCGCCGCATCGTCGAGATCCTCGGCAAAGTGCGCGCCATAGATGAGCAGCTTCTTCGGAACGCAGCCGCGAATGACGCAGGTGCCGCCGACCTTATGCTCCTCGGCGACGGCGACGCGTGCGCCATAGGCCGCGGCCATGCGGGAGGCGCGGACGCCGCCGGAGCCGGCTCCGATCACGAACAGGTCAAAGTCGGCCATTAGAGCCCTGCCCTTTCGATCAGCGCATCCGTAGACGGGTCGAAGCCCGCCTCATCCGCCGAGCCATCGAGCTCGCGGGCGATCTCCTTGCCCAACTCGACGCCGAACTGGTCGAATGGGTTGATGCCCAGCAGCACGGCATTGGCGAACGTGCGATGCTCGTAGAATGCGATCAGCGCTCCCAATGTTCGCGCATCGAGGCGATCGAGGAGGATTGTCGAGCTTGGGCGATTGCCGGGATAGCTGCGATGCGGATCGTCGCTCTGGCGGCCGCGCATCAGCGCCGCGCCCTGGGCGAAAGCGTTCAACAGCAATTGGCGATGATGTTCCTGCGGCAGGCTGTCTTCCGCCTCGGTGACCGCCAGGAACTCGACGGGAACGACCACCGTGCCCTGGTGGAGCAGCTGAAAGACCGCATGCTGGGCATCGGTACCTGTTCCGCCCCAGGTAACCGGAGCGCTTGGTTGCCCGACGGGCGAACCGTCCAGCTTCACCGACTTGCCATTGGACTCCATCTCCAGCTGCTGGAGATAGAATGGCAGCAAGCGCAGCCGCTCGTCATAGGCAAAAGCCGCGCGGGTCTGGCAGCCGAACTTGCGCACGTAGAGCCGGTCGACGAATGCCGCGATCAGCGGGGCATTCTTGAGCGGCTCGGAATAGCGGAAATGGCGATCCATCTCCGCCGCGCCTTCGAGCAATTCCTCAAACGCGCTCCATCCCAAAGCGAGCGCCGCCGGGAGCCCGATCGCGCACCACAAGGAGTATCGGCCGCCGACACCCTCGCTGAACTGCAGGATACGCGTCTCGTCGATGCCGGCATCGACGGCGGCCTGTGGGTTGGCCGTTACGGCGATGACTCGCCCGAACGGGTCGTCAACACCCGCCTCGCGGAGCCAGGCCAAGGCCGCATCGAGATTGGCCATCGTCTCGGCCGTGGTGAACGTCTTCGATGCGGCGACGACAAGCGTAGTCTCTGGATCGAGCATAGACACCGCATCGTCGAACGCCTCTCCGTCGATGTTCGACAGGAAGCGGACATCCAGACGAGAGCTGCGGCGGCCCAACGCGTCCACCAGCAGAGCCGGTCCGAGCACAGACCCGCCGATGCCGATGTGCAGCACGCCGGTGACATCGCCGAAAGCACCCGCTTCGATCGCGTCGACCAAAGACCGCATCCGGTCGCGGCGGGCTGCGGCAAGTTCTACGGCGTCGGCTGAGCCGGTTCCTCGCTCAGCGACGTGCTCGGCCGGACGGCCCTCGGTCGGATTGACGATTGCACCGGAGAACAAGGCATCGCGAGCAGCCGCGAAACCCGCGACCTCCGCGATCCTCTCGAACTGTTCTAGCAGCTCACGATCGAGGTGGGTCTTCGACCAATCGAAATAGATCCCGCCCAATTCGAGCGACATCGCCGAGAGCCTGTCGCCATCCTTCTCGAACAAGGTTTCGAGCGGTTGAGGGTTATACGCGTCGATCGCGTTCCATTCCTGGCCTGCCATGCCGCGCGTCATAGTCGGGAACCCCGCAAAAACCATCCCCGCTTGACGGGCCGCAGCGCGCCCGAAACAAGGCGCCCCAATGGCACTCCGTTATAGCCGCCGGCAGGGCGCATCCACCGACAAGAAGCAGGGCCCGCTCGCGCTGGTCCGCCTTGTCCTGTCCGTCGCCCTCATCGCCTGGGTCATCCGAAGCTTCGTCTTCGCGCCGTTCAGCATTCCGTCGGGGTCGATGCTGCCGACCTTGTTCATCGGCGACTATGTGATGGTCTCGAAGTGGCCTTACGGCTTCTCGCGCTACAGTTTTCCGTGGGGATTTCCGTCGTTTGACGGGCGAATCCTCGAAAAGCTGCCGAAGCGCGGGGACGTCGTCGTGTTTCGCGTGCCCGGCTCGGACGAGGATTTCGTGAAGCGGGTCGTCGGCCTGCCCGGCGACAGGATCGTCGTCCAGAACGGCATGCTGATCATTAACGGCCGCCCCATCCCGCGACAGGCAGAAGGCACGTTCGCCATGCCGATCTCCGCGAACAGTCCCTGTCGCGTGGTCGGCGGAGCGTCGCAGATGGTCGCTTCAGGCGACGATGGACGACCGGCGTGCATGTACCCCATGTACCACGAGACCCTGCCCGGCGGCCGTTCGTACCGGGTGCTCGACCAAGTCGAGAACCCGCGAGCGGACGACATCTCGCAAATCGTCGTTCCTGCCGGCCGTCTCTTCCTCATGGGCGACAATCGCGACGACAGCCTCGACAGCCGTTTCTCGCTTCAGGAAGGGGGTATCGGCTTCGTTCCAGTCGAAAACATCATCGGTCGGGCGAGCTTCATCTTCTGGTCCACCGACGGCACCGCCGAGTATGCGAAACCGTGGACTTGGTGGAGCGGCCTTCGTGGGCAGCGGGTCGCCACCGGCTTCAATGGCCAAGAACGATGAGCGAAGTCCGCGAATTCCTGCGCGATCAGATCGGGCACGATCCAAAGGACCTCGGACTGTTCGAACGCGCACTGACTCATTCCAGCGTCGGCAAGGACAGCTACGAACGGCTCGAATTCCTCGGCGACCGGGTCATCGGCCTCGTTATGGCCCGGTGGCTGTATGAGCGCTTCGGCAGCGAGGAGGAAGGCAAGCTCTCACGCCGCTACAACGTGCTGGTTTCCCGAGAGACCTGTGCCGAAATCGGCCGTCAGCTCGGACTGCCGGCGCTGATCCGCTTGGGCAAGCAGGCCCGCGAGGATGGCGCCAACTGGAGCGACAATGTGGTCGGCGACGTCGTCGAATCTTTGATGGGTGCCGTGCTCATCGATGGGGGGCTGGAGCAGGCTCAAGCATTCATTCGCAAGGCTTGGGCCCCCTATCTCGAATCCCAGGGCAAGGCGCCGAAACATCCGAAGTCGGCGCTTCAGGAACTCGCTGCGGCTCGCAACTGGGCAGTCCCCGAATATGAGGTTGCCCGCAAAAGCGGCGCACATCACGCACCGCGCTTCACCGTGCGCGTATCGATCAAGAACGTCGGCGAAGCGACGGCGGAGGGTTCGAGCAAGCAAGAGGCGGAAACCGCAGCGGCCACTGCGCTGTTGGAGCAGAAGCAATGAGCGAAGGTACCACCCGCGCAGGCTTCGTGGCCGTCATCGGCGCGCCCAACGCCGGCAAGTCCACACTGGTGAATGCACTGGTCGGGCAGAAGGTCGCGATCGTCAGCCCGAAGGCGCAGACGACTCGCGCACGGCTCATGGGCATCGCGATCCAGGACAGGACGCAGGTTCTGCTGGTCGACACGCCGGGCATCTTTCAGCCGAAGCGGCGGCTGGACCGCGCGATGGTCGCGGCTGCGTGGGGTGGCGCAGGCGACGCGGACCTCATCCTCTTGGTCATCGATGCCGAGACGGGCCTGACGCGCGGCGTCAACGAGATCGTCCCAGGGCTGGAGCAGCGCGAGCACCCGCTTTGGATTACGCTCAACAAGATCGACCGGATCAAGAAGCCCGAGCTTCTGGCCTTGGCATCGAACCTCACGGAGCGCCTGAACCCGGATCAGGTCTTCATGATCAGCGCCACGCAAGGCGAAGGCGTGCCCGACGTGAAAAAGGCGCTGGCGACCGCCATGCCGGAAGGTCCGTGGCTGTATCCGGAGGACGAAGTCTCCGACGCTACGGACCGGATGATTGCGGCGGAGCTGACGCGCGAGCAGATCGTCAACCAGCTTCATCAGGAATTGCCGTACGCGACCGCGATCGAGACGGAGACGTGGGAAGATCGGGCCGATGGCTCGACCGTCATTCACCAGCAGATCCTGGTCGCCCGCGACAGCCAGAAGGCCATCGTCATCGGCAAGGGCGGCACGCGACTGCGGACGATCGGCCAACTCGCCCGCGAGGAGATCAGTCAGCACCTCGGCCGCAAAGTTCACCTGTTCCTTCACGTGAAGGTGAACCCGCGTTGGGATGAAGATCGGTCGTTGTACAAGGACATCGGCCTCGAATGGGCCGACTAGGCGAGTAACTCGTCGACCCACTCCGGCACGAGCTTGCCCGCCGGACCGATACGGCTCTCATCGAAGAACGTGCTGCCGAGGCTCGGATCAAGATTCATCTCGAGAGTCACCGCGCCGCAATAGCTGGCGGTCTGGACGAAGCCGGCCGCCGGATAGACCGCCCCGGACGTCCCGATGGAAACGAACAAGTCCGCGCCCCGGAGCGCGTCTTCGATACGGTCCATCTCGTAGGGCATCTCGCCGAACCAGACGATGTCCGGTCGCACTTTCCCCCGCACCTGGCACGAGAGGCATACAGCGCCCTCGCCCATGTCTCCCGTCCACGCGAAACGCTCATCGCAGGCGAGGCACCAACCTTTCGTCAGCTCACCATGCATGTGAAGCAGCCGCTTCGACCCGGCACGGCCGTGCAGGTCGTCGACGTTCTGGGTCACAAGCAGAAGGTCCCCGTCCCACTCGGCATCCAGGCGAGCGAGAGCCTTGTGGGCCGCGTTTGGCTCCACTTCGCCAAGGCGGGTCCGGCGAGCGTCGTAGAATTGGTGAACCAGTTCCGGATCGCGCCAGTACGCTTCGGGGGTCGCGACGTCCTCGACCCGATGGCCTTCCCACAGACCGTCGGCGGCCCGAAACGTGGCCAATCCGCTTTCCGCGGAGATGCCGGCGCCCGTCAGGATCACGATGTTGCGGATATCTCTGCCCATTCGTCGTCCCTAGCTCAAGGTCCGTCTGGACGAAAATCCATTGGCGAGACGCATTTATTGAGCGAAGTTAGTGTGTCTGCGATTCTAATAACTAAGGCTTGATGACTGATAATTAAGGGTTTTCCAGTCTCGGGGGAGGCTGGTCGAGTTTGACCGGGGGCGAACATTCGCAAGATTCTTCACTCGCGTCTGCCGCAACGGTGGGCCCATCGGGTCCCACCCCTGCTCGTGGAAATCGTCATTGGCCTGGCCGTAGCCGCGGCGATGGTCGTCCTTCGTCTTCCGTTCGCCGACCTTACAGGCGACCGAGCACCCTATTCCCTAAATTTCCTCGCCGTCGTTTTGGCCGCTGTCCTGGCTGGATGGCGAAGCGGCGGGATCGCTCTGATCGCCGGCCAAGCGCTCATCTGGTATGCGATCGTGCCGCCCTACTACAGCTTTGGTATCAATGATCCGGAGCGGTTTGGCGGCCTGATCCTCGCGACATTCTCTCAGGCCCTCGTTCTACTCGTCATCGCCCTCTACCAGCGCGAGGTCGACAAAGGGACCGCCGAGCGCGAGCGCAGGATGGCCCTGCTCGACCATGCGCTGAACGAGATCGACCACAGGACGCGGAACAACCACCAGACCGTGCTGGCTCTGATCCATCTTCAGGCGCAGCGCTCGACCGACGATGGCGTGAAGGACGCGCTGCACCAGGTTGCCGACCGCATCCAGGCGATTGCTCATGCGACGGAGAAGCTGGCGCTTCGCAGCGGCGATCTCGAGCGTGTGCGGCTGGACGATCACCTCTGCGGCCTGTGCGAGCAGATCGAGCGCGGGCTGTCTGGCCAGCATGTGCAGATCGAATGCAGGATCGAGGAGATCACCACGACGGCCGACCAGGCCATTCCCATCGCGATCATCGTGAACGAGCTCGTGACGAATGCTCTGAAGCATGCCTTCGACGGACGCGACACAGGGCGTGTGCTCGTGACCGGCACCATGAACGGCGCTCTCAAGCTGTCTGTCGCCGACAATGGCGTGGGCATGAAGTCCGGCGCCGGGACGAAACGCGGGGGGCTGGGCACCAAGCTCGTCGACAGTTTCGCCAAGCAACTGGGCGCGCAGCATGAAGTCGTCTCGACCGAGACGGGGACCACCCACGATCTGATCATCCCCCAGATCGGCTGACTTTGCATCGGCGCCATGCTCCGGCATTGATCACAAGGTGAGCGAGGGCAGAATTCGAGTCGGGATCGGCGGCTGGACCTACGAGCCATGGCGCGGGGTCTTCTATCCGCCCGGCCTGCCTCAGAAGCGCGAGCTGGAATATGCCTCCCAGCATCTCAGCGTGATAGAAATCAACGCGACATTCTACGGCCGCCAGAGCCCGAAAAGCTGGGAGAATTGGGCCAAGGTCGCGCCTGAGGACTTCCAGTTCGCGATCAAGGGGTCGCGGTTCTGCGTGATGAAGTCGAAGCTGGCCGAATCCGGCGAAGGCATTGGCAATTTCTTCGCGCAAGGTTTTGCAGCGCTGGGCCCGAAGCTTGGTCCCATCCTCTGGCAGTTCGCCGGACGACGGAAGTTCGATGCGGACGATATCGCTGCGTTCATCGATCACCTTCCGGACGAGGTGGAAGGCATCAAGGTCAGGAACGTCATCGAGCCACGCCACGAAAGCTTCCGCGACGAGCGCTTCTTCGAGCTGTGTCGCGCTCGGAACGTCGCGGTCGTGTTCGAAGATTCCGACGATTACCCGTGCATTGAGGCGGACACCGCGGACTTTGCCTACGCGCGGCTGCAGCGGATGAACGAGGACATCGTCACCGGATATGACGACGCCGCGCTGGACGGTTTCGCAAACCGCGCCCGCAACTGGTCTCAAGGAGATCGCGACGTTTACGTTCTGATGATCAACGGGGCCAAGGTTCGTGCGCCTGCGGCCGCTCTGGCAATGCAGCAGCGGCTTGGCATCGAACGGGCGGCCACTTAACACCCCGCCATGCGCACCGACGAGCAGCCCATCCGCATCAGCCTTTTCGCTCCAAACGGCCGGATGGGCCAGGCGATCGCTGCCGCTGCCGAACAGGATGCCCGCGTCGAGATCGATCAGGACCACGGCGACGTCTTGGTGGACTTCTCAGCGCCGTCCGCGCTTCAGGCCAGCCTCGACCGGGCGATCGCTTCAGGCGTGCCGATCCTCATCGGAACGACAGGCCTCGACGACTTCGCCAGCCGTCGGATTGCGACCGCCGCAAAGGACATTGCGGTTCTCCGCGCGGCGAACACCTCCCTCGGCGTGGCTTTGCTTGCCGACCTGGTGGAGCGCTCGGCAGAGGTGCTCGGTCCCGACTGGGACATCGAGATCGTCGAGATGCATCATCGCATGAAGACCGATGCGCCGTCCGGAACGGCGCTGGCGCTTGGCGATGCTGCAGCTCGCGGCCGCCAGACGAAGCTGAAAGCCGAGCGCGGCCGCGATGGAACGGGCTTGAAGCGCGAGGATGGCGCAATCGGCTTCGCATCTCTGCGCGGCGGAACAGTTGCCGGCGACCATGATGTTGTCTTTGCCGGGCCGGAGGAGCGCGTAATTCTGTCGCACCGGGCTGAGAACCGGATGATCTTCGCACGGGGAGCCATTGCGGCTGCCAAGTTCCTCGTCGGCAAGCCCGCGGGCACCTACACGATGCGCGACGTTATCGACGCCCTGTGACGCGCGACCAGATTTTCGAATTCTTCCGCCGGCTCGCGGAGGAAAACCCCTCCCCTCAAACCGAACTCGAATATGTGAACCCGTACACCCTGCTGGTGGCGGTGGTGCTGTCGGCGCAGGCGACGGATGCGGGCGTGAACGTCGCTACCCGGCCGCTGTTTGCGAAGGTGCAAACGCCTGAACAGATGGTCGCGCTTGGCGAGGAAGACATTCGGGACGCGATCAAGACGATCGGCCTGTTCAACACCAAGGCCAAGAATGTCTTTGCGCTGTCGCAGGCGCTGGTCCGCGATCACGCCAGCGAGGTGCCGGGCACTCGCGAGGAGCTGGAAAAACTGCCCGGCGTGGGCCGCAAGACTGCGAACGTCGTCCTCAATACAGCTTTCCATCAGGAGACCTTCGCCGTCGACACGCACATCTTCCGCGTCGGCAACAGGACCGGACTCGCTCCGGGCAAGGACGTGATTCAGGTCGAACTGAAACTGGAAAAGAGAGTGCCGCAGCCGTTCCGGCTGAACGCGCACCACTGGCTGATCCTTCACGGCCGCTACATCTGCAAGGCGCGCAGGCCCGAGTGCTGGCGCTGCCCCTTGATCGACCTGTGCCGCTACAAGCCCAAGACGCCGCCGCCGGGGACTAAGCC
>Ga0247822_10003439_pt1 | contig 10341 bp, 9 predicted proteins | sample 13C_Cellulose_Da_FD_192423 | JGI IMG/M metagenome (GOLD analysis project Ga0247822, IMG submission 192423) | Soil microbial communities from agricultural site in Penn Yan, New York, United States - 13C_Cellulose_Day30 | ecosystem: Environmental > Terrestrial > Soil > Agricultural land | place... | reverse complement strand
ACCTGATCGCGCGCGCCACCGCCAGCTCGGGGTCGTGGCCGTCGCCGGCGGCGCGCGCGATCAGGTCGGCGGCCGCGCGGACGATCTGGTCGGGATCGCCGTCGAGCGCCCGGGCCATGGTCCGCCGGCGCAGCGCCGGATCGGCGAGGCCTCGCAGGCGGTCCAGCAGCACGTTCGACGACGGCATGCACTCCCAGTGTACCGTGGGCGCCGGGCCACACGGCAGGGCGTGCCGCCGCCGGCTACTCCTTGTGCTCTTCCTCGGCGAGCTGCATCAGCCGCGCCTCGAGCTCGGCGATGCGCTCCCCCAGCTGCTTGACGTCCTTGTGCAGGCTGGAGAACGGCGAGATGCCCTCGATCGCCGACCGGACCCGGCCGTCGACCCGCTTCTGCCAGTCCTCGAGGGCGTGCTGCTGCTCGTTGACCCACTCGCGGAACTCGCGGACCAGGGCCAGGCCTTCGCGGCGGCGCGGGCCGCCGGCGTAGGTGCCGTCGGCGTCGTCGTGGAAGCCGTTGTCCTCGGACGCCACCTCGTCGTCGGGCGGCGGCGGCTCCTCGTCGACCGAGTCCTCGTCGTGCTTGTCGTGGTCGCGCTTGAACGGCAGCACGCTGGTCACCCGGCGCTGCGCCTCGGCGAACCACTCGCCGCCGTTCTGGATGATGTTGCGCATCGCGGTCAGCGGCAGGAAGCTGCGCTGCTTCTTCTCTTCCTCGAAGATGATCTGGGCCAGGGTGACCGACGTGAGGTCTTCCTTGGTCTTGTTGTCGACGATCTTCACGTCGTCGCCGTTGCGGATCATCTCGGAGATCTGATCCAGCGTCACGTACCGGCTGTGCTGGGTGTCGTAGAGCTTGCGGTTGGCGTACCGCTTGATGATCCGCGCTTCGGCCATGGGCAGCTCCTGGACGGTCATGACGCAAAAGGGGCGAAGTGCCCCCCCTTTCTCCATGCGTATCACGCGCCCCGATGCACCGGCAACGCGGTGCGCCGTGCCTGTTGGCAAGTACGCCACGGTGCCCAGATCCAGAAAACTTCTGGCATGATCCGGTCGGCCGCGCTGCCGGGCGCGGTGGAGGTCTCATGCGAAAGCTTCTACTGATTGCAATCTCTTCTCTCGCGATCGGCGCGGCCGCCTGCGGCAGCGACGACGGCAGCGGCGACAGCAGTGGCGACGGCGACGGCGACGGTGATGGCACCGTCATCGACGCGGCTCCTGCGGCGCCCACGGTCACCGTGGTCGACTGCGCGACGGCGACCGTCGCCGGGACCGTGACCGCGCCCGGGTCGGCCTACTCACCCGCCAACACGACCATCACCAGCGGTGAGGTCGTCAAGTTCACGATGCCCGCGATCCACGACGCCAAGTCGCGCACCCCCGGGCTGTTCCACGTCATGTTCGGCCAGGAGCAGTGCCTGAAGTTCGAGGGCACCGGGACGGTCGAGTTCTTCTGCGTCCCCCACCAGTTCACCGGGACCATCACCATCAACTGAGCGCCGCCGGCGCCCGCCGCGTCACAGCGGCGGGCCGCCGATGACCGTTCCGGGATCCGACACCTCGACCGACCACTGGAAGTTGTCGAGGATGACGACCGAGTCGAGGTTCTGGTCGCTGGTGTCCCAGATCGCGATGCGCAGGGTGATGACCTCGCCCGGCGTGACGTTGCCGCTGGTGACCAGCCAGCCGGTGCCGCCGCCCTGCAGGCTGTCGCCGTCGCAGTAGCCCGAGCTCGGGGTGTCGAAGCCGGTGCCGGCGAGCTGCGCGGTGCTCACGCACGTCGAGATGGTGCCCTCCTCGCCGAGACAGCCGGTGGTGCCGTTGCGGCACTGCGTGAACAGACCGGTGTTGCCGTGGGCGAGGTTGATGCCGACCGGATAGACCATGTTCGCCTGATCGCGGTAGAAGGCCAGGTTCTTGTCGGTCGGGTTGGCCGGCGTGCCGTTCCAGGTCGAGTCGAGCAGCACGACGAAGAAGTCGTTGTACGGGCTGCACACGTACTCGGGGTACTCGGCCGAGAAGAAGTTGCTCGAGAAGCTGAACGACTTGGCGTTCGACGGCACCCGGATGCGCAGGCTCAGCATGACCGGGTCCTGAGCCTGGGTCCCGAACGGGGACGGACAGCCGGGCGCGTTGGGCAGGGTGCCGCCGTGGGCGCCGATGAAGTCGGCCGGGAAGCCGCTGGTGACGCCGTTGCGCGCCGAGTCCTCCCAGTCGATGTGGCCGGGGTTGATCTGGCCGGGCGCGGCGGCGTGGCCGCTCGACAGCAGCGTGAACGACATGCCCGCCTGCGGCGGCAGGCCGATGCCGAAGTTGGGCCGGATCGACGACGCGTCGGCGTGGGCGCCGGGCTGGCCGTCGGCCTTGAGGATGGACGCGCTGATCACGCCCCACCGCCGCGACGACTCCGTGGTGGTGTTGCAGATGTCCATCGCCCGGGCGTAGTCGACCGTCGTGGCCGGGCGCGACGGCAGGTCCATGTCGCACACCGTCTGCGTGTTGTCGATCGCGCCGTCGCAGTCGTCGTCGAGGCCGTTGCCGGCGGCGTCGAACGCGCCCGGGTTGACCAGCGCCGGCGCCGAGCACTCGCCGTCGTCGCAGCAGTCGCCGTCGCAGGTGGTGAAGCCGTCGCCGTCGCGGTCGAGGTTCTCGTCGGCCTCGCCGCTGCAGTTCTCGTCGATGCCGTTGCCGCAGATCTCCTGGGCCGGGACGATCTGGCCCAGGCACGGTCCCCACTGGCCCGACGGCAGGCACAGGCGCTGGCCGCCGCGGCACGGCCCGACGCCCTCGGTCTGAGGCGCGCCCTCGTAGCACTCGACCGTCTGGCCCGGGTCGCAGTCGGAGGAGCACTCGCCCTGCACGCACAGCTGGCCGGCCGAGCAGACGTGCCCGCAGGCGCCGCAGTTGTAGACGTCGCTGTCGGTGTCGACGCCCGGGCAGGACGCGTTGTCGTCCCTCGCCGCGCTCGGTCCACACGCGACGAGGACACCGAGCGAGAGCGACATGGAGATGACGAACGAGCGCATGGTGAGAGCTCCGGGGCCAGCGGCCGGCAGGAGGTGAGGTTGCTCGGACAATCCTCTTAATCGCGTGGGCATACAACCCCCTCCCGACTTGCAGCCGGTGACGGGCGCGCAGAAGGTTCGCCGGCCACGGTCGGCACGACGGCACGCGTCGGATAGGATCCACCCCATGGCGATGACCACGACCCCCAGCGGATTGCAGTTCGAGGATACCCGGCCCGGGACAGGTGCCCAGCCGAACAAGGGCCAGACCTGCGTCATGCACTACACCGGCTGGCTCTGGCTGAACGGCGCCAAGGGCGCGAAGTTCGATAGCTCGCACGACCGCGGCCAGCCGTTCTCGTTTCCGCTCGGTGTCGGCCGCGTGATCAAGGGCTGGGACGAAGGCGTCGCCACCATGAAGATCGGCGGGGCGCGAACCCTGCTCATCCCTCCCGATCTCGGCTACGGCGCGCGCGGCGCCGGTGGCGTCATCCCGCCCAACGCGACCCTGCTGTTCGAGGTCGAGCTGCTCGGCGTCCAGTAGCGATCCGACCGCCCGGCGACCGAAAATGCGACGGCCCGGTCTCGGAGGAGACCGGGCCGTGTCACGTCAGCCGAGGCGCGCGAGCCGAGGCTCGCGGCAGGTCACGGCGTCGGGATCGTGTAGGACGACCCGGGCGGCGTCGTGCCGGCCGTATCGCGACCGACCAGGATCCCGGCGGTCCCACCGGGACCTTCCACGCCGACCGTGGCCGAGCTGCCGGTCGCCTGGTGGCCCGGACCGTAGATCAGGTCGACCGTACCGTTCTGGTGCAGGACGGTCTGGAACTGGACCGCCGTGGACGTGTCGATGAGGAAACCAGTCCACTGCACGGTGACCGTGTTGGCGACCGCGTCGTCCTTGCGGCAGACGCGGATGGTGTCGAGGTCGTCCCAGTAAGCCGCGATGAAGTTGTTCGGGCCGCCGGTGCTCGGGAGCGCTCCGTTCGAGAAGCAACCGAAGCTGCAGGTCGGGGTGGTGTTGCCGAACACGAGGAAGCCGTTGGCGCCGACGATGAACTCCGTGACCGCCGCGCCGAAGTAGGTGAAGCCGGCGGGCAGGGTCTGGACCGCGGTGTACTCGTCATCGGCGGCCCCGTTGTGCGGCGCCGGCAGGGCCGTCCCGGTCGGGCAGATGTCGACGTAGGGGATCGGCGCGGTCGCCGTCACCGCGAGGTCGACGTCGGTCGCGACCGCAGCGGTCGAGTTCGTCACCGTGAACGCGATGAAGTTGGGCGTCGCCGCGAAGCTCGCGGACAGCGCCTCGGCGACGCCGACACCACCGGTGTTCGCGGTGCCACCGGTCGGGATCGACTCGTCGGCGTTGCGGCGGTCGATGCGGATGTCGGCCGTCGCGTCCAGCGGGGTGGCCTGCGCGCGCAGGCGGTGGCCGGCGGTGCCGAACACCAGGTAGCGGCGGGTCGCGCCGCCGGCGAGGTTGTCCATGCCGGTGCGGTTGATCGGCGTCGCCGGGTCCGCGGTGCCGAGCAGGGTGTGCGGCCGCTCGCGGACGTGGAGGTCGTAGGTCGGCCCCGCGTCGGGCGTACCGGTGTTCTCGATGCGGATCAGGTAGTCACGCGTGTCGCCAAGGGTGATGCGGCCGAGCGGCGCGCTCCCATCGGTCGGCTGCGTGGCGCTGGCCTGGATCGGGAGGTAGTTGCCGGTGGTGGTGGTCAGCCAGCCCTCGCCCGCCAGATCGTACAGGGTCACGCGCGCGTTGCCGGCGCCCCAGTTGGCGGCGCCGGTGATCGCGACCTCGAGCCAGCGCACGTTGCTGCTGAGATCGAGCGAGTGGAACGCCGAGCCCTGCGCGGGCAGCGCCTGGTTGGTGAGCGCGGTGTCGTAGGTGACCGGCGTGGTCGCCATGTTGGTGAGGGTGGCGGTCAGCGTGTAGGTGTCGCCGCCCGTGCCGCTGCTGTGGAAGGTGTGGAAGTAGTAGCGACCCGGCTGGCGGAAGCGGACGTACTGGTTCGCGAAGCTGGTGGCGCCGGCGGTGGAGGTGTTGATCGACGCGACCACGTTGAGCGCGCCGGTCGGCGTGAACACGTCGGCGCGGACGATGCGCATGGTCACGCCCACCGACGACGTCACGTTGAAGTTAACGATCTGGTTGGCCGTGGTGACGTCGAAGTAGGAAAAGTTGGGCTCCCACCACGTCGCGCCGGGGATGGTGCCGTTCTTCTTGGTCAGGGTCACCGAGGTGCCGTCGGTCGGCAGCGCGTCGGCGGCGATGTCGAAGCTCTCGAGCACGTACGGCTGGGGCGTCGCCGCGAGGTTGTAGAACTCGTCGACGATGACGTCGACGACGTCGGTCGGGGCGAGGCCGCCGACGGTGTAGAACGGCGGCACGTCGTTGGCCGTGTCGTAGACGGTCGACGCGTAGAACTGGCCGTTCTTGCGGACGATGAACGCCGGGATCATCGACGCGCTGGTCGTGGTCTGGGTGACGTCGAAGATGTCGCCGGCCTGGCCGGGCGTGTAGCTGTAGACCTTGACGTTGCCGTCGTCCTGGCCGGCGGTCTGCGGCACGGTCAGCGGGGTCGCGGTCGGAAGCGCGACGTGCTTGATCGTCGTGTAGTAGCAGGTCTCGGCGTTGCCCGTCGCCTCGCCGGTCAGCATCGCGCGCGAGTCGTCGAGGAGCAGGACGTAGTCGCCGGCGGCCGGCAGGTAGACCTGCCGCTTCGAGGTGTCGCCGGAAAGGTTGATGCCGATGCGGGCGAAGTTGTCGAGGCCTTCGACGTCGAGGGCCTGGATCTGGAACGCGGCCGCGAGCCCACCGACACCGTCGGCGGTGATCTCGAGCAGCGCCGGACCCGACGAGGTGAGGATCCACGGATCCTGGTCGGCCTGACCACCGCGCGGGGTCACGCAGCCGTGGATCGACGTGGTGCCGTTGAGCGCCGGCACGTTGACCAGGCCGGCGCCGGTCGCGTCGTTCGGCTCGGCGGCCTCGTCGAGGTCGGCGGTCAGGGTGTCGTCTTCGGGAACGCACTCGCCTTCCACGAACACCGTGCCGTCGGCGCACGCCGACGGGTCGACCTCGCACTTGCCGGTCTCCTGGTCGAACGTGGTGCCCTGCTCGCAGATGACCGAGCCGTCGGGCACGCACTGGCCGCCCATGAGGACTGTGCCGGTGCCGCACGTGGTGGTGCTGGTCGGAACGCAGGTACCGTTCTGCTCGGTGGTACCGGCGCCACAGGTGGCGCCTTCGTCACCGCAGCCGGCCACGGGGGCCAGCGCGGCGACAGCGCCGAGAAGTGGAACGAGGAGTTGGACGCGCTTCATAGAAGGAAGGACTTTTCCCATCCTCGGTAAGAAGGTGTCAACGGCGAAAAGACGACGTGAACCTACTGTGTTCCCACAGCCACAGGACTGAGAGATCCCTCACAGCAGTTTCTGCGGGAGCGGGGGTAACCGCCCTGACCCACGAGGTGCTCGCGGGCTGTGCTAGAAACCTGGTCGATGCACCCTCGCGACGTGGCGCTGGCCGTCGGCGCAACGCTGGTTGCCCTCGGGGGCGTGTACCTCCTCATCGAGGTTCGCGCGTCGGGCGCCAAGCCGCCGCCGCCGGAGGCGGTCGAGGAGGCGCAGCTCCGCCATGCCCGGAGTAGCACGACCGCCGCGGCCAGCCGGCCGGCGCTCGGAGGGGCTCCCGAATCGGACGCCCCGCCCCGCGGCTCCGGATCCGGCAGCGGCGCGTTCTCCAGGGGAGCGCTGCGCCCGCGCCATCCGGCGATCAAGGGCGGCGCGCCGGTCGACACGCCGGCGGAGCTGGGGGGCGATCGCTTCCCGGGCGGCGCCGACAAGCCCGGCAGCGGCTCGGCGGTCGACGTCGACCTCGACGCCCGCCTGCTCGAGGCCAACAAGGCCTACGACCGCAAGGACTTCGAGGGCGCCCGCGCGCTGGCGCTCAAGCTGCTCCAGGACGAGGCCCCGGGCAACGTCCGCATGTTGCGGGTGGTCGTCTCGTCGTCGTGCATCCTCGGCGAAGGCGACGTGGCGCAGAAGTACGCGTCGGAGCTGCCGCAGTTCGACAAGGACCAGATGACCACGCGCTGCGCGCAGTATGGCGTCGCGCTGAAGTGACAACCCCGGGGGCCGTTGTTACGGTCCGCGGCCAGCACACGGGAGCCGTAGATGTCGCAGAGCCTGGTTGAGCGTATCGGAGTCGAGCCCTACCGCGAGAAGGTCATCGCCGACTGCGCCGAGCTGATCGATGCCCAGGTCAAGGCCAAGGGTGGGCTGTCGGGGATGGCCATCAAGGCGGGGTACGCCACGATCAAGGCCGTCAAGAAGGGCTTCGTCCCCGATGTCGTCGACACCCTGCTGGACGACTGGCTGGCCAAGCTGCAGCCCCACTACGACAAGTGGGCCGCCGGCGGCCAGGGCACGCTGACCCAGTTCCTGATCGCGCGCTCCGACGACGTGGCCGAGGACCTGCTCCAGGTCACCGACGAGCGGGCGGCCACGACCAAGCACACCACCGCCAAGAAGGCCTACGAGAAGATGCGGCCGTCGGCGAAGAAGAATGTCGTCGAGGGCATCCCCGAGCTGGCCCGGCTGATCGAGAAGCACCTCGCCGACACGGCGACGGCGGCGGCGAAGGCCTGAGCCTTCCCCCTCGAGGTCAGGGCGTGTCGTCCGCCTGCTGGTCGAGCAGGTGGACCATGAAGTAGCCCTCGGCGGTGCGCCGCGGGCCGGGCGCGCCGGCGACCAGGCGGAAGTCGGCGGCGAGCTGGCGGCGGTTGTACGACCGGTACAGCGCCATCGGGTCGATCTCGCGCGAGTGCTCGAGCGCGTCGATCGGCCGGCCGAGGACCTCGCTGGCCCACGCCGGCGACACCGAGGTCAGCCCCTGCTCGCGCATCGCCTTGCGCAGGGTGATCAGCTCCTCCCACGTCATGTTGAACAGGAACTCCTCGAACGCGGCGGTCTCGTCGGGGTTCATGTCGTCGCGGGCGAAGAACTCGAGGACCTGCGGGTTGCAGTCCTCGCACACCAGCCGGAACGTCTCGGTCGCGCCGATCAGGCAGCCGAAGTCGCTGGTGATGCGGTTGCGGGCGTGCCACGCCGACTCGAGCAGCGGGGCGAAGTCGTCGATCTCGAGGGTGACGTCGTCCCAGATCGTGATCAGCTGGTCGGCGGCGCGCCGCTTGATGGGCAGGGTGACGTCGGGCTTGCGCAGGAGCGCCAGGAACAGCTCCTCGCCCAGCAGCGTGTAGATCGACTGGGCGAGCTCCTCGTTGAGGTCGTGGATCAGGCGGGTCGTCTCGGACGTGCCGTCGTGGACCGCATTGGTCGCCTTGATGAACCCGCGCAGGAACATGATCTTCGTCAGCAGGAACGTCCGCGACAGGGTCGCCCGCAGTGGCAGCATCAGATCGCCCGACAGGCCGTCGAGGGTGATCAGGTGATCGATGAGCGTCGACTCGTTGCGGACCTCGGCGCCGAGCGCGGTCGGCGAGCGCAGGCTGCGGGTGTTGTCGAGCAGCTGGTTGGTCGCCCGCAGCTGGCCGATCAGGTCGCGCAGGATCTGGGCGTCGGCCGGCGCCTTGGCTGCCACGACGCGAAGGGCGCGGTCGACGACCTCGGTCTCGTGCCTGTCGAGCACGTGGACCGCGACTGCTTCGGCCGACAGTGACGACATCGTCAAGAAGCTACCACCGTTGGGGGGGAGGGAAAGGGTATCGGGGGGTACCAGGTCGTGCCGGTTCACGCGCGATCCGGATGGCTCGCGGCCGCGGCCATCTGCTGTTGCTGACGGCGCTTGCGCCACCAGCGGAAAGCCATGTAGAGGGCGCCCAGGACGATGAGGATCGCGAACACCAGGTCGACGCGCTTGACCTTGGTCGCGATCCGCTCCCACTGGTCCGCCATGAGGTAACCGAAGACCATCAGGCCGCCGCCCCAGATCATGGCGCCGAGGAAGGTCTGGAGCAGGAACAGGGGGACCCGCATGCGGGCGACGCCGGCCGGGATCGAGATCAGGTGGCGCGCGACCGGCACGAAGCGGGCGATGAATACGGTCCAGGCGCCGTGGCGCTCGAAGAACAGCTCGGTCTTCTCGAGATCTTCGGCCTTGAACAGGACGTACTTGCCGTACCTGAGGAGCAGCGGCTTGCCGCCGCGCGCGCCCAGCATGTAGGACAGCATCGATCCGGTCAGCGCGCCGGCGCCGTTGATGGCGAGGATGAGCGGCAGCGAGAAGTCGCCGGCCTGGGCGGCCGCGCCGGCGAACGGCATGACCAGCAGCGACGGGACCGGCACCATCGTGCTCTCGAGGACGATCAGCAGGAACAGGCCGCCGTAACCCAGGCGGAGGATCACCTCGTTCTGCATCCAATGGGCGACGTCTTCCAGCACGGGCGGCGGTTGTGCACCCTTCGCCTCGGAAAGGCAAGGTGAGAGCCGACCACGGCCACGTGAGTCGGGTCAGGTGGGATACGGATGGAGGGCCGGTGGCGATCCCGATCACCCACCGTGGTACCGTGCCGTGGTCTCGCGCCCAGGCAGGGCCGTGGCCGTGGCGTGATCAGCCCTGCTTCTTGGCTTCGAGGATCAGGCGCAAGTACGCCTCGCCCATGCCGTGAGCGAGCACCGTCACCTGGGCCGCCGCCTCCTTGAGGTTGCCGGTCGGCCCGAGCGCGAACACCAGGCACACCGGCCGGTCGCGCACGTTCACCGGCGACGCCACCACGGTGCGCGTGCCGAGGCCGGCGAACAGCTTCATGAACCGGTCCTGGGCGAGGTTGCCGATCGGCGCCTCGCCGACGAAGGCGCGGCGGTCGTCGTGGGCGGTGCGCAGGAACGACGGCTGGTTGAGCGGGACGACGATCGACTCGGTCGACGCCGGCGTGATGTTGCCGCCGAAGCCCTTGTGGCCGAGGGCCATGCCGTCCTTGACGACGAGCACCAGCGCGGCCTTCCAGCCGCCGCGCAGGAAGTCGAGCGCCGCCTCGGCGATCGCGTCGCGGCTGGTCGCGGTCGCGATGCGGGTCACCGCCTCGTCGAGCCGGAGCGGCGCGGCCGGCGGTGGCGGCGCGGCCGGCGGCGGTGCCGCGGGAGGCGGCGTGGCCGCGGGCGGGGCGATCACCGGCGCGGTCGCCGCCGGCGGCAGCGGGATCCGGCCGACCGCCGGCTGGGTCGGCGCGCTCGGGCCCGACGCGCGCAGGTGGGGCAGGGCGAAGCTCTGGCTCTCGTCGCGGCTGACCCCCTGGTCGTCGAGATCGACCAGCGCCAGCCCCTCGAGCTCGGCGAACGGCTGGGACGGTTCGTCGAAGAACACGTCGACGGCCTCGTCG
>Ga0247822_10003438_pt1 | contig 10344 bp, 7 predicted proteins | sample 13C_Cellulose_Da_FD_192423 | JGI IMG/M metagenome (GOLD analysis project Ga0247822, IMG submission 192423) | Soil microbial communities from agricultural site in Penn Yan, New York, United States - 13C_Cellulose_Day30 | ecosystem: Environmental > Terrestrial > Soil > Agricultural land | place... | reverse complement strand
ATTCAAAATCTTATTCTTTGCTTTTATTTTGTTATGTTATAACATGTTTTAGGAGTGCAAAAATAAGCGAGGTAAACCATGAACTTATTGCCGGTAACTGTGCTGTCGGGATTTTTAGGGGCGGGCAAAACGACTCTGCTCAATCACATTCTGAATAACCGCGAGCATCGCCGGGTGGCGGTTATCGTGAATGATATGAGCGAGGTCAATATTGACGCGGCGCTGGTGCACAATCAGGTCGAGCTAAACCGCTCTGAGGAAAAGTTGGTAGAGATGAGCAATGGCTGCATCTGTTGCACATTGCGCGAGGACTTATTGATCGAAGTCACCCGCTTGGCAAAAGAAGGGCGGTTCGATTATCTGGTGATCGAGTCGACCGGGATTTCAGAGCCGCTACCTATCGCTGAAACCTTCACCTTTGCCGATGAAGATGGCCAAAGTCTGGCGCAGATTGCGCGACTGGACACTATGGTGACGGTGGTCGATGCAGTGAACTTTCTCGGTGATTATTACGAGGCGCTATCGCTGCAGGAAACGGGCGAAAGCTTGGGTGAGGATGATGAACGTAACGTGGCCGATCTATTGGTCGACCAGATCGAGTTTTGCAATCTGTTACTGATCAGCAAAACCGATTTAATCACGGCGCAACAGCTGGTTGAGCTCACGGCAATTTTGCGCAGTTTGAATCCCAACGCAGAAATTATTCCGATGGTGAAAGGTCAGGTGCCGCTGGAAAAATTACTCGATACCAATGCCTTTAATTTTGAGCAGGCGCAGCAGGCGCCGGGTTGGCTTAAAGAAATGCGCGGCGAACATATTCCGGAAACCGAGGAATACGGCATCAGCAGTTTTTCGTATCACGCGCGCAAACCATTTCATCCGGAGAAAATTTATAAATTTTTTTCCAACCCGAATATCAAAGGAAAGTTATTGCGCTCGAAGGGATTTTTTTGGCTGGCCTCGCGCCCGCAATGGGCAGGGCAGTGGAATCAGGCAGGCGGTATTGCGCAGCATGGCGCAGCAGGAATGTTTTGGAAAGCAATTCCGGAAGAGCGCTGGCCGGTCGAGCAAGAATATCGCGCTTCCATTATGGAAAAATGGCAGGAGCCTTTTGGCGATATGCGTCAGGAATTAGTGTTTATCGGGCAGCATTTGGATAAACAATTGGTCACTGCAGAATTGGATAACTGTTTGCTAACTGATGAGGAGCTAACGCAAGGGCAAGATTATTGGAAAACATTGCCCGATCCATTTCCATCCTGGATTTCAGGCGAAGCACATTAATTCTGCAGATTAATAATTTCCATTTCACAAAATAAAACCGGAGCGCAATCTACATTGCACTCCGGTTTTGGTGTAAATATTTTATTCGCGATTTATTTGTAAACCTGAATCGCTTGTTTCGCTTGGGTGGTCAATTCTGTTTGCAGTTCCGGTTCCAAGCGCAATTGTTTTGCCAGTTCTTGCAAGTAAGCGCGCTCCATAAAGTTTTCATCATCGACAACCAAAATGCTCGCCAAATACATTTCTGCTGCCATTTCTTTGGTGGTGGCAACAGCGGCGATTGCAGTTGGATCAAGCGGTTTTTTCAATTCGAGATCAATCCAGGTGAGCAAACTGGTGTCCTGGGTTAGTTTGCCAATTTCGCCATCAATTAATTGGCGCTCGCGATCATCAACATGGCCATCGGCCTTTGCTGCCGCAATCAATGCAATCAGGATTGCGCGGCTGTGTTGTTCGGCTTGTGCGGGCGGAATGCGATCAATGGTCTGCGGTTGTGGCGCCGCTGTTCCCGCTCCTGTCTGTTGTTGCGCTTGCCAGTTGCCATAAGCTTTATATGCGATAGCGCCGAGTGCGGCCAAACCGCCGTAAGTCAGCACTTTGCCGCCCAATTTACGGCCTTGTTTGCTGCCGAGGAGCAAACCTATAGCGCCGCCGCCTAAAGCGGCACCGCCTTTGCCGGATAAAAATCCGGTCAATGCACCGAGCGGTGAGCTGTCTGCCGTTTGCTGGTTGTTGGATGGCTGTTGCCAATTGCCGGATTGTTGCGTATTGCCTCCTTTATTTTGCAGCATGTCAGTGCCTGCTTTGAGCAATTGGTTCAATAAATTGGTGGTGTTCATTCCCGCTTCCTCTGTGCATTTATCGATGTGTCTGTTCAGATTTTATTCATGGGGTTGTGGCGGTGCGAAAACAACGGTGTGAAGTGTTAAGTTTTATCGGTGGGATGCTGTGCCTGTCCTTGTAGTGAACGGTAGAATGCGGCTCTTTATTGCGAGATAGCGAGTGATTATGACTTCCTCCGCCCCTGAATCTGCCGCCGAAATGAAACTAATTCCCACTAATATAATCACTGGTTTTTTAGGTGTGGGGAAAACCACGGCGATCACTTATTTACTCAAATGCAAGCCAGCCGACGAGGTTTGGTCGGTGCTGGTAAATGAATTTGGCGAGATTGGTATCGATGGCGCTTTGTTAAAAGATACTAACGCGCACATTCGCGAAGTTCCCGGCGGTTGTATTTGTTGTGTGGCCGGGCTGCCGATGAAAATCGCGCTGAATATGTTGATCGCCAAAACCAAACCGGATCGTATCATTATCGAGCCAACCGGCCTCGGACACCCGGAAGAAATTATCAATACCTTGAGCGGCGAGTATTACGACACAGTGCTGGATTTGCGCGCGACAATTACCTTGGTGGATCCGCGTAAATTGAGTGATTCCCGCTACACCGACAACGCCAATTTCAACGACCAGATTGCGGTTGCCGATGTATTGGTCGCAAATAAAAGTGATTTGTGCACAGCTGACGATCATGCCAAATTTGCGGCGCTGGGCGCGAGTTTTAATCCACCGAAACAAGCGACCTTCAGTGTCCAGCAAGGGCAGCTTGAATTGGCGTGGCTGGATTATCCACGCAGCGCACATGCAGTCGGGCATCCGCAACATCACGCAAGCCAGCGCAACAACCGCTTAAATCCCCAGCGCGAACTTTATAACGCGGCGATCCAATTGCCGGCGGGGCAGGATTTTTTGCGACGCGAAAACCAGGGGCAGGGATTTTATTCTTGCGGCTGGATGTTCCAACCGTCGATCCAGTTTGACTTCAATCAACTGTTTGGCTGGATGAGCGGTCTGGCACTGGTGCGCAGCAAAGCGGTGATGAACACTGACCAAGGTATTTATATGTTCAATGCGGAAGACGGCGTGTTGAGTGTGAAGCCGTTGATGTTGGGTGATGAATCTGACAGTGAGCCAGAGCTACTCGACAGCCGTATTGAGTTGATCAACAACAACTCCATGATGGTCGACGAATTGGAAGTTGAACTCTTGCAGTGTCGTATGCCCTAAGCAATAAGTGAATCCATATGGTGCAGTGCATTTATAAAAGAACCGCCTAAGCACTAATGCGACGCAGGAATTCTCACCGACTTAACGGTATTGAGCTAAGGTTAAGGGTAGAGTTCACACCGAAACTCACAAAAACAAAACCTTTCAGGGGTCAAATAATATGATGTTACTGCTCTCTTTATTGGCGATATGGGTATTGATCGCGGTATTAACCTACCACGAGGTAGCGTTGATTGCCTCGTCATGTCTGGTGATCATTGCCTGGTTGGGATTGGGTCTGCTGGTCACACCCCATATGTTCTCGCTCTGGCTGGTAGTGCCGCTGGTGGTTGTATTGGTGGTGCTCAATGTGAGTGTGGTGCGCCGTGCGCTGCTCACTAAACCGGTGTTTGCGATGCTGAAAAAATCCATGCCGCCGATTAGCTCTACCGAGCGCGACGCGTTGGAAGCAGGCACCACCTGGTGGGAAAAAGAATTGTTCAGCGGCAGCCCGGACTGGAGTGAGTTTGCGCAAATCAGCCTGCCGCAATTGACCGCCGAAGAGCAGTCATTCCTGGATAAAGAAGTGAACGAGTTGTGCGAACTGCTGGATGAATGGGATATCCAGAACGAGCGCAAAGATTTGTCACCTGAAGCTTGGCAGTACCTCAAAGATAAAAACTTCTTTGGCCTGATCATCCCCAAAGAATACGGCGGGCGCGATTTCAGCCCCCACGCGCAAAGCCGCATTATGAGCAAAATCGCCAGCCGTTCTGGTACCGCTGCGGTAACCGCGATGGTGCCTAACTCCCTTGGCCCAGGCGAATTATTGGTGAAGTACGGCACCGAAGAGCAGCGCCAGCGCTGGTTGCCGGGTCTTGCTAACGGTACGGAAATCCCCTGTTTTGGTCTGACTGGCCCTGAGGCTGGCTCCGATGCCGGTTCGATTCCCGATACCGGTATCGTCTGTAAAGGCATGCATGAAGGTAAAGAAGTTATCGGCCTCAAGCTTACTTTCAGCAAGCGCTGGATCACCCTTGCACCGGTTGCGACCGTAGTAGGTTTGGCCTTCAAGGTGCACGACCCTGAAGGTTTGCTGGGCGACCCGAGCAAAAAAGAATACGGCATTACCTGTGCGCTGATTCCCGCCAAGCATCCCGGTGTGGAAATCGGTCAACGCCACAACCCCGGCTCACCGTTCATGAACGGCCCAATTTTCGGTACCGATGTGTTTATCCCGGTGGATTGGATTATTGGTGGCCCGGCGATGGCGGGTAAAGGTTGGCGCATGCTGATCGAATGTCTCGGCGCTGGTCGCGGTGTTTCTCTACCGGCATTATCTACCGCTAGCGGCGAAATGAATTACCGTATGGTCGGCGCTTACGCCAAAATTCGTCGCCAATTCAATATGGAAGTTGGCAAGTTTGAAGGTGTGCAAGAAGCCTCGGCAGAAATTGCAGCGACGGGTTATACCCTTGAAGCTATGCGTCAATTTGTGACCAAAGGTTTGGAAACCGGTGCGCCTTCCGTGATGACAGCGATGGCGAAATACCATGCAACTGAATTGATGCGTAAATCGGTAGAGCATTCAATGGATATTGTCGGTGGCCGTGCAATCCAAAAAGGTCCGCGCAATTTCCTGGTTGCTTCCTATCACTCAGTGCCGGTTGCGATCACTGTAGAAGGCGCGAATATTTTGACTCGCTCGTTGATGATCTTTGGTCAGGGGGCGATGCGTTGCCATCCATTCCTGTTTGAAGAAATGCTCGCCATGCAATTGGAAGATGGCAGCGAAGGTTTGAAAAAATTCGACAAATTATTTGCCATGCACCTCGGCCATATTTTCAGTAATTTGTTGCGCACAAAATTGTTGGGCGTGGTCGGTGGTCGCTTTAGTAGCATTCCAGCGAATGCAGATGACTTCAGCAAGCGTTGGTATCAACGTATTAATTTGTTGAGCGCATCCTTGGCATCCATGTCGGATATCGCCTTGGGTGTGTTAGGTGGAAATTTAAAACGTCGCGAATTGTTATCTGCGCGTTTGGGTGATGTTCACAGTCAATTGTTTATCGCCAGTTCGATTTTAAAATTCCACTCGGCACATGCACGCACTCGCGCTGAAGATGCACACGCAGAGTACGCACTCACCCGTGCACTCTATATTGCGCAGGAAGCCTTGCGTGATTTTGCCGATAACTTTCCGCAACGCTGGCTCGCCAAGCTGGTGTGCTTTGCTACCATGCCGTTTGGTTCAATTGTCAGCAAACCGGATGACAATTTGATTCGCGAGTTGGGTGATTTGATCATGGAAGAAAATCCCGTGCGTCAAATGCTGGGACAATATCTCTATGTTACCCTTGATCCGCAAGATGCATTTGGCCGTGTAGAAAGTACTTATCAATTATTGTTAGCGTTGGGCCCAGTGTGGAATGCATTCCTCAAGGCAAAAAACAGCGGGAAAATTTCCGGTGCGACAACAGAAGAATTGGCAAAAGATGCAGCAGCGAAAAATATTATCCAGCCGCATGATGTTGCCCGCGTAGTGGAATACGATGCGCGCCGCTTCGATTGTTTGCTAACGGATGCTTTTGATAAGCTGTAATCTTGATGTTTTAAGTACACAATAAAAAACCCGCTGCGGCGGGTTTTTTATTAGCTGTTACTTTTTAGTTATTTACAAAATATCTCAGTTATCTATAAAACGTCATCGGCAATCACCGAGCAATTTCTTCCTTGGGCTTTGGCTTCATAAAGCGCTTTATCAGCGCGTTTAAATGCGCTGGCAAAATCTTCGTTATCCAGACGTTCACTAATGCCAAAACTGGCGGTAATTGAAAGCGGATTCTCCGGCTCAAAAACATGTTCATAAATCATCAAGCGAATACGCTCGGCGGTTACGGTTGCCAGTTCTTTATTTGCATCTGGCATGATGACAATAAATTCTTCACCGCCCCAGCGCCCTAATGAATCCTGTTCGCGAACCCCTCGGGCAATAATCTCTGAGATGCTTTTTAATACGTGATCGCCGACATCGTGGCCGCGCCTATCGTTAATACGTTTGAAGTGATCCACATCGATAATAATTAAGGAGAATCCTGTAATGGTTTGATTTGCGTCACTGTCGTTAATTGCAGCCATCAAGCTGGCAACCACTTGGTCGATCCCAAAGCGGTTGTAAGCCTGTGTGAGGGAATCCACCGTAGAGAGACGACGGAATTTTGCAGTTTCCTGTTTTAATAAAGCGTTTTTATCGCTCAGCTGATTAATGACCTGCACATCGTATTTTGTTTGTTGTTTGAGATGGATCAAACGAAGGATGGCATAAACAAATATACCCAGCATCCAACATCCCAGAATGCATAAGTACCATTTTTCAGCTGAAATCCATTCACCAACAAATTCAATCTTCTCGATGGTCATGTCATAGTTGCCTGGTTGGTTTCCCTCCACGTAATCCATTCCAAACGTAACAACGTTGCGCAAATCCCGCCGCGATAATTCGCGCGGTATGTCGTATTGCCCAAGCCACCATTCGGACACCGTAAATTCGTCTAACTCAATGCGCAGTTCTTTATCGAGATCTCTGGTGTGCAGAACCAACGCATTGAATTTGGTGCTGTTAGTATCCGCAACCGTTGCATAGGCTTGATCAAAATTGCGTAGGTAAAGGCGCACTTTGCGCGCACTACCTGAGTAACGAACAGCAAGATTCAGGTGTGAATAGTCGGAGAGATCTATACCGCGGTCGGCTGCTTTTTCAAAGAGTACGTTAAAGCTGCAGGCAAAATAGTCGCTGCCATTATTTTGCGGATAAACGCAGCGCCATTGGTTTTGTTGTTGGTTGAGCCAAAAGGCGGCAGGTGCGGTGCTACTTTGATTCGAAGAATAAAAATAAGAATTGAGTGTCGCATTCGGCCAGGCAGTAAAATGCTTTTGTGGGAAATATTGTTGCGCAACGACAGCCACCAGCGTCAATAAAATCCCCAGCAGCAAGGCGGCGTTAAAACTCTTGTCATTCATAGTGATGGTTCATGCCAAGGCGTGCGGTGAAAGTGCATCTAAGTATTGATTATTTGGGATAATTTTCCAGATTTATCTGGCTGGTGAAAAAAGCTCAGCTGCGATGGGTAAAAGTACGTAGCGCGATCAAGACAAATCTTGCCCAAATGGCCGCGATGACTAGCCAGAGTGAGGGCAGGGAATAGGATTCGCGAAAAAATTTGCGATAAAAACGGGTCATGCCTTTGTGCTTGTGCCACTCTACAAATAGCGGACGGCTTTTGCTGCAAGTTCCTTGCGCGTGAGTGAAGGTGGCGGATGGGACAAATAAAATATCCCAACCGGCTCGCACAAAACGCATGCACCAGTCCAGGTCTTCGCAGTGCAGAAAGTAGTGGTCGTCCCACAAACCGACTGCGGTAATCGCCTCCGGTTTGACCAGCATGCACGCGCCAGAAATGGCTTCCACGCTGATAGGCGTTGCGGGTAGTGGCTGCTGATGCAGATTGAAATCTACCAGTAAATCCGGCCAGCGTTTGGCAAAGCGCTGCAAACCAAACGCACGTACCAGCGTGCGTCCGGGCGTTGGCGTTAAGCGGCGCCCACCTGCTTGTTCAGTGCCGTCAGGGTTTAATAGCAATCCACCTACCATTCCCGCTTTGGGGTTTTCCGTAAGTACACGGTACAGCTCTGCCACACTGCCATCGGCACAGAGGCAGTCGGGATTGAGGAAAAACCAGTAGGGTTGGGTTGCCGCTTTCGCGCCGGTATTGCACGCAGCTGCGAAGCCGAGATTCGCGCCGTTGCGGATAATGCGCAGGCGCTCATCGCCAGCAAAATGGCTTTCGACTAACGCGATGCTGTTATCGCGCGAGGCGTTATCCACCAGAATCACCTCGCGCACCTGATCGATAACTGATTGGATGCAGCTCACCAGACCGGGGCCGGCGTTGTAGTTGACGATGATGGTGGAGATGGCGGGAGTCACGAGCAAACCTGTAGCACAATTCGAGGTGAGCGAGCATAGCTGATCAGGCGCCGGCGTGCACCAAGCGCGCTCGCTGCCGCATGGGCAAGTGGCGTGTTTTGCAGTAGTATGCCAAGCCGCTGGTGCATATGCCCGCAGGGGTAATTCAGTGGCAACGTCCATGACAACAAAAGTGAATTGAAAGCGTGAATAAACTGATCGGGGAAATGCTCATCGAGCGCGGACTGGTGCAGCCGGACGACATCAAAAAAGCACTGCAATTACAGCAGTCTGTTGGTGGCCGCATAGGTGCAGGTCTGGTGCGTATGGGTTCGATCTCCGAAGAGCTGCTGCTGGATGTATTGGCGCAGCAACTGGAGATCCCGGTCGTGCAAGTGGGCCGGGAAATGCCGGATGCCAGCGCGCTGTTCAGTTTCATCAAACAATCATTGCTCGATATCAACTGGTGCATCGATAACCGCGTGCTTATCTGGAGCCCGGCCGAACAGGTATTGCACTACACCGGGCGCGATCCGCTCTCGCCCTTTGTGCGCGATGTAATCAGCTATCACTATCCCGAATTCAGCATACAGCCCTGCCTCGTTTCCAGCCACAGCCTCGATATCCTGATCGATTACCTGCGCAAAGAACTTACTGCCGAGCGTTTTTTTGCCGAAGGCAGCGAGACCAAGGGCCTGCGTGAACTGGCCGAAGAAGCTCCGGTGGTTGAACTGGTCAACAACATATTCTCCAAAGCCGTTGCGTTTAATGCATCGGACATCCACCTCGATCCACAGCAGGAAGTATTCCGTGTGCGCTTGCGGGTGGATGGCGTGTTGCAAACCCATCTGGAGCAGCCGATTGATCGCTATCCAGCGGTGGCCTCGCGCGTAAAACTGATTTCTGAAATTGATATTGCAGAGCGCCGTTTGCCGCAGGATGGTCGTATCACCACCCGCGTCAATGGACGCGAGATGGATGTGCGGGTATCAACCCTGCCGGGTGTACACGGCGAATCCATCGTGATGCGTTTGCTACCTAAAGACCGTAAAGAGTTGTCGCTGCAAACCCTGGGTTTGGAACAGGACCATATGGATCTGGTCGGCGATTTGATGCAGGAATCCAACGGCATCGTATTGGTTACCGGTCCGACCGGCTCGGGTAAATCGACCACCCTTTATGCTGCGCTGCAAGAAGCAACCGATGGCACACGCAAAATCCTCACGGTGGAGGATCCGGTCGAATATCAACTGCCCGGCATCACCCAAGTGCAGGCGCACGCTGAAATTGGCTACACCTTTGCCAAAGCCCTGCGCGCATTCTTGCGGCAGGACCCGGATGTGATCATGGTAGGTGAGATCCGCGATCTGGAGACTGCACAAATTGCAATCCAGTCTGCGCTCACTGGCCACTTGGTGTTATCGACATTGCACACCAACGATTCGCTCTCCGCGTTTACCCGTTTGATTGATATGGGCGTCGAGCCATTTTTGGTTGCCGCACCAATCAAAGCGGTACAGGCGCAGCGACTGGTACGTAAGGTGTGTAAACATTGTTCAAAACCGGGCCATGTACCGGAATCCATCGCCCAGGAATTCGCCCATCTCAAGCGCGATTTTGCACCCACTTGGGTGGAAGCTGTGGGCTGCTCGATGTGCAACAACACCGGCTATTCCGGTCGTATGGGTGTCTATGAAATTGTGCCAATTTCGCCCGAGCTGCACGACATGATTATCGCCAACATCCCGGTTACCGAAATGCGCAAATTGGCGCGTCGGCAGGGGCATAGATCCATGTATCAGGACGGTCTGATCAAAGCCGCCAAAGGCCTGACTACGGTGGAAGAAGTGATGCGCGCTACCAATATTGATGCGGAATAAGGGAGCGACCAGTGCAATTTAGCTACAAGGCGCTCGACCAGAACCAATCCGTTATCGCCGGTGTGATCGAAGCGACCGACGAGCGTGAAGCCGCGCGCCTGATTCGCGAGAAAAACCTGCAGCCGTTGAGCGTCGCTCCCCATGAGGAATCCTCCGGCAAAATCCGCA
>Ga0247822_10003437_pt1 | contig 10345 bp, 13 predicted proteins | sample 13C_Cellulose_Da_FD_192423 | JGI IMG/M metagenome (GOLD analysis project Ga0247822, IMG submission 192423) | Soil microbial communities from agricultural site in Penn Yan, New York, United States - 13C_Cellulose_Day30 | ecosystem: Environmental > Terrestrial > Soil > Agricultural land | place... | reverse complement strand
ATCCTGCGCGCGGTGCTGGGCCAGCGCCGCGCGCAGGATCGTGTCCTGCCGATTATTATCGAGGTCCGGATCGACGATGTGCCAAGCCAACCGGTCCTTGCCGCGCACATGACCGAGCGCGAGATCCGACGACAACCGGTTGAACCGGTCCGTCGCAGCAGCGGAAATCAGGGCAGGATTGTTCGTCTGCATCGCCGAAATCAGCCCGGCGGAATCATAATCGCGCGGATCGAGCCCTTCCTTGGCCGAAGCCAGGATGGCGAGAAGCAGTTGGTTGGCATCGGCCATCGTCCAAACCGCAGGCGGCAGGGGCGGAGGCGGCGGGACGACTGCAGGCGCCGGCGCGGCCTGAGGAACGGGTTGCTGGCCGGCGGGCTGCGTAGCCACCGGCTGACCGGGGACCGCCTGAGGCTGAGCGGCGACTGGGACCGGGGCCGTTGCGGGAGGTCGCGCCGCCGGAACGCCGGTCTGCGCGATCGCCAGCCCGGCCGGAGCCGTCAGCGCCGTGAAAATCAGCAAGCTCTTGAACCGCACGTTCATCCCCTGAAAACCCTTTGTTTGGAGGCCACTAGCACCGGCTCTCCAACAACCACCTGTGCCAACGAAGCCATACACAGGCTGAACAGCCCGTGCCAGTGACACGCGCGCCACACTGGTGCGGGAATCATCGGTCCGGAACGAACCAATCCTTAAGTTCCCGTGGCTTAGCTTTAGGATGAAGGCGAGGGGGCCAGCAGGAACAACCATGATCAACGGTTCGATGATCCCGCGCAGTGTGCGCCGCATATTCGACGAACGCTCGGAGCCACGTGAGGCGACGGGCTTGCAGGCGGCCACGCTGGAGCTTCGTGGAGTTCGGCACGCTGTTCAGTTGATCAACATGTCGGCATCAGGCGCGATGATTGCGACGCAAGCCTCTCCGCGCATTGGCGAGGAGATCGCGCTGGACCTGGGCGATCGAGACCGCCTGAACGGTCAGGTCTGCTGGGTGAAAGACGGACAAATTGGGGTGACCTTTGCCGCGAGGACGGAGTAGCGGCCTGTGGAGATGAGTTTTTCAATGATCAGGGCCCGCATCGGCGAAACCGCCGACCCGGACGAGCGGCGGCGCGCTTCCCGTTTTCCAATCGACCTCGAAGCTCGCGTGCGTGAACTCGGCGCGAACGGCGTCGACGCCCGCATTCTCAACATTTCCGAAAACGGCTTCCAGGCCGAATCCGACGGAGAGTTCGAAGTCGGTGCTCGCATCTGGCTGATGCTGCCGGGTCGCAGCCGCGCCAATGCGGTCGTGAAGTGGATTGCCGGCGACAAGCTCGGCGCCGAATTTAGCTCGCCGGTCTCGCTCGAAGGTCTCCGTACCGGCGCAGCCTTTTAGGCGTTTCCTACCGCTAGTACTGCACGCCCGGTCTTTAACTGCCGCTGTTGCACGAAGGCCGCTGTCCCAAATTGGTTACGGCTGATGAAACCGCTTTGGCTTTCGCTTCGTTGGGCGCTGTCGAAAGGAAGGGTCAAACGATGCCGACCAACGACACGCTCCGGCAGCTTACCGGCAGGGGCTATCACGCAGTTTACCGTGAGCACGACGTCAATCATTGTCCCGGTTGCGGCCGTACGCACTGGATCATCGGCCGCATGTCGGCGGAATGCGCCTTCTGTGCGACCGCCCTTCCATTGGCCGAAGCGAGCATGCGCTCGCACAACGCTCCGGTGATCATCCAGCACAAGAACCGTCACCACGACACCGCCTGGGCGGCGTAGCCCTCAGGGCTTGCGCCGTACCGGCACGTTGACGTTGCAAAGGTCGACGCCGCCTGCCGGACGGATGAAGAAATCGTCCTTCCGGTTGGCGCGGCCCTTCAGATAAGCGGCGAATGTCGCGCTCTGAGTATTCATGAACTGAAAGGCCGGGCGCTCCGCCGCCGGTATTTCGCTTGCCAGCCGCACCGATGAAATCGGCACGTGCTGGCTTTCTTCCTTGATAAAGCCGAGTGCTTCAGTGCCTCTTTGCAATGGGCTCAGGCGGTCTATGCCTTCGATGACGCGCCCGACGACGGCGATGTTGCGATCGAGATGCCGCGGAGCATGGCCGATGACGGCGTACAGCTCACCTCCCGTGCCTGTGTCCGGTGAAAGGTCACGGCCCACGCCAACATAGCCATAGCAATGGGTGAGGTTCGCGGTTCCCGCCTTGGGATCGTAGCCAATCGGCCAGCCGCCCGCGAAACCCGCACTGGGAGCGTAAGCGTCCGGTGACCCCAGCGGGCGGACAGCCAGACCCTTCAGCGCGCGATGATATTCGGCCGGCGGCTTGGCGACCACGCCGGCGGGCAGCGGCCTGGTGCTTTCATTATTGCCCCACTGGACGACATAATTGTCCTGCACGCGATAGATGGCTGCACCGCTCCACCACCCGCCCTTGGCGAGGGCACGGATGTTGGCGACGTGCACCGGCGCGAACTGCGGCGCGAGCTGAATGACCACACGGGCGCCATTACGAAGCTCCATGACCAGCAGGTCGTCGGCGCTGATGTCTCGCCATGCGGAGGCAGGCGCTTCGGCTACGATCTCGGATGGCGTTTTCGGCTTTTCGGGCGGAGCAGCCGCAATCAGCGCGACAGCCGAAACCAAAAGCAACCTACGCATCGAACGCTCTCCCCAGAAACAGCCTTGGTCTAGCCGACCATTGCGCGCCCCGCTATCGCCGCAACGATGCACATTGCCACTTTGATGCTCCTGGGATCGGGCGAACTCGGCCGGGAATTCGCCATTGCCGCCAAGCGGCTCGGATGCCGGGTCGTAGCCTGTGACCGCTACGAGAACGCCCCCGCCATGCAGCTGGCGGACGCGTTCGAAGTCTTTTCGATGCTCGATGGCAAGGCACTTCGAGCGGCCGTGGAGACTCACAAGCCGGACGTGATCATTCCGGAAATCGAGGCGATCGACACGGAAACGTTGGCGAGACTGGAAGCGGAAGGCTGGCGCGTCGCGCCGTCGGCCAAGGCGGTCCAGCTGACCATGAATCGCGACGGCATCCGCGAGTTCGCCGCGCGCGAACTCGCTCTCATCACCTCGCGCTACAAGTTCGCCGAGACCCGCGAGGAAGCCATCGCTGCCGCCGACGAGATCGGCGTCCCCTGTGTGGTGAAGCCCGTCATGTCGAGCTCCGGCAAGGGTCAGACCACGGTCAGATCGAAAGAGGATATCGGCGCCGCATACGATTACGCCGTCGCGAACATGCGCGGCGACAGACCTCGCGTCATCGTCGAGGAATTCGTCGAGTTTGACAGCGAGATCACGCTTCTCACGGTCGCTACCCAAGCTGGCGTCCTTTTCTGCGCGCCCATCGGCCACCGCCAGGAAGCCGGCGACTATCGCGAAAGCTGGCAGCCGGCGGGCATCCCCGACGGCGCCCTGCTTTCCGCCCGTCGGCAGGCCCGCAAGGTCGTCGAAGCCCTCGGCGGCCACGGCATCTTCGGCGTCGAATTCTTCATTCGAGGCGACCAGGCGATCTTCTCGGAATTGTCGCCGCGGCCGCACGACACGGGCATGGTCACGATGATCACCCAGTTCCCGAACCAGTTCGAGCTGCACCTGCGCGCCGTGCTTGGCCTGCCCATTCCGGGAATCGAGCTCACGCGGCCTGGCGCCTCCGCAGTGATTCTCGCCGATCGCGAGAGCGAGGACTTCGGTTTCGAAGGCGTCGGCGACGCCTTGGCTCGCGGCCGTCCCGGCGCTCCCGTCGACCTCCGCTTGTTCTGCAAGCCGAACACTTTGAAGAACCGCCGCATGGGCGTCGCGCTCGCTGGCGGAGACAATGCCGACGATGCGGTCGCCCGCGCCAAGGCGGCCGCCGCAGCGGTAAAGATCACCTACCGCTGAACTGAAAACGGCGTCCGTTGTTGAAGGCACAGAGAGGATTGGCAATGCGCGGAAAACTTCTGACGGCCGTCACGATCAGCCTGCTGGCAACCGCCTGCGGCGACAGTTCGGAGCCGGCAGCTCCACGCCAGTCGATCTCCGTCCGGAGCGAGCAGCAGGAAGCGCTTCACAAGCTCAGCGAGCCTTATCGCCACATCGCCTTGCGCCGCGCCATCTACGACGCGGGCCGGTCCTGCCGCACGGTGACCAAGTCCGGCTACGTCCAGGAATATGGCAATCTGTCGATGTGGACCGCGAGCTGCGCCGATGGGAAAAGCTGGGCGATTTTCGTGGGGCCGGACGGATCCGCTCAGGTCCGCGACTGCAAGGAAAATGCGCAGCTAAAGCTGCCGACCTGCACGATCCGTGAGGAAGAGAAGAAACCGGCCGCCGCGAGTTAATCGCAGCGGCGGCTTTCCTTATATTCGCCGGTCGCGGTCTTTTCCTTGACCGTCACGCAGGCGCCCTGCCGCGACTCCTCGCGCCAGCTGCCGTCGGCATTGGTCACGCGATTGCCGCCCTTGGGCACGCGCTTGCCGTCCTTGATCTCGTAGTTCCAGCCCTTTGGCGTCGCCCGGCTATTGTTGTCGTTCGACTGAGCCATCGCGCCGCCCGCAAAGGCAACGCCCGCGAGGGCGGCTATGCCGACCAGCATCAGTGCCTTTGAAAACCGTTTCATCACACGACTCCTTAGCGTCATCCTCTACCTTCGCTCATGTGAACGAGGGGTGAAAGACAAGACGCACCAAATCCGCGCCGAACCGACGCGGACACGGAGCCAGCGGACGCGAGGGCCTCAGCCCTGGCGGGCTTTGAACCGGCGGTTCGTCTTATTGATGACGTAAGTGCGGCCGCGGCGGCGGATCACGCGGCAATCGCGGTGGCGCGACTTGAGCGACTTCAAGCTGTTGCGAATCTTCATGGCGCGCGCCTGTCTCTTCGTCTTCTAAGGTCTAAAATAAAGGAGGCCGCCCGAACGGGGCAGCCGTTGGAGGGGCGCTTAGGCGAAATTCGCCCGCGCAGTCAAGGTTCAGCGCTTCGCTTTCGGCTGCTTCGGGGCGAAGGCGTCGCCGAAATAGTCGCCCTGGTACCACAAAGGACGCTGGTCCGCGTCGGCCATGGTCCGCGCGATTCGGTAGTTGAGCTCGGCAAACCGGGCGCCCGCCTCCCAGTGAATCTGCTGGCTGAGATCGTCCTTCACGCTGTGGTAGGTGCCGCCGAGGAACTTCTTCCAATATTGCTGCCCGCCATTGCCATAGCCGGTCATCAGGAAAACGGACGGAACGCCCCGTCTCACGAACGGATAATGGTCGGAGCGGACGAACAGCGTCTCCTGCGGCATGGGATCCGGGGCCACGCCGACCTTCATGCCTGCGCCGGCAGTGGCGACGGCCTTGGCAATGGTCGAATGTTCGGAGCCGAACGCCACGACGTCGGTGAAGTCGTACAGCAGCAACGGCATGTCGAGGTTGACCAGTCCGACAATCTGGTCGGCCGGCACCGTGGGGTGCGCCGCCAGATAACCGGCGCCGAGCAGTCCATATTCCTCGCCGGTGACCGCCACGAACATCACCGAGCGGCGCGGCGCCTTGCCCGATTCAGCAAACTCGCGAGCGGCCTCGATGGTCGTGGCGACGCCGGCGGCATTGTCGAGCGCGCCGTTGAAGACATTGTCCTCACCGGGCTTGGCATTCTTGTCGAGGCCGAGGTGATCGAGGTGGCCCATGAGCACGATATGCTCGTTGGCCACGCGCGGATCGGACCCCGGCAGGACGCCGACGACGTTGGGACTGGTAAAGTCCTGCCAGTCGCTCTTGGCGGTCACCGCCAAAGTCGCCGGCAAAGCGAAACCTCGAACTTTTTTACCCGCGGCAATCTGCGCCCGCACCGTCTTCAGCGGCATTGGCGCTCGCTCGAACAAACGATCGGCCCATTCGGACGACAAGGCGATCGTCGCCTGGCCAGCCGTGCCGCGGCCCGCTTGCCCCTGAACGTCAACCCAGTCGACGACCGGGCGGTTGGTGAAGCGCTGGATGGTCCCGGCCGCGTTCGACGGCTCTTCGATCTCGATGAAACCGACGGCCCCTTGCTCGCTGGCCGTCTGGGCCTGCGCCCAGCGCAAGTGCGCGCTGACATCGTTCGCGACATTCGGAACGCGATCCGACAGTGCGACGACGACCTTCCCGCGAACGTCGAGCCCGGCGTAATCATCGATGCCCAGCCTGGGGTCTCGAACGCCGCGTCCGACGAAGACCAGCGGCGCGTTGAGCGAAAGATCCTTCGCGGTAACGTTCGGCCGAACCGCGACGTCCTTGCCCGGCGCGAGCTGACTCTTCCGGCCGTTGAGAGTCAGCTGGACGGTTGGCGTTCCCGACAAGGTTGCGCGGCGGAACGGGACCTGCACGAACCAGCTGCCGTTGGTGCCGCCCGGCTTGAGGCCGAGCTTGCGAAACTCCGCTGCGACGTAATTGGCGGCGATGGCGTGGCCGCGCGATCCGGTGTCGCGGCCTTCCAGCAGTTCGCTGGCGAGAAACTCGACATGCGCCTTAATCCGATCTGCTGCGTGACGGTCGCCGACCGGCTGCGGGGGTGTCGCGCCGATGAGTAGCGCAGCGGCGATCAGCGCGGGCAGTCGCCGCAAGCTCAAGCCCAGTTCCGGCTCAGTAGCTTGCGCTCCCACTCCAGCGCATGGGTCAGGATCGTATCGATGTCGGCATAGCGTGCTTGCCAGTCGAGCGTCGCCTTCAGCGCCTCGTTGGAAGAGATCAGCAACGGCGGGTCACCCGCACGGCGGCCCTTCATCTCGATGCGGATGGGTTCGGGGATCAGCCGATTAAGGGCATCGAGCACTTCCAGCACCGACAGTCCCCGACCGTAGCCTAGGTTGAGCACCAAATTCTCGTCCGGTTTCTCGATAAGGCGCTCCAGCGCCTTCACATGCGCAGCAACGAGGTCGCTGACGTGAATGTAATCGCGGACGCAGCTGCCATCTTCGGTCGGATAGTCGGTGCCATAGACGTCGATATGGTCGCGCTTGCCGACCGCCGCTTCGACGGCGACCTTGATCAGGTGCGTCGATCCCTTGCCGACCTGGCCCGAACGGCCCTCCGGATCGGCACCGGATACGTTGAAATAGCGCAGCGCCGCATAATTCATCGGATAAGCGGCCGCTGAATCCTCGAGCATGCGCTCGGTCATCAGCTTCGATGCGCCGTACGGATTGATCGGCTGCTTGGTGACCGTCTCGTCGACCGGCACTCGGTCCGGCTCGCCATACACAGCGGCGGTCGACGAAAAGACGACGTGCTTCACGCCCGCCTCGACTGCAGCCGACACGAGAGCGTGGCTCGCAACCGTATTGTTCAGATAATAATCGAGGGGCTTCTCGACGCTTTCCGGAACGACGATCGAGCCCGCAAAATGCAGGATCGCGCCAATGTTCTTTTCGGCGAAGATGCGGCCGACCAGCTCACGATCCGCGACATTGCCTTCGTAGAAAGTCACGTCGTCGGGAATGAGGTACCGCGTCCCCGTCGACAGATTGTCGATGACCGAGACATCCCAGCCCGCATCGCGCAAGGCGAGGACCGCGTGGCTGCCGATATAGCCGGCCCCGCCGGTCACGAGCACAGGAACTTTGGACATGCGTCTGCTCCGCTAGCCGAGGCGCGGAGCGCCGAGAAGCCACAAATGTTCATCAGCCCGGCAGGCGGGCGTCCGGGTGAAACTCAGAAGGAGCGGTAGCGATCCATGATCGCAGCGCGCAATTGCGCGACGACATTATTGTAGGCCTCGGCACCCGGCTGCGAACCTTCGGCGCCGTTCAGAGCCTGCGCCTCCGGAGCCCGCCGAGCATGTTCGCAGGCCTGGATCACGACTTCGCGATGCAGCTCGCTCATCTGCGAGAGCGCGACGCAAAGACCTTGAAGGAGCGATTGCAGCGCCAGATTCTCAGCCTGAAGACGAGCGATCTGAGCCTCCTCGTCATGGGAGGCGCCGGGGTCGGCCAAATATTGTGCTGAAAGGGTCATCCGATGAGCCTTGCCATGCGACCGTTCACAGTGCTGTTGGCACTGCATCCGCTCGTGTTGTTCTGAATATCCGTGTTCCCGCTGAAATCGACGCGATAGGCGACGACCATGGCGCATTTCATCGATGGTGAACTGCTTCCCGTGAACTTCATGCTGCCCTTCGGGAAATAGATGGCTCCATCCAGCTTCGTGCCGTTGTTGCCCTTGATTTCATTGCTGTTGCCCGCAGTCGCATTGGCGGACTGGATCATCACCATCTTCTTGTAATTGCAGGAATCGATGAGTCCGAAGACGCCGCAATTGGAATCGGTCGGAGCGGAAAGCGAAATTTCCGAATTGCCGTTCGCGGTCACCGTGCCCGGGTTGGATCCCATGAGGACGAGAGTAACGCCACTACCCGTAACCTTGGTGTTTCCGTTGGTGCTTAAGCTGGCGTTATTCAGGAAGTAGACGCCGGGGTTGAGGTTGGTCGTTCCGTTGCCCGGATTGAAGTTATTGTAGCACCCCGGGTTAACGTTGTTGGAGCCGTCCCGAGCTCCCGACGCGTTGATGTTATTCCTGCAGGTCACGCCTGTCGGCAGATCGGTCGAATGCTTGCCCGCATAAGGGTCCGGCATGGCGACGTGGAACGGCTTCAGATTGCTTGCACCGCGAATGCTGGACGGAAGGCCGCCGACGGATGCCACGGGGCTGGCGGTCAGATTGTAAGCATTGCCGTTCGTGCCCACGGCCTGCGTGGCGGAAATGGAATTGGTGATGACACCGCATCCGAGATTTGCGTTTGCGCTGCCGCCGATGGTCACCCCGCTTGTCGAACTCGGGTCGAGCGCGACGAGGCAATAGTCGCCTTCGGCAACGAGGCCCGCCCTGGCGGTTGCCGTCAGGGTCGGCGGCGTCGACAGGAACAGCGACGAGAATGACAGCTTCCGCTGCGTCGCGACGACCACCTGCACGCCGTTCGTATAGCTTGTGCTCGTCGGCTGGCTGATCTGCGGGTAGCCGGTCAGCAGTCCGACCTTGGCATTGTGCGTCTTGCTGATCGCCGTCGAAACGGCGGTGTTCACGGCCTCACCCTGCGCGCTTGCGTAAACGCCAGCGAGCGCAGCCGTATCGGCCGTTCTCTGCAGTTCGCGCTTCCAGGTTGCCCACTGGATCGTGTCCGTCGCGAGTCCAGCCGCGCCGATCACCATGGGGAGTGCGACCCCGGTTAATGCAATGACATTGCCGCTGCGGTCACGCCGCAAGCGTCTCCAAAGTTCAAACATCTGGTCCTCAAATCCACTTTGTCCACGCTGCCAAGTTACCTTTGCAAAACATGTCAGCGAGTTCACAGCATTGGTTAAGAGGCCGGGCATCATATGTTATGGGCCCTTTACACGGGCGATGGACGCGAAGTGCCTTCCGATGCTTTTGGAAACGGGGCCCGGGCGTGCCATAGTGTTTGCATGAAGGCGCCAGGTGCCATTCTCTTGTGTGCGGTCTTGATCGGCTGCTCAGGCCCGGAAGACGAGCTTTCGACACCTCGTGCGGCTGATGTCGATCGGCTGGAGGCGAAGGCCGCGAAGCATCCATGCATCGGCACTCTCGACGGTTGGGAGCGGAGCTACCGCTTTGGGTTAAGCGAGCGCGTCTTCTGGCCGCATTCCAATCATGCCAACCAGGACGTTATCGACTTCCATTATCGCCGTGCGGGAGAGGTAACCATCGCGCCGGCGCGCAATCTGATCGCACTTGGGGCGAATGGCGACTGGCCGGATAGCTCGCCGATCCGGACGGTCGATGGGTCTTACGTCATCAGCAGCGGCCGGCTCAACGTCGCCCGCTGCAAGCCGCTCTAGGTCGCCGACAGCACCAGCTGACGGGCGATTTCCTCTTCGCCCTCGATCACCCGGTCCGCCCCATGACCAAGGAGGTGCTTCACCTCCTCCTTCGAATGCGCGCGGGCGATGACCTTCACCGCGGGATTCATCTTTTTGGCGATTTCGGCGATGCCGCCTGCCTCGAACCCTTCCGGGATGGCGATCAGAAGATGGCCTGCATCGGCAATGCCGGCTTCGTCGAGGATCGACTTGCTCGCCGCATTGCCGCGCACCGTCTCGACGCCGGCCTGCTGGGCGAAGCCAATCACGTCTGCCTCGTCGTCGATCAGCACGAAGTCGCGCTTCGCGGCCCGCAGGCGCTCGGCCACTGATCGGCCGACGCGGCCATAGCCGACGACGATGACATGCGGCCCGCGATCCTCCGCCGCGTCCGACTTCATCGCTTCGGCGCGCTTCGCCTTCTTCACCGCGAGGGCGAACACGAACGGATGCAGCAGGATGGAAACGATCGCACCCGCAAGGATCAGGTCGCGGCCCTCGTCGGGCAAGAGCCCCAGCTCGGTGCCAAGCCCGGCG
>Ga0247822_10003435_pt1 | contig 10348 bp, 10 predicted proteins | sample 13C_Cellulose_Da_FD_192423 | JGI IMG/M metagenome (GOLD analysis project Ga0247822, IMG submission 192423) | Soil microbial communities from agricultural site in Penn Yan, New York, United States - 13C_Cellulose_Day30 | ecosystem: Environmental > Terrestrial > Soil > Agricultural land | place... | reverse complement strand
GGAATCAATACAAGACATACACAAAGAATCAGATTCACGAGTTGATGACGGGCTACGGCAAGGTTGATATTTTATGGCTCGACGGCGGCTGGGTAAGACCGCTGGAGACGGTAACTGACGAAGTCCGGTCATGGGGAGCACCAATTCCTCCCTTTAGCCAGTCGATCGACATGGATGCTATCGCCAGCGACGCGAGAAAAGCGCAGCCGGGTATCCTGATCGTCGACCGTACGGTTCATGGACCTTATGAAAATTATCAAACTCCGGAGCAGCGTATTCCGGACCATCAGCTTGATGTACCGTGGGAGAGTTGCATTACTTTAGGTGGTGCGTGGGGATATGCAAAGAATGAGCATTTCAAATCGCCGGAAACGATCATCCACATGCTGGTGGAGGTAGTGGCAAAAGGCGGAAGCCTGTTGCTGGGCGTTGGCCCGACACCGGAGGGACTTTTATACGAAGAACAGATAACCAGACTGAATCAAATCGGCGCATGGTTGAATGCCAACGGTAAGGCTATATACAATACCCGAACAGTCAAACATTACGTCGATCAAAACACATACTTCACCGGAAATCGTGATGGTTCAATTAACGCAATCGCCTTGCTGAAGTCCAACGAGCAGTTACCAAAAGAGATCACATGGAAAGGTAACGTGCCCAAAGGGAAAGTCACTCTCGTATCCACAGGGAAGACTGTTCGCTATAAAGTGAACGGCGATTTGGTCACTGTCAGCCTTCGGCCTTCCGACATTAAAGAATTGAACCACTCAGCGCTGGCCTTCACGTTTAAGACACAATAGCAATCGATTGAATCGTCACTCGGGTAAAATGCTTTGCTTTGAATTCACAAATTTACCACCTTGTTTTAATACCAGGCTGAATGTGAATGTTTCTTCAGCGGTAACCTGCTGCTTGAAGAAACTAAGGCAACTCTGCAATGAGACCTCAAGAGAAGATGGATGATTATGTGAACGGTGTTGACAGGATGAAAGCGGTACCAGATGAGTCACGTTTGGTTTCTCTGGAAGATCAGGTGCTATGGCAACAATTTCTTAACGGTGACCTGGCGGCCTATGCAGTGATCTATAGAAAATATTTTGGAGCGCTCCTGAAATATGGAAGCAAGATCACAAACGATCAGGATCTCGTTAAGGATTGTGTTCAGGATCTGTTTGTGAAAATCTGGAATGGCCGTGAACGGCTGAATGGAACAACGTCAATCAAGTATTATCTTTTTACGTCGCTGCGAAACAAGCTGCTCGACTATCTCCGCTCAAGCAAACATAAATTAGAGTCATCGTTTTCCGGACACAGTGATCGCCTGATTGAGGAGATCGCGGTTCCGGAACTTGGAGACGCAGCGCAAAAAGAACAGGTGTTCCGGGCAATTACTAAGTTGTCGAAATACCAGCAGACATTGTTGCATATGAAGTTCAACGAAGAACGCAGCAACGTTGAGATAGCCCAGGAGTTGGGGATCACAATCCAGTCGGTTTATAACGCCGTATTTAAGACGCTGCGGTATCTGAGGAAGCAGGTACTCTTTTTCGCTTGTTTGTTCTTGTCGCTCATGTCATAGAATAGCGACGGCGATACATCAGCAACGTGTGGCAATAATTTGTTCAGCCCCAGTTTGCATCACAGATTCAGATTGTAAATGTACACACGTAAATCTCCGGGCGATCAGAAACGATAGAGATCTCCGCGCAGATATTTCATACCCGAGTCTACAACGACGGTGACTATCTTTCTTCCCGGACCTAACGCGCGTGCACGTTGAAGTGCAGCCCATACGTTGGCACCGGACGTCGTGCCTCCCCAGATGCCTTCAATTCTTGCCAGCTTCCGGGCAGCATCGTAAGCTTCTTCATCCGCTACCGGTATGACTTCGTCAATGAGATCTCGTCGAAGGGTGGGGGGTAGTATCCCCGTGCCGATTCCCTCAAGTTTATGTGCGCCGGTTGTATCGCCACCGGAAAGCGCGCGAACCTTTTCGGGTTCTACGGCTATGCATCTTACATTCGGAAGGTGTTGTTTGAGTATCTCTGCCGTTCCTGAAAAGGATCCGCCTGTTCCTACACCGGTCACGAATTCATCCACGTCGTTGCCCGTTTGAGTCAAAATCTCGCGTGCCATTTCATGATAGGCGTTCTTGTTATCGACATTATTAAACTGGTCCGTCCAGAATGTGTTCGGTTGCTGACGAAGCTCCTGAATACGTGCATTCATGCGCTGAAATAAACCCACGTTGATCTTGCCGCCATCGCTTGGAAGAACTTCCACGTGCGCGCCGAATACACGCATCGTTTGTAATTTCTCCTCTGAAAATGCGTCGGAGCTGACGAGATGAGCCTTGTATCCTTTGAGGGCACACACCATCGCCAGCGAGCTACCGGTACTTCCTCCAGTGAACTCGATAACCGTGCCGCCGCGCTTCAATTCTCCCCGTCGCTCTGCACCTTCGATCATAGAAAGCGCCATGCGGTCCTTCATGCTCATCGTCGGGTTGGTTGCTTCGTACTTTACGAAAATGTCAGCAGAGCCTGGTTCTACGATTCGTTCAAGCTTCAGCAGGGGAGTGTTTGCAATTGAGTTCATGTGGCAGAGTTGACATTCATATGGCAGAGTTGACAATTAACGTAATAATTGGGTGAGAAGTTTCTCTCATTGATCAGGAGACTGACATCAAACCCTGTCCCGTAACAAACACCATTTTCTGTCCTTCATGGATCAGGTCTGTGGAAGTCGACGTCAAGGGTGTGATGCACAATCAAACAGTAGATGAGCAAACGGTATTTAATCCTTAGCCGTTGGATCAAAACAAGAAAGGCTCCACTTCCGCGGAGCCTTTCAAGTATTGGATAGATAATGATGATTACATCATGCCGCCCATGCCACCACCGCCGTGAGGCATAGCAGGAGCAGGGTTTTCTTCAGGAATCTCAGATACAACTGCCTCAGTAGTGAGGAGCAGACCTGCGATTGAAGCAGCATTCTCAAGCGCAAGACGTGTCACCTTTGTAGGATCGATGATACCTGCGTCGAAGAAGTTTTCGAATTTGTTGTCGCGTGCATTGTAGCCGTAGTCTTTCTTGGCATCGCGAACTTTGTTCACGATCACAGAACCTTCCTGACCAGCGTTTTCAGCAATCGTGCGGAGAGGAGCTTCAAGTGCAAGACGAACGATGTTTACACCGGTAGCCTGATCTTCGTTGTTCAAGCCCAGTTCTTCAACATTCTTCAATGCCTCTATTGCGCGGATGTATGCTACACCACCACCAGGAACGATACCTTCCTGTACAGCAGCACGTGTTGCGTGCAACGCATCGTCTACACGGTCTTTCTTTTCTTTCATTTCTACTTCAGTAGCAGCGCCCACATAGAGGATCGCCACACCACCAGAAAGCTTTGCAAGACGCTCCTGGAGTTTTTCCTTATCGTAGTCAGAAGTAGTAGTCTCGATTTGTGCCTTGATCTGGGCAACGCGACCCTGGATCTCTGCCTTCTTGCCTGCGCCGTTGACAATCGTTGTGTTGTCTTTATCAATGTTAACCTTTTCAGCACGGCCGAGCATATCCAAAGTAGCGTTCTCCAGCTTGAAGCCTTGCTCTTCAGCTATCACTTTACCTCCTGTGAGGATAGCAATATCTTCGAGCATAGCCTTTCTGCGATCGCCGAAACCGGGAGCCTTAACAGCGGCTACACGAAGTGCGCCACGGATCTTGTTTACTACCAGCGTAGCAAGTGCTTCGCCTTCAACTTCTTCAGCAATGATCACGAGAGGCTTGCCAGTCTGAGCTGTTTGCTCAAGTACAGGAAGGAGTTCCTTCATGCTGCTGATCTTCTTGTCGTAGATAAGGATGTAAGCCTGATCGAGATCTGCTTCCATCTTTTCTGTATTGGTAACGAAGTAAGGTGAAAGATAACCGCGATCGAACTGCATACCTTCTACAGTCTTCACTTCAGTTTCCGTTCCTTTTGCTTCTTCAACAGTGATAACACCGTCTTTTCCTACCTTATCCATAGCGTCGGCAATCATCTTGCCGATAGTCTCGTCGCTGTTGGAAGAGATAGTAGCTACCTGAGCGATTTCGCTCGAATCTTTGATCTTCTTTGATTGTTTCTTGAGGTGCTCAACAACAGCATCAACAGCTTTGTCGATACCGCGCTTGAGGTCCATTGGGTTAGCACCTGCAGCTACGTTCTTAATACCGTGCGCATAGATCGACTGAGCAAGAACGGTAGCAGTTGTAGTTCCGTCACCGGCAGCATCGGCAGTCTTGGAAGCAACTTCCTTAACGAGCTGTGCGCCCATATTTTCGATAGCGTCCTTCAATTCGATTTCCTTGGCAACGGAAACACCGTCTTTAGTTACGGTAGGAGCACCAAATTTTTTGTCGAGGATAACGTTACGGCCCTTAGGTCCAAGAGTGACCTTCACCGCGTCAGCCAACTTATCAACGCCCTTTTTTATCTTGTCGCGTGCAGCGGTCTCAAAGGTTATTTCTTTAGCCATGTTATTTATTGATTAAGGTTGTACAATTAGATAATTCCGAAGATGTCAGAGTTCCGCATGATGAGATACTCCTTGCCGTCGATCGTGATCTCGGTACCGGAATACTTGCCATAAAGTACGTTGTCACCAACTTTAACAGTGACAGGCTTATCCTTCAGCCCTTCGCCTACAGCTATGATTTTACCTTTTTGTGGTTTTTCTTTCGCTGTATCAGGGATGATAATGCCTGATGCAGTCTTAGTTTCAGCTTCAGCGGGTTCAACGAGCACCCGATCCTCATTTGGTTTGAAGTTGATCTTCGCCATTTGTATTTCGTAATTTAAAGGTTAACAATAATTGATGACAACCGCCTATCAGCTATTGTGCCAGCGCGATTGGAAGCGCGAATAACTGACAAATTCTTCGTAATCTGACAGAAACTGACACTTTATTATTCGAACCTGACACCGATTGAACTTCCAGCTACGCCAGGATGGCAGTTTCCTCCCGAATCTGAACAGCTCGCCACGGACCCCCCTTGTCGAAGTGAGCATAGCCTATCCATGTCCTTAGTGACTGCTGCAAGGAAAAATGAGCCCCTACAGTGACTTACAGTGAGCTTATAGTTAGGTTAAAGTGACGTGCTGGGCACCGGGTGGGCAGCTCGTCGCAGTCCCGGCCGACCCCGCACCGGCTTATGTGCAACCTGCCGACGCTATTCGTCCCTGTGTTGCTCTCCAATGACGGAATGATTAAATTGTGGGTAGCTATTTTTTGAGGACATGGAAAAGTTGTCGCAGGATTGGCTCACGCAGGGCCTTATTGATTTTGAATACAAGAAGTACGTGTTGATGGCATACCTTCAGACTGTACGCAAATCGTTCAGTCGCGTGGAGCTTTACCCGTTTCTTGCTGATCTGGTGTTCCATTACCGCAATCTTCAGGCGCTCCGGGACAACAAAGCCCTGCTGCGCGATTCCTTTCCGAAGGAACTGTCGCTGGAAGAGATCAGGACACTGGAACTCCGCTATCGGGAAATGATCAACGACGACACAGTCATGTCGGAGCTGGAATCAATCATCAGCTTTGCTTTGCCGCAGATCAAAGACTCCCTGCAGGAGGGCTCGGTGATCTATGAATATGTGGAGTCACAGTGCCAGATCTCACCCGTAGGGGTGACGCCGCTGTATGCCCAGGAAGGATACCTCTTCGTTACGCAACCTCCCGAAAAGGAGACCACGATCTACCGATACCAGATGAGCATCTACGAGGGCAGCCAGGAGCAGCTCAGGAGCCTCAATACGAAATTTGTCGAGCGGGTGGAGAAGAACCCCGCCAATACGTACGAAAGTCTCAAACTCAGCCTGGTGAAGAAATTCAGGGACCTTCCGAATCCGGCAGCCTTTCTGATCCTGGCCCGGATGAAGTTCCCCTTCACAGAAACGCTGATGCCGGTAGCAAAGCGCCTGTTCGTAAAACACATTTCACAAACCTCATAAATTCCCTTTCCCCTTCTTCACTCTCACACTGTTCCTCACTCTGACACCGTTCCTCACTCTGACTTCCCCGACAGCTGATCAAGCCGTCGGCGTTCCTGCTCGCTCAGGCTACCTATCCCGCGCTGATTGATCTTGTCAAGCAGCTGGTCAAGCTCCTTTTGCCGCTGCGCCCGTGCGGCATTATAGCGTTCGTCTTTAGTCTCGTAAGTGTTGCTGGCGAAGTAGTTCCTGTAAAGAAAGAAGCCCAGAGCGGCCAGGATGAAGAAGCCGAAAATACCCATAAAACAAAACGTGCTTACCTGGTGAAGATAAGCACGTTTTTCGTGTTTTCTTGTGGATAATTACTGTGCAGCGGAATCCGAAGGTGCTTCCTCCGTCGCGCCTGGCAACGTAAGATTTGGCTGCTGAGCAGGAGCCTGTTCACCAGCGCGCTCGAGGGCATCATTGGTGGGGCCTGTAGATGTGTTGTCGACAAAGTTTGTCGACAGGATCAATACTACGATGGCCACAATAAAACCCCAGGTAAGCTTCTCCAGCAAATCCCCGGTTTTCTTCACACCGATGATGTTACTGGCGGATGAACCACCAAACTGGCTTGTAAGTCCACCGCCTTTGGAGTTTTGTGCAAGGATTACCAGCACTAACAGAACGGCAAACAGAATAATAAAGGAAATGATCAGCGTGTACATACCCCGGCTACTTTTTCAGGTCTTCAATTTGAGCCGCAAAGTAAGCCTTTTTTTGTGGAAACTTCCAAATAAGCTTTTTCAACACTTCTACCGCTTTGTCTTTCTTGCCCTGTTTTATAAGGATGTTAACAAGCGTTTCCGATACCACCTTGTCGCTGAATTCCCCCGTTTTGATCGTCGAAAGATCTTCAGGTGCATTCGATAGCTTGTCTTTGGCAAGGTTCGGCTGAATGTTGATAAAGTCGTCGATCATCTGGAGCTGGTCTTTCTGCTTCTGATTCTCAGGCTCCAGTGCCTCCTTATTGTTCTTGATTTCCTCCAGAATATTTTTGTCGCCTACGCCATACTCGAGTTCTCCAACCTGACCATTCAACTCGGGGTCGAGCGAGCTCACAAGCTCGGCAATACGTTTCTGCCGTGCTTGCTGAATGAGGTTCAGGTCATCGGCCGGTGTTACCCCAACAGTCCTCGCAGCATCGCGCAGAAGGATGCTGGCCTTATTGGCTTCGAACAAAGCTTCAAAATTATGCTTTAACTGGTTCAGTCGTTCCAGGTCATTGATTACCTGATCGGCTACGTTCATTTCAACCTCCGGCAAGTCAGCGGCAGCTGATGTCTCGTCAGTCCTGGCGGGATTGGATAATTCGGGCGACGCAGTTACGGGCGCGACGGTATCGGCGGGCATCGAAGCCACTGCTTCGGCGATCCCCACGGCAGGCGTAGCGGCCTCTGCTGAAACAGTTGCCGAGACAACGTCCGATGCCTCAGCACTGACCGAATCCTCGGCGGCTGCGGCCTCAGCCTGAAGCTGTTGGGCCTTATGCTGAAAATTCAGCGTGCCTGCATCAGTCTGGCGAGCCTTTGTGATGTCGGATTCATGCTGGAGAAGTACGCTGCCGTTAGGGTCAGCTTTTACAGCCTCATGTCCGGCCACCTCCGTAAGTATCGGCTCATCGGGAAAATGCTCATCAGCTATAAATCGCTCAGAAACAGTAGTATTACCTGGTGTAATGTTAAGAAAAGGAGGAAGACTTCTTCCCACGGGCATGGCATCATCCACCATCGCCTGCTTCAGCACTGCCCGGTCTGCGGCATAAACGGCGGCGAGCTGCAATGCTTCCTTTTGCTCAAGAAACCTGTGGTCCCTGGTTGCCCGGGCCGCCAGCGCGTGAAACACCTGACAATAGGGGAAATACTCCTTTAATGCCATTACGTTAAGAGCTTCATTTTCAGAACTCTTCGAAAAACGGCCAAGAAGTTCAGCGAATTGTTGCTTTTCCACCAGGATTGAGAAAGGATGAACAGTAAAATTATGAAATTTTACCAATTGGCCACAGAGGCGTTGAAGATGTCGTTGACGATCCGTTCGAAAATCTGACGTGTGTATTGTTCCTGAACGTCAGTAATATTTTGCGTATTGGGGAAGTCCTTATAAAACGAGAATGACTTGTCCGTAAAGCTCATGCTTTCATCGAGTGTATTCACATAAGTAGCTTTCACCGTGATCGTTAAGCGGGTTGAGGAAGCCAGGTTCGCTTGGGTCGGATCGCTGGTCGCGATGGGCGCGATCGGAGTCACCTGGTAGTTCGAGATCTCACCCTCCAGCATCAGTTCACCCTCCTCTGCAACCACAGCGATGCTTGAGTTCTGAATGATGTAGTTCTTAAGCTGATTGGTGAAGGTCTGACCAATATTGGCCTGACCGAGATCGGTGTTATTGTAAAATTCCGAAATGGAGATCGTCTGCGCCGACGTGGTGGTGCCGGACATGGAATACTTAACGCCAAATCCACACCCGCCACAAACCAGGCACAAGATGGCAATAACTGCACAAGACCATACACGCGGCCTCGTTACTGTAAGCCGGCCGTATGAGAATTTTAGTGATGTGCGGGACACTCTATCCATCAAAGTAAAGTTACGAAGCGCTGCCAGATGAACGCAAATCAACCTCAGTCCTCCAGGTCATATTGTTTTATCTTCCGGTAAAGGGTGCGCTCCGAAATACCCAAATCCCGTGCCGCGTATTTGCGCTTATTACTATTCTTCCGCAGGGCTCGTATGATGAGTTCCTTTTCTTTCTTCTCGATTGAAAGCGAGTCATCCTCTGACTCATGGGAAATGTCATGCACATCCTCCGCGGTCTCATGATGCCTCGCGTCGTTTGGAGAAAGGTTAAGAACGACAGGCGACTGCTCTTCATCACTCACGTCATCTACTCCTTCAAACAGAGCGGCATGATCCTTAACAAGTTGGGAAGCTTTACCAGGATTGCCATAGGAATCCAGTACCAGCTTCTTGAGCTCGTTAAAGTCCTTCTTCATATCGAACAGCACTTTATACAGGATGTCACGCTCCGAGAGACCGTCACCGTCGCCAGCGGTCGATTTGTATAATGCCGGAAGAGTATTTTCTTTAGGCAGATACTGACGAAGGCGATCAATCGAGATCTCTTTATTATCGTTGGAAAGAACCGAGATCTGTTCCACAAGATTCTTAAGCTGACGGATGTTACCGGGGAAACGATACTGGAGCAACAACTCCTTGGCGTCGTCGGTAAGCACAATGGGTTTCACTTTATATTTTTCTGCGAAGTCCGACGCAAACTTCCTGAACAGAAGCTCAATATCCTTACCTCGTTCACGTAACGGAGGAACATAAATGGGCACCGTGCTAAGGCGGTAATAAAGATCTTCTCTGAATTTGCCGTCATCGACATTGCGCATAAGGTTCACGTTGGTGGCGGCAACCACCCGCACATCAGTCTTTTGCACCTTCGATGAACCCACCTTAATGAACTCACCGTTTTCAAGGACGCGGAGTAATCGGGCCTGCGTACCGAGCGGCATTTCCCCGATCTCATCAAGAAAGATCGTGCCCCCATTAGTCACCTCGAAGTAGCCCTTGCGCGCCTCGTGAGCGCCCGTGAACGAGCCTTTTTCATGTCCAAACAGTTCTGAGTCTATCGTGCCCTCCGGTATCGATCCGCAGTTGATGGCAATGAACTGTCCGTGCTTGCGTGAGCTCAGGTGATGAATGATCTTTGAAAAGGATTCTTTTCCACTACCGCTTTCACCCGTGATCAGTACGGACATGTCGGTAGGGGCAACCTGCATGGCAACGCTGACTGCGTTGTTCAGCAAGGTGGAATTTCCAATAATTCCAAAACGTTGTTTTACACTTTGTATATCCGAATCTGTAATCGCCATGTTGTTCTCCTTTCTACGCTCCCGTAGATAAAGTATAGATAACTAAAACCATTGTGTGGGCTTACACAGCGCGACCAATAAGGGTTGCTCCCGTGCATTCCTCCACTAATACATTAACGTATTGACCCTTCTGAAAATTCGATTTCGGGAATACGACCACCTTGTTGGCGCTGTTTCTCCCCTGGTAGTGATGGTCGGAACGTTTAGATAAACCTTCGATTAAGACCCTGTGCACTTTACCTAGATCGCGCTGGTTTCGTTCCAGGGAATGAAGGCGCTGGCGTTCGATAACTTCTTCAAGACGCCGCTTTTTTACTTCATCAGCGATGTCGTCTTTGAATCTCTTTTCGGCAAGGGTGCCGGGTCGTTCCGAGTAACAGAACATGTAGGCAAAGTCAAACTTTACCTTGTCCATCATCAGCAACGTGTCCTGATGTTCCAACTCAGTCTCCG
>Ga0247822_10003434_pt1 | contig 10348 bp, 9 predicted proteins | sample 13C_Cellulose_Da_FD_192423 | JGI IMG/M metagenome (GOLD analysis project Ga0247822, IMG submission 192423) | Soil microbial communities from agricultural site in Penn Yan, New York, United States - 13C_Cellulose_Day30 | ecosystem: Environmental > Terrestrial > Soil > Agricultural land | place... | reverse complement strand
CTGTCGGCGAGCGCGAGCGGCGCGGCGACCGGGCAGATCGTCGCCGCGGGGTGGGGCATCAGCGAGGGGACCATCGACGACTACAAGGGCCTCAACGTGAAGGGCAAGGTCGTGCTCGTGCACCGCTTCGCGCCCGCGTCGCCGAAGGCGGATCCGGCGGCCGCGGCGCGGTTCGCCGACCTGCGATTCAAGGCGTTCGTCGCCAAGCAGAAGGGTGCGAAGGCGCTGCTCGTCGTCGACGACGGCGACCCTGCGCAGGAGGAGGCCGCGCTGCCCAAGCTCGCCGCCGCCGAGAGCGAGGCCGGCATCCCGATCCTCGTGATCAAGCGCTCGGTCGGCACGGCGCTGCGCGCGGGCACGCACACGGCGAAGCTCGAGGCCGCGCTCGAGCCCGTGCGCACCAGGACCACGAACGTCGTCGGCGTGATCCGGGCGGGCGCGGCGCAGAAGCAGCCGGGCGTGCTCGTCGTCGGTGCGCACGTCGATCACCTCGGCATGGGCGGGCAGCACGCGCTCGATCCCAACGTCAAGGCGGTGCACAACGGCGCCGATGACAACGCGTCGGGCGTGGCCGGCCTGCTCGAGATCGCGCGCACGCTCGCGGCCCGCAAGGGGGAGCTCGCGCGCGACGTCTACCTCGTGGCGTTCTCGGCCGAGGAGATGGGCGACCTCGGTTCGTTCCACTACGTGAAGAACCCACCGACGAAGGAGCCCGTCATCGCGATGCTCAACATGGACATGATCGGCCGCATGCGGATGAACCAGCTGCACGTCAACGGCGGTGACTCGGCCAAGGAATGGAAGGATCTGGTCGCGCCCGCGTGTGCGGCGGCCAAGGTCGACTGCACGATCGCCGGCTCGGGCTACGGTCCGTCGGATCACATGCCGTTCTACGTCGCGGGCGTGCCGGTGCTGTTCTTCTTCACCGGCAACCACCTCGACTATCACACCGCCAAGGACGACGCCGACAAGATCAATGCGATCGGCGCCGCGCGTGTCGCGATGATCGCGAGCGAGGTCGTGATCGCCACGGCGGCGAAGCCGAGCCTGACCTACGTGAAGTCGCCGCCCGAGATGGTGCGCGGCGGTGATCAGCGGCGGCGCGGTGCTTCGCTGGGCACGGTGCCGTCCTACAGCGAAGATCCAAACCAGCCCAAGGGCGTGTTGCTCTCGGACGTCGTTCCGGACGGCGCGGCGCAGAAGGCCGGCCTCAAGGGCGGTGACCTGATCATCCAGATCGGGACCACGGAGATCGGCAGCGTGAGCGATCTGATGTACGTGCTCGGCGCGGCGAAGCCCGGCGAGAAGACGACGATCACGTACGTGCGCGGCGGCAAGACGTACAAGGTCGACGCGACGTTCGGCGCACCGCGCAGCCGCTAACTCAGTCGGCGAGCGCGTCGAGGCGCGCTTGCAGATCGGCGACGATCCCCTTCGCGGCTTCGATCGCGTGCTCGGCATCGACGAGCTGGGTGCGCAGGCGCGTCGCTTCGCGCTCGCGCGTGGCGACGTCACCCTGGGCGGTTCGCAGCGCGGCCTCGAGGCGATGGCGCTCGGCGACGCGCTTGGCCTTGGCCTCTTCGAGGCGGCGGCGGGTCGCTTCGAGCTCGGCGCGGGCGGCGGCGTCGTCGGCGGCGCGGCGCTGCGCGGCGGTCTCGGCGGCTTGCTGCTTCTTGCGCTCGGCGAGCGCGCCGAGAGCACTCGGCTTCGCGGTGGCCGCGGCAGGGCTGGGGGCAGGTTCGGGTGTGCTCGGCAGGATGCCGATCGCTTCGAAGCCTGGAGGATCGCGATCGGCGGAGAGCGCGCCCGGCGGATCCGGTTCGAACGAGCCGGTCGCGGCGAGCGCCGACAAGGTCTGGGTCACGCGGCGCAGCGTCGCTTCCGTGGTGGCGTGGCCGGCGTCGGAGAGCATCGCGGTCGCGCGCGCGCGGAGCTTCGCGAGCGCGTCGCGGTGCGCGGCGTTCGCGGTGAGGTCGCCGTCGCGCAGGCGGGCCGCGCTCGCGAACAGGGCGTCGAAGGCATCGCGCGCGTGCCACCACAGCTGGTTGACGACCCACGCCGAGATCGGTGGACGTCCGAGCTTGGCGAGCTGTGCGGCGCCGGCCTTGTCACCGGCGGCCTTGAGCTCCGCGGCGAGCCGCTTGCGCTCCTCGACGAACGACGCGTGGGGCGCCTGGTACAGCTGCGCGACCGCAGCGTCGTAGCCGTTCGCCATCAGCGCGATGCTACCTCGATGAATGGGCGCGTGCGCGCAATGCCCGTCGGTGTGGGCGCCGACGCACGACTCATGAAGAGCGGCGCCGACGCATCACACCGACGGTAATCAGGAGAGCGCCGAAGGCGATCACGCCGAGCGCGATCCGCTTCATGCGGCGCAGGCCCGGTCCGCTGGTCGCGGTGGGCTCGATCGGGCCGGTCGTCGAGGCGGACGGCGCCGCGTGCGCGGAGGTCCATGCGGGCGGATCGCTCGCGGGAAACGACTCGTCGCTCGCCTCGTCGACGGTGTCCCAATCATCGCGTTGCATGAGAGGAACCGAGTGCAGTCGACGTGCCGGTCAGGCGTGACGCCGGCGCAGGCGCCACACCATCGCAGACAGGACGCCGGCGGTCGTGCATGCGATCGCGATGGCATGACGGCGAACGAAGTTGCGCGCGCGCTGCGAGAGACGCGGAGGTACGTCGATCGGCAGCTCGTTCAACGCGCCCGCGTCCATCTCGTCGAGCGCGTCATCCCATTCGATCACGAGCGCGACATAGTCGGGGCTCTCGGGCCGCGTGCCGTCGTCGTCGAGCGGCGGCATCCACGAATCACCTGTCGGTTGCATGCCGGAGGTAGCAGCAACCCATGTGCCCTCGGGAGCTTCCGGATCTCGGGCGGGTCCGGATTGACCGGGATCGGCGTCGGCGTGGACGAGGTGTCAGACGTGCCTGATACTGAACATACGTTCCCGTGAGCGACGACCTTCGAGAGTTCCTCTCCAACGCCCGCACGCTCGGCCGCGGCGCCGCGTCGACCGCGCGGATCGTTCCGCTCGACGAGCTCGAGCGCGGGCGCGTCGATGCACCGCCGACGGCGCTATGGGGCCTCGCGGCGCTGCGTGGCCGGTTGGTCGAGCTGTCGGCGCGCGGTGCATCGGCGACGATGACCACGGCGATCGAGCTCGTGCTCGAGGCGCAACGCGAGCACGAACCCGTCGCGTGGGTGGTGCCGTGGACGACGGAGAAGACGTGCGGGACGTTCTACCCGCCGGACGCAGCCGCGGCGGGGATCGATCTCGCGGCGCTCGTCGTGGTGCGTGCACCCTCGGTGATCGCGGCGGCGCGCGCGGTCGAGCGCGTGCTGCGCTCGGGGGCGTTCGGGCTGGTCGTGCTCGATTTCGGCGGTGTCGAGCAGACCGCAGCGTCGCGCTTGCCGGATCACGTGCTCGGGCGGTTGGTGACGCTCGCGCAAACGCACGACGCCGCGGTCGCGTGCCTCACCGAGAAGACCACGGAGACGGGCTCGCTGGGCTCGCTGGTTTCGTTGCGTGCGGAGGCGCTGCGCACGCGCACCAAGGAGGGCTTCGAGATCACCGTGCGCGCCCTCAAGGACAAGCGGCGAGGACCGGGGTGGATGCGCACCAGCAAGGCGCGCGGTCCGGCGGGTCTGTGAGCGAAGCGAACCTCCCATGAGGATCGCGTGCGTCGACCTGCCGGCGATGCCGCTCCAGCTGGTGTGGCGCGCGGAGACTGCGCTGCGCGCGCTGCCGGTCGTGGTGATCGACGAGGATCGACCGCAGGGCGTGGTGCAGTGGGCGTGCGAGCGCGCGCGGAGTGCGGGCGTGCTGCCCGGGCAGCGCTACGCGCACGCGCTGTCGTTGTGCCGCGGGTTACACGCGCGCGTGGTGCCGCCCGAGCAGATCGAGGCGGCGACCATCGAGCTGCGCACCAAGCTGCACGCGCTGTCGCCGCGCGTGGAGGCCGGTGAGCCGGGGACGTTCTGGCTCGACGGGGAGGGCCTCGCGCGCGTCTTCCCCGAGCGTAAGGGGCCCGCGGGCACGGAGTGGGGCCTCGCGATCGGACGTTCGGTCGCGGCGCTCGGCTATCACGGCGCGGTCGTCGTCGGGTTCTCGCGGTTCGCGACGTTCGCGATCGCGCGCGCGACGCGCCACGGTGTCACCGTGTTGCGCGCCGATGCCGACGAGCGCGCGGCGGCGAGTGCGGTCCCGCTCGCGCGGCTCGATCTCGATCCCAAGCTGCGCGATGCGCTGTCGCGCCTGGGCGTGACCACCGTCGGGCAGATGGTGCGACTGCCCGGCGGCGGCATCCTCGAGAGGTTCGGGCGCGAGGCGCATCGGCTGTATCAGCTCGCGGCCGGCGAGCGCTGGGATCCACTGGTGCCGCTCGCACCGCCCGAAGCGCCCGACGAGCGCGCGCTCCTCGACGACGAAGACGACGACATCGAGCGCCTCGTGTTCGTCGCGAAGGGCCCGATCGATCGCTTGCTCGATCGGCTCGCCGCACGCGGGCGCGCGCTGACCGTGCTGCACCTCGAGCTCACGCTCAAGCACGCCGTCGGCAGGGTCGAGGTGCGCGCCGAGCACATCCGCCCCGCGGCGGCCACGCTCGACGGGCGCGCGCTGCTGCGGCTCGTCCACCTGCGGCTCAGCGGCGCGCCGCCCGAGGCGCCGGTCAACGCAGTGCGCGTGTGGGCCGACGACGTCGCGGCGACGCGCGAGCAGCTCGCGTTGTTCGCGTCTCGCCCGCGGCGCGATCTGCGCGCGGCCGACGAGGCGATCAGCAAGCTGCGCGCGGAGCTCGGCGACGACGCCGTCGTGCGCGCGGTGCTGCGCGACGGTCACCTGCCGGAGGCGAGCTTTGGCTGGGAGCGGCTCGTGCACGTCGCCCGCGCCGAGCCAGGCACCGCCGAGGTGCGCCCGCTCGTGCGGCGCATGCTGGTGCGCCCGCAGGCCTTACCGCCCCAAGCACGGCAGGTGCGCGACGACGGATGGCTGCTCTCGGGCCTCGAGCACGGCGCGGTCGTTCGCATCTTCGGGCCGTACATCGTCTCGGGCGGGTGGTGGACGCCGAGCGCCGCGACCGTGGGCACGGTGCACCGCGAGTATCACTTCGCGGAGCTCGATCGCGGTGACTGCTTGTGGGTCTACTACGATCGCAATCGCCGGCGCTGGTTCTGCCAGGGCGCCGTCGAGTGACGTGTCACTTCGCGGTGAGCGCCATGTCGAGCGTGAGCGCCACACCGATGTTCTGCCCGGCGGCGGTCATCTTCATGTTGCTCTTCATGCCCATCTGCGCCTTCGCCGGCACGAGCGCCGCGAAGTCGAACACCGACGTGCCATGACCACTCGCCGTGTACGACTGGAGGTCGGCGCTGATGCCGTTGGCGCTGAACTTCTGGGGCTTCGCCGTCTGCACGACGTCGATGTCGAGCGTCGCCTTGTTACCCGCGACCGCGACGATCGTGTTGGTCGTGGTCTGGTCGATCACGAGGCCGTTCGAGGTCAAGCTCGTCTTGGTGTCCCACTTCGCGCCGACACCGACGGCCTCCTCGGGCACCGGCGTCGACATCTGCTCGAACGACTGTTTCATGCTGTCGATCATCTGGCGGATCTGCGGCGCCGCCGTGGCGGGGACCGCGAGCTCGGTCGCCTTCACGAATCCTCGCTCGCTCACGACCGAATAGCCGGTGATCCCCTCGACGCCCTTCATCGCATCGGTCATCGCGGTGACCACCGCCTTCGGCGTGCCCGAGGTCGCGACGACGCGCGGGCGCTTGAACGTGATGTCGTAGCGGATGTCGCCGTTGGCGGCGACGTCCGTGATCTTCATGACGAAGGTCATGTCGATCGGGGGCATGTCCTGCGCCATCGGCGAACCGGCCAGATCCATCGTGAGGCCCATCGTCATCCGCGCCACGACCGTCTTCTTCACCCCCTTGCGGACCTTGAACCGCAGCGGCTTCTTGGCGCCCTTACCGGCGTCGAGGAGCGTGACCGTCGGAGCGTCGGCGGCGACCGGGCGGACGGCGACGAGACCGAGGAGGATGGCGAGGACGAGGGCTCTCATCGACATCCTATAGGTCATCGACGTCGCCCTGCACAAGCGGGGAACATGGCACCGTCGAGGCGTGGCCGATGATGACCAGCCGTACGGGACCGAGCCGTCAGACGCGCCCGTCTCTCGCGCGGACCTCGAGCGCGCGCTGCGCGGCGTCAACGCGACGCACCTCGAGCTGCGCGAGCAGGTGCTGCAGCTCGCGGCGCAACTCGTCGCGCTCACCGACGAGCTCACCCGCAGGATCGACGGCGTGGAGCCACGGCCCGCGCCGCCACACACGCCGGCGGCACCGAGCGGCCGCACCGTCGAGGCCGCGGTCGAAGCACGCACCGGCGAAGCGCTCGCGCAGATCCGCGCGGGGGAAGCGCGGCGCGACGGGCGCGTCGCGCTCGGCGAGGTCGACGACAAGTACGCCGCGGTCCCCTCGCAACCGCCGTGCGAGGAGCTGATCCCGATCTGCAAGGGCCGCTGCTGCCGGCTGCGGTTCCCGCTCACGACGCAGGATCTCGACGAAGGTGTCGTGCGCTGGGACTACGGACGGCCGTACATGATCCGCCAGCGCGCGAGCGATGGCTTCTGCGTGCACAACGATCCCGCGACGAAGTTCTGCACGGTGCGCGAGGTGCGGCCGGGCATCTGCCGCACGTATCACTGCAAGGACGACAAGCGGATCTGGGAAGACTTCGAGCGCCGCATCCCCGCGTCGGAGGAGTGGCCGCCCGAGCGTGACAAGCCCGCGGACTTCGATCTGATGGCGCGGGCACGCGCGCGCACCGTCGCGATGTTCGCGGAGAGCGACGCGATCACCGAGACGTTCGCGGAGCGCGAACCGCGCCGCGGCAGCTAGGCGGCTACCGCGCGTGGCGGAGGCGCTCGATGTCGGTCGGTGCCGGCTGCACGAGCACGGCGCCCGTGTCGCCGTCGACGGCGAGCAGATCCTGCGGGCGCGCCCAGCCGAACAGGCCCGGCACGTCGCTGACGACCGGCAGGCGTGCGGCCCGTGCGATCGCGATCGCGGCGGGTGATACGGCATTGCTCGCGACGAGCGCGGAGGCGCCGCGCGCGACGGCGGCGATCGCCATGAACGCGTGGATGCGGTCGGCGATCCAGATCGCGCCGGGGCGCAGCGAGCGCGGATCTCCGAGCAGGACGCACAGCTCCTCGATGTCGGCCACCGACTCGCTCGCGGCGGCCGTGCCGAGCTTGTACGGCGCGCGCGCGTACTCCTTGGCGACCGCGCGCAGTCCATCGGGCTGCCCACTCGCAGCGACCAGGCGCTCGCGCAGGCGCGCATCGCACATCGCGAGCGCGAAGCGATCGAGCGCGGCGCCGACGGCGGGAACCACGGCATCCGCGAGGCGCTTGATCGCACGGCCGAGATCGTCGCGCAGGCGCGCGAACGCGCGCTCGAGGTCGGCGGGCGGTGCACCGAGTGCCGTCGTCGTCGGTACGAGGCCCGCGCGTCCGAGCACGGCGCCGCCGACGTGCGCGGTGCCGGTGAGCCGCGCGGAGCGCGCCGCGGTCGCGAGCCGGCGCTCGATCGCGAGCGTGATCGGCGCGCCGAGCGCGGTGGCGAGCGTGACCTCGGCTGCGGCGAACGGGCGCTCGCGTCGCTGCAGGACGAGCACACCGATCACCGCGCCTCCGCCGATCAGCGGCACGCCGACGAACACCGGAAACTGCTCCTCGCCCAGCCCGGGCACCGCCTTGTACGCGGCTTCCGCGGCGGCGTGCGCGGCGGACACCGGGCGCATGCACTCCGCGACCAGGCCGGTGATCCCTTCACCGACGTGCAGCGTGGTCCCGATCGCGGACGCTCGAAATCCGTGGTTGCCGCGCATGATCAAGCTGTCCGCTTCTCGGACATACACGCTCGCGACATCGACGCCCGTGATCGCCGCGAGCTCGTTGCACATCGCGGTGAGCATCGCCTCGAGCGGGCCGTCGTGCCCCGCGAGCTCGATGAGCCGCAGGATGCCGTCGACGCCGCGTTCACCGCGGTGGTGGACCTGGACGATCGATCTCGGAAGCTCGCGCACGCCACCAGGCTGACATGCGCGGTGTTTCGCGGAGGTTTCGCGCGGGAAAACCTCTGCGCAGCGCGCGCTACTTCGTCGCGGGCGCCACGCACACGCGGAACGCCGCCTTCGCCGGCTGACCGTCGCGCGTGCACGGGAACGGTGTCGCGGCGAGCGCCTCGCGCACGCACGCCACGACCTTCGCGCGTGCTTCCTGTGCCACAAACGGCGAGCAGGACAAACGCGCAGAGAGGTCGCATGCGCCGGACCGTGGTCGCGCGCCGGCCTCGCTGTCACCCGCTCACGCCGCGATCTTGCGCGCGACGAGCTCGTCGAGGATGGCGTGCGTCGCCGCGAGGGTGGGCGCGCCGAACAGCGCCGCGCGCGCCTGCTCGTCGAACAACGGGCCGAGCACGCGCGCGTGGCGGCGGGACACGCCGAGCCCGATGCGCGCGCCGCGCTGCGCGACGTTGCCGTCGACGATCATGCGGTACATCGCGACCCGCTCGGCGCTCGTCGGTGGTGCGTGCGGTGCGCCGGCGAGCGCGGCGCGCGCCTCGCGGAACACCCACGGGTGCTCGATCGCGGCGCGCCCGATCATCACGCCCGCGCAGCCCGTGGTGGCAAGCGCGCGCACCGCATCGTCCGCCGTCCGGACATCACCGTTGACGATCACCGGGATCTCGACGACCTCGCCCGCGCGGCGCGCCCAGCTCCAGTCGGCGACGCCGCTGTGGCCCGCCGTCGCGACGCGGCAATGGATCGTGAGCCCGGCGATGCCGGCGTCCTCGAGCCGCCGCGCGAGATCGACGATCGGCATCTCGCTCTCGGGGCCCCAGCCGATGCGCGTCTTCACCGTCACCGGCAGCTCGGTCACCTCGACCACGCGTCTGGCCATCGCGATCATCGCGGCGGGATCGCGCAGCCACGCTGCCCCCGCGCCACCTCTCACGACGCGCGGCACCCAGCAGCCGCAGTTGATGTCGATGAACGCGGGCTCGGCACGCGCGGCGATCCGCGCTGCCTCGACGAGTAACTCGGGATCCGCGCCATAGATCTGGATCGCCGTCGGCTGGTCATCGGCGGGGAGGGCGAGCTTGCGCTGCGCGATCCGCGAGTCGCTGACGATCTGCTCGGCGCGCACGAACTCGGTCATGCAGAGCGAGGCGCCGACGGCGCGGCACGCACGGCGATAGACCACGTCCGTGACGTCCTCCATCGGAGCGAGCACGACCCGCCCGGAGGCCTGCACGAGCTGCGCGATCGTCACGTCCCGATAGTCGCACGCGGATCCTCGTCGGGCACGTTCAAGGCCAAGCTCCGAGCGTTGCAGCTCCTCTTGGGCGTACGCTACGCGCGTGTGGAAGCACGCCATGATCGCGAGCTGTCTGGCCGTTGTTGGGAGCTGTGGGAGCTCGCTGCCGAGGACGTCGCCGTCCTCCCTGCCCGGCGCGGAGATCGCAGAGCGCTCGCTGGCCGAGCTGCGCGACGATCTCGCCGCCGGCAAGACGACGTCGGTCGCTCTGGTCGAGGCATACCTCGCGCGCATCGAAGCGCTCGATCACCGAGGGCCAAGCCTGCACGCGATGATCTCGATCAACCCGCAGGCGCGCGCAGAGGCCGAGCGCCTCGACCGCGAGCGCAAGGCCGGAACGCTGCGCGGGCCGCTGCATGGCATTCCGATCGTGCTCAAGGACAACATCGAGTCCAGGGAGCTGCCGACCACGGCGGGCGCGCTCGCGCTCGAGCACAACCGGACCGAGCGCGACGCTCCGGTGGTCGGTCGCCTGCGCGCGGCGGGCGCGATCATCCTCGGCAAGACGAACATGAGCGAGTGGGCGAACATGCGTTCGTCGTACAGCGTCAGCGGTTGGAGCGCGCTCGGCGGGCTCGTGCGCAACCCGTACGCACGCGATCGCAGCGCTTGTGGCTCGAGCTCGGGCAGTGCCGTCGCGGTCGCCGCCGGCTACGCCGCTGCTGCGCTCGGCACGGAGACCGACGGATCGGTCACCTGTCCGGCCGCGTTCAATGCGCTCGTCGGACTCAAGCCCACCGTCGGACTTGTCTCGCGAGCTCACATCGTACCGATCTCGCACAGTCAAGACACCGCAGGCCCGATGACGCGGACGGTGACGGACGCCGCGATCCTGCTGACCGCGATGGCCGGCAGCGATCCTGCCGACGCTGCGACCGTGGACGCCGATGCGCACAAGCGCGACTACGCCGCCGATCTGCGCATCGACGCGGTGAAGGGCACGCGCATCGGCGTCCAC
>Ga0247822_10003433_pt1 | contig 10349 bp, 10 predicted proteins | sample 13C_Cellulose_Da_FD_192423 | JGI IMG/M metagenome (GOLD analysis project Ga0247822, IMG submission 192423) | Soil microbial communities from agricultural site in Penn Yan, New York, United States - 13C_Cellulose_Day30 | ecosystem: Environmental > Terrestrial > Soil > Agricultural land | place... | reverse complement strand
GGGGCTGAGTGCGCGGGCGGGCGCCATCTTCGGTAACGCAGGCCCGTTCTTCCTCCAGCGCTTCTCGCTGGGCGGTGTGCAGTTCGGCGAGCCGCTGCGCGGCTACGACGAGTTCTCCATCACGCCGGGCGGATACGTCGACTCCGACGACAATTTCACCGCCAATGCCGAATCGTTCGGCGACGCGTTCTTCACGGCGTCGGCGGAAGTCGGCGTGCGCTTCTCCCAGCAGATCTACATCCACTCCTTCTTCGACGCGGGCAACATCTACGCGTCCCCGCGCGAGTTCGACCCGACCCGCCTCTTCCGAGGCGCGGGTGTCGGCGTCGCGCTGGTCACGCCGCTCGGTCCGCTCGGGCTGGACCTCGGCTACGGATTCGATCGCGTCGACCGATTCGGCCGCCGCGATCCGAAGTGGCAGGTGCACTTCAAACTCGGTCAGTTCTTCTAACCTTCCGGAGTAGTCTCATGCATGGATTCATTCGCGCCGTGGGCGCCGCGGCGCTCGTCGCCGTGGTCGCCGCGGTTCCTGCCGCCGCGCAGGCCCCGCTCAAGGTGGGGTTCGTCAACACACAGGTCGCGTTCGAGAACGCGCCCGGCCGTGCGGAAGCTTCCGCCACGTTCGAGCGTGAAGCGCAGTCGCTGCAGCAGCAGATGCAGCGCATGAGCGACTCGCTCAACACGATGGTCAGCGCGTACAGCCAGGCCGAAGCCTCGCTCACCCCGCAGCAGCGTGAGGAGCGTCAGCGCGCGATCCAGACCAAGCAGCAGGAGTTCCAGCAGCGCGCCCAGCAGATCGACCAGCAGGCCGCCCAGCGCCGCGAGGCGCTCATGACGCCGCTGCTCGAGCAGGTGCGGAACGCGATCGAGACGGTGCGTACGGAAGGGGGCTATGCCTTCATCCTCAGCAACGATCCGGCTTCGTCGGCGGTCGTGGCGTACGATCGGAACCTGGACATCACGGACCGCGTCGTCGCCAAGTTGAAGGCGATGGGCCCGCCCAAGGCTGCGGCGGCTCCGGCGACGAACAACCAGCCGGCGGCAGCCGGGCCTGCGTCGGCGCCGTCCGGGGTGACCCGCCCGCGCCCGTGATCGACGCCCGGTCCGGCAACGGCGCCGGCGGTGCAGAGCGACCTGCTCTCACTGCCGGCGCCGTTGCGCGAGCGGTAGGCGGCGAGCTCCGCGGCGACGCGGACTTCGTCGTGTCGGCTGTCGCTCCACTCGATCGCGCAGGCCCAGCCGACATCACCTTTCTGGCCACGGCGAAGTACGCGGCGCTCGCGCGCGAGACGCGCGCTGGTGTGCTGCTCGTGAGCCCCGACCTGGCCGACACCGAATCCGTCGCGCCGGTCCGGATCGTCGTCGAGAAGCCTCACGAGGCGCTCCTCGCGCTGCTCCCGCATTTCTACGCGGCCCCCGCGGCGGAGCCGGGAGTGCACCCCACCGCCGTCGTCGGACGCGACGTCGTGCTCGGCGCGCGCGTCGCGGTCGGCCCCTGCGCGGTGATCGGGGACGGCGCCCGGATCGGCGACGACGTCGTGATCGGGTCGCACGTGTCGATCGGCGCAGGAGTCATCATCGGCGCCGCGAGCCGCGTGTACGCCAATGCCACGCTCTACCCGGGCGCGATCCTCGGGCGCCGCGTGTTCGTGCACTCCGGTGCGCGCATCGCCTCGGACGGATTCGGATACGTCTTCCGCAACGGCGGGCACGAGAAGATCCCGCACGTCGGCCGCTGCATCCTCGAGGACGACGTCGAGGTCGGCGCCAACACGACGATCGATCGCGGGAGCGTCGACGACACGGTCGTCGGCGCGGGGACCAAGATCGACAACCTGGTCCAGATCGGCCACAACGTCCGCATCGGCAGGCTCTGTCTGCTGATGGCGCAGGTGGGCGTTGCCGGGAGCGTGCACGTCGAGGACGGAGCGATTCTGGCCGGCCAGGCCGGGATCGCGGGCCACCTGACGATCGGCAAGGGAGCGCGACTCGCTGCCCAAGCCGGCGTCTTCGGCGATGTCCCCGCCGGCGAGACCTGGTCGGGCTACCCGGCCCGTCCCCACCGCGAGGCGCTGCGCGCCCAGGCGGCCCTGTTCCGGCTCCCTGCGCTGTTGCGCAGGATCGAGCGGCTCCTCGAACGCTCGGAGCAGACGTGAGGCGTACCATCGCAACCGAGGCCACCGTCACGGGCGTCGGACTGCACCTGGGAGTACCGGTCACCCTCACATTCCGCCCCGCCCGCTCGGGCTCGGGACTGCGTTTCAGGCGGGTCGACCTCCCCGATGCGCCGGTCATCCCGGCGCTCGTGGAACATGTGGTCCTCACGGAGCGGCGCACGCAGATCGGTGAGGATCCCGCCGCGGTACACACGGTGGAGCACGTGCTGGCTGCCGTCGTCGGCCTGGGAGTCGACGACCTGGAGATCCTGCTCGACGGGCCCGAGCCACCGATCGCGGACGGGAGCGCGCAGCCGTTCGTCGACGCGCTCCGGACGGCGGGGGTGGTGGAGCATCCGGGGTGCGTGCAGTATCTGCGGTTGACCAGCCCCATCCGCATCGTGGACGGGGCCTCGGTCTACGAGGCGCATCCTGCCGACGAGCTCGAGCTGGACGTGCGGATCGAGTTCCCGCACCCCCTGATCGGGACTCAGTCGGGACGGTACATCCCGAGTGACGGGGTGTTCGAGCGGGAGCTCGCGGCGGCGCGGACGTTCGGGTTCGTCCGCGAGGTGGAGGCGCTGCGTGCCAAGGGGTTGATCAAGGGTGCGAGCACGAGCAACGCGGTCGTGCTCGACGAGACGGGACTGGTGGACACCAGCCTGCGGTGGCCCGACGAGTTCGTCCGTCACAAGGCGCTCGACTGCATCGGCGACCTCGCGCTCGCCGGCGCGAGGGTGCGAGCCCGCATCGTGGCCGAGCGCCCCAGTCATCGCGGAACGGCGTTGCTCGTCCGTGCAATCAAGGAATCGTCACGCAAGGAGAACAGCGTGTTGGGCATCGAAGAGATCATGAAGGTCCTGCCGCATCGCTATCCGTTTCTGCTGGTGGATCGGATCCTCGAGGTCGACCCGGGCAAGCGCGTGGTCGGACTCAAGAACGTGACGATCAACGAGCCGTTCTTCCAGGGACACTTCCCCGGGCACCCGATCATGCCGGGCGTGCTGATCATCGAGGCCATGGCGCAGGTGGGCGGGATGCTGCTCCTCGGCGCCCTCGACGACCCGCAGAGCAAGGTCGTCTACTTCACGTCGCTCGACAACGTACGGTGGCGGCGTCCCGTGAAGCCGGGCGACCAGCTGCGCTTCGAGCTGGAGTTGCTGCAGGTGCGCGGCATGATGTGCAAGATGTCGGGACGTGCCACGGTCGACGGTGAGCTCGTGACTGAAGCCGAGATGGGAGCCGCAGTCCGCGACCGATGACACCTCGTATTCATCCCACGGCGATCATCTCTCCCGATGCGGTGCTCGGCGCCGACGTCGAGGTCGGCCCGCACGCCATCATCGGCGACCGCTGCGTCGTCGGTGACGGGTCGGTCGTCGCGGCGCGCGCGGTGCTGGAGCGCGACGTGCTCCTCGGCCGCAACGTGAAGGTCGGTATCGGCAGCGTCCTCGGTGGCGACCCGCAGGACCTGAAGTTCCGCGGCGAGCACACGACCGTCGAGATCGGCGACAACACGACGATCCGCGAGTACACGACCATCAATCGTGGCACCTCGCACTCGCTGAAGACGTCGGTCGGCCAGAACTGCTTCATCATGTCGTACGTCCATCTGGGGCACGATTGCCAGATCGGCGACAACGTGATCATGTCGAACGGGACACAGCTCGCCGGGCACGTCATCGTGGAGAACCGCGCGATCCTGTCAGGGCTGGTCGCGGTGCACCAGTTCACCAAGATCGGGCAGTTCGCGTTCGTCGGCGGCTGCTCGCGGGTCGCCAAGGACGTGCCGCCGTTCGTGAAGGCGGTCGGCAACCCGATCCGCCTCTATGGCCTCAACAAGGTCGGGCTCGAGCGGAACGGGTTCTCGCCCGAGGTCATTCGTGAGCTGAAGCGCGCCTACCGGCTGTTCTTCAATTCGGAGCTCAACCTGTCGCAGGCCCGCGAGCGGGCTGCCGGCGAGCTGCAGGCGTATCCCGAAGTACAGGACTTCCTGCGCTTCTTCGAGCAGAGCGACCGCGGGGTGGCGATCTGAGCGCCGCGATCAGGATCGGCGTCGTCGGCGCCGGCGGGCTCGGATACCATCACATCCGGATCCTCCGCGACACCCCCGACGTGGAGCTGGTGGGCTTCCACGAGTCACGGCCGGAGCGTGCGGCGCAGGTGTCCGCCGAGCTGGGCGCGCGCGCGTTCGACGACCTCGATGCCCTCATCGCGGCGAGCGACGCGCTGACGATCGTCGTGCCGACGCCCGCGCACTACGCCGTGGCGAAGCGCGCGCTCGCCGCGGGCCGGCACCTCCTCGTCGAGAAGCCGCTCGCCGCGACGCTCGCCGAGGCGGACGAGCTGGTGGCGATCGCGCGCGAGAAGGGGGTGCTGCTGCAGACGGGGCACGTCGAGCGGTTCAACCGCGCGGTCCGCGCCGCTCTGCCGTACGTGGACCACCCTCGCTTCATCGAGAGCGATCGCCTGGCGCCGTTCAATCCGCGTGGCGCCGACGTCGCCGTCGTGCTGGACCTGATGATCCACGACATCGACCTCGTGCGCACGCTGGTCGGCGGACGAGTCGATTCGCTCTCGGCGGTCGGGGTGCCGGTGCTCACGCCGACGGTGGACATCGCGAACGCGCGCCTCACCTTCGAGTCGGGTGCCGTCGCGAACATCACGGCGAGCCGGGTCTCGCGCGAGCGGATGCGCAAGCTCCGCATATTCCAGCCGAGCGGGTATCTGTCGCTCGATCTGGGCGCGGGGACGGGGGAGTACTTCCGCCTTCGCTCCGACCTCGATCTCCGCGAGCTGGCGACGGCATCGCGGTCGCTCGAGGAGTTCGTCGAGCGCGTGCCGCTCGAGGCGCCGGAAGGCGAGCCGCTCCGGCTCGAGTTCGAGAGCTTCGTCCAGGCGGTGCGCGGCGAGGCGCCGCTCGTGGTGAGCGGTGAGGACGGCCGCGAGGCGCTCGCCGTCGCGCTGGGGATCGTCGCCGAGATCGAGCAGGCGCTTCCGGCACTGCGGGGGAGCGCGGAGCGCGCGCCCCGTGCGTGAGATCCTGTTCGTCGCCGGGGAAGCATCCGGCGACATGCACGCCTCTGCCGTCGCGCGAGCGCTCGCGCGACGGCAGGCGCCGTTCAGGCTGGTCGGCGTGGGCGGGGACCGGCTCCGCGATGCCGGCGTCGAGCTGATGGAGCACTCCTCCCGCCTCACCGTCATCGGCTTCGCCGGCGTGCTCGGGCAGGTGCCGACGATGTGGCGCCTGCTGCGGCGGCTGCGCGCCCGGCTCGAATCCGGCTCCGTTGCCGCGGCGGTGCTCGTGGACTTCGGCGGCTTCAACCTGGGATTCGTCGCTGCCGCCGCGCAGGCGGCAGGCGTGCCCGTCGTGTACTACATCACGCCGCAGGTATGGGCGTCGCGACCGGGGCGCATCGAGAAGCTCCGCCGATACGTGGCGAAGGCCGCGGTGATCTTTCCGTTCGAGGAATCGCTGCTGCGGTCACACGGTGTCGACGCGACGTTCGTCGGGCACCCGCTGGTGGAGGCCGCGGCGGGGATGCCGGATCCCGCCGAGGCGCGTGCTGCGCTCGGGCTCGATCCATCGCGCCCGCTGCTCGCGATGTTCCCCGGCAGTCGACGCCAGGAGGTCGCGCGACACGTCGAGCCGTTCGTGGCGACGGCGCGCGAGCTCGAGCGCCGCATCCCTGGCTTGCAGGTGGTGTTCAGCCACGCGCCGACGGTGACGATCGACCCCGGGCTCGTGCCGTACCCGCTGGTGCGTGCCCCGTCGCTCACGCTGCTGCGGGCCGCGGATGCGGCGCTCTGCAAGAGCGGCACGACGACGCTCGAAGCGGCGGTCGCCGGATGCCCGCTGGTGCTCGCGTACCGGATGGGCGGGCTCGATTACGCGATCGCGCGGCGCCTGGTGCGCATTCCCGACATCGGGCTCGTGAACATCGTCGCCGGGCGCCGGATCGCGCCGGAGTTCGTCCAGGACGGATTCGTGCCGACGGACGTCGCCGATGCCCTGGCACCGCTGCTCGATCGGGCGAGCGACCAGCGGGCGCGGATGGTGGAGGAGCTCGCGAGTGTGCGGGCGAAACTCGGCGGCCCCGGCGCGGCGGATCGGGTCGCGTCGCTGGTGCTCGAGGTCGCGCGATGAGCGATCACGGCGAGCGGAAACTCCGCTGGATCGTCCGGCTCGGGACCCTCCTCGTCAGGGGGCTCGCGAGCACGTGGCGCTATCGCATCGTGGGTGACGAAGGGCTGCGTGCGTGCCGCGCGCGCGGCACGCCGGTCGTGCTCGCACTCTGGCACGGCACGCTGCTCGTCCCGATCATTCCGCATCGTGGCGAGGGAGTGGCGGTGCTCATCAGCGAGCACCGCGACGGCGAGATCATCGCCCGCATCATCGAGCGGCTCGGGCTGCGCACCGTGCGCGGCTCGACGACCCGCGGTGGCGGGCGGGCACTCGTCGCGCTCACGCGGACGCTGGCTGCAGGCGGGGACATCGCGATCACTCCCGACGGTCCGCGTGGGCCCCGGGAGAAGTTCGCCCCCGGTGCGCTCATCGCCGCGCAGCGCTCGGGCGCGGCTGTCATCGCGATCGGCGTGCATGCGGCGCACGCGTGGCGCCTGAAGAGCTGGGATCGGTTCACCATCCCCAAACCCTTCAGCCGCGTGACGATCGCCTACAGCGACCCGACGTTCGTGGCGGCGGACTCGCCGCGCGAGGCGGCGGAGCTGACGGGCGACTTCGAGGAGCTCATGCACCGGACGACCGCCCGTGCCGCGAGCTGACCACCGATCGTTCGTCGAGCGGCTGTGGTACGGCGACGATGGGGTGGCGCGCGTCGCGCGCCTCGCGCTCGCTCCGGCTGCCGCGGCATACCGCGGTGTGTCGTCGCTCCGGGGCGCGCTGTACGACAGGGGCGTCCTCCGCAGCCACGAGCTTCCCATTCCAGCCGTCAGTGTAGGGAACCTCACCGTCGGCGGGACGGGGAAGACGCCGGTGGCTGCATGGGTGGCGTCGGAGCTGGTCAGCCGGGGCGCGCGCGCCTCGGTGGTTCTCCGCGGCTACGGCGACGACGAGCCGGCCGTGCACGCGCGGCTCAATCCAGAGGCGATCGTGGTCGCCAACCCGGACCGCGTCGCCGGCGTGGAGCTCGCGGCTGCGCGGGGGGCCGACGTCGCGGTGCTCGATGACGCATTTCAGCATCGGCGCGCGCGTCGTGCGGCCGACATCGTGCTCCTCAGCGCCGACCTGTGGCCGGCGCATGTCCGCCTCCTGCCGGCCGGGCCATTCCGGGAGCCGCTCGGCGCGCTCTCGCGTGCCTCGCTGGCGCTGGTCACCCGGAAGGCAGCGACACCGGAGGCGGCCGCCGTCGTGGAGCGCGCGATCGGCGAGGCCGCGCCCGGGCTGTCCGTGGCGCGGGCCCACCTTGCGCCGGATGCGCTGGTGGACGTGCGCGACGGCACGCGAACCGCGCTGGCGGAGCTTCGCGGGCGGAAGGTGCTGGCCATCTGCGGGGTAGGCGATCCCGCGGCGTTTCGGGCGCAGCTCGCGGCTGCGGGGGGCGACGTGGTCGTCCGTGCGTTTCCGGACCATCACCCCTTCAGCGATGCGGAGATCGCATCGCTCGCCGCCGAGGCCCGCGGTGTTACGCGCGCGGGTGGGTTGGTCGTATGCACGCTGAAGGACGCCGTCAAGCTCTCCTCCCGGTGGCCGTCCGGTACCGCTGCCTTATCGTACGTTTCCCAGCACGTTATTCTTGAATCCGGGCACGAGGCGCTGGATCGTCTCCTGACGTCGGTGCTGCACGCCCGCCGATCCGGCGCCTCCGCGCCGGGTCGCCACACTCGCATCTGAGCGCGTAATGGCTTCCGACCTTCGGCTCCCGACCAACTCCATCGTCCGTCCTGACAAGGACACGTTCCTCGATGAGGAGAACCCGTTCGAGGCGATGATGTCCCGGTTCGACCGGGCCGCCCAGCTGCTCGACCTCGAGCCCGGGCTCTACAAGGTGCTCCGGCACCCCGAGAAGCAGATCACCGTCTCGTGTCCGGTGCTGATGGACAACGGGGAGGTGGAGGTGTTCACCGGCTACCGTGTGCTCTACAACACGTCGCGTGGGCCGGCGAAGGGCGGCATCCGGTTCGACATGGACGTGAACATGGAGGAGGTCAAGGCGCTCGCCGCCTGGATGACCTGGAAGTGCGCGGTCGTCAACCTCCCGTTCGGTGGGGCAAAGGGCGGTGTGATCTGCGATCCGCTGAAGCTCAGCGTCGGCGAGCTCGAGCGTCTCACCCGGCGGTACACCGCGGGGATCATCAATACGCTGGGCCCCGATTCCGACGTGCCCGCGCCCGACGTGAATACGAACGAGCGCGTCATGGCGTGGATCATGGACACGTATTCGATGCAGGCGCGGCATACGGTTACCGGCGTCGTGACCGGGAAGCCGGTGGAGCTGGGCGGCTCGCTCGGACGCCGGGAGGCCACGGGGCGCGGCTGCATGATCGTGACGCTCTCGGCACTGAAGCACCTCGGGATGCAGGTCCAGGGCACCACCGTCGCCGTCCAGGGATTCGGCAACGTCGGCTCCGTCGCGGCGAACCTGCTGGCGCAGCAGGGCTGCAAGGTCGTCGCGATCAGCGACAAGTCGGGCGGCTACTACAACCCGGGCGGCATCGACGTGCCGGCCGCGATCTCCCACGTGAAGAAGCATCGCTCGCTCGAGGGCTTCAACGGCGGCGATCCGGTGACCAACGATGAGCTGCTCACGCTCGACGTGGACGTGCTCGTGCCCGCCGCGCTCGAGAACGTGATCACCAGCAAGAACGCCGGGAAGGTCCGCGCCAAGGTCATCTGCGAGGGCGCCAACGGCCCGACCACCGCCGGTGCCGACTCGATCCTCGAGGAAAAGGGGATCTTCGTGATCCCGGACATCCTCGCGAACGCCGGCGGCGTGACGGTGTCGTACTTCGAATGGGTGCAGGATCGCGCGGCGTACTTCTGGACGGAGGCGACCGTGAACGAGCGCCTGACGGAGATCATGGAGCGCAGCTTCACCGACGTGCTCCAGCTCGCGTTGCAGCACAAGGTCAACATGCGCACCGCCGCCTATATGCTGTCGATCAGCCGGGTCGCGACGGTGCACCGGCTCCGCGGCATCTACGCGTGACGCACGGCCGGCCACCGCGTGCGTCTCCTCGTGGTCGTGGTCGGCAAGCCACGTGATGCTGCGCTCCATTCGGCGATCACGGAGTACGAGACGCGGGCGGCCCGCTACTGGCCGCTCGCGGTGCACGAGGTCCGGGAGGAGTCGGGACGCGGGACGCCGCCGGACCTCGTGCGCGAGCGCGAGGGAGAACGCCTGCTCGGGAGGGTCCCGGCCGGCGCGAGGATCGTCGCCTGCGACCCCGCTGGCGACGGCATGCCGTCGGAGCGGTTCGCCCGGTATCTCTCCGATGCCCGCGAGGCGGCTCGCGACATGGCGATCCTCATCGGCGGTGCCCACGGGTTGTCGCCGGCGGTGCTCGCCCGGGCGGAGCGGAAGCTGCTGCTGGCGCCCTGGACGCTCCCGCACGAGCTGGCGCGGCTCGTCCTCGCCGAGCAGCTGTATCGCGCGGGGACCATCACGCGCGGAGAGCCGTACCACAAGTGACCACCGTGTCGAGCACTGACCTCCGGGCCATGACCGAGCAGGGAGCTCCCGCTCAGGTCGTCGTAGTGAGCGAGCCACTCGGTGGCTCGCCGCTCTCGCGACTCATCCAGAGCGGTCGCGCCCCAGCCTCATGGCTGCTCGATCGGCCGTCGGAGCCGGGAGGGTGGAAGGCACGGATCGACGAAGTGCGCAGCCGATTCGCCGGTGCCGACTGGCTCGCCGCCGTCGCCCCTGCGCTCCGGGCGTCCGCCGCCGGCCGCGAGCGGCTCGAGCGCGTGGCGCGCGAGGGCGGTGTCGTCGTCACGACCGGGCAGCAGCCTGGCCTCTTCGGCGGGCCGATCTACACGTGGAGCAAGGCGATCTCGGCCCTCACGCTCGCGGACGCGATCGAGCGGGAGCTCGGGGTGCCGGCGGCGCCGATCTTCTGGGCGGCGACGGACGATGCCGATCTCCTCGAGGCACAGTCGGTGTGGCTTCCCACGGCGGATGGCGCGGTCGATGTGCGCGGCGGCGCCGTGGCGACCGCGGGGACGCCGCGCAC
>Ga0247822_10003432_pt1 | contig 10350 bp, 3 predicted proteins | sample 13C_Cellulose_Da_FD_192423 | JGI IMG/M metagenome (GOLD analysis project Ga0247822, IMG submission 192423) | Soil microbial communities from agricultural site in Penn Yan, New York, United States - 13C_Cellulose_Day30 | ecosystem: Environmental > Terrestrial > Soil > Agricultural land | place... | reverse complement strand
GTCGAGATGTACCAGTGGAGCGAGGAGAAGAAATCGGAAACCAAAAGCAAACTCGGCGGCGGGGAGGAAACCGTCACCACCTATTCTTATAAAAAAGAATGGTCCTCCACCCTCATCGACTCACAGGAGTTCCAAAAGACCGACGGCCACACCAATCCCTCCGAGATGCCTCTGGAGAGCGAAACCTTCGCCGCCAACGTCGTCACCGTCGGGGACTTCACCCTGCCCGATAGCCTCGTCGCGATGATCGACGATTACCAGGCATTCCCCGTGAAGCAGATGCCGGAGATCTCCACCGAATTCTCCGCCCCCGTCGCCCTCTCGAATAATGGCCTCTACATCGGCGAAAATCCCAAGACCCCGGCCGTAGGCGACCTCCGGATTGCCTTCACCGTCGTCGAGCCCGGCGACGTCAGCATCGTGGCCGGCCAGATCGGAGAGACCTTCGAGCCCTACGTCATCAACGGTCTCGGCACCATCGAACTCCTCCAAACCGGCACCGTCAGCGCAAAAAACATGTTCGCCTCCGAGCAGCAGGCTAACACCGTGCTCACCTGGATCCTGCGTGTGGTCGGCTTCTTCGTGATGTTCATCGGCCTCCTCCTCATTGCCAAGCCACTCACTGTCGTAGCGGACTTCATCCCGATCCTCGGCAGCATCGCCGAGACCGGCACGGGCTTCATCTCCTTCCTCGTCGCCCTGCCGCTCACCCTGGGCACCATCGCCCTCGCCTGGCTTGCCTACCGCCCGCTTCTCGGATTGCCCCTGCTAATCCTTGCTGTCGTTGGCATCGTATTCGCCATCCGGGCCGTTCTGAAGAGAAAGAAAAAAGCCCCCCTGCCCGCTTAGTCGAGCCTCCGGCCAAGGCCGCGATCAGCGACCAGCCTTTCCCGCATGATTCCCCTCCGCTACACGATCCGCGGCCTGCTGGATATTTTCCTGTTCATACCAACGGGATTGCTAGTGGCGTTCGTGTTGACCATTTTCATTGGGGGCGCCCTCGGCAGCATGGTCGTCGGAATCGTCCTGATTAGCATCCTAGGACTTGGCCTGCTCTCGCTCGCTGCCCTGTTAGGCTATTGGCTGGTTTCTTCCTGCTCGTCCATCGAAGCAGCCGCCCCAACTCCGTCCTTATTCGCCAGATACCGCCCCGTCGTACTCGCATTCGCCTATACTCTCGTCATCGCGCTGGTCGCGCTATTCCTGCCCATACCGGAAAACGACGCTGTTTTTCGGTCGTTCAGCTTGATTTTTGGCCTGGCCCACCTGCCGATCAACGCGATTATTTTAGTTGCCGACATGATGTCCGTGCCATCGCCCTGGCCTCACCTGATCGTGCCCATCGTTATATACACCTTCTACGCCGGAGGCATGGCATGGGCTTTTCATAAGAAAGGGATCGCTCCGATCTCGCTCTCCAGCCGCGTGACCGTAAGCACCATCCTTGCCGTCGCGCTCAGTGCCGTCGTATGGCGCGCGGTGGATATCCGCAGCCGCGTCCAAGTCGTTTCCAGGCCGTACGGAGGTCCCTATTTTACGGAGGAACGCGTCCTCGACGCCTACCGTCCCTACGACGAAAAAAATCGGCTCGTCACCGTCCTGAATCCTAGTCTCACCATCACCAGCGACTATCCCCGCCTCGACGGAGCGACCGCCGCTTATCCCCTCTACGCTGCCGCCGCCCAGGCCATCTACAAAGAGCCCGAGAAAGGTGTTCCTGCCATCATCGACTCCAATACCACTCCCCAAGCCTACGAAAGACTCATCAACGGCGAGGTCGACATCATCTTCGCCCTGCAACCTTCTCCCGAGCAACGCGCCGCCGCCGAAGCCGCCGGAGTGACCCTGCACCTCACGCCCATCTCGAAAGAGGCCTTCATTTTCTTCGTCCATCAGGACAATCCCGTCAATTCCCTGACCCCCGCCCAGATCCGGGGTATATACACCAAGCGCCTCCTGAATTGGTCCGAAGTCGGCGGGACCAATGACAAAATCCTCCCGTTCCAGCGTCCCCAAGGCTCCGGCAGCCAAACCGCCCTTCAGGAGATGGTCATGCAGGGCGAAAAGCCCACCACTCCCTCTCGCGAGGAATTCGCCCGAGGCATGGGAGGTGTCATCCAGCGAGTCGCCTCGTACCGAAACTCCCGAGAAGCCATCGGCTACTCCTTCCGCTTCTTCGCCACGACGATGGCGCCCATCGAAGGCATCAAGCTCCTCGCCATCGACGGTGTCCTACCCACCCGCGAAACCATTCGCGATGGCACCTATCCCTACACGGCCGAACTCTACGCCATCACGGCCGGCACGAAAAATCCCCACGCACAGGCGTTCCTCGATTGGTTTCTCTCCCCTGCCGGGCAAAAACTCGTCGAAGATACTGGGTACGTGGGCATCACACCTCCTGCGTCACCCGCCAACCCTTCTCCTGCTCCGCAAACAACGGGGGTAAAAAAAGATACAGGCCGTCGCGACGATTGCCACGACGGCCTGCTGTTCCCCCCAGAACGCATTCAGCATCGCCTATCCTTGGATAAGCGCAAGGAGAAATTTCGACACTTTCAGTGACGATAACGTCACACTATTTCACCTGATGAAACCAGGCAGCCCACTTAGCGTCACCTCGTCGAAAAAAATCAGACCATGCTCCAATCCACCCGCTCCTTCTCGTACGATAGTTTGCGAGGTTTTTGCCGTACGGATTTCGCTCAACTCAGCAGGTTGGCCCGAATCTAGCTACAGCGGTCCCTGGTTACTGATATGAAAAATGTTCCTTCGAAAATTCCATCCCTCAAAGACGCCAATGCGCCGATCTCGGCCAGTCGTCGCCGTCGGATGGAAAAAGTGCTCAAACAGTTCCTCGCCGGTGAGGTTTCCCTCATGTCCCTGGCGAGTCTGGATGACGCGCTTTTGCGCATCCCTCACCGCAGGGTGCACGAGTAGGCCTTAGGGCGATCCGGCTAAATTCGAGCCAGTTTGCGTCGCCCATCCTGCCTATTATAAAAATCTTTCATAATGGCTTCTTGCACTCGCGGGGAGCTTCATACAGATTCCCATAGGAATCAACAAGGGGCGGCCAAAGGCCGCTTCTTTGCTTTCCCAATATAGCACTTAATGAAAAGCTCGTTTACGGCCCGCTGGAGCGAGGCCTTGATTGATGAAAACTATGAGCGCTGGGTCGCAGATCCGCGCTCTGTCGGGCCCGATTGGGCGGCGTTTTTTGAGGGTTTTGAGCTGGGTCTGGCCCGGATCGAAGCCGATGCAGACGAAGGCAGCGCCTCTGGCCAGCCTGCACTCTCCACCGGGGACGTTCACTTCCAGACCCGGGTCGAAGGCCTCGTGTACGCTTACCGCACGCTCGGCCACTCCATCGCCGACCTCGATCCGCTCGACGTTCTGATCCGCGAAAACCCCCTTCTCACTCTCAAGGAACTGGGCTTCGACGAGAAAGACCTCGACGCCTCCGTCTCCTCCCGCTTCTTCCGGGATAATAAGAAGATGAAGCTCCGCGATATGATCAAGGAGTTGGAAAGTATATACTGTGGCACGGTCGGTGCTGAGTTTATGCACATCCAGAACCCACGTATCCGCAGCTGGGTCCTTCACAAGTTCGAGCATCGCGACCAGTCTCTCCGCACGGACGCGGCCCTGCATCGCGACATTCTGCACAAGCTTTACGACGCCGAAACTTTCGAGAAATTCCTCCACGACACCTACGGCGGCAAGCGTTTCTCTCTGGAGGGCGGTGAAGCCCTCATCGTCGCTCTCGAAGAATTCATCCGCAACGCCGAGAAGCGTGGGGTTAAGGAGTTCGTCATGGGTATGGCCCACCGTGGCCGGCTCAACGTCCTCGCTAATACTCTCAACAAGCCGTTGAACCTGATCTTCAACGAGTTCCAGGGCAACTTCGCTCAGGAATCCGTCGGCGGCAGCGGCGACGTGAAGTACCACCTCGGGTACAACAACACGCGCAAGACCTCCACTGGCTACGAAGTCGGCGTCGCTCTCGCGGCCAACCCAAGTCACTTGGAAGCCGTCGATCCCGTCGTTCAAGGCAAAGCCCGTGCCCGCCAGCGTGTGCTCAATGACACGGCCGAGCGCAAGCAGGTCATCCCGATCCTCATCCACGGTGACGCCGCCTTCATCGGCCAGGGCATCATCCAGGAAGTCTTCAATATGTCGCAGCTCCCCGGCTATCGCACGGGCGGCACGATCCATATCGTCGTCAACAACCAGATCGGCTTCACGACTTTGCCCGCCGACGCGCGTTCCACGCCGTACTGTACGGACATTGCCAAGATGATCGACGCTCCGATCTTCCACGTGAATGGTGAAGACCCTGTCGCCGTCGTGGAGGTCGCTCAGCTCGCCCTCGAGTTCCGCCAGGAGTTCGGTCGCGACGTGGTCATCGACATCTACTGCTATCGCCGCCACGGCCATAACGAAGGCGACGAACCAAACTTCACGCAGCCAAACCTTTACAGCAAGATCAAGAGCCACCCGCTCCCGAGCGAGGTGTTCCTCACTCAGATCGCTGCTCTCGGCACCGTCTCATCAGACGACGCCGCCGCCATCAAGGCCGAGGCTCTCAAGGAACTCAGCGACGCTCTCCACGAGGTGCGCAATCCTGAGAAGGACAAGGCTGAGTTCGCCGGTTCCACCGCGATCTTCCAGCCTCCGTACTCGCACGAGCCCGCAGAGACCGCCATCACGCCAGAAACGCTGGAAAGAATCGTTCGCACGCTCACCACGGCCCCCGAGGGCTTCCGAATTCTCCCGCAGATCCGCCGCATTGTCCTCGAGCGTCGTCTCGCTGCTTGGAAGGCCGGTGGACCTTACAACTGGTCCTTCGCCGAGGCCCTCGCTTTTGGTTCGCTCCTCTTGGAGAACACGCCAGTGCGTCTCTCTGGTCAGGACAGCCGACGCGGTACTTTCAGCCACCGCCACAGCGTTCTTTATGATGAAGTAAACCGTGAGCGCTACATCCCGCTGGCGAATCTCAGCCCGGATCAGCCTCCGTTCTGCGTTTACAACAGCCCGCTCTCAGAATACGCCGTCCTCGGTTTCGACTACGGCTACTCGCTGGACTACCCATCGATGCTCTGCCTCTGGGAAGCCCAGTTCGGCGACTTCGCCAACGGCGCTCAAATCATCATCGATCAGTTCATCGCCTCCTCGGAGTCGAAGTGGCGCCGCCCGAGCTCGATTGTGATGCTCCTGCCCCACGGGTATGAAGGCCAGGGCCCTGAGCACTCCAGCGCTCGCCTCGAACGCTTCCTCCAGCTCTGTGCTGATGAGAACATGCAGGTGTGCAACCTGACCACCCCGGCTCAGTACTTCCACGCCCTGCGTCGCCAAATTCATCGCGGCTACCGCAAGCCTCTCGTCATCATGACGCCGAAGAGCCTGCTCAATGCGAAGCAAGCCGTCTCTACAACGGAAGACTTCACGAACTCGCGTTTCTTTGAAGTGCTGGCGGACGAGGAAGCCGATCCGAAGAAGGCCGATCGCGTCGTCTTCTGCTCCGGCAAGGTGTACTACGACCTCATCAAGTACCGCGAAGAGAACAAGCTCACCAAGAGCGTTGCCATCATCCGGATCGAGCAGCTCTATCCGCTCTACGAAGAGAAGATCAAGCGCCTCACCAAGCCCTACACGAAGGCCAAGAAATTCGTGTGGTGTCAGGAAGAGCCCGAAAACATGGGCGCGTGGACTTTCATCCTTCCACGTCTCTTGAACCTCTTCCCCGGCTACATCCACTACGCTGGCCGTCCAGCCAGTGCGAGCCCCGCCGCCGGTACTCAGCAAGGTGTCCACGAACAACAACAGGCCGCGCTGGTGAAGCAGGCCTTCGAAATCTAATTAGCAGCTACTCCAATGAGCGTTGAAGTCAAAGTCCCGGCCGTAGGTGAGTCCATCACCTCCGGCATCATTTCGGTCTGGCACAAAAAAGACGGCGAGTCCGTCTCCGCCGGCGAAGTCCTTTTCACCCTCGAAACCGACAAGGTTTCCACCGAAGTGAACGCTTCGGAGTCTGGCGTTCTCAAGACGCTGGCCGCCGAGGGCGACGAGGTGGAGATCGGTGCCGTGGTCGCCACGATCGATCCTGCTGGTGCAGGTGCTCCTGCGGAAGCCAAGGCTCCCGAGCCCGCCGCCGCTGCGCCTGCCAAGGAAGAAGCTCCGAAGAAGGAAGAGGCCGCCCCAGCCCCTAAGGCCGAGGCCAAGCCCGCTCCGAAAGCCGCCAGCGCTCCTGCGCCGAAGGCCAAGATCCTCGTCCCTGACGACGCCCGCACAACTCGCAAGAAGCTGACCCCGCTGCGCCGCAAGATCGCCACGCAGCTCGTCATGGCCCAGCACACCGCCGCCATCCTGACGACCTTCAACGAGTGCGACATGAGCGCGATCATGAAGCTCCGTAAGGAAATGCAGGACGACTTCGTGAAGCGCTACGGCACGAAGCTCGGCTTCATGTCCTTCTTCGTTAAAGCCGTCGTCGACGCGTTGAAAGCCTCTCCCGGCATCAACTCCCGCATCGATGGCGACGAGCTCATCCAGAATCACTATTACGACGTCGGCGTCGCCGTTGGCACGGAGCGTGGCCTCATGGTCCCCGTCCTCCGCGATTGCGATCAGAAGTCGTTTGCCGAGATCGAGGGAGACCTCGCCGGTTACGCCGTCAAGGCTCGCGAAGGCAAGATCAGCCTGGAAGACCTCCAGGGTGGCGTCTTCACGATCTCGAACGGTGGCGTGTACGGTTCGCTCCTGAGCACTCCGATCCTGAACCCTCCGCAGAGCGGCATCCTCGGCATGCACAAGATCCAAGAACGCCCGATGGTGGAGAAAGGTCAGATCGTCATCCGCCCGATGATGTATCTCGCCCTCAGCTACGATCACCGCGTGGTCGATGGCAAGGAGGCCGTGACCTTCCTCGTTCGCGTGAAGGATTGTATCGAAAATCCTGCTCGTCTCTTGCTGGAAGCTTGAACATCTAAGCCTCGAGAGATGTCTACCTAAGACATCTCTCACTTGAAGGCAGATCGCTTAGTTCTTAAAAAGCCGGTTGTTCTGGGAGTACGCCTCCCATGAACAAACCGGCTTTTGTTTTTCTGGACCCGGATGGTCGCCGCTGGCTCTGGGTACGCATCCTCCTCGCCGTCAGCCTCTTGATCCTGCTGAGCGCTTTTGTGCTCTTCATCCGCGCCCTCTGGGTTCAGCCCGACCTCCGGCTGCCTAAGTCCGTCCGGATGATCAAGGTCCAGCTCAAGGCCATGGCCAAATCGCCTCCTCTCGCGACATCCGATCAACCCTGGCTGCATTTCCGTCCACCGGGCGGCGCCGTCGCCAAGGCGAAAAATCCCGCCCAAGGCCGCATCTCCGCCGCTCTGCTAACGAATTGGGACGCGCGCAGTCTCACCTCACTAACCGAGCACGCCGCTAACCTGACGCACATCTGCCCAGCCATGCTGACCGTCACCGGCCAGCCCGCGAAGATACACGCCGAGACCGACCCCGATGCCCTGCTAGCCATTCGCGCCACCAAACTCCAACTCGTCCCTGTCCTATCCAATCTCAAGGGTGACCAATGGGACACCGACGCCATCGAGGGTCTGCTCCTCGCTTCTTCCACCGTCCAGCAGGAGTTTATCGACATCCTCGGAGCACAGCTTCAGTCCCTCGGCGCGCGGGGAGTCCTGCTCGATTGGCAAGGCATCGACCCCACCTACGCTCCTCGCCTGACTGCTTTTCTGACGAAAATGCGCGACTCGCTGCATCAACAAAAGCGCGCGCTCTGGATCAGCATCCCCGTCGGCAGCGACCTGCACGCCTTCGACCTGGAGCACCTCCCCGCCGCCGTGGACTACTTCGTCGCTCAACTCCACGACAAGAGCGCCGAAGACGATCCGCCCGGCCCGGTCGCTTCGCAGCCGTGGTTCGAGGGCTGGCTGAGCACCCTGCTCGCTTATGGGGAACCCCGCCAATGGATCGTCTCGCTCGGGGCGTATGGCTACGACTGGAATAAAACGACCCATCACACCTCCACCATCAGCTTCGCCGACGTCATGGCCCGCGCCCAGCGCGCCGGGGTCGACCCGGTCACCAGCGCAGCGCCGGATTATAATCCCGGGTTCCAGTACGATCTGGAAGGCGACTCACACGAGGTCTGGTTCCTCGACGCCGCGACTTTCGCCGATCAACTCCGCACCACCTCCGAGGAAGGCTGCGGCGGCATCATGGTCAACCAGCTCGGCACCGAGGACCCTGCCATCTGGTCGCTCCTGGGCCGACGCTCGCCCGACGCTCTGGCGACCCTGAATCAGCAGAAAATCCTCGACCCTAAAACCGCCATCGCCCAGATCGGAGAGGGGGATTTTCTTCGAGCCGAGTTGACGACTAAGCCGGGACTTCGCTCCTTCGCCACCGACGAGAAAGGTTCCATCACCGAGACCTACGAACAATGGCCGACCTACCCCACCGTCGTCCATCTCGGAGAGACGCATGCTCAAGGCGGCGCACCCAAGGTTGCCCTTACCTTTGACGATGGCCCCGATCCGGAGTGGACGCCCAAGATCCTCGATATCCTCAAGCGCTACCATGTCCACGCCACGTTCTTCGTCTTAGGAACCCATGCGGAGGAGTACCCCGACCTGATCCGCCGCATTCTACGCGAAGGCCACGAAATCGGCAGCCACACCTACTCGCACCCGAATCTCGCCGAGGCTAGTCCGGAAAAAGTCACTCTCGAGCTCAACGCCACCCAGCGCCTGCTGGAATGGATCAACCACCGCTCGATCATCTTCTTTCGCCCGCCATACAACGCCGACTCGATGCCCGCCAGCCTCGCCGATGTTCGCCCCATCGCCCAGGCCTCCGATATGGGGTACATCATCGCCGGGGAGAGCGTGGACCCGCAGGACTGGGCCCGACCGGGCGCTGACGAGATCGTGCAGCGCATCCGCGACCAACGCGCGAATGGCGACGTCATTCTCCTACACGACGCTGGCGGCGATCGCTCTCAGACCGTGGCCGCCCTACCACACATCCTCGACTATCTCCAGGCGCGAGGTGACCACATCGTTCGCCTTGGCAAACTCATTAACCTCACCCGCGATCAGTCCATGCCGTTCCTCGCGGGTCATGCCTTAGCCGGTCCCAGCCTCATCACGAATGCCGGACTCCTCTTTGTCCACTGGGCGGAAGAGTTCCTCTGGGCCTTCATGATCGTCACCTCGATCCTGACCGTCCTACGCAGCATCCTCCTCGGAGTGCTCGCCATCCGCCGGAAAAACTCTCCTCCTCCCGAGACCGCTCCGGTTCTCCCGCTCAGCGTCGTCATCGCCGCCTATAACGAGGGCAAAGTCATCGAGGCCACACTCCGCTCGGTGCTTCAAACCGACTACGCCGGCCCTGTCGAAGTCGTCCTCGTCGATGATGGCTCCACCGACGACACGGTTTCGCGCGCCGAGGAATTCGCCCGCCACGAACCTCGCCTCCGCGTTATCCGCCAGGCGAATACTGGCAAAGCTGGCGCGCTCGCCCGCGGTGTCGCCGCCGCCTCGCACGACATCCTCGTCTTCCTCGACGCCGACACTCATTTCCAACCCGACACCCTGCGCAAGCTCGCCGCAGGTTTCACGACGCCGAATATCGGGGCCGTCTCCGGCCACGCCCGGGTGGGCAACCTCAATGCCTGGATCGCCCGGTTCCAAAGCCTCGAGTACATCTGCGGATTCAACCTCGACCGTCGCGCCTACGATTCCCTGAACGCCATCACCGTCGCTCCCGGAGCCATCAGCGCCTTTCGCCGGGAGGCGGTCACCGAGGCCGGTGGCTTCGCCCATGACACCCTGGCCGAGGACACCGATCTCACCCTGGCCCTGCACCGCCATGGTTGGATCGTCACCTACACGCCCGACGCCATCGCCTGGACGGAAGCCCCCGAGTCCATCCGCACCCTCGCCCGACAGCGCTTTCGCTGGGCTTTTGGCACCATGCAGTGCCTGTGGAAGCACCGGGACATGATTCTCAACCCACGGTTCCGCGCCCTTGGTCTTTTCAGCCTGCCGAGCATCGTGCTCTTCCAGATCTTCCTCATCGCCTGCGCACCGATCGTGGATTTCCTGCTGATCGTGTCTCTTTTTTCCGGCGCGGGTCTGCCGTTCGTCGCGTACTTCGCAGCTTTTCTCCTCTGCGATCTTTTCCTCGCCGTGCTCGCCTGCCGCATCGAAGGCGAACCCCTCCGCCAAGCTCTCGGTATCATCCCAATGCGCTTTGTTTACCGCCCGATTTTGAGTTGGGTCGTCTGGCGCTCGATCCTGCAAATCATGCGCGGCGCCTGGGTGGGTTGGGGTAAAC
>Ga0247822_10003430_pt1 | contig 10358 bp, 7 predicted proteins | sample 13C_Cellulose_Da_FD_192423 | JGI IMG/M metagenome (GOLD analysis project Ga0247822, IMG submission 192423) | Soil microbial communities from agricultural site in Penn Yan, New York, United States - 13C_Cellulose_Day30 | ecosystem: Environmental > Terrestrial > Soil > Agricultural land | place... | reverse complement strand
GAAATATATTTCTATGAACGAGAATTGACGATGACACCGATCCGATCATCGTGCAAGTGGGGGCGCGTCATTTTTTCCGATAGAAAGCGCGAATATACGTGATATTTTCCAAGAATTCCGCAGTAGACGCGGAAAATCCCGGAAGCCCGAATATCAAAATATAATATCATATGATGAAACTATTTGGCAAAACGGGACCCGACGCTGCAACATCCGGTCGTCGGGCGCTGAGTCGGACACCCAAAAGACGGGAGCGAGATCATGGCGAATGGACGTCCGACAGCGTCGCGGATAGAGAGGATCGCCCCTCAAAAATTGCGGGATATGGAATTTCCAGTTACCGGCCCATCTTGCCAATGGACGAAATTGCATGTTAATCGGGGCCTTCTGGCTTTTCCGTCATGCTTTCCTTGCCGGGAAGATCTTGTATTGCGAAACTCTCTGGCGATCGAGTGCGGGATATTCTGCCTGCAATACGGTTGGCATGCCGGCCATCTTTCCGTGCCGCGGGCTACGGAAGAGCGGCCGGAGAATGAGGGAAGGAGAAGGACCATCCGGGAAGGCAGAAAACGACAGGGCGTGGTCGCACAGACGGGCGCGTCAAGGTGTCAGCACCGGCAAACAAATTTTCGACGCCTTGACTGGCACTCTCCTGCCCCCCCTCAGACCATGACTAGAAGCCAAGCGACAGCCCGTCCAAAGACTGCAGAATAGGGAGCCCCAATGGGAAAAGCGTCATCCACCAATTCGGTCGAAAAAGTTTGCGGGGTCCTTCGTGCCGTCGGCGCCGCGGGCGGCATGCGCCTGATCGACATCGCAGAGCAGACGGGCCTCAACAAGTCGTCCGCCTTGCGCGTGCTCAAGGCCCTGACCGACGAGGGTTTCGTCCAGCGGGGAGAGGGCGGCTTCACTTACGAGCTGGGCTCCGAGCTCATTTCCGTCGTGGGGCTCAACGGCGATTGGCAAAAGCTCCTGACCCAGGCCAATGAAAGCTTGATCGACCTAGCTGAGCGATCGGGCGACACCGCTTCGCTCGCGATCCGCTCGGGCCTCGACGTGACGTTCGTTGCCAAGGTGGTGGGCTCCTATCCTGTGCAAGCCGGCCTGGAGATGGGCGCGCGGATGCATATCGCCTACGCCAATCCCGGCATTGCGATGCTGGCGCGGATGTCGGAGCGCGAGCAGGACTGGGCTTTGCAATATCTGCCGCCGCCGCCGACCGGATTCAGCGCCCGGCAGGTCAAGCGCGATGAAGTCGAAAATTATGTGAAGCAGGCCCGGGAACATGGCTATGCCTATTCCGAAGGGCGGGTTCTGGAGGGCGTATCGAGCCTTTCCGTCGCCATCCTCGGCAACGGCGCGCCGGTCGCGGGGTTGACGATCTCGAGCACCACGGGCCGCATCGCGTCGCGAATAGACGAACTCAGTGCGCTGCTGCTCAGCGCAGCGGACGACATTCATGCGGAAATGAGCCGGAAGGGGCGCCAGCAAGCCGAGGCGCAGTAACAAAGCCCTCTATCTTGCTACGCCCTCCATCTTGCGACGGTCCCCCGCCCCCATGGACCGCCGCCGATGCGGCCTAGGCTTCGACCAGCTCAAGAGCGAACGCGCCCACTTCGCGCGCGAACGCATTCGGAGCCTCGATCGGCAGATAATGACCTGCATCGAGGATGGTTTTGAACGCGGCGTTCGGGATCGCTTCAGCATATTGCCTGCCATAATCGACCGAGACGATCTTGTCGTCCGCGCCCCAAAGCACGAGGGTCGGCACGGCGATGCGATCGAGGCGCCACCGCAACGTCGGATCATAGAGCAGCGGCGCCCAGCCTACCGTTGTCAGCGCTTCGCGGTTGCGGCAGTAGCGCAATGCCGCGCCCTCGGGCATCGCGGCAAATTCCATGCGACCGAAGGCCGCTTCCGCCTTTTTGGCATCGCTGAAATAGGGATAGGGATTGTCCGCGGTCGGCACGATGAAAATGTCGAAAATCTCGCACTCGGCGGGATCCTTGGTAAATCGCACCCCCAAAGCATCGACGAGGATCAGGCGCGAAATCGCGGCGATACGGGCGGCGGCCATCTCGGCCGCTACCCAGCCGCCGAAGGACGAGCCGACAAGGATATAGTCCTTCAAACCCAGAACCTCGGTAAATTCGATGACCAGTTCGGCGATGTCCGCGGTGGTCTTGACGAAGCGGGGCATCTCCGAAGCGCCGAAGCCCGGCATGCTCAGCGCCACCACGTCGAATTTCTCGGCCAGGGGCGCGATAAACGGATCGCTGGCATCGATCCCGTCACAGCCGTGCAGATAGAGCAAAACCGGCCCCGATCCGGTCCGGACATATTCGATTTCGGCGCCGCGGACTGTCGCCTTGGCCGGAAGCATCTCCATAAACATCTGATCATTCCTTATTGAGCTGGGCCGGTCAGGCGCCGATCGGTTGCGGCATCTTCATCGGGGTGCATGGTTCAGCAGCAGGCCGGGCACACCCCAGTCGAGCGCGACAAGGCGCCCGCCGCGCGAAAGAGTGACATAGGCGGTGCTCCGTTCGGGACCGCCAAAGCAGATATTGGTCGTGAAATGATCGCCGAAATAGACCTGGCGAACGAGCCCGCCGTCGGGCGAAAAGACGGTAACGGTACCGCTGACGAGCGTTGCCACGCAAATATTGCCGCTGGCCTCGACCGCCAGACTGTCGAATTTCTGATAGCCGCCGAGGGTCGCGACAAGACGCGACCCGTCGGGTCCGGCTCCCGACTTGTCGAGTACGCCGGGCTCGACGATGTCATAGGCCCAGAGCCGGCAGCCATCGGTTTCGGCATAATAGAGGGTGCGTCCGTCGGGCGAGAGCCCGATGCCGTTCGGCGAGAAGACCGGATAGGCGATCTCGCGAATCTCCGAACCATCGGCCCGCGCATAATAGAGTCCGCCAAAACCGCGGAGGCGGGTGTGGCGTTTGCCGAGGCAGGTGAAATAAAAGCCGCCGGCGCCGTCAAAGACAATATCGTTGGGCGCGCTCAGCAACCCGCCCGGGCAACGATCATACAGCGTCTTCAACGCGCCGGTGGCAAGGTCGAGGGTCTGGATACTGCCCCCCAAATAGTCGGCGCCGTCCGGACCGCCGGCCGCGGCGGCGGGCTGATCCGAAGGCAGCGCCGATCCATTGTTACAGATGTACATCAAGCCATCGGGGCCGGCCGCAAGGCCATTCAAACAGGTACCCGCCGCCGCGAGCGGCTGGACCTCGCCTTTCGCACTCACGCGCGACACGAGCCCCTTGGAAAGCTCGACCAGGAGCACCGAGCCATCGGGCATCGCCACCGGGCCTTCGGGAAAGGCGAGGCCTTCAGCCATGACGATGAAGTCGGGCCGCTCATATTCCGCTTCGCCGAGCAGATGGATCGTTGGCGCTGATGTCATGCTTTCCGCTCCTCTTCACAATGCGGATGAGAACCTGCCCGGATGACGCGATGCGGCTCCGGCCGGTCGCGTACCGACGATCAGGCCGCCATCGATTTGATCTTATATTCGGCGAGGCGCGGAAGGACTTCCGTCTGCATCAGCCGCAGGCTCTTGAGGGTCTGCGCCTTGGTGGCGTAGCCCCCCATCTGGAACAGAAGGTTGCCGATGCCGCCCGACACCTCCTGGAAGTGGGTGAACTGCTCATACACCTGGTCGGGCGTGCCGTAGAACATGACGTGCCGTTCGCGCAGATTCTCGATGCTGGGGATGGCGGCATCGAACGCACCCAAGGGACCCTTCATCAGCATGCGCGCGAAATCCTGCGCCGGCGCATAGCCGGCGGCATGCTGATAACCAGGATGCTGACTCGGCAGATACTCGACCCATTTGTGCACCGCCTGCGCGGTCTGACGCGCCTCCTCCTCGGTGTCGCCGATCGCGAGGTAGCAGGTATATCCCATCTTCTCGGGCGGGGCTTCGCGGCCGTGGCTTTTACGATACTGGTCGCGATAGGCCTCGAAGAAGGGGATCACCGCCTGGCGGCCGCTTTGCGAGATCACGGCTACATAATCCCGCGCGGCAATGGCGCGCGCGGTGCCGGGGCTGGTGCCCGTCATCCAGAGCGGCGGATGCGGATCCTGATAGGGCGTGGGAACGATGTTCACATTGCGATAGCGGAAGAATTCGCCCTCCCAGTGGAAGGGGCCATCGCGCGTCGTCAGCGCCTTGATGATCAGGTCATTGGCTTCCCAGAACCGGTCCATCACCCGGACCGGGTTGGCATTGGAGTTGAAATATTCCCACGGGATCGACTTGATGAACCCGCATTCGGTGCGCCCGCGCGACATCACGTCGGTCAGCGCGATTTCCTCGGCGACGCGCACCGGATCGGGACGCTGGCCGATCGGCGTGCCGATCGACAGGATGCGCGCCTTGCTGGTCGTCCGCGCGATGGCGGCGACCGACAGATAGGGCGCGACGGACATCGACTGGAACGAGGTGTGATGCTCGTTGACGGCAATATTCATGCCCATCTCGTCGATCTCGGCAAACTCTTCATAATATCGGTCGATCAGATCGGCCGCGATCTCGGGATCGCAATGCCTGGTCTGGGGCGTGTTGCGGATGGGACCGTCAACCAGCTCCCAACCGGGATGATATTGTTGTTCGGTGAAATACCAGAGCCGCATCGTGAATCTCCCATGTGACAAAAGGTCTGTAAGCGAACGGGCATGATCCCCCGGAGCCATAACCACCTCTTTGGGCGGCGGGACCAGTCAGATAATATTTCATAACGCGAGACTCTGAAAGCAATGGACAGAAGGTCAAACGCCACCGTACGCAACATCCTCGTGCATGATTTCGCGATATTAGAAGGCAGCGCATCCTGTCAATAGCAAAGATTTTAAAGGAAAATCGCTTGCCGCTGCCGTATCGCGGATTCCCGCCCCGCACCACATAATAAGCGCATCGAAATTTCATGGCACGAAATTTATTTCAAATAGCGAACCTTCGCGTATGAGCGGCAGACCTGCTCAGCGCTCGACGCAACGATCACGCCAATCGGCCATCACCGATGGCGCCCCCAGCGCTCAGCCAACGAAAATGAGTGAAATGTCCGTCGCCACGCACGCCGAGATCGTGAGGTGCTTCCGGGTGCGCGCGAAACATATGTCGGAAGTGTTGGCCGCTTGGAGACAGTCCGCTCTTGGACTCAAAATCTAAAAAGAAGACATTCAAGCTTCGGCGACCCGACCGCATCTTACCTTCAGCAGTTAGACCTGAATAACAGCCTGCCGAGAAACGCACGGGGTCCCTTGAAAGATCGCCCTATGCCGACCTCCGTCGATAGCGAACCTCAAGGCTAGCTTGTCGCTTACCGGGGCGACAACTACAAGATTGAACAGGTTCGCACGCGATCATGATCTGCCCTCCGAAGCGTGTCGGCCGGACCGCCCGGCTCGGGCCCGTAGAGTTATCCGTGACAGCATTTCTTTGCTTTGAGGCCGCTACCGCAAGGGCACGGGTCATTTCGCCCAACCTTCGGACCGGACCGCGGCGCGACGGTTTGCACGGGGGACGTCTTCCGCATCTTGGCGGTCGCCTTTTCAAGCTCGTTTTCATATTTCCACGGCGAATTGAGCTGAACAGAGAATCGCGGCAGCGCATCTTCCGGGCGAATGGCAAGGCCCGCCCAGCTTCCGGCCTTGTGGAAATATTTCCGTCTGCGGCAGTGGTCGTGCAACATTGCCCTGGCTTTTTCGTCCGGATGGCGATTGCAATGAACGGTCAATCCTCCCTGCCTGTCATTGAGCGTCATCGACAGCGTATGATGCTTTCCGTCGAGACGTGTCAGCGCCGATATTCGCTGCAGGTTGTCTTCGAGACTTTCGATACTCTCGCCGTTCATCGACAAAAGAATGAAACCAAGATCTACCAGATCCGGCTCGGGGCTCCTTTCGATGGAAGAGACGATCTGGCCGATCCTGGTACCCCGCAGCATCGTCAATATGCCTTCAGGCGTACGTGTCCCCATTGCCCCCGTGCGGCGAACTGTCATCGCCGTATCGAGTGCATGGCTCATGTCCTCCGAGATGCTTACGAGCCCAAACTCCTTCTCGAACCAGAGATTCTGCTGAAGATGGAGACTCAGCACCGTCAGCTCGTTATTTGCGCTGACCCTGCCTTGGAATTCGGCGCGGCGCCTGATGTAATCGAGAAAGTAGAGCGGCGTTGCCAGCATCTCCGCCAGCACATCGACAAGGAATATGTCGCAGACGAGTGGAGACTGGATCCTTTCGTCAGTCACGAACTTGAGGAACTCGCGAGTTTGCGCACTCAGCGCCGGATAATGATCCGAGACGACGCAGAGCGGAAAGATCGCCCGCGCTTGTGGAACGGCAACACTGGTCCCGTCTGCGTCGCGGACGAATGACAATGTCTCGTCGCCAAGCGCGCTGGCGCAGACAAATGCCTGATCATAGGAATCCTGGACGGCCTTCTTGAAATCGTCCTGAAGCTGAAGGTCGTTCCCTTTCCGCGCCTCGAGCGTGAGTTTCTTCGACTTGCACTGGACGACAATTGCGCGGTCGGCGAACAGGACCAGCACATCGAACTCGCCGATGCGCCGCCCGCCCTTCAAGATATTGACGCCGCGATGCACATTCGCGCTGCCGAACACCGCAGCCAGTCGGCGCGCGACGAAGGCCTCGGTAAAGTCTCCGCGATGCTTCGCCGCCGTGCTGCGATACTCCCTGTCCGCCGCCATCCAGTAATAGGGAGAGTCGTAAAGGGCCTCGGTAACCCCATAGGAATCGAGGCAGATATAGTCTCCCGCCGGGGTGGGCAGAATCGGGGTCGCGGCGGCAATGTTGAAATCGCTGATCGAAGCGAAGGCCTGATTGGCGGGAGGCGCGGGAGCCGTGAAGGATCTGAGGATGTTTGCGGTGCGCGCTTCCGTGAGGCCAGCTTCGGCCGTCACTTCGGCGAGTGTAAAACTGAAGCCCTTGAGCGCGTGTTCACCCGGCTCGGCTAGAGCCTGACGGCTAGTGAGCAGGGCCGTAAGCTTACGCGTCGAAAGTACGCCGATTGCCTCTGCAACCGCTGCCGCCTCCGCGATCGCAAAACCCCGGTTCGAGACGAGCCAATCGTCATCGCTCGCATAGCGCTCGATCGCGAAATCGCGGTACTGGAAATTATAGGCGGCATCGCCCGAATAGAAAAAGGGTTCGCGCAGGACGTTACCGCGACGAAGCGGGCTCGCGCCGACAATTGATTCGCCCGCGGCGACCTTCATCGCCGCTTCCTTGAGCGCGTTGAACATTCCCTGGCCGAGACAGGCATGGAGCTCGGCGAGCAGCGAACGCGTTTGCTTGATCCGCTCCTGGAGAACCTCCGCGCCAGGAAAGCCAAAATCGACGGGTGCTTTCAGCATGAGGCCAAAAAGCGTCGCGAACTCGCTTCGGATCGTGCGCGCCGGCGTGTAGGAGGCCGCCATCACCTCTTGCGTGAGCTGGCCGCTGTAGGCGATGATATTGTCCTCGACGGACAGGGCGGCCAATATATGAATAAAACCGGGCGTAACGCACAGTGTTTCCAAGTCTGCGAAGACTTGCTGCTCACTACGGACAGACCCAAAATGCACCGTTCCACTCCAGCATCGAAACAAGAAACCAGATAAGCAGGCATGACAGGAAAGTCACCGGGATCCGGAGAACGCTTGGCAAGAATGGGGCTGGGATATCAGGATCGCGCGTCGGCTCTGGTCCTCCACCGCGCCCTGATCGACGGCAGCCTCTCCTTCATCGCACTGGCCGACGACGAGGCAGGCATATTTGACGATTTCGTGATCGGCATCGGCCAGGATATTGTCGGTCATCAGTATAAATCCTCGATCAAGCGAAAGCCGATCGGGATCGAGGGCCTGCTCCTTGGCAAGCATAAGGTTATTGCCGACTGCGCCGCCTCCTTCACCAAACTGGAAGCGGCTTTTCCGGGCTACCGGGTTCGCCTTCGCTATGTGACCTCGCATTTCCCGTCGAGCAGCGACCGCGGAAAGTTCGGCGTACCGGACAAGGACAGCGACGATTTTTTCAAGGAAAAAGCTCGAAGCCCGGCACGGTCGCTCGCCGAATGGCGAGACGATGTCTGGGCACCGGCGATCGAAGCCCTGATCACGGCGTCGGGGCTCTCCGAGCCCGACTTCGAACGGTTCTTTTCGCGTCTGGAGTTCGAATTCGGCGCCCCCGCGACCATCGATCTCAACCAAGCGCTCGACGCGAGAGCCAGGCTCGAGGTCAAGGACATTGCACGAACGATCGGTGAGCTCATCGTCGACGGCGAAGGAAAGACCCGGTGGAGCCGGCGCCAGCTCCTTGCCGCGCTCGGCTGGAATGATCGCACCGACCAGCGCTTCTTGCACCGCTTTCCGCTTGGCGAGCATGTACAGGATAACGAAACAAGCGAGGGCGAGCTGCGACGGGCCATTGCTTCGCACAGTTCGGGATATCTTAGCCTGCTGGGTCCGCCCGGAGCCGGAAAATCGACGATGCTTGAGCGCTTCGTACACTCCGGCCCCGGTCAAATTGTTATCCGATATCTCGCCTATGTCCCGGGAGGATTGCTCGGGCAGGGACGCGGCGAAGACGAGAATTTTCACGCCGACCTGATCGGTCAGTTCTTGAGTGCTGGTTTCCGTTCCGAGCGCGCCAGGGACGATACAGCCGAACAGCGCCGCGAGACGTTTGAAAAACTTCTGGTGCAGGCAGGAGAGCGCTACCGTCAGGACGGCAAGAAGACGATCATCGTTGTCGATGGCCTCGACCATGTTCCCCGAGAACAGAAGCCCCGGTCGAGCTTTCTACGTGCCCTGCCCCTTCCCGAAAGCATCCCGGAAGGCGTATTGTTCATTCTCGGCAGCCAGCGCCTCGACCTCTCCGACATTCCGCGCCTCGTCCGCGATCAGGCCGGGCTCAAGACCCGAAGGACGAACATTGCGCCGCTGAACCTTGCCGCTGTCGAAGCCATGGTCACGTCCAATGGCCTTGCAGGAAGCGTCGCGGCCGACGATGTTTACTCGGCGGGTCTGGGCCACCCGCTCGTCACGCAATATCTGCTCGGCAAGCTGAAAACAGCGGACGCCGCGGAGCGGGAGAGACTGCTGGACGGCGGTTTCGAATATGACGGCGATCTTGAAAAAGTCTATGACGCGGCTTGGCGCGAGGCTCTTGAAGTCGATACGGAGGCGGCCAAGGTACTGTTCACGCTCGGTTTCGTAGAAGATCGCATCGAGCCGGCACTGCTTGCGGAACTGCTGCCTTCGACGGCAGTCGACCTGGCCCACCAAACCGCCCACCATCTACTCGACCACACACAATAATGATCCCGCGCCGCACACCGAAGCTCCGGTTGGCGCCCGCCCCGTGCAAGGTCGAACCGAGGAAGACGATCGCGTCGCCTGGGTGCGCTTCGGCGGCGATTGCCGGCCCCTCGCCGGTATCGCTGTCGAAGCGCACACCATGGCTTCCGGGCCAGATCAGAGTGGCACCATTTCCGGCGGTGAAAGGTGTGAGCGGCCAGATAAAATTGACGAGATACTCGGTCCTTCCCTGCTCGCCCATCCACATATCCTGGTCGCGGTGTGGAAATTGCGCCAGCGCGCCCGGATGAAGCTCGATCGCCTGGGTGAGGTTGAGCTGGATGCGCTCGCACCAGGGCCCGAGCGCCGCTTCGGCGAGCGCGAGAATGTCGGGATGGCACACGAGCCGCTCGATCCCCGGCGAGCGGATCAGCAAGCGGCCGAAGCGCTTGGTTCGCTCGCCGTAGAAGCCACCCTCGCAAAAGGGCGTCCGTTCGAACCGGTCGGCGAGGTCCGCTTCGATCTCCGCGACGAACTCCGGTTCGACCGCGCCGCGCAGAATGTCATAGCCGTCCTTGAGAAGGCCGCTGCTGTTCGCAAGCCCACGCGCCGTTACAGGTAGGCGTGTATGAGTCATAATCCCTCTCCCCCTCATGCTGCCAAAGCCGCCAGCGCGCCCGTTGAACTGCCGACGATCCCTGCCGCCGCCAGCCGCGACGACGTCGAGGCATCAATCTCGATTCGGAGCGCGGTCAGCAGCTTCCCGCCATCGACGCAGGGCGAGCCGAGCGCGCGGCACTCCCAGCCGAATCGTTCGACCTGACGAAACCACGACAATTCAGCGACCCCGGTGTAGGTGCGAATGCCCCCCTTCAGCGCGTGCTCGACGAGCCCCAGGAGCAGCCTGTCGCGGGCAATCCTTCGCGTGACTGCGTTCGCGTCGCGCGAAAGGCAGAAGCGCGTGATCTCGGCGATGTGTTCGCCGCGCGGAACCCGGCCGGCGACAAGGTGCGGGAACAGACCGTCGAGGATCGCCGGTCG
>Ga0247822_10003428_pt1 | contig 10362 bp, 9 predicted proteins | sample 13C_Cellulose_Da_FD_192423 | JGI IMG/M metagenome (GOLD analysis project Ga0247822, IMG submission 192423) | Soil microbial communities from agricultural site in Penn Yan, New York, United States - 13C_Cellulose_Day30 | ecosystem: Environmental > Terrestrial > Soil > Agricultural land | place... | reverse complement strand
GTTCACCGCGGCGCCTCGAGCACCGGCAGCGCGACCAGCGCGCCCGAGCCCTCGCCGAGCGCCAGGTCGAGCTCGACCAGCGGCCGCGCCCACAGCGCGTCGCCGCCGCCGAGCGCGGCGAACGCCTCGAGCTGGTGGCGGTGGCCGGGCTCGCGCGAGCGGTGGCCGAACACCAGCCCGGCCCCGGCCGCCGGCGCGATCGTGCACAGCGCCAGCGCCGACGCGCTGGCGATGTAGCCGTCGACGATCACCACGATGCGGCGCTCGACCGCGCGCGCCATCGCGCCCATCATCGCGGCCAGGTCGCGGCCGCCCAGCGCCTGGACCGCGCGGTGGCCGTCGACGGGGCCGGTGGCGCGGACCCGCCGCACCGCCGCGGCCACCACCGCGCGCTTGGCCGCCAGCGCCGCGCCGTCGACGCCGGTGCCGGGACCGACCAGGGCGGCCAGGGCGTCGCCGTCGGCGCCGGTCAGCGCCGCGGTCACCGCCGCCGCGCAGGTGGTGTTGCCGATGCCCATCTCGCCGATCACCAGCACCCGCACGTCGCCGGCCCCGGCCACGCGATCGACCGCGTCCATGCCGGCGAGCAGCGCCGCGCGGTAGGTCGCCGGCGGCATGGCGTCGGTGTCGACCAGATCGCCGGCGGGGAGCTCGGCCACCGGCGCGCGGCGGTAGGCGGTCGCGCCGCGCCCGAGCGAGACCGGCCCGCCGTCGACGCCGACGTCGACGATGGCCAGCGGCACGTCGGCGCGCCGACACAGCACGCTGGCGGCGGCGCCGCCGCCGGCGAAGTTGGCGACCATCGCGCGCGTGACCTCGCGCGGGTACGCGCTGACCCCGCGGGCCGCGACCGGGTGATCGCTGACGAAGATCAGGCACGCGGCCGGCCGGGCCACCGGCAGCGCCGCCCGCTGGATCGCGGCCAGACGGCGACCGAGCGCCTCGAGCAGCCCGAGCGCGCCGCGCGGCTTGGTCAGCTGATCGTTGCGGGCGTCGAACGCCGCCACGGCGGCGTCGGCGCCGGCGTCACTGCCCCGGACGTACCAGCCGGGGAAGTGCCACACCGGCAGCGGATCGAGACCATCCGAATCGTTCGCCACGCCGCATGATCGCGAACTGGCGCGACGGATCAAGGCGCGCGCAGGACCTTCGCACCGCGCGCGGTCAGCTCGATCACCTCGGTCGGCCCACCGTAGTGACGGGCCATGCCGACGTCGATCCGCCACACCCGCCCGTCGCAGCCGCTGGTCACGCCCTGGGGCTGCGGGGTGTGGCCGATGACCAGCCGCTGGACGCCGAGCTCGGCGAGCGCGCGGCCGAGCTGGTCGCAGTCGACGTCGTCGCCGGCGAGGCTGCGATCCCACAGCGGCCCGGCCGGATCGCCGATCAGCGCGGGCGGCGCGCCGTGCCCGGCCAGCCAGCAGCGGGCGGCCTGGTCGGCGTCGTCGAGCCGAGCGGCGACGCCGGGGACGATCCCGCCGTGCACGAAGGCGGTGTCACCGACGATCGCGACCAGGTGCTGGCCGGCGAGCACGCGCGCGTACGGCCCGCCCGGCGCGAACGCCGCCAGCCGCGCCCGCACCTGCGGCGGCGCGCTCGCGAACCGCTCGAGCGGCAGGCCCGGCACGTCGGCGAAGTCGGCGAACCCGCCCGGCGTCACGTAGCGCAGGTCGCCGGCCGCGTTCATGATCTCGTGGTTGCCGAGCAGCCACACGAAGCGGCCGCCGGCGCGGGCCGCCTCGCCCTCCAGCCGCTCGAACCAGTCGAGGATCGCCTGCTCGTCGTCGCCGCGGTCGAGCTGATCGCCGGTCTGGACCACCCAGGTCGTCCCGCCGATCCACTGGTCGTCCTCGTCGACCACCCGGGCCAGCCGCAGCGCCCGCCGGGTCGCGTCGAGATCGCCGTGGACGTCGCCGATCGCGATCACCCGCTCGACCGCCGGGAACTTCCAGGCCTCGCGCACCACCGTGCATGCCCCCGGCGCCGCAGGCGCCCCCGTGCCCGTGCCCGTGCCCCTGCCCGATCCCGCCTGCCCTCTCTCGAGCTCCGGCGGCCTGCTCGCCGAGCGCCCGCACGCCGCGAGGACGCCCAACGCCAGCAACACCGTGACGCGCACCGCGCTCACTCGTCGGTCTCGTTCGCGACCATCACCACCACCACCGTCACGTTGTCGTCGCCGCCGCGCTGGTTGGCCAGATCGACCAGGTACTGCGGCGCCCTCCGGAACCACGTCGTCGCCAGGATCCGCTCGAGCTCGGCGTTGTCGACGTAGTTCGACAGCCCATCCGAGCACAGCAAGAAGCAGTCGCCGGCCTCGACCGCGACGGTCCGCGCGTCCGCCTCGACGTCGCGCTCGAACCCGACCGAGCGGGTGATGACGTGGCGGTAGCGCGACGCCTTGGCCTCGGCCTCGGTCAGGTTGCCCGACCGCACCTGCTCGGCGATCCACGAGTGATCGTCGGTGATCTGGCGGACGCTGTTGTCGCGGAACAGGTAACACCGGCTGTCGCCGGCGTGGACGACGTGCATCTTGCCGCTGTCGAACAGCATCGCGGTCAGGGTGGTGCCCATCCCGCGCAGGTGCGGGCTGGCCAGCGCGGCGTCGAAGATCGCCCAGCTCGCCTCGCGCGCCGCCGCCCGCATGACGCTGACCGCCGCGGCCGGCGGGGCGTCGAGCAGCGGCGAGGTCGGCGTGTTGGCGCCCCAGCCGGCCTCGTGCGGCTCGCTCGACTCGGTCGACTCCGCCGCGGCCTCCGCCATGCGGCGCAGCATCTCCTCGCGCCGCGCCGCCTCGATCTCGCGGGCGGCGCCGCCCAGGTCGGGGCGGCTGGCCGCGACCTTCTGATACACGACCTGCAGCGCCAGCCGGCTGGCGGTCTCGCCGCCCTGGTGGCCGCCCATGCCGTCGGCGACCCCGAACAGGCCGAGCCCCTCATCGACGAGGTAGCCGTCCTCGTTGTGATCGCGCTTGCGACCGGTGTCGGTCTTGGCCCAGGCGTACAGACGCACGACGACGCGAATCCTACCCGAGGCTCACCCCGGATACTCGGCCGACTTCTCGGTGACGCCCCAGCGAGCGGAGCGAGCGGTCAACAATGACTCTGGGTGTCCGGGGTCACGGGTAAGGTGCGGGGTCGGTCTCGACATGGCCGTTACCCCGGATACTCGGCCGACTTCTCGGTCACGTTCGAGTCGTCGCACCGCAAGAGCTTGCCCTTGCCCTCGATCTTCGTCAGCAGGCTGACCGGCCGCGTCCACACCTTGTACAGGTTGCGCAGCGTGTCCTTGGCCTGGCCCATGTCGAGGTCGATGCCGTCGTGGGCGTGGCGCAGCAGCAACTCGGACCGGTTCTCGAAGTTGCCGTCCTCGACGTAGATGAACGGCTGGCCGCGGTTGGTCAGCATCCGCAGCATCTGCTCCTTGACCTTCTTGAACTCGCGCGACTGGATCTCCCAGTTGCCCGACCGCTCGTTGAACCCGAACTGGTAGAACTTCTGCTCGACGCAGAAGTCGAGGGTGAAGAACTCGTCGAGGAAGGTGACGTCGTTGTGGAGGCGGCGGACCTCGAAGATCTTGCGGCGGCCGAGCCCGAGCCGGCGATCCCAGTCGCGCTTGGCGTCGAGCGAGTCGCACTCGTCCCACTCCTTGCCGAACTGGCCCTTGTTCCACCGGCTCTCGATGTGGCGGAACAGCTCGACCCCGAGCTTGTACGGGTTGAGCCGGCCGGGCGCGGTCGCCAGCACGCCGGCGCTGGCGTCGGCGTAGTCGATGATCTCGGCCGCGCTGGCCGCCTTTTCGGTCATGATCTTCGAGTGCCAGTACGTCGCCCAGCCCTCGTTCATGATCTTGGTCATGGCCTGGGGCGCGAAGTAGTAGGCCTCGTTGCGGACGATCTCGAGGACGTCGCGCTGCCAGCCGTCGAGCGGCGCGTGCTGGATGAGGAACTGCAGCACGTCGCGCTGCGGTGACTCGGGGAACCGGCGGCGCTGCCGCTTCTTCTCCTCTTCCTTCTTCTTGCGCTGCGCCTCGAGGAACTCGGGCGGGTTGATGAACTTGTCCATGTACTGCTTGGCGCGCAGGCGCGGCACGTCGTCGCCGTCGCCCTCGTCGTCGTCATCCGACCCCGGCCGCGGCGCCGAGATCCGGCTGATGTACGGCGACATCGGGTCGATCAGGTTCTCGAGGGTCAGGCACGCGTCGAAGAAGTCCTCGATCACGTCCTGGCCGTGGCGCGCCATGTGCCGCCGGACCAGCGCGGCATGGTTGGCCATGCCGTCGATCATCTTCCGGTTGGTCTTCGAGAAGTAGTAGTTGTTCTTGAAGAAGTCGACGTGACCGGTGACGTGGGCCATCACCATCTTCTGGTCGACGAGCGAGTTGCCCTCGAGCAGGTAGGCGTAGGCCGGGTTGGTGTTGATCACCATCTCGTAGATCTTCTGCAGCCCCCACTCGTAGCCCTTCGCCAGCTGCTCGTAGTCCATGCCGAAGCGCCAGTGCGGGTAGCGGGTCGGGAACCCGCCGTACGCCGCGACCTCGTTCATGGTCTTGTAGTCGAGGACCTCGTAGATGATGGGGAAGAAGTCGAGGCCGCACGCCTTGGCGTGGCCCTCGATCTCCTCCTGCATGTCGCGCAGGTACTGTGGAAAGCGCCTCAAACCGGCCATCACATGCCTCCTGTCCTGCTGCGGGCCCCGTCTGCTTCGTTGGCGGGCCCCTCCCACGTCCTCACGTACCCTCGTACGCTCCGGCGTGGGTCCCTCCCGCCGCCTCGCATCCGGGGCTCCTCGCGACGGACATGAGCCATGTGATCAGCGCCCCTTTCCAAGGAACTCCTTGATCGAGTCCATGATCGCGTCCTTGCCCTTGATCTCCGAGGTCACGACGCGGTCGTCCTCGTCGAAGTGTTCGGCCAGATCCTTGATGAACTGGCCCGAGCCGTACGGCGACTCGACCTGGCCGTAGCAGAACAGGTTCACCGCCGGCAGGATCTTCTGCTTGAGCAGCTCGACGCACGAGTGGGTGTCGTCGATCGACCAGTTATCGCCGTCGGAGAAGTGGAACGGGTAGATGTTCCACAGCTCGGGCGGGTACTCCTCCTCGATCAGCTTGGCGCACAGCTTGTACGCCGAGCTGATCATGGTGCCGCCCGACTCGCGGGTGCGGAAGAAGGTGTCGCGGTCGACCTCCTTCGCCATCGCGTCGTGGATGATGTAGCGGCTCTCGATGCCGTGGTACTGCGAGCGCAACCAGGTATCGAGCCAGAAGCTCTCGATGCGGACGATCTCCTTCTGCTCGTCGCCCATCGAGCCCGACACGTCCATCATGTAGATGATGACCGCGTTCGACTGCGGCAGCGGCTCGCTCTTCCACGACCGGTAGCGGCGATCGTCGCGGATGGGGACGATCACCGGATCCTTGGGGTTGTAGGTGCCGAGCGCGATCTGCCGGCGCAGCGCCTGTTTGTACGTGCGGCGGAAGTGCCGCAGCGACTCGGGGCCGGTGTTGCGGATCCCGGTGTACTTGTCCTTCCACGCGACGATCTTCTCGGTGCCCTTGGGCTGGATGCGGGGCAGCTCGAGCTCCTCGCCCATGATCTCGGCCAGCTCGGCCAGCGAGACCTCGAGCTCGACCATGTGCTCGCCGGGACGATCGCCGGCCTCGCCCTGGCCGGGCTTCTCCTGGCCCTGGCCGAGCGGATCACCGGGCTGGCCGTCGCCCTGGCCGACGCCGCCGCCCTGCTTGTCGCCCCACTTGAAGCGCGGCAGGTCGACCTGCGGCAGCGGGATCGACACCGTGTCCTTGCCCTTGCGGGCGATCATCTCGCCCTGGGAGATGTACTTGCGCAGGTTCTGCTTGATCTTCCCGCGGATGATCTGGCGGAACCTGCCGTGATCGAGATCGATGCGCTGGCTCATCAGAACACCACCTCGGCGGCCTCGCCGTGCTCGTTGACGAAGCACAGCCTGCCACCTTGACGCCGCGTGCGCTGGGCGAGGTCGTAGAGCCCGAGCGCGCGCGACACGACCCCGAGGTAGTCCTCGGTGTCCTGCTCGGCGCACAGCCGGGCCAGCAGCTCCGCGAGCGTCGCGTTGAGCTCGATCGTCACGCTGCTCCGGCCGCGGGGGTCCATCAGCTCTTCACGTCCCCCCGGGCGAAGATCGAGGCGACGTAGTTGAGGACGTCGGTCGCCGACACCTCGTCGTAGCCGAAGTTCTTGATCAGCCGCTGCTTGACCACGTCGATCTTGGCCTGGGTGTCGCGGTCGACCACGCTCGACACCAGCGAGGTCAGCTTGATCGAGTCCTTCTGGTCCTCGAACAGCTTGGCCTCGAGCGCCTTGTGCAGCCGCTCGTTGGTCTTGTAGTCGAACGTGCGGCCCTCGATCGCCAGCGCGCCGATGTAGTTCATGATCTCGCGCCGGAAGTCGTCCTTGCGGCTCTCGGGGATGTCGATCTTCTCCTCGATCGACCGCATCAGCCGCTCGTCGGGCTCCTCGTCCTGGCCGGTGTACGGGTTCTTGACCTTCTCCTTCTGGGTGTACGCCTTCACGTTGTCGATGTAGTTGGCGCACAGCTTCTGGATCAGGTCCTCGTCGGCCGAGATCGCCCGCTGGACCTCGTTCTTGACGATGTCCTCGTACTCCTGCTTCACGACCTGGAGCAGCTCGCCGAACCGCTTGCGGGTGTCGTCGGACGAGATCAGCGAGTGGTGGCGCAGGCCGCTCTCGAGCTCGTTCATCACCATGAACGGGTTGACCGCGCCCTCGCCCTTCTCGCTGACCAGGGCGTTGGAGATCTTGTCCTGGATGTAGCGCGGCGAGATGCCGTCCATGCCCTCGCGCGCGGCCTCCTTGCGGAGCTCCTTGATGTTGTCCTGAGTGAACCCGGGCAGGGTCTTGCCGTCGTACAGCTTGGCCTTCTGCAGCGGCGACAGGTTGCCCTTCTTGGGATCCTCGAGGCGGGTCAGCACCGCCCACAGCGCGGCGACGTACAGCGTGTGGGGCGCGATGTGCTTGCCGACCCGGGTCGAGGTGTAGTCCTTGGCGTAGATCTTCACCTCTTCGGACACGCGGGTGATGTACGGGATGTCGACCTTGACGGTGCGATCGCGGAGCGCCTCCATGAACTCGTTCGAGAGGAGCTTCTTGTACTCGGCCTCGTTGGTGTGGCCGATGATCACCTCGTCGATGTCGGTCTGGGCGAACTTCTTCGGCTTGATCCGCTTCTCCTGGGTCGCGCCGAGCAGGTCGTAGAGGAAGGCGACGTCGAGCTTGAGGATCTCGACGAACTCGATGATGCCGCGGTTGGCGACGTTGAACTCGCCGTCGAAGTTGAACGCGCGCGGATCCGAGTCGGCGCCGAACACGGCGATCTTGCGGTAGTTGATGTCGCCGGTCAGCTCGGTCGAGTCCTGGTTCTTCTCGTCCTTGGGCTGGAAGGTGCCGATGCCGATGCGGTCCTGCTCGCTGAGCACCAGCCGGCGGACCCGGACGTGCTTCATGACCTTCTCGAAGTCGCCCGCGTAGTGGCGCATGAGCTCCTTGAAGATCATGCGGCAGGCCGGGTTGACCTCGCCCTCGATGCGGACCTTGTGCTCGCCGTTGCCGAGGCCGAGCCGCGCGATCGTCTCGGCGCGCCACTCCTGCGGGATCAGCCGCAGCGGCTCGTCGTGCATCGGGCAGTGGAAGACCTCGCTGCCGCCGGCCAGCTCGGCCAGCGGGCCGGGCAGCTCCCACGAGTAGGTGAACAGCGCGCCCTCGGGCGTCTTGGAGTAGTCCTCGGCGCCGCGCTTGAGCAGGCGGACGATCGTCGACTTGGCCGAGCCGACCGGGCCGTGCAGCAGGATGATGCGGCGCTCGGTGCCGTAGCCCTGGGCCGCGCTCTTGAGCACGTTCATCAGCCGCATCAGCGGCACGTCGAGCCCGAACACCGCGTCGCGGCCGCCATGGGCCTCGTCGCGGAAGAACTTGTAGCGGACCAGCTTCTTCTTGTTGTCGATGTACTCCTCGACGCCGTGCGACAGCACCATGTCGTAGAGGCGCTGGTAGGCGTTGCGGGTCACCTGCGGCCGCTTGCGGACCAGATCGAGGTAGTCCTCGAAGGAGCCCTCCCAGGCCAGCTCCTTGTACGAGGCGTAGTTCTGCAGCGAGGCGATCTGACCGACCAGACTCATGCCTCAAACGGTATCACGCCCCGTCGGGGGTGGCGACGCCGGCCACCGCCGCCCCCGGCCCCGCCTCACCGCTGGTACTGGTCGACGGCCTTCTGGTGCTCGGCCAGCGTCTTCGAGAAGACGTGCTCCCGGGGGTTCTTGGCGACGAAGAAGAAGTAGTCGGAGCCGTCCGGGTTCATGGTCGCGGCCAGCGAGGCGCGGCCGGGGTTGGAGATCGGCCCGGGCGGCAGCCCCTCGTGCTGGTAGGTGTTGTACGGGTTGTCGCGGTCGTCGAGCTGGAGGCGGCGGAGGCGCTCGCAGCCGACCGGCAGGTTCTGGGCGAGGCACGGCTCGTTCCACTTGATGCAGGCGGCGCTCTTCTGGACCGGGACCAGGCAGCCGTAGCGGATGGTCGGATCGGTCTCGAGCCGCTTCGGCTTGAACGACGGCGAGGTGAGCCGGTTGACGAAGACCTGGGCGATGCGCGGGCGCTCGGCGGGCTCGACCGCCTCCTTCTCGACGATCGAGGCCAGGATCAGCACGTCGCGATCGCTCCACTTGAGGCGGTCCTTCAGCTTGCCGAGCGCCTTGCCGTGCTCGCGGACGAGCTGGGTCCACACGGTGCGATGCGCGACCACCAGCCGCTCGAGCACCTTGGCCGGCGCGGTCGGCACGACGAACTTGTAGGTGTCGGGGAACAGGTAGCCGTCGATGTTGTCGCCGGCGAGGCCGAGCTTCTGCAGGAACTCGGGGCTGCGGGCCAGCGCCTCGAGCTCGGCGGCCTTGGCGATGCCGGCCTGCTCGAACAGCGCGAAGTACTCGAGCATGTTCTGCCCCTCGGGCAGGGTGACCGAGGCGGTCTTCTCGGGCACCGGCTCGACCAGCTGATCGAGGACCTCCTTGGGGGTCATGTTGTCGCGCAGCACGTGATCGCCGGGCTTGATCGCGTCGGTGGCGCCGCGGCGCATGGCGTAGATGCGGAACCAGAACGGCCGGTCGATCACCCCCTGCTCGCGGAGCTGGGCGGCGACCTTGATGAACGGCGTGCGCGGCTTGACCTTGACGACGATCTCGGCCCCGCGGCCGGCGCGCCGGGTGTTGGGGTACTCGCGGATCTGCCAGGCGAACCAGCCGGCGACCACGAGCCCGACCACCAGGGTCGAGGCGACGACGATCAGCGCGATCCGGAAGCTCTTCTTCGACATCGATGTGCGCCTCTCGAGCGCCCGAATCTAGCCCAGGCGGCTTCGGCGCGCGTCGAGCCAGGTCTGCAAGATGATCGCAGCCGCCTGCTTGTCGATGACTTCCTTGCGCCGCGCCCGCGAGACGTCGGCGGCCAGGAGCACCCGCTCGGCCTCGGCGGTCGAGAAACGCTCGTCCTGCTCGTGCAATTCCACGCCGGCCGGCAGCGCGGCGCGCAGCGCCTCGGTGAACACCTGGACCCGCTTCGCGCGCGGGCCGATCGCGCCGGTCAGCTCGTAGGGCATGCCGACGACCACCGCGCCGGCCTCCGAGGCGCGCAGCAGCGCCAGCACGGCGGCGACGTCGCCCGCGGTGCCCTTGCGCGCGAGCACGCGCTCGGGGTGCGCCGCCAGTCCGAGCTCGTCGGACAGGGCGATGCCGATCGTCTTGCTTCCGACGTCGAGCCCGAGCGCACGCACTGTGGAGTGGCGTAGCACGCGACCGGAGCGACGTGGGCGACCGCGATCTGCCGCGTGCTCACGCCGCGCGACGTTCCGACCGCTGCCACACGATCCTTCGTGCGTCGAACCCACACGCAACCACGGTCAACTCCAGCAGGTTTCATCGACGCAGGCTCATCCAGCAGCCACGGGCGGCTACTCCAGTGGCCACCCTCGCGACGGGGTTGACGCACCTCGTGACTACTCCACTAGCCACTTCGTCAACGGGTGGTGACACGGGCCGACAATGCGGCGACGCGCAGCGCGCTAACCATGCGAACGCTCATTGCGCGAGATCTCCGTCGAAGTTGGAACGCGTGTTGCTCATAGATTTGGCTGTCGGCGACGAGCAACCCTGAACGCGCTGACGACGTCTTTCCTCTCGACACCTCCCCGGAATCTTCATCGCACCGCTGCGGTTGTTCGCGCAGCACCCTCCCCAAGGAGCCTCACCCCAATTCACACGCGCGACGCGGCAAGAGAAAATTTCGACTCGGTGGCGCCGGCTTGGTCTCCCTCCCCCTCATCC
>Ga0247822_10003427_pt1 | contig 10363 bp, 10 predicted proteins | sample 13C_Cellulose_Da_FD_192423 | JGI IMG/M metagenome (GOLD analysis project Ga0247822, IMG submission 192423) | Soil microbial communities from agricultural site in Penn Yan, New York, United States - 13C_Cellulose_Day30 | ecosystem: Environmental > Terrestrial > Soil > Agricultural land | place... | reverse complement strand
GGCGCGCACCAATGGTCGAAAAATTCGGTGTTTTGAATCCGAGTTTTTCAACAAAGATCACGCCCACAAAATAAGCAAGCGTTATGCCGTTGTGGTCACGCTATAACAGATAGTGATATTAGCTTGCTCCCGAGAATCCGCTCGATCTCAAGGGCCTCTTCGCTGTTTCAGTTTTTTGGATTTTTGGATGAGATCAAGGAAATATCTGCTTTTTTTGCGATTCGCCTTCCCGAATCTTTCCGTGACGAAAGCCCAACCGAAAGTCGTCACCACGCGCCCGATGTGTGTCGCCAAATGAAACGAAACAAGGCCTTTTCCGGCGAGCCTTGGAACGCCGTTTGCCATCTAATGAGCAAAATGGTGCCGGCTGTACCGTATTAGAACGAGGAAGGGGCAGGATGTTGCGATTTGTTGTTGATTGTAGTACACTATTGGTCTCGCAGGGGCGTTCCCTCGCTCTTCTCGCTTCCGACGTGCTGATAGCAATCCTTCAACAAACAGCCACCCACGCCGCAGCCGCTGTGCTTGCGGTGATCGCTTTCTATTTGTCCTTGATCTCGACTTCCTTGCCGCCGACAAAGGCCGAAAGCCAACAGATCGACCGTGCGATCCAGCTGCTCGCCGATCGCGGTTTTTCGGAAGAAGTATTCCTTTTGAAAGGCACAACAACCTTTCGTGCGACAGACCATTGGCTCAACGGCCTGACAGAGAAGGAAAACGCATACGCATCGACCAACTTTCCGTTCCAGATCGTGACCCTCTACGCTGATTTCTACACGAAAGCGACGGATGACACGGAACGTGCAATGATCCTGATGCACGAGGCTCGCCACCTGATGGGCGAGAACGAGAATCAGGCATACGCCTACGTCTGGAAGCACCGCAAGCAGCTCGGCTGGTCGCTCGCGACCCACGGCTCGACGGAGTCATACGTAACGATCGAACAGCAGACCCGCGAGATGGCTCCGGAGCTCTTCAATTGTCCCGACAGGTCCTGGGAAGACTGCACCGAGTAGCGGCTCGGATCTTCTTGCTCTAAGAACTCCAAAGTGACATCATTTTCTTTGGTCCACTTGGAGGCGATTTGCTATGTCCGCAGTGCAGGAAGAAGTAAGTGTTCTGGAAGATTTCCTCGTAATGCCCGAGGCGGAGCTGGCCGAGTCGATCGAGGCCGCCCGTGAGGCATTGGGCAAACGCGTCGTCATCCTCGGCCACCACTACCAACGCGACGACGTCATCCGCCATGCGGATCTGACGGGCGACAGCTATCAGCTTTCGGTAATGGCGTCACAGACCGAGGCCGAATACATCGTCTTCTGCGGCGTCCACTTCATGGCCGAGTCGGCCGATATCGTCGGAAAAGATTTTCAGAGAGTGATCCTGCCTGACCTCGGAGCCGGCTGTTCGATGGCCGATATGGCGTCGATCGATCAGGTCGAGGATGCGTGGGAGCAGCTCCGCGAGATCGGCGTGCTCGATCAAAAGGTCGCACCGATCACCTATATGAACTCGACCGCTGCGATCAAGGCGTTCTGCGGTCGAAACGAAGGCGTCGTCTGCACTTCATCCAACGCCGTGCCGCTCTTTGATACGTATCTAAGAGAGTACGACAAGATGTTCTTCTTCCCCGATCAGCATCTCGGCCGCAATACCGGTGCGAAATTCGGCATTCCGCTCGACAAGATGGTCGTCTGGAATCCGCACGAAGAACTCGGCGGCAACACACCCGAGGCACTGCTCGAAGCAAAGCTGATCCTGTGGCGTGGGCATTGTTCGGTCCACGGACGCTTCAAGGCCTGGCACGTCGACAAGATCCGCGAAGACGTTCCCGGTGTGAAAGTTCTCGTCCACCCTGAATGCACCCGTGAGGTGGTCGAGCAAAGCGATCTTGATGGATCGACATCGTTTATCATCAAGACGGTCGAGAACGCTCCAGCCGGTTCGAAATGGGCGATCGGTACCGAGGTAAATCTGGTCAACCGGCTCAAACAGCGTTTCCCCGATCAAGAGATCCACTTGCTTGCTCCTGACCTCTGCATGTGCGCGACGATGTACCGGATCGCCCCGCAGAATCTCGCGTGGGCGATGGACAACATCGCGAACGACGTGGTCGTCAACGAGATCGTGGTCGATGACGAAACAAAACATTACGCGTCGATCGCCCTCGAGCGGATGATCGAGATGACAGAAAGGAAGAGTTAGGCTCAGCGAATGGCATTCGTTAAGGACAAACTCCCCGATAATGTCCCCGGCAAGTTTTACGTCGACCGGCAGTGCATCGACTGCGACGTATGCCGCGACACCTCACCTAAGAACTTCACCCGCAACGACGAGAACGGCTATTCGTACGTGTACAAGCAGCCGGAAAACGAAGAAGAAATTCGCCAGTGTGAAGAAGCCATGAACGCTTGTCCGGTCGAAGCGATCGGCGACGATGCCGCACCGGTCTCGTCTACGGCAAAAGCCTGAGAGGTGAACATATGAGAAAGGTCGTTTACGGAGGAGCGTGCAGTTTGGATGGTTACCTGGCTCGCGAGGACGGGGCTGTCGATTGGTTGATGTTCAACGACGAGGTTGCCGAGCTTATGAAAGATAGCTGGAGCCGCTTCGACACGATGCTGATGGGCCGCAAGACCTACGAGGTCGCGATGGCGAGTGCTCCGGCGGGGTCCGATGATGACTCGGGGATCGAGACGTATGTTTTCTCTACGACGCTGAGTGCGGACAATTGCAAAGGCGCAACGCTGGTATCAACAGGCGCCGCTGAGTTGGTCGGGTCGCTGAAGGAGAAGGATGGAAAGGATATCTGCTTGATGGGCGGCGGAGTTCTCGCTGCTTCACTTTTCGAAGCCGGGGTTATCGACGAGGTCGGGTTCAATGTTCACCCGATCCTGCTGGGAAGCGGTATTTCGTCGTTTCACAAGATCGCGAAACAGACGGATCTAGAGCTGATCGAATGCAAGCAGCTAAAGAACGGCTGCGTCTACGTCCTTTACAACGTCAGGCATTAGGCTGAAGGATCGCGGCATCCTTGAGCAGAAGATCATCAGATGGCGGCAGTTCGGAGAGCTTCACGCCCATCGCCATGAGAATGAAGAACACCATCGCCACCTCCTGATCGCCGAGGTTGTAGTGTACGAGCCCGCTGGCAAAGAATCCGACGAGTGATCCGAGACATCCGAGCAATATTCCTCGACCTCGCCAATCACTGCTCCCCTTTGTTTGCTTCAATCCGAGCCATAGGGTTCTGGCGTAAATACCCAGGACGATCAGCCAGATCAACAACGCCGGAATTCCTCTCTCGACCGCTAGTTGCAGCGGAGTCGAATGAAAGTGCCCCATCGGCTGCCACCCCTTGTCGAAAAAGCCCCACTCTTCCCAACGGTTCTTGACCGAATCCATCCCGACACCTACCAACAGGTGCCGTGGACTATCGGTCAGTAACCGAAATCCATCACGCCACATCATCTGCCTGTATTGTATCGAGCCGTCCTTTGAGTCGAAGAATCCGACCTTTCGCTGCTGCTGTAGTACGAACAGGCTGATCGCAGCAACAGGGACCGCGACCGCCACCGAGATCAATAAGATCTTACGAGTCGCCCCTAGGAGGACTGTCGAGATAGACGAAATTGCAAAGGCCAACTGCGAGGCTCGCGTTACGGTAAGCAGCAATGCCAAACCGATACCGACGACACATATGGCCAAAGCTGCTGCGTTACGAAAATGTCCTCCGGCGACAAGGGCCGCAATGAAAAGGGCAAACGCGAGAGCACCGATAAGTTGGAGCACCTCTGCATACGTTGTGAAATGCCCGTAGAACCCGGCGGCTCGGAATCCGTGCCAACGCTGCCACTGCCCAAATCCAAGCTGCTCCTGTGCTGTGTTCCCCTGAAGCAGGTCGGCGGGCTCCAACTCGATCCAATAAACACCGTCGAGCCGGTTCATCTCGAGCGTAACTCGCTTCGTCCTTGCCAGTTCCGCTATTACCCCATCCGGTGTACTAACACGCGTCTTGTTTGCACGAACGATCACGTCGCCGTCTCGAGCCCCTTTCGCCGCCAGTGGACTTCCCGAAGAAAGCTCAGAGAACTGTACGCTCCGGCCGAGGATCTTTTGTATTGGCGTCCAGGCGACGCTGATCATACAGGATCCGATCAACAGGAATGCGATGAAATAGATCGCCCTGCGGTCGCGAAGCGTGTTCAGAGCGAAGATAAAGATCAGGAAAACGGATACGCCCCTTAATTTACCTAGCGAGACTGCGGGTTCATACGAGAAAATCGCGCTGATCGCGGTCCAGGCGAAGAGACCTGCAAGAGCGATCGCGATCGGGCCGAATATCACCTTTAGCCGCGGGGAAACAAAGCATCGCACCAGCCACGCTGTCATCCCGACGAGCCACCCGATCTGCGTTACCGCGATCGAATGAGGGGCGGCCGCGCACATAAGTAACAATCCGCCGAATGCCGTTCGGTCGAGTATCCGCGCAAGGCCCGGGCCGGAACTGGCGCCCGCAAGCGAGTCAAATGTTGATGCGATATTGTTCACGCAAGTTGAGGATAGTCTGCCGGCTCAACGCTTGTCTACGCCGCACGGCTTTGCTTGAATGGAACTCAACGATGAACGATCTTCAGCCACAAACCGACCTCTGGATCTCAGCTAACATCAGGCTCTACTACGACCTTCACATCCCCGAAGGCCTGACCGCTGCCGCTCCGTTGTTGGTCGCCGTCCACGGATATGGAGCTCACAAGCGGTATATGATGCGAGAGGCGAAGCTGGTGGCACCCGATAACTTCGTGATCGCATCGATACAGGGTCCGCATCAGCACTTTAGGCGGACTGACGACGGATACAAGATCGGGTTTGGGTGGCTTACCGACTTCAAGGCTGAGGAGTCTGTCGCTCTGCACCACAAGTTCCTAAATGATCTGATCGGCGGCCTTATCGACGGCGGTGTTGCCGATCCATCGCGGGTCTATCTATACGGCTTCTCACAGGCCTGCGCGCTGAATTTTCGATATGCATTTACCTTTCCTGAATCGCTCAAGGCGATCATCGGCGTGTGCGGGGGGATCCCGGGCGACTTAGACACAAATCCGATATATAAGCCGTTTAATGCTGAGACCTTTTATCTCTACGGGGATGACGATGAATTTTACAGCCAGGAGAAATTTGTCGGCTTTGATGAAAAGTTGAAAGGTCTATTGCCTAGCTATCGTTCGATCCATTACAAGGCCAAGCACGAGATCACTGAGGAGATGAGGACAGATATCAGAGCTTTCTTGTTGGAACAGTCGCTAAAGTAGTCGAACCTTTCTTACTTCTACTTGTCCATCCAACTTGCCTGGGAGATCCACCGACGGCTCCTCCGAGTCATCCGAAAGCGTTGCTGAAAAATCCTTTGCTGAAACGCCATCGAACAGCGATCGGCCGCCGAACAGTGTGATCTGTGCACGGCGTTTTGAATCGGTGATCGGGATCGTGAAACTCTTCTCAACCCGCGTTTCGCCGATCTTGAAATTCACGTCCACAAAGGAATCCAGCGGTGTCGCATTCTCATTCGACAATGGCGCGATCCGTACCTGACGAGCCGTGAAGTCCGCGTTCTTGTCGGCGAGGTCGACCTTGTCGGTCGATACGCTGGTCAACGTTCTAAGAAACGAAACAGGCCCGCGGACACGTATTTTCGGTGGCGATGCGGTCTCATCGTAAACTTCCACCCCCTGCGGGACCGTGCCCTGGGTCTCGACGCGGACCGTGACCTCCTTCTCTTCGATCGCTTCGAGGCGAACGACTATCTTCTTCGGGTTAATATCGTCGAGCCGGATGCCGTTGGGCAGGTCGGGCAATGAAACAGTGTCCGGAGCAAGCGTGAGCGTTTGACTGCCTACCGGAACCGATGTCAGGTCAACAAACACCCGCAAGTCGCTTTCCCGGATCTGTTCCAGCCGACGTTTATCACCGCTGATGCGGATCTCGACCTGATCGATGGGCTGATTCGTAGCCTCCGCATTGTCCGCCAGACGAAGAACGAGCGGAACCTTGTAGCGATCGCTCCCGACCTCACTCAGGCCCGTTACGCCGATCCATAGGGCGATGGTGATAGCGAGGGCAAGCAGTTTCGTAAGCCAATCTTCAAGAAAGATCTTCTTAAGGATCTGCTTCAAAAACGAGGCGTTTGCCCGAAGCGAGCTGTTTTGATCAGTCGAAGGCATCGTAGCTACCCAAGGGTGATCTCGGTCTCGGCCTCCTTCATAGTTTTCGTGGGCTCTCGTTTCGTCTGCACCAGCGGTATCTGCATGGCTTCGAGCAGCAGTTTGCGAAGCTGGGTCGTATCCAGATTTCGGCGAACCTCACCCGCTTCGACGTAGGTGATCAAACCGGTCTCTTCGGAAACGACGATGGAGATCGCATCGGAACCTTCAGTGATGCCGATCGCGGCACGGTGACGAGTACCCAGTTCTCGTGAGATTCCGGGGTTCTTGGTCAGCGGCAGAAATACCGACGCAGCAGCGAGCCGTTCGTTCTGGATTATCACGGCACCGTCGTGCAGCGGCGTCGACGGGTTGAAGAGCGTAACCAGAAGGTCGTAGCTGATCCGAGCATCCATATGCACGCCGGCATCGACGAAATTGCGAAGGCCGACCTTTCGCTCGATCACTATCAGGGCCCCAGTTTTTTCGGTGGCGAGCGTCGTTGCCGCAAGCACGATCTCGTCATAGACCGTACCTCCGAACTGCCCTTGCTGCCGCCTCATTATCGGGAACCGAACGCGGTTGGCGAAGTAGATCAGAGCCTGGCGTATCTCGGATTGGAAGAGCACGATGATCGCAAACCCGATGTAGAGAACGGCCGACCTGAGAACAAATTCGAGGGTCGCCAGATCCTGCGATATGGCGAGCCAGTAGAGCAGGGCTAGCAGCACGATCCCGACCATTGTCGGTACGGCCCTCGTACCTCGCAGCAGCCTTAACACCACGTAGACGATCGTGAAGACCAACGCGATGTCGAGTGCATTGCGAAGGGTCAAAAGCGGCGTCAGTTGATCTAAAAACTGCTGCATTTCCAGAGAGTTACAGTAGGATTCCGGACGAGCCGTAGAAGTTTTCCGTTCGGCGCAAACGGTACGGTTAATTGCTTAGAATATCACAGGTCGCGAGAGGATCAGGCACGTTTTCTGAGCATTCCCGAGTAGACCACGCCAACAAGCTGACCACTGTCCGAAACGACCGCAACGGCTCCGATCCCATTGCTCTCGATCAGTATCCGAGCATCGGCGATTGAGTTTTCGGTGTGGACAAAATGCTCATTTTCGAGCCGCCTGAGTGCGCTTCGAATCGTTTTCGACCGCCATTGATCGGGTGCGACCGCCTTCACGTCGTCGAGCACCAGCATTCCTAGAAATCGTCCGTTATCGGCGAGTGCAAACGCGGTGCGACGGTGCATCGGAAGGATCTCGTCGATGAACCGCTGGACGGTAAGGTCGGGCGGCACGATCGCGGGCAGGCCCATCATCGTTTCAACGCGTAGGTGCTCTTCGGAGTTGACCTCACGGATGATGGAGCTTGCCGAATCGAGCAGAAAAGCGCCGACAATAACTGCCCAGAAGCCTGTAAAATACTCGCCACGAACCACGGCCAGAACGAGGCCAAGCACGATCATCACCACCGAGATCACCTGCCCGCAGCGGCCCGTGAGAACGGTTGCTTCATTAAGGTCTTTGCCCTGCTTCCATAGGTATGCTCGCAGGACCCGGCCACCGTCAAGCGGATAGCCGGGAAAGAGATTGAACACGGCTATTAGAAAGTTTGTAAGCGCAAGCAGAAAAAGGACCAAGCTCAGGATGTCGGTTTGGAGATAGGTCGATATTCCGATGAGTGCGGCAAACGCAATGGCCAGCGCAAAACTCGCAAGCGGACCGGCGATTGCCACTCGAAACTCGGTCCGAGCCGTTTCGGGTGGATGGGCAAATCTCGCGAGCCCGCCGAATGGATGAAGCACGATCTCGACGACGCGAAGGCCCTCCTTTCGGGCGGCAACAGCGTGTGCATATTCGTGCAGAAATATTGAGACAAAAAACAGTCCGGTCGCAGCAACACCCAGCAAAATACTGCCTATCAGATGCTGATTGAGAGATTGAATACTCGCGGCGGTTATGCCCGTCATCAGTATCAGGACCAGCACCCAACGATAATCGACGCGAACCGGAATTCCAGACACGGTGACGAGGGTTATCTGCCGTTTTAAAAGCGCGAGCATCTTGCATAAGCGTACGGTAATGGCTCGGCAATTTCCAACAAAAATCGGGCCTCGAAATTACGAAGCCCGAGCGGAGGCGATCGTGTTGATATTTACTCACCGACGGCTGACGGCATCTGCGTAAGCTGTTGCGGTGTTAGGTTTACGGCGTTGTCTCCGGCTATTACTGAGACTGTCGAATTCCACATTGCAAAGCCTTCGCCGGTGCGAGCCACGCCGAAGAGGTAATACTGATCGGGCTTGACACTTCCGAGCTGAGCTTTGCCGGCACCATCGGTATTTCCTGCGTATTTGATGTGCTCCTTTAAGGCACTCATCGCCTCCTTATAAAAGGCTCCATACCGGGCCTGATCGGCTGTCGCGAGGGCTAGACTGTTAGCAAGCGACTGCCCTTCGATCGGCTCGATCTCGGCGTCGCTAAGGATCGCTTCGAGGTCTTTGTCGAGCAGGTAGAATCGTGTATTTCGGGCGCCCTGAGTTGATCCGTTGCGGGTCGAGACCTTGGCGTCGATCAATACGGTTCCCGACTGCGGAACGCTTCCGGATGAACCGGGAACGTTTTGTGACGGCACGGGATAACCGGCTCCGGGCGTGTTAGTTACAGGCATTGTTGACGGCGGGATGGAGCTTACATCGCTTGAAGCCGTGTTCGATGCTCGGGCCGTTTCGGATCGCTGCGCGTTAACGTTTACCGATAGATTCGAGTTCGAGTCATCGCCGGACGTCACCAGATATATGAGCCCAAACAGGACCAATACCCCCAGAATTACTACCGGAGCGATCACCCAAGCCGGCACTGAGTCAGGCTTTGGCTGGCGTTCGACGATGACACGCGGGACTTGAGTTGTTGGTGTCGTGACCGGCCGGCCGCAGCTTGGACAGGCCACCGCCGCCGTTGAGATTTCGTGTCCGCATTCAGGACAGTAGATGAGTGACATGATTGCAATTCCTCCTTGTTTCGTACCTGAAAAGGAGTAAGTGCATTAGGCGTGCCACGGTCGTGACTGGGTCACGATGTTTCGTTCCATTTGACGACTCAAATGGAACACCAAATGGAACACCAAATGAAACACTTGTGGAAAACCGTCTAACACCTTGGGACAGACAGATTTAGGCCGATAGTCCCAGTTTTAGTCCCAGAATGTCCCGACAAATGGAACACTAAATGGAGCAGTTACGGGCAAATATCCATCTCGGAGTGTCGAGCCGCCAACGCAATATGTGCTTTGTGTTCGAGATTATCAAAGATCGGCCGGTGAGTAACCCGGGCTTTCAATCCTCGCATAAATACAACAAACGTGTCAATAAAATTCGTTACCACTTTGTAGGTAGCAGATCATATGTCCGCTTTCGGCGGTTGAGATCAAACGTTTCTAATGATGCGTAGGACCTCGGCGACGCTCCAGGCCTGGGCCGGGCAGCCGCGAGGGGCGTGCGGTGCGTCGGCATCGAATATTTCGGATATTTGGCCGACACCGGCATCTCGGAGATGTCGCTCAAAACCGGATAGGTCGACGGGCCGCTCAGGATACACACGTCGGGCGGCATCGACATATCCGCCGATGAGCCATGCCCAAACTGTTCCCTGGTGGTATGACGAATCGCGATCGAACGGCGAGCCGATGTAGATCGGTCGATATTGAGGATCGCTCGGCGATAAAGATCGGAGGCCGACGGGCGTTAGCAATTCGGACTCGACCTTATCGACGACCTGTCGAGCTCGATGATCGTCGAGCATCGAATGATGAAGCGATGCGGCGAATATTTGATTCGGGCGGATCGACGCGTCGCGAGTACCGTTCTCGACCACATCATAGAGGCACTGGTCCGCTTCATTCCAGAACACTGCATTGAACGAGAGCTTGGCAAGCTCGGCCATCGAGAGATATTTCGCGCGGTCTTCTTCGTCGCCGAACTCCGTTGCGAGGTCGGCCATCGTGCAAAGGGCGTTGTACCACAGAGCCTGGATCTCGACCGCTTTCCCCGTTCTGGGTGTGATAACGAGATCGCCGATCTTTGCGTCCATCCACGTGAGCTGGACGTCGGGCGAGCCTGCATACAATAGCCCGTCGGTGTCAAGATGAATGTTGTATCGCGTGCC
>Ga0247822_10003426_pt1 | contig 10363 bp, 12 predicted proteins | sample 13C_Cellulose_Da_FD_192423 | JGI IMG/M metagenome (GOLD analysis project Ga0247822, IMG submission 192423) | Soil microbial communities from agricultural site in Penn Yan, New York, United States - 13C_Cellulose_Day30 | ecosystem: Environmental > Terrestrial > Soil > Agricultural land | place... | reverse complement strand
CCGCGAGCTCGGCATCCCGCTGGGCGAGATCGGCGCCATCCTGGACGCCCCGGGCTTCGATCGGCTCGAGGCCCTGAGGCAGCAGCGTCGCCGGTTGGCCGAAGAGGCAAAGCGCTACGCCCAACTCGTCAGGACGATCGACCGCACGATCGCCAGCCTGGAAGGAGAGCGCACCATGCGCAACGCAGAACTGTACAAGGGGATATCGGCTGCCAAGCAGGCCGAGTACGAGACCTGGCTGGTCGACCGCTATGGTGGCGACATGCCCCAACGCATCGCTACGAGCCGCCGGAAGTACAGCGAGCTGAGCGAAACGGAGCGCGAAGCGCTCAACCAGGAACTGCAGGATCTGGAGCAGGGCCTCGCCGAGGGCCTGCGCCGGGATGTGCCTGCCACATCGACGAGCCTCGACCCGCTGCTCAAGCGGCATCGAGCCTGGACTTCGGCCATGTGGGATCGGCCATGCCCACCCGAGGCCTATGCCGGGCTCGCCGACCTCTACCTGTCGCACCCGGACTTTGCCGCGCGCTACGAAGCGATCGAGCCGGGCTTCGCAGAGTACCTGGCCGCAGCCATGAAGGCGTACGCCGCTCGTCTGGCCGGCTGACGGCCCGACACTGGGAAAGGACCGCCACTCGGCGGCCCTTTCCGCTAGTCTGCCAGCGCAGACAGGGAGTCGCGCATGATCGGCAGCATCCTCACCGGCGTCGTGGCGCTGATTCACGTCTACATCGTCGTCCTCGAGATGTTCCTGTGGGACAAGCCCCAGGGTCGCAAGGCCTTTGGCACCACGCCCGAGTTCGCGGCCGAAACCAAGGTCCTGGCCGCCAATCAGGGCCTCTACAACGGCTTTCTCGCCGCCGGCCTCGTCTGGGGCATCTGGCTGGGAGAGGCTGGAGACCCGATCAAGGTGTTCTTCCTCCTCTGCGTTGCCGTTGCCGGCGTGTTCGGAGCGGCGACCGCCAGCCGCAAGATTTTGTATGTACAGACGTTTCCGGCCGTCGCGGCATTACTGGCGGTGTGGCTGACCTGAGCCTTTTGCACAGGTCAGCTTAGAAATGCCCGCCAAGATTTGCCGGGCAGCCGCAACTTGGCTAACGTCACTCACGGCGGTGTGATCTGAGGGAAACCTCCGATGCGAGATTTCTCCATCGGTCGGGTACTTTCGCCAGTCTAGGCAGTTGCTTGGACTGTGCGAGCCCGGTCGGCCCGCCTGCAAGCCGGACGAGCCCGCGAGTTGCGGCGTGGACTCGTCGATGCGTCCCGCGCGGTGCGGGCGGGTTCCGCGCGGGCCAGAGGCCAGGGCCGCGCTCAGGGACCGATCACGTCGTATTTCTGGCGCATGGCACAGGTTCAATGAGCATACGCAGGGGGTTGTCTATCGATTGGGCGGGAACTGCGCCGCATCTGGGATGGGCGCCTCAACACGATGAGGTGCGGTCCACAGTGAAGCAGGTCATCTTTCGTATCGATTTCGGCATGGTCAGCCACGGCATCGCGCCGCTTTTCGTCGATGGGCATGCCACCGAACTCGGTTTCTGGGGCCTCTCCAGCGATATCGTCCGACGCCTCAAGCGGCTGAGCGAACTCTACGACCGCCAGGTCAACTGGGATAACCCAACCGACCAGAACTGGCGCATCTCCGAGCGCGACCGGCACGAGTTCAACGCCCTCCTGCCGTTCGTCGTCTCCGAACTGCAGATTGCCCTTGGCGAGCGTTGGCAGATCACCGTCGAGAGCGAGGCGATCTGACCGTCATTCGAAGGAGTAGTGCAGCCGGGCGCAACCACTTCCGAGCGACTGCGCCGACAGCAGCCTGATCGACTTGCGGAAGCCGGTCGGCGGGAAGAGCGGGGAACCACCGCCGAGCAACTGTGAGATGACATAGACCTCGAGCTCGTCGAGAGCGCCGCGCTCGATGAAGGCCATCTGCAGCCGGCCGCCGCCGAGCATCCACACGTCGCCGTCGTCGAGAGCCCGCAGTTCGCTGACCAGCGCATCGACGTCCGATCGTGTCTCCACAGGGCCGACCGGGTTGTCGATGGGGTGGGAGGTGACGACGATGCTGCGTTGGTCCGCATAGGGCCATGGCATGTCCTGCCGCGCCATCCAGTCATAGGTGCCGCGCCCCATGACGACGGTCCTGATGCGCTTGATGAACAGGTTGTAGTCGTGCTCGCCAAGCGACATGTCCGTGCGCTGCGTCAGCCAGTCCAGCGTTTCCTCGGGCTCGGCGATGAAGCCGTCGAGGCTGCTCGCAATGTAGCCAACGATCCGTGCCATTCCGATTCTCCTGTCCGATCGATCAGAAACCGTATATAAACAAACATTCGTTTATATTGGAAGCCATGGCGAGACCCAGAAAGATCTCCGATGAGGACGTCCTCGAGGCGCTGGCGGAGCAACTCGCGACGCAAGGCCCGCAGGCGCTGACCTTTGCCTCAGCCTCTTCGGTGACCGGCCTTTCTCCGGCGACCCTCGTCCAGCGCTATGGCAGCCGCGAGGCGATGCTGCGTGCAGGTCTGCTGTGGATGTGGGACGAACTCGACAAGCAGACGGCCTTTCTCGATGCGACGCAGTCAGTCGATGCGGAGGGCGCCATAGGGCTGCTCATTCGCCTGTCGGCCGACTATGGTGGCAGTGACGAGGCTGCGCAGGGCCTGCTTCTGCTGCGCGAGGATCTCCGCGACCCAGTGCTGCGCGCTCGCGGAGTGGCCTGGAACCACACCCTTTCCTCAGCGCTCGGGAGGCGTCTCAGTGCCGATGCGAACGGGCAGGAACGGCTCGGGCGCCTGATGGCTAGCCAATGGCAGGGCGCCGTCCTCTGGTGGGGCTTTTCCCGCGAAGGGACGTTGCGCAGCTACCTCCGCCGCGAACTCCGTGAATGGCTGTCGGCCGTGGGGGTGCGCTGACCCAAACGCTCGGCGTGGGTCAGATTCGGGTTCAATCCGCCGCCGCGGCGTCCTATCTTGATGCCATGCGCTACCGCATCTTCGACACCACCCTTGGACAGATGGCGATCGGCTGGACTGATCGCGGCATCTGCCGCGTGATGCTGCCCGGCGATTCGCCCGAGAATATGCGAGCTCGGCTCGCAGAGCGCGATGGCGTGGAAGATCGGGACGGCCAGCCGGAAGTTGTGGGCCGGATCGTCGCCTATGCCGAGGGCGCCAAGGACAATTTCGCCGACCTCGCGCTGGACCTCGCGGAGGTTCCAGCTTCCAACCGCCGGATCTACGAGCACATTCGGGAACTCGGCTGGGGCGAGACGACGACCTATGGCGCCATCGCCCGCTGGCTTGGCGACGTTGCGCTGTCCCGCGCGGTAGGGGCGGCCATGGGCGCCAACCCGATCCCGCTCGTCATTCCCTGCCATCGCGTGCTGGCCGCCGACGGCAAGACCGGCGGCTTCTCGTCCCCCAACGGCGTACGCACCAAGATGCAGATGCTGGCCCTCGAGAAGGCCGCCTCGCCGACGGGACAGTTCTCGTTCGGGTTCTGAGCGCGAGCTTACTGCCCTCGCTTGAACACCTTCAGGTGCCCCAATTCCTTCGCCACCTTGCTTGCGATGGTTTCGACCGGATCGGACACGTCCACGGCCAGCACGTTCTCGTCCTCGCCCGGCCGCTCCAGCGTCGCGAACTGGCTATCGAGCAGGGCAGGGTTCATGAACTCGTGCCGCCGCGCTTCGATGCGCTTGCGGATCGTCTCGATGTCGCCATCGAGGAACACGAACAGGATCGGCTCGCCCGCCTTCTCGGTGAGATACTCGCGATATGCGCGCTTCAGCGCCGAGCAGGCCCCGACCGCAACACCCTTCTGTTCCGCCGCCTCGGCCAGCGCCTTGGCGAGCGTCTCGAGCCAGGGCCAGCGATCCACGTCGGTAAGCGGGATGCCGGCGCGCATCTTCTCCTTGTTGGCGGGCGGATGGTAGCCGTCGCCATCGAGGAAGGGGGCGTGCAGCCGGCGCCCGAGTGCCGCCCCGACGGCCGACTTGCCCGAGGAGGACACGCCCATCGCGATGATGATGCGGGCCGGTTCAAACCGTCGCGGTGAAGGCGCCGTCGACATAGAGGATGTGTCCGTTCACGAAGGTGGAAGCGTCTGAGCTCAGGAAGACGGCCGCGCCGCCGAGCTCGGCGGGCTGGCCCCAGCGCCCCATGGGGGTGCGCTTTTCGATCCAGGCGTTGAACTCTTCGTTCTTGAGCAGCGCCTCGTTGAGCTCGGTGGCGATGTAGCCGGGGGAGATGCCGTTGACGTTGATGCCGTGCTTTGCCCAGTCGACCGCCATGCCGCGCGTGAGGTTGGCGAGCGCCGCCTTGGAGGCAGAGTAGGGCGCAACCGAACTGCGCGCGAAGTTCGACAGCACCGAGCAGATGTTGATGATGCGCCCGCGCCGGCGCTCGATCATGCCGCGCACCACGGCGCGGCTGACGAGGAAGGCGGAAGTCAGATTGGTGGACATCACCTGCTCGAACTTGTCGAGCGGCCAGGTCTCGAGCGAGGCACGGTGCTGCATGCCGGCATTGTTGACGAGGATGTCGATCGGCCCGATCTCGGTCTCTGCATGCGAGATGGCGTCCTCGACGCTGTCCTCGCTGGTGACGTCGAATGCGAGCGCCTTGACCAGCGCGCCGCCCTCGGCGAGCCGCGCAGCTGCTTCACCGAGCGCCTCGGGGTTGCGCGAATTGATGATGATCTCCGCTCCGGCACCCGCAAGGGCCTCGGCAATGCCATAGCCGATGCCACGGCTTGACCCCGTCACGAGGGCACGCCGACCCTTGAGGTTGAACTGAGAAATAGAATCCAACTGACGGTCCTCCCGAGCCACAGGCGGCGGAGACTAGAGGAACCGTCGCGGCTTGGTAAGCCTGCAAAAGGTACGTGCACAATGCTGCCACGAGGCCGCCTTCCGGGGTGGCATTTGCGCGGTGACCGTGCCAAAAAGCCGCGCAAGAAATCCTGATAACTCCCAATGGAGAACACGATGGCGTCTGCCGACATCGGCCTGATCGGTCTTGCGGTCATGGGGTCCAACCTGGCTCTGAACATTGCCGAAAAGGGCTACACCATTGCGGTCCACAACCGCACGGCGTCGCGCATCGACGAGTTCGTCGATATGGCCAAAGAGCAGGGGCTCGATGGCATGGTCGTGCCTGAGGCCGACCTAGTCCAGTTCATCCAGTCTGTGAAGCGGCCGCGCTCGATCATCATCATGGTCAAGGCCGGCAAGCCCGTCGACGAGATGATCGAGCAGCTCCTGCCGCACCTCGAGCCGGGCGACGCCATCCTCGAATGCGGCAACTCGCTCTACACCGACAGCCAGCGGCGCTTCGAGTACCTGAAGTCCAAGAACATCGGCTTCCTCGGCATCGGCGTATCCGGCGGCGAGGAGGGCGCTCGTCATGGCCCGTCCATCATGGTGGGCGGCCCCGAGCAGCAGTGGAAGAACGCCCAGCCGATCCTCGAGGCGATCTCGGCCAAGTTCAACGGCGAACCGTGCTGTGCGTATCTCGGCGAAGGCGGCGCGGGCCACTTCGTCAAGATGATCCACAACGGCATCGAATACGGCGACATGCAGATGATCGCCGAAGTCTACGGCGTGATGCGCGACGGGCTCGGCATGGCCCCCGCCGCCTCGGCCAAGGTGTTCAAGGACTGGGACAAGGGTCCGCTCAACTCCTATCTCATCGAGATCACTGGCCACGTGCTCGACGCGATCGAGCCCAAGACCGGCAAGCCGCTGGTCGACCTGATCCTCGACAAGGCGGGCCAGAAGGGCACGGGCACGTGGTCGGCCATCGCCGCCCAGCAGCTCGGCGTTCCTGCCACCGCCATCGAAGGCGCCGTCGCCGCCCGCTCGATCTCGTCCCGCAAGGATGAGCGCGTTGCGGCCGAGAAGGTCTACGGCAAGCCGTCCGGCGGCAAGGCGGATGTCTCGCTGACCGAGCTCGAACAGGCGCTCCTGGCCGGCAAGATCGTCTCCTATGCGCAGGGCTTCGCCGTCATGGCCAAGGCCTCCGAGGAGAACGGCTGGAACCTGCCGCTCGCCACCATTGCCAAGATCTGGCGCGCCGGCTGCATTATTCGCTCGCGCTTCCTCGACCAGATGTCGGCGGCCTACTCGAAGGGTGAGGCAGTCAACCTGCTGATGGTGCCGGACTTCATCGAGATCATGAAGACGGCCAACAAGTCGCTCCGCAAGGTGGTCGCTGCCGCCGCACTCGGTGAGTTCCCGCTCATCTGTCTGTCTGCGTCGCTGGCGTACTTCGACAGCTACCGTCAGGCGCAGGGCACGGCCAACCTCACCCAGGGCCAGCGCGACTTCTTCGGCGCGCACGGCTTCATCCTCACCGATCGCGAAGGCGAGCAGCACGGCAAGTGGCCGTCGACGCTGGGGAAGTAAGCATCCACGGGGGCGACGATCATGTTCTCAATTGTCGCCCTTGTCCTGGGCATCGTCCGTTGGCCCTGGTGGACCCTCGTGGTCTTGCTGGCTGCCTGGGTCGCCTGGGTGATCTACGTCGATCTGCCGGGCCTCAACGCGCTGAGACCGCCAGGAGAACCTGCAGTCGGTCTTGAGAGTGAAGCGGCAATGATCGGATTGGTCCTGTCGCTCGCTCAGATCGCCGCAGCCTACGTGGCCGGTCGAGGCGCCCGCGCATTCTTCGAGTGGACTCGCCGCCCGTCATAGCGGTGAGGCAAAGGCAGGAAACCAGAAAGCCTGACTACTCGCCTACCGGCTGCTGCGCGCCATTGCCGTTTTCGTCATGCGGCGGCGTCTGCTGCTGGCCGGGCTGAGCCATCTCGTGGATGTGCTCCTTCTTCGACACGCGCGGGCGATGCATCAGGTCGAAGCGGCGCACGACGTAGACAAAGAGCACGGCGGCGCAGACCACCAGGATGCCCGCCCCTAGGAACGGGGCACCGGGGAAGTAGCCGGGCTCACCCGGCTGGGCCTGGGTGAAGCGGCTGAACAGCTGTGTCGCCAGCAGCGGGCCGAGGATCGACGCCAGCGAGTTGGTGGCGTTGATGGCGCCCTGCAGCTCACCCTGCGCATCGTCGGGCACCTGCCGCGACATCAGCGAGTTGATGGCCGGCCCGGCAAGGCCGGCGAGCGAGCCGACGATGAGGAAACCATAGAGGGGCACTTCGGAGTGGATGAAGGCCGTCCCAGTGAAGGCGATGGCGGCGAACAGCATGCCCAGCAGTACCGTCGACCATTCGCCGATCTGCTTGGTTACGGGTCCGATCAGCAGTGCCTGGCTCATGGCGAAGCCGATGCCGAAGGCGCCCAGCGCGATACCGATCTGCGACGACGAGAAGCTCAGCACCTCGATGGTGAAGAAGTTCCACACCGAGGGGAAGGCCTGGCTGGCGAGGACGAAGAGGCCCAGCACCGCCAGCAGCCAGAGCACGACCGGGTTCTTGCTGAGGCTCCACAGCACGCCGAACGGGTTGGCGCGGCGGATGTCGAACGGCCGGCGCTTGTCCCGGGGCAGGCTCTCGGGAAGGACGAAGAATCCGAACAGCAGGTTTGCACCGGCCAGCGCCGCCGCGGCGTAGAAAGGCCAGCGCGGACCCAGCTCGCCAAGCAGGCCACCCACGACGGGGCCGAAGATGAAGCCGAGCCCGAACGCGGCGCCGATCAGGCCGAAGCGGTGAGCGCGTTTCTCGCGGGGCGTGATATCGGCGATGTAGGCAGTGGCAGTCGCGACCGATGCGCCTGAGATACCCGCGATGGTGTGGCCGATGAAGATCAGCACCAGCGAGTTGGCGAGGCCCATGATCGTGTAGTCGATGGTGAGGCCCGCGAGCGCGATCAGGATGATCGGGCGGCGCCCGAACCGGTCGGAGAGGTTGCCCAGCGCCGGTCCGAACAGGAACTGCATCAGGGAATAGGCGAAGACCAGATAGCCGCCGATCACCGCGGCCTGCGCAACGCTTCCACCCGACAGCTGGCCGATGAGCTGCGGCAGCACCGGCAGGATGATGCCGTAGCCCAGCATGTCGAGAAAGATCGTGACGAGCACGCAGGCGAGGGTGAGGTTCGACTGAGGGGAGACGGGCATGCGGGGGCGTTCAATCCCTTTTTGGAGGCCGCAGTTGACACATCGCCTCGCGTGAAGGCAAGCGCCAGTCGCCTCAGTGGACGTCCTGTCGCGGCTGCCGCGGGACCGGTGGAACACCGGCCGGTTCGGGCGCCGCGTCGTATCCATAAAGCCAACGCAGTCGACGCAAATGCCCACGCGGGCCCTGAAGTTTCACCACGGCATTCCGGCCGAGCGTGAAGGGCCACTCGAGGTGGAAGGCAAAGCCGTTGAAATCAGAGAGCTTGCGGACTCGCTCGACACGCGGACGGCGGAGCGAAGCGTAGCGCCCAAGGGCCGACTCCGCATCGGCCTCGGTCATCAGTAGCGGCGCGAGGATCGCGGCGTCTTCGATGGCCATCACCGCGCCCTGGGCCTGGAACGGCATCATCGCATGGGCGGCGTCGCCGACGAGGCCCACCCCACCTTCGGTCCAGACCTCGGTCGTCACCGTCGAAAGGGGCCAGTAGCCCCAGCTGTCGCCGGCTGCGACAAGGATCGCCGCGAACTGCGGGCTCTTCTTCATCGCCCAGGGCAGATCAGGCGCGCGCGGCGGATCCTCGCTGAAGGCCTTGTCGGCCTTGGCTTTGGCGAACAGCGCGATGTTGACCTGCTTGCGGAACGGCAGTGGGTAGGTGACGGCGTGGAATCCCGGGGCCCAGAGCAGGCTCGTGCGGTCCGCCGCCACGACGCCTGCCAATGCCGCCTCTTCGAGCGTGACGCGCCATGCCACCGAGCCCGAATAGACCGCCTCGGGGCCCATCAGGACGCCGGTTCGCGTACGCGAGTTGACGCCATCGGCGCCGATGAAGGCGAAGGCCCGCGCCGCGCGCGACTTGCCATCTGCCTCGTCGACCGTGACGGATACGCCGCGCGCGTGGCTGACCACATCGTAGGAGCGGACACCGAACAGGATGTCGATGTTGGCGAAGCGCTTGCACGCCTTGTAGAGGACATTGGCGAGATCAGCCCGGTGCATCACGGCATAGGGCGCGCCGAACGTCTGCTCGACCGCCTTGCCCAGTTCCAGCGTCACCAGCGGCCGGTCGAACCCATAGGGATAGATGTCGATTCCCTCGGGCTCGAACGAGCGGGCCGCGAGGGCGCGGTCGAGGCCGAGGCGGTTGAGGATTTTGCGGGCGTTGGGGCTGAGCTGGAGGCCGGCGCCGACCTCCTGCACGCGCTCCCGCCGCTCGAGCACGACCACCGTCGCGCCGAACTTGGCGAGTGCGAGGGCCAGCGTCATGCCCGCGATGCCTGCGCCTGCGATGTAGACCGTGCGTCCGTTGCCGGACATGAGCGTACTAGGCGGCTTCGTGGTGATAGACGGCCGAGAGCGGCTGGGACGTGCCAGGAGCGAGCTCCGGGTTGAAGACATAGAGCGTCGAGCAATACGAGCAGACGATCTCGTTGTCCTTGCCCATGTCGATATAGATGTGCGGGTGGTCGAACGGGGGCAGGGCGCCCACGCACATGAACTCCTTGGACCCCACCTCGATCCGCGGCAGCCCCTCGGTGTTGTGGAAATGCGGGGTGCTCTCGTGCGCCATCGGACAGTCCTCGGTTCGGAATTCGGCGCGAACATAGCGATGCGAGTGGGGGAATGGAAGTGTCCGGCACTCGATGACACCTGCCATATCGGGGAGGCTGGTTCTGCTTTCGCGGGGATGTTGCGCTGTGTATGACCTCCCGAGCGCCCACCTGCACGAGAGGCCCCGACTTGCCCCAGTTCAATTCCGCCGGCATTGCCATCGACTACGAGGTCCACGGTGAGGGTCAGCCGATCCTCCTGATCCACGGCTTCGGATCCTCGGGCAGGATCAACTGGATCGATACGGGGTGGGTGGAGACTCTGCTCGGGGCAGGATACCAGCCGATCACCTTTGATAATCGTGGGCACGGCAAGTCCCGCAAGCTCTACGACGCGCAACTCTACTTCGCGCACGAGATGGCTGAGGATGCGCGGCGCTTGCTCGATCACCTCGGCATCGCCCGCGCGCCGGTGATGGGCTACTCGATGGGCGCCCGCATCACCGCATACCTCATGCTGCAGCACCCGGAACGGGTGAGCGCGGCCATCTGGGGCGGCATGGGGCTCAACCTGATCTCCGGCCTAGAGGACAGCGAGGAGATCATCTCGGCGCTCACCGCCGAGTCGCTCGATCAGGTCACCGGCCGCACCGGGCGGCAGTTCCGTATCTTCGCCGACCACAACAAGGCCGATCGCGCCGCGCTTGCCGCCTGCATGGTCAACTCGCGCGAACCCATGCGCG